>Ga0105242_10000702_pt1 | contig 26171 bp, 17 predicted proteins | sample KBSM24metaG_FD_81521 | JGI IMG/M metagenome (GOLD analysis project Ga0105242, IMG submission 81521) | Miscanthus rhizosphere microbial communities from Kellogg Biological Station, Michigan, USA - KBS M2-4 metaG | ecosystem: Host-associated > Plants > Roots > Rhizosphere > Soil | place...
CGATTAATGGCGGCATCGGTTTGCAGAAATCTCTGGAAGCTGGAATTGGTGGTGTCGCGATCTTTCTTTGAGATGATGCCGGCGGTAACCGTCTGCTCCAGGCCGAACGGCGATCCGATGGCGAGCACCCAATCGCCGACCTGCGCCGCATTTGAATCGCCGAACTTCATCACCGGCAAATCTTTGTCCGCCTCGATCTTCAGCACCGCGAGATCGGTATCGTGATCGGTTCCGACTACGCGCGCGCGGTATCTCTCACCGCTGAGCAAGCCGATGGTAATGCGAGAAGCGCCTTCGATGACGTGCTGGTTGGTAAGAATGTAACCCTTGGCATCGATGATGAAACCGCTGCCGACTCCGTGAGTCGGACGCGGCGGTTGTCGCCGCAGCATGTCATAGAAAGGGTTCGGCGTGCGTTCGGTCTTGTCCTCATTGTCCGGCTCGACCTCGGCGGCCTGCGTCGTGTCAATGTTTACGACGGCAGGCTCAACGCGTTGCGCGATCTCGACGAATGATGCCGAGAGAGCTTCGGGCGCACGACTCGCTGACTGCAATCCATCCTGCGCGACCGCCGGACGGCCCGCGAGAATTGCACCGATGCCGAGGCCGGCCAGGATACAGACAGCCGCCAGCGCCGCGATCCAAACGCGCAATTTGCGCAACAAAACTTTTTCGGCATCAGTCGTTTGATTTAATGAGTCGAACATCATGCACCGCCTTCGGGTTGGTAACTGTCAGTCGAGCGAACAACGCACGTTTGGTTGCCACGGGGAACAGGGTGCAGTGAGTATAAACGAAGTCAAGCGGTTACCAGAAGTCATGGCCGCAGCAACACTTTCATGACACCTGACTCGGCTGCTCGGGCCATCGCGCGGACGCCGTCAGTCAGCGAAAACTGCTCGCTGATGAGACTCTCGACCTCGATTTTTCGCTGCCTTAATAAGTTCAGCGCCGGCGCGAAGCGTCCGCAACGCGAACCGATGACGCTGATTTCATCGACCACGATTCGCGCGGCGTTCATCGCGGTCGCACCATGAAAGGTTGATTTCAAAACCAGCACGCCGCGCGGGCGGAGCAGATCGAGCGCCAGATCGAAGCCACTCGGAGAGCCCGACGCTTCAACCACGACGTCGAACGCGCGGCGCCGGCCGCTAGCTTTATCGACCGGCAAGGTTTCAATGCCGCGCCGTTGCGCAATCTGAAGTTTCGATTCGTGTTTCCCAAACAACGTCAGTCGCGCGCCGGTCGTGGCAATCACTTGCGCGCACAATAATCCGAGTTTTCCATCGCCAATCACCGCGACCTCAGAGTCGCTGGTAATCGAGGTTCGCTCCAGAATGCCGCAGGCCGCAGCGAGCGGCTCAACAAAGACGGCGTCAGTGTCCGCAATCTCGTCGGGTACGGGAAGTAGATTGACGAGCGGCAGCTTCAGAAACTCGGCGTGGGCTCCGTCGCGGCCGACGATGCCAAGCACCGTTCGATTAGCGCAATGGCGCGAATCGCCCGAACGGCAAAGATCGCAGTCACCGCAACCGGCGTTAATTTCGCCGACCACGCGCGCGCCCGATTTCAGAAACCCGACCGTGAGGGAGGGTGCCACATCCATACTTTCGATTACGCCAACAAACTCATGCCCCAAGGTTCCTTCGAATCCGGCATAGCCGCGCGCAATTTCCAGGTCGGTGTTACAGATTCCCGACAGCGTAACCCGCACGATCGCTTCGCCCTCCATCGCCGGCGGCGGCACATCGTTGACCTGCAGTTGCTGATGTTCGAAGCGGAGTGCCTTCATAGAATAGAGGTTAGAGATCAGAGGTTAGAGACTAGAAAAGCTTCGCTAAGCGAATAAACAAGAAATTGAAGATCGGTATGAATAAATTAAAGCACTTGCGATCGAGATGTGTTGTTATTGTCTGCCCACTGCCCACTGCCCACTGCCCACTGCCCACTGCCCACTAACCTCTCTGTCTTAGAACTTCTTCGACCGCTCGTAAGCGTTCTCAACTGACAATTCGATCGTCTGAGGCCGCGCGCCGATTGTCAGCGGCATGCGCCATTCCATCGATTCACCGTTGGCGCGGGCCGTCATGGCAAGCATCCACCAATTGCCTTCGGTGACGCGCGCGACGCCGCGTCCGGCACTGTCAATCTCTACGTTTACGGGGGTGACGTTTTTTAGCCGCGTCGCCAGAAAGTCTTCGAGACTTTTTCCGGGGCGGCGAGTCGATAGGTAGTCACGCTCGGTGGCCGGGAAATCGATCGGATAAAGCCGGACGTGCACTTCGGAGAGCGGCACCGCGGCATTGAAGACTACGGTTAGTTCGCGCTGCGGGCCGGCGGCCAGCGTCTGATTCAATTCCGCCCCTGTCGGTGGCAGCCGGCGATAGATTCGCGCGCCCGCGAATACGAGACTGGCGAGCAAGGCCAGTCCCAGAATGAGGTGCAGCGCCCGCATCATCATCGTCTTAAACGCCTGACGTAGTTCACCAGTTCATCGATTTGCGCTTCTGACAACTTCTTTTTGAATGCCGGCATTTTACCTTTGCCGTTATTAATCGAGTTGTAGATCCGCTCGTCAGAAACGCTGTCCTGCCATTCGCCAGTCGTCAGGTCACGCGCTTTCTCATGTCTTGCATGCATTGAACTCGCGCGGCCATCGCGCCCGTGACAACTTGCGCACTTGGCGTTGTAGACAGAACGCGCATCACCCGCAGTCGTCGACACAGCCGTTACCTTGCGCGACATCGCCGTGGTGAACACACCGATCGCGCACAAAACCGCCGGCGCCGTTAAGTAGACCAACGCTTTTTTTGATCTTAACTTCACCCTGTTCTCCTCCGAAGTTCTTTGGCCGCGACCGTTAGGCCGGCACACTGCTTTTGCACATCAGACGGCGTAGCCGAAAAATTTCTTCCGCAAAAATTTGCAAACCGCGCGCGCGGCGCGTCAACAAACCTTTATAGTCGAAACCTGCGCAACTGGTTATAATCCGAATCGTAATGGCGAATGTGCTGGACGACAAGTTACGCGAAGAGTGTGGCGTCTTTGGCATCTATGGACACGCTGAAGCCGCGCGCCTGACCTATCTCGGGATGTACGCGCTGCAACACCGCGGCCAGGAGTCGTGCGGGATCGTCGCCGCGAATGGCGAGCAGTTAATTTCAGAACGCGAGATGGGCCATGTTTCGGAAGCGTTCAATCAGGCCCGGCTCGATCGACTTCCCGGTCAGGCGGCAATCGGGCATGTCCGTTATTCGACTGCCGGTGAAGTTTCGATCCGCGAATGCCAGCCATTCTCGGTCACGTGTCAGCACGGTCAAATTGCTGTGTGCCACAACGGCAATCTTCCGTTCGCCAGTGAAGAGCGTGTGCGTCTGGAACGCGAAGGCGCGATTTTTTCTTCCACGTCCGACACGGAAGTGATTCTTCACGGCGTGGCCCGCTCGCGCGCGGCGACCGTGGGAGATGCGATTGCCGAAGTCTTGCGCGAGACTGAAGGCGCGTTTTCGACACTGTTCCTGACGCCGCGCGAAATGATCGCGATTCGCGACCCGCGCGGCTTTCGCCCGTTGGCCCTGGGCCGTTTGAACGACGCCTGGGTAATCGCCTCGGAAACGTGCGCCTTTGATCTCATCGACGCAAAATACATTCGCGACATCGAGCCCGGCGAGATGGTCGTCATCAACGAACAGGGCCTGCGTTCGTCGCATCCTTTGAAGCCGCAACAACACTCGATGTGTATCTTCGAGCACGTTTATTTTTCGCGGCCCGATTCGATCATCTTTGGACAATCGGTAAATCGCTCGCGTCACAAAATGGGCCAGCGGTTAGCCGTCGAACAACCGGCAGACGCGGACATCGTGGTCCCCGTGCCCGACTCTGGCGTGCCGGCGGCGATCGGTTATTCGGCGGAAAGCGGCTTGCCGTTTCGCTTCGGCCTGGTGCGCAATCACTACGTCGGCCGCACGTTCATCGAGCCGCGCCAATCAATTCGCAGCTTCGGCGTGCGCATTAAGTTGAACCCGGTGCGTCATCTGATCGAGGGCAAACGCATTGTGCTGATCGATGATTCAATCGTCCGCGGCACCACCTCGAAGAAGATTGTGCGGATGGTGCGCGAAGCCGGCGCAGAAGAGATTCACGTGCGCATCTCGTGCCCGCCGACAATTAGTCCCTGCTACTACGGCGTCGACACGCCCGACAAATCGCAATTGATCGCCGCCAACTACTCGATCGAAGGCATTCGCGAATTCATCGGCGCCGACTCGCTCGGCTATCTGTCGCTTGAAGGAATGCAGGCCGCGACCGGTTTGCGCGCGGATGAGTCATGCGTCGCGTGCTGGAGCGAGCGCTATCCCACGCGCATCACCAGCGCCGCCGAGACCATGCACTCGCGCGCCGAATCAGCGGCGCCGCGCGCGCCGGTCGAGATCTAACGAGCAAATTTCGCATGTCGGTTAAGCTTCGTATCGAGCAGTCGATTAAGGTCGTTCGCGCGGCGGTCGCCACCCACTTGGATTCTTTTAAGGAATCAACGGCGGGCTTTAGTTATGAGATTTCAACAGACGAACTCGGAATTCATTACTTCGTCGCTTCCTTGAATGAATACGGTTATGAAGGGTGGCGGCGTGGAGAAAGCAATCTCGGCTCGATTAAGCTTAGACAACTGGGCGTCAGGCGCACCGAACTCGTTATCGAAGATTCCATTTGGTTGCATCGCGGACCGAATCTTATTAGTCACAAATTGGATCGTGATTACAAGTTTTTCAGCGAGCAAGAACGCAAGGATAGCTACGATCGGATTCGATCCATTCATCGACAATTACGTGAGTACATCATTCAAAGTCTGGTAGACGACGAATTCATATCCTTGGCTCCAACGGAGCCAAACGCCACAGTCGAGAAATCCGGTTCGCAAAGAAATAATGATGTACGAGTGTTTATTAGTTACGCTCATGAAGACACAACCGCAGCTCGAAGGATATTCGAGCAACTCGAAAGTATTGACGGAATCCGACCTTGGTTTGATAAAGAGAGCCTACTGCCCGGTATGCGCTGGAAACCTGCCATCACGAAAGCGATTCGAGAAGCGGATTTCTTCTTAGCATTGCTTTCCAAAAAATCAACGACTAAGAAGGGTTATGTTCAAACCGAAATGAAGCAGGCCTTCGATATTTGGGATCAATTTCCAGAAGATAAGGCGTACTTGATTCCCTTACGGCTTGAGGACTGCAATCTTTCTTATGAAAAACTGCGCGAGGTGCAATACCAAGATCTTTTTCCGTTTTGGGAGGCCGGATTTCATAAGGTGTTAGAGGTCATTCGCGCTCACAAATCCTCAGTGAACCAGACGTTGGATACGACCACGGCCACGACGCCAATTGTCGGTTATGAATATCGATGCGCAATTATCGATCTCGACAATGGACTGCCTAATCTGGGCGAGATTTGCCTTAAATTGAATTCGATTCAGAATTTCTTCCATTTCGCTTCACCTAACCTAAGCTATGAGCATACCGCGTTACGGTCGGTTGATGGCGCCCACAATCTTTACGTTCCGGGTTTGCCCAAGTCGTTTTATAAACAGAAAAAGCTATTGAATGCAGATTTGGTTATTTGCCTAACAAGGTATTTGCTGGCATTTACAGAGAATCGCAAGACATTCTATGACTATCTCTCTCTTCCAAGCGATGTTGATGATACTTTCAAGTTCGTAACCACACATGGATTGTACGAAACCGGGAGAGAGGCTAACTGTACATTTGAGAAGGCGGTTGTCTATCACATATTAACTCAGTTACTCATACATTTTTCGAGCGACCTCGGATTCCATAACGAAGTTCGAGGCTGCATATTGGATTTTTGTGAAGAACATCGATGGATGATCAAGGGGATGAAACGAATGCGACTTTGTGTGAATTGCGGTAACGCAATCGAGAGCGCCGATCTGAAGAAGGCAGTCTTAGCCGTCCTTGCTAATCCTATTAAAGTTTAGTACGCGCGTTTCGGTAAGGTGAATGTCGCGCGGGCATTCGTTGAAATGATCTACTCTCTGTCGTCGGCTCGCTGCCGTTTATCAATATGACCCTCGTTGGCAAGTCCATCCACCGCAAAGAAGGCCGCAAGAAAGTTACCGGCGCGGCTCTGTATGTTGATGATTTGAAGTTCGACGGGATGCTGCATGGAGTCACGGTGCGCAGTTCGGTCGCGCGCGGTCGCATCAAGTCCATCTCGTTCGATCAACCACCGGCGAGCAACGGCATTGATGAACTCATTCCCTGGGACGAATTCACGATCGTTACCGCCAAAGACATTCCAGGTGAAAACTATGTCGCATTGATTCTGAACGACCAGCCATTCCTGGCTGACGAGATGGTCAATCATCCGGAAGAGCCGATCGTTCTGCTGTCTCATCACGATAAGTACCTGCTCGAGGAAGCGCGGCGGCATGTGCGGATTGAATATGAAGAGTTGCCGGCCGTCCTTTCTTTGGATGATTCGCTGGCGCAAAAGCAGATCGTTTGGGGTGAAGACAACGTCTTCAAGCGGTTCCTGGTTAACAAGGGAAACGTTGACGAAGCGTGGGCTAACGCGGACTTCATCGTTGAAGGTGAATACGAAACGGGTGCGCAGGAGCAGCTTTATATCGAGAACAATGGGGCGATTGCGATTGCGAATCCTGACGCAGGCGTCACGGTCTGGGGCTCGATGCAGTGTCCTTATTATGTGCACAAGGCCCTGATCAAGTTGTTTGGACTGCCGGAAGAAAAAATTCGCGTGATTCAGACTGAGACGGGCGGTGGCTTTGGCGGCAAGGAAGAATATCCTTCGCTGCTCGCCGGGCACGCGGCGCTCTTGTCGTGGAAGTCGGGCAAGCCGGTGAAGATGATTTATGACCGGGCGGAAGACATGGTAGCCACCACGAAGCGGCATCCTTCGCGCACGCGACACAAGACTGCGGTGACGAAAGACGGGAAGTTGTTAGCGCAGGAGATTGAGTTTGTGATCGACGGCGGGGCGTACTGCACGCTGTCGCCCGTCGTGCTTTCGCGCGGGACGATTCATGCGGCGGGTCCTTACTTCTGTCCCAACGTGCGGATTAAAAGCACCGCGGTCGCGACGAGTGTGCCGCCGCACGGAGCGTTTCGCGGCTTCGGCGCGCCGCAGAGCATCTTCGCTTTGGAATTACAAATGGATAGAGTCGCGCGGACGATCGGTTTGACGCCTGACGAATTTCGCCGGAGGAATTTCATTCGCGAAGGTGAGACCACGGCGACGAACCAGATCATTCGCGAGCAGGTCGATCTCGAAGGCCTGATGAACCGGGCCTTTGAGTTGACGGATTACCATGCAAAGCGCGAACGGTTCGCGCGCGAGAATGCTGGGAGCGCGGGCGCCCTCGTCCGCACGCGCACGAATGGCGAAACGGTGCGGACGATGGCGTCCGCGCTCCCACTGAAGGGCATCGGGTTCGCTTCGTTCATGCACGGCGCCGGGTTCACCGGGTCGGGCGAGGTTTACTTGCAGTCGGTCGTCGGCGCCGAAGCAACCAGCGAAGGACGCGTCAAAATTCTCGCGGCCAGCACTGAGATCGGCCAGGGCACGAACACGATCTTTGCGCAGATTGCCGCCGAAGCTCTCGGTCTTGATTACGATCTCTTCGAAGTAATTCAACCCGATACCGCGAACGTTCCTAACAGTGGGCCAACGGTCGCCTCGCGCACCTGCATGATTGTCGGCAAGTTGGTGGAATCAGCGGTGCTCGGATTGAAGCAGACACTCGTCGGCAGCGGCTGTTTGAAAGATCAGTTCACGCAAGCAGAGTTTCAGAAAGCGTGCGGCGAATACATTGCCCGGCACGGGCCGTTGAAGAATTTCAGCCAGTACCAGCCGCCGCCAAACGTTCACTGGGATGACGAGAAGTATGAGGGCGAAGCGTATGGCGCTTTTGCCTGGGCTGTATATGTTGCTGAGATCACTTACGACCCGCTGACCTACGAAGCGCACGTCGAAGATTTTGTCGCGGTGCAGGAAGTTGGCCGCGTAATTAATCCGGTGCTGGCGGCGGGACAGATTGAAGGCGGCGTCGCGCAAGCGATTGGCATGACGCTCTATGAAAACGTCGTGTGGCAGAACGGCCGTATGGCGAATGGCCAGATGACCAACTACATCATGCCGACAGCCGCGGACGTGCCGCCGATTCGCGTCTACTTTGCCGAGAATCCTTATGCTTTTGGGCCCGGCGGAGCGAAAGGCATCGGAGAATTGCCAATGGATGGACCAGCACCCGCGATCATCAACGCGCTTGAAAATGCGACCGGGATCTCATTCAATCAAATCCCGCTCATGCCGGAAAATGTAATGGCAAAGGCAGCGTCTTAGTGTGGGACCACACATTACACGTAACATAATCTGCGTTCCAATAATCGGTGCAGTGAACAGGTCTTACGACGGGTTGATGCCTTGCAAAAACACACATTGACAAGGACCCTGCTTGCGAGTAGAACCTCATCAACTACGCGTACGTAAAGCTCAGTCGGAATCGATACCAGAGAACATGCCGATGAATCATCCCCTCACTCGATGATTATGCACGAGGTGAATTTGGCTTCTCGACGCATCGCTCACTACCAAATCATTCATAAACTCGGCGCGGGCGGGATGGGCGAAGTGTTTCTGGCCCAGGACACCAAGCTCGAACGCAAGGTTGCGATCAAGACGTTGCCGGCAAAGTCGATCGACGATGCGAACGCGCGCCGGCGGTTGTTCCGCGAAGCGCGGGCCGCGGCCACCCTCGACCATCCGAACATCTGCGGGATTCATGAGGTAAACCAGGACGGCGATTGCGTTTTCATCGTCATGCAGTATGTCGAAGGCGAGACGCTCGCCCAGAAACTTTTGGAAGCGGCGCTCAGCACCGACGAAGTATTGGACATCGGCATACAAGTCGCGGAGGCTTTATCGGAAGCCCACTCGCGCGGCGTCATCCATCGCGACATCAAACCACAGAACGTCATTGTCACGCCGCGCGGGCAGGTCAAGGTTTTGGATTTTGGGCTGGCGCGCATGACGCTAAAAGATCGGCCCAGCGATCCCGACGCCAAGACTGAGACCCAACTTACCGAAGAGGGTTACATCGTCGGCACGGTGGCTTACATGTCACCCGAACAGTTAAAGGGCGCGCCGGTCGATACCCGCAGCGATGTCTTTTCGCTGGGCGTGCTGCTTTACGAGTGCGCGGCCGGCGCTCCGCCGTTCACCGGTAGCAGCAAGATCGAGATCTCTTCCAAGGTCTTGCAGGTCGAACCGCGCAAGCCGTCCGAATTGAACCCGCTGATTCCACCGCTGCTGGAGCGGATCATTCTCAAGGCGATGGCCAAAGAAATGACCGATCGCTATCAAACCGTCGATGAGTTGCTGCGCGACCTGAAGAGCGTGCACGCGTCAATGTCGGGAGCGACGGAATTGTTGCCCAGCGTGACCCGGCATCAGTCGTCGCCCGGCTTCAAAGAAGCGGCGCGGCAGGCACTCAATCTTAGATGGGTTCAGGCGTTGCTTGCCGCGGCGGCGTTCTTGATCATCATCGGATTTATCGGCGTGCGCGTGTGGCGTTCATCACCTTATCAGCCAACGGCGGAAGCCGGGTTCTTTTACGATCAGGGTATTCAGGCGTTGCGCGCGGCGACTTATTTTCAAGCCAGCAAGGCCCTCAAACAGTCCGTTACGCTGGATTCTCAATATGCTCCGGCACATGCGCGGCTGGCGGAAGCCTACCTGGAAATCGGAAACACTGAGCAAGCCAAAGACGAGGTACTCATCGCGAATTCATTGGCCGAAAAGCGCCAGCTTGCCGCCACCGATAAGCTTCGGCTCGACGCGATCGATGCTACGGCGCGCCGCGACTTTCCCAATGCGATCGCTTCGTACCAGAAGGTCGTGGATCAATCGCCCGCGGCTGAGAAGGCAGATGCCTACGTGGATCTTGGACGTGTCTATGAACATAGCGACCAGTTGGACAAAGCGATTGAGAATTACTCGAAAGCTGCCCAGTTGGATCCGCAATCGGCGGGAGCAGCTCTCCATTTGGGAACTACTTACAGCCGCAAACGAGATGTGGCGAATGCTGAAGCTTCATTCCAACGCGCTGAAAAAATCTACCAGGTGCTGACGAACCACGAAGGTTTGGTCGAGGTGGGTTTCCAGCGCGGCGTGCTTTTGCTTGGGGCAGGCAAATGGTCTGAAGCAAAGACTGAACTCGAGCGGGTCATGGGGATGCTGAAGAGCCAGGAGAACAATTATCAGCTCACGCGCACCGAACTCGAATTGAGCATCGTCTACAGAGATCTCGGAAACATCGAACACGCAAAGGAATTGGCGGCTGACGCGATTCGCGTAGGGCAAGCCAGCGACATAAAAAATGTCGCCGCCAACGGCCTGATCGATCTTGGGCTGGCGTTCATGACCAGCGATTTTGATACCGCGGTTAATTCCATTCAGCAGGCAATGGAACTGGCCCGCCGAGATAAGTCGCAGGTCACCGAGATGAGAGCACACTTGTCTCTCGCCCGCGTTTATTATCAACAGAGCAACAACGACGGCGCGATTTCTGAGGCTCAGACCGCACTGAATTTCTATAAACCCGCCGGCTATCGCCGCGAGACCTCGCTGGCCCTGACTTTGTTGGGCCGGGCTTATCAGGACAAAGGCGAAGACGATCCGGCCTTGAAGTATTTCCAGGAACAAAGCGAGTTGGTGAAGCAATCCGGTGACGAATCGGGCGTGGCGGATTCGCACATGAACCTGGCACTTCTTTTTGGTTTCAATCAGGAGAAGTACACCGAAGCGCTGGCGCAGCTTGACGAGAAAATCAAGATTGATGAAAGCCATGGCGCCGAACGTGCCCTGGCTTCCGACCAAATGAATCGCGGCAATTTCTTGTGGCAGTTGGGACGATACGATGATGCGCGGCAGGCGCTCGATGCGTCATTTGTCCTGGCTAATAAGAAAGAGGCGCAACTGAAACCCGTGCTCGCCTGGGTGCATCTGGTCAGAGCGCGTATGGCTTTGAGTCAAAATCAGTTTGCCGAAGCGAAGAAGGAAGCGCAGGCGGCCCTGGATTTTAGCGAGAAGCTTCCGGACGTGGCATTGCAGGCGAAACAGACTGTCTGCCTGGCCCAAACATCATCGGGTGCGGCGTCACAAGGAAGGAAGCTTTGTGAGGAAGCGCTGGCGGCAGCGCAAGCCATAAAGTCTCGCTCGCTGATCACGGGCGCCCAATTGGCGCTGGCCGAAGCTATGCTCCTCGACAAAGATGCGGCGTCAGCGCTCACGACGGCGTTGGAGGCGCAAAAAATATTTGGACAATCGGGCCAGAAAGATTCAGAATGGCGCGCGCTTCTAATTGCTGCCCGCGCGAGCGATGCCGGGGGCGACAAATCGGCCGCACGTGACTATGCTGCGCGAGCCGATGCCGCTTGCAACGCGTTGCGGCAGATTTGGGGCGCTGACAGCTACGAGAGTTATTTGCGGAGGCCTGACATTCAGATGTATCGAAACCAGCTAATGCAATTACGCGCGTAGTGTACATCTACAAACTTCAGCTCAAAGAAAAGGAGAACCAACATGACTTTCCCTTCGACCATCCTCTTTGCAGGTAACCCCGATGATCCCGGCGGTGGCAGTGGCGGACGCAAACGACCGGCTCCAAAGAAGACAAAAAAGAAAGCAACCAAGAAGAGATAGTTGCCGGCAACCAGTTAACCGCCGTTGGCGTTAAGGTCGCCTGACTAACAGCGCCAACGGTGCTTTCCATTCCACTACCTGTCTCACAAACCGTGCTCGATCAGGAAACAAATAGTGCTGCCACGTTCGTCGATATCGAACGCGCCAGTGCGATGACGCCGCTGACGAAGTTTCTGGAGTCCGCCCAACGTACCAGCCATTTGAGTCGCGAACACCGACTGCGAATCGTCGAGCAGGCGCTGCTATTACTTGAAATGAATTACGTGCACCTGCCACTGAAGCAGGCGATGCATGCAGTCAATCCGATTCAGCGGCTGAAGCTGCTCAAATATCGCCTGGACACCAGGGGCAGCAAGCTGGAACCGGTGATGCACTTTCATAATCGGATGCTGGACATATTCGCCTCGCTCCGTGATGTGCATACCTGTTATTACCTGCCGGCGCCGTTTGCCCTTCAGGTCGCTTTTCTTCCGTTTCTGGTTGAGCAATGCTTCGAACGGGAGACCGGCCGCGACCGAACCGAAAAGTTTTTGGTTTCGCGTGTGATGCCGCATCTGCTCGGTGAAAGCGCGCTGGCCGGATCGAGCGCGGTCTTTTTCGAAGAAGGAATCGAAGCTCTCTGTTGGAATGGCGTACCTATTCGGCGCGTCATTGAATTGAACGGCGAGAACCAGGCCGGCAGCAATCCCGAAGCGCGACTGGCGCGAGGACTCGACAATCTCACCGTCCGGCCGCTGGAAACGATGTTGCCGCCGGACGAGAAATGGGTCGACCTAACGTACAGATCAAAGGCCGGCGAGGTGCTTACGCAGCGATTTGAATGGCGGGTCTATGACTCATCTGCCGAGTCCTCGGGGTCCGTGTCAGCCGAGAAGAAGCGCGCCGCCACCGATATCAAGAAAACAAAAACGAATCAGTTCAAAAAGACTTTTTTTGCGCAACCGCGTCCCGTCAAAGTCCGCCAGGCCTTCAAACAAAATTTCTACGCTGAAACCCGCGTAGTCGGTGGTCGCGAATACGGCTACGTGCGGCTGTTCAGTTTTGATGTAGAAGACAAGACCAAGGTCATCGAGCAATTCATCCAGGAAATGCGTCGGGTGATCACCGCAGACAATTTTCCCCAGGAAGGCCTGATTCTCGATGTGCGCGGCAATCCGGGCGGCACTATCAGGGCCGGCGAGCGGCTGCTCCAGATATTCACACCTCGGCGGATCAAGCCCGAACCATTCGAATTTATTAACACACCGCTCAACCTGGAGATTTGCCGACGGGCGCCGAAGGGCTACGGCCTCTTACGCTGGGCGGCGTCGATTGCTGAATCTGTGCAAACCGGCGCTACCTATTCTATGGGCTTCCCGCTTCAATCCGAGGAGTATTACAACGATATTGGGCAGGTCTACTACGGTCCGGTAATTCTGATTACCGACGCTCTGTCCTATAGCACCACCGACATTTTTGCCGCGGGTTTTCAGGACCATCAGATTGGTGAAATTCTCGGCACCAGTGACAACACCGGCGCGGGTGGGGCGAACATGTGGGACTACGACGACTTGATTGACGTTTTGGGGACGGGCGCTAAGTCCGGGTTCAAATCTTTGCCAGGCGGGGCTACGTTTCAACTGGCGCTGCGTCGCAGTGTGCGCGTGGGTGAACGCGAGGGCCGCCCTTTGGAAGAGTTGGGAATCACTCCCGATCACCGCCACTACATGACCAGGCGAGATCTCATGAGACGTAATGCAGATCTCATCGCGAAAGCGGCTCGCATTATGGCGAGAAAGCCGGTCTATTCGCTGTTGGTGAAGCAGGCCAAAAGTAAAAAGTACGCCCTGAGCGTTGAAGCTTCTTCGAAGGTTCTGGCGCGCGATCGGCAAAAGAAAATCGCGCGCGTGGATATATCGGTGAGAGGGAGGCCTTACAAGACCTTGGATGCGGTGAACGGCGCGATCCCGCGGACGTTAGTCGCGTTGAAAACATCGACCGCCGCGAAGAATTGTTTGGTTCAAGCTTTTGACCATGAGAATAATCTAGTCGCGATCTGCCGTCACCCGCGTTCGTAACGGCAAACTCACTGTTGCTCGTTCGTGGCGCACTTTTTTAATCCAACTCGCCTAATCTATACAACTCTTTCGCGAAGTGGCCTGCGATTCCCGACACTTTATGCCTGGGGAGGTCAGCAGAGTTTCAGGGGTGGGCGATAACCAGTAAGGTCTTGGCTCGGTTAAGCACGCAGTTGAGGGCGCGACGAAGGTTCTCTGGATCGAGGGCGGCGAAGCTCTCATCGAGCACGACGAGGTCAGCACGCTGCAAGAGGGCGCGGGCGATGAAGAGGCGGCTACGCTCGCCGTGTGAGAGTTGCCAACCGCTTTCGCCAACCATCTGTTCGAAGCCGCCGGGCATGCGCGCCAATAATTCACCGAGCCCGAGTTCGTGACAGATCGCTTCGGCCGCCGCGAGGTCTTCAAGCCGCGGCGGCCAGCGTCGTCCCATTAGCAGGTTGAAGGAAAAGGTTTCGGTCAGTACGTGGTTCTCGTGAAACTGCGGCGCAGCCACCACGCGCCGTCGCCAGCCGTCGAGGCCGAGCGTCTGGCGGTCAAGGCCATTGAGCAACAGGAGTCCAGAGTCGGGCCGGCGCAGACCGGTGAGCAGTGACGCGAGCGTTGACTTGCCGCCGCCTGACGCACCTTCGAGTAGCAGCCTGTCGCCGCTGAAGATTTGCAAACGACAATCACGCAACACCGGCTCATCATCCGCGCGATAGCGAAAGACAAGGTCGTGTGCCTCAACGACTGGTTGGGCTTCGTGATCGATGCCAGTGCCGTAGGGCGCGGGCGTCGTATAGGACGGGACGCCGACTTGATCGGGCCGCGCGTTGGCCTTGAAGAGCGGCGCGACCTTCTGCCAGGCGACGCCCGCGCCCGCGAGGGATGTGACACTCTCTGCCAACTTGCTCAGCGCGCGAAAGACTAAGAGGATGCCCCCGAAACTCACGGCGAGCGACGCGGTGGAGCTATTGCCAGAGGCGTAAGCGGGCGCGAGCGCGGCGACACTCAAGACGAGCCAACCACGGGGCACAACGGCAGCGAGTTGCGCGGCAATGCGATCCAGCCATGCCGACAACGAGAGATAATGTTCGAGCGACTGATCCTCGCCATCGTGCCAATGTTCACACGCTTGCTGCGCGAGGCGCGTGCGATGTCCCACCATGACTTCAACGAGGCTATGCGTTAGGCGCAGACGCGCTTCCGTCCAGGTGAGCCGGCGACGGTAGTAAATCCAACCTAGCGCGAGGACCAGCGCAACCCAGCCCGCGAGCAACACGACATGCAGCCAACCGCCCGCGCCTGTCCAAAGCACCCACGCGCCCAACACCAGCTCAAGCGCAGCGACAACCCCGAGTAGTCCCCCGCTTAGCGCAAGCATCTCGACTGCATCGCCTTCGAAGACGCGGCCCAGGAGATGACCGACGCCCTCGTAGCGAATCTCTTCCGGCTCAAGTTTGAGGGCGCCGTGTAGCAGACGCTGTTTGAGTAGTCCGCCCGCGCCGATGGCAAAGAGTCCCGCCGACCAGGTCTCAAGCAGACGCAGGGGAATGATCGTCACCAGTAGCAGCCCCCACGCGACGAGCAGTCCGCGGTCGAGTCGTCCGCCGAGCGCTGCCTGCCCGATCAGCAACCACGAAAGCAACCAGAGCACGTATTGGGCGATGTGGGCGCCGGCGAACAGAGTGATGCGACGGCCGAGGTGCGCATGGCGCGCTCGTTGCCGGAGCGATGCGCCGGGCGCATGACGCAAATGCCAGCGGTCGCTGATCCACTTTTGTCCCAGCCTCTCTTTCAACATCGCCGCACGCGCCCCGGCGTGCCGGCGCTGAGGCACACCGATCTCTGTGAGCAACCGATTTATTTCTTCTATCAACGGCGCTTCAGCTTTTACGCATAACAAGGCGCGGACAGCGTCAGCGTGCACGTGCTGCACCGATAGATCAGGAGCGATAAGGCGGACCGAGCCTCTGTGTGCACTGAGGAGAGCAAAGAAGCGCGGCGCATCATCACTGGGCAGACGAATGATTGTGGGCGCGTCTGCGTCGCTCAAGACTTGATCGACATCGCGGTAACGAAACGGCGTCGGCTCGGCCTCAAATCCAAGCCAGCTTGCGCTTGACTCGATCCATTGGCCGAGCAACTCGCCACCCGCACGCGCAACGTACAAAGGCGGCGGTTCGGCCTCGACGGCGCGGGGCGCTAGTCCGCTTAGGCGCGCCAACGCTTCCAGCGCACGATGCAGCGAAGCCGCTGGCCAGGTTAATTGTGAAACGTCATTCATCGCGGGACAGTCGCAACAGAATTCATTGATTGAATGCAGTTCAAGGGCGCACGCACGCGCCAAGGCGCAATCTTAAACACCGATCAAGTTCACGTCTCCGCTCTCTGACACATGCTTTTCGCGCAACAGTAAACGCCGCCACTCTGTGCTCGCCCACATGCCTGTGCGCACCTCTTCTTCGGCGGCAAGCAAGGCGCTATAACGCGAGTCGGCGCGCGCAGCGAGTTGTTCGGGATGATCGTCTTCGACGATACGTCCTTCATGGATGACAACGACTCGCGGGAAGGTGCGTGTCTCGCTCACATCGTGCGTGATGCAGAGTAGCGTGGCATTGCGCCAATGTTCGCGCGCGCTCGCGAGCAGACGACGGCGGCGCTCTCGTTCGAGGCCGCGGAACGGTTCATCGAGAATTACAAGCCGCGCATGTGCCCGCAGCATTGCGCGCCCCAAACGCACACGCTGTCCTTGACCGCCGGAAACAAGCGCGCCGCCTTCGCCGAGCGGAGTCTGCAAACCGTCGGGCAGTCGCTCGAGCACATCGAGCAGATCTGCGAGTTTGAGCACGCGATTAATTGCCGGTGCATCGTCTGTGCTCGCGCCGTAGCGAATGTTTTCAATGAAAGTGCGGTTCCAGAGCTGCACGGTTGGATCAACCCAGGCGGTCTCGCGGCGCAACTGTTCAAGCCGGCGCCCGCGCAAACGTTCGCCGCCAACATCGACGCGCCCGTCCGCTGGTTTGTGCCAGCCCAACAAAATGCCGACGAGGCTCGACTTGCCCGCGCCCGAAGAGCCGATGATAGCGATGTGCTCGCCTGCATCAATGCGTAGATTGATCTGTTCGAGGATGGTGTGACCGGCAGCGCGCACGCTCACGTTTGCAAAGACAACTGACAATCCACGCGAAGCGGCGCTCAACTCACCCGCGTTTCCATTCGGCTCACCTACTTGCGGCGCAACAACCAACGAGTCGTGGGGTGGCGCTTGAACAAGGGCATCTTCTTCCGCACCTTTCATGGCTGCGCTTTCCGCCAACGCGATCGCTTCTTGCGCGTCCATCTCTTCATCCGCTTCGGTCTCTTCGATCGCGCCGAGTGGTTCGAGCAGCCGGAGCGTGACGTTGCGAAAGTTTGGATACTGTCGTGCAATGAGACCAATTTCCTGGCCCAGCACGGGCAGGCTCATGACCCAATAGACAAACAGCAACAGTCCGCCCGACTCGCCCGCGCGTGCGACGTAGTTAATGACCAGCCACGCCGATAATCCAAAGCCCGCCGCAAGTTGCAACGCTTCGACGGCAACGACCGCGCGTTGCAAGCCTAGTCCGGCGCTTGCCCACTCGATGAGCAGATTCTCATGTGCGCGCCGGATTGCTCGCTCAGCCGCGTGCGCGCGCACGGCGAACAGACCGATGAGCGAGTCGAGATAGAAGCGACTCAAGCCGCCCGCGTGATTGCGCACGCGCAGGTTGCGTTCGACGAGGATGGGTTGCGCGGCGAGCGGAATGGCAACGGCGAGCATGGCGGCGAGTGTGGCCAGGGGCGCGCTCGGCGGGTCAAGCCAGATGATGCCGAGCAAGGTCAAGACGAGCGAGAAGCTCAAGCGCAAGAACTGGGCGCCAAGCACCGGCAGCATGCGCAGCAAAAAGACTGTGTGGCTGCGCTCGGTCATGTCTGAGGTTAGGCGGCTGTGGAAGTAGCGGTCGCCGAGACGCGGTATCTTGTCCATGAAAAGCATGCGCAAGCGCGTATCAAGTCGTCGCCCCATGCGCAGGACTGTCGCTACGACCGGTAACTCGAGAACGAGCAGCGCCACCAGGAAGAGGACAAGCGCGCCGATTGCGCCGAGTCGTTGGCCCGAAAGATTCAACTCGTGCCCGATGTCGAACAGCCCTCGAAAAATCAGCGCCTCGATGACTGTGCCGGCAGCGGCGACGGCAAGCGAGAAGAGCAGCACGAGCGGTGTAAGCAGACCATCAGCGCGCAGGATGCGAAGCAGATAGAGGCCTGGGCGGGTCGGCTTCTCGGCCAGCGCCGCGACTAATTCAGGTGGCAGCGCCGTTTTTGCTTGAGTCTCCGCTTGCACCTCACTCGCAGCAGACGCGTCGTCCGGTTTCGTCGCCCCCTTTGCGTCCTGCGCCGCGTGTTCGTTTGCTATTCGCCCGCGCACGCGCACAAGCACGGCGCCGCGCAACAGGACTTGCTCTGCGCCGTCCTCTGCCGCCGGTGCGGCTTGCGCCGACCAGAACTCTGCCGGGATCTTCGCACCCGGCTCGCTATCACCTGCGCGGATCGCGAAGTGTTCGACGACGCGCGCAGCTTGTCGCCCGCGTTTGATGGCGCCGGAGCGCACGATTGCCCTGGTCATTCGCGTGGCTGCGTCGAGCGCCGCGAGTGGCCTCCAGTTTTCATCTGCGAGCGCGTCTTTGAGCAGATGCTGCGCCGTTTGTGCCCTGACTCCGACCTCCGCGAGTCGTTGTTTGAGGGCCACGGTGAAAGCGGGCGAGCCGGCCCACTCGCGCCAATGCGCCGCCGGCACGGGCATCGTGTGGATGTAAACCTCTTCGAGAAATTTACGGGACGTCAACCAGCGACGGCCTACGGCCGGATCCATCAACTGCATGAAGCGACCCATGCGCCGCCATGCGACTAGGAAATGAGTGAGGTTGTTGGCGCGGCGCACGACGATGACCGCGGGTAGAGGCTCGAGACCGGGAAGCAACAGATGATCGAGCGGGATCAAGACCTGCTCGGCGTCAAGGCCGAGTTGAATCGCGACCTCCTCCATCGTATCAATCGAGGTGCCGTCAACATCAGTCTGACAAGCTTCACGCAGCCGCCCGTAGCTCGCGTTGATCCGAAAGCCTGCGAGCAGACATTTCAAAGACGCAGGGCCGCAGTCCATCGCCGAGGTCTGCACGACTTCGGCGACGAAAAGCTGCCGTCTGGTTTGTTTGCCGAGCACTTGAAACTTCAGCTTGCGTATTCAGAATTTGGGTACAAGAAGGTAGCCGGACGTTCCACATCCGGAGGGTCGAATGACTCATCCGCGCCCTGAGGGTGCGCCATGAATGCAATCTGCTCCAGACTTGTTGCGCCTCCGGGGCAGCAACCTCTTATTGACTAACGGCCAATTTCTTTCGCCGGATGCGAGAGAATTTTTACGGTGCGCAAGAGCAGGGTGGCAGGCGTGACCTGTTCGACTTCGATTTCGACCGTGCCGGGCAGACCGTGTTGGACGGGGATTACAGAAGCAGGGTCGTTGCGCACCGCTAGTTCAACTCGGATTTTGTCATTGCGCACTTCACTAGCAACCTTGGTGACAATGGCAGCGATGCTGCCGTATTGCGTCCAGGGAAAACCGGTCAGACGTAAGCGGGCGCCCTGCCCGTTGCGGACGCGCCCCAGGGCAGATGGCGGAAACTCTGCGATGATCCTCAACTCGCCCGGCGGTAAGATCGTGCCGAGCTTGTCGCCTTCGCGCACGACTGCGCCCATCTTTGAAGTTGTGACCTCGCCGAGTTGGCCGCTGGCAGGTGCGCGGATCGTTCTGCGTTCGATTTCGTTTTGCAACCGCTCGATGGTTGCGGCCGTAGTGGCGCGTTGACCCTCAAGCTCCGTCGTCTCGCGCAGGAGTTTGTCTATGCGTATGCGGCGCTCGGTCTCTTGCGTGCGTTGCTCGCGCTCGAGTTTCGCGGCGTTCTGCTGGAGGCCCTCGACCCCAGCGCGCCGGCTCCTGGCTTCGGCTTTGACGCGCAAGACTTCCAGGTCGGCAATGACCCCTTGTTTGAGGAGTCCTTCAAGGCGGCGCGCTTCCTCTTCGGAGTATTGCGCGCCAGCTTCGCCTTCGGCGATACGCGCGCGGGCTTCTTCAAGTGCCACACGGTTCGCTTGCCGCGCATCCTCGATCGCCTGTTTTTCGCCGGCGACCTCATGGGCGAGTGCTTCGATCTGCGGCGCGAGGCTGCCGAGGCGCGCGCGGGATTCGTCGAGTCGGTGCTGTTGCTCGTCTGTGTCCAATTGCAAGAGCACGTCACCCTCTTTGATCTCTTGCCCGAGTTTGAGTCCGGTGCTGACGACGCGCCCGGCGGCAGAGGACTCGACCGCGTAACCTTCTCGCTCCGCTTCAAGCCTTGCCTCGGTCGTCACTTCGTAGAGTGTGACGCGCGCATAGAAAAACCATACAGCCCACGCACCGAGGATGAGAAACGCGACGGCCAGACCTGCGAGCGAGCGACGGGAGTTCTCCGCGCCGAGCGAGCGCATGAAACGCGCGAAGGTGATGGCGGTTTGGGCGCCGGCTTTGAGGTTGGTCTTCACGGGGCTAACCGATTACCGTTGGCTGCTTGTGCACTGGGCACTGTTAGCGCGGTAATCAAGGGCGGCGGGCAGAATTTGAGGGGCGAGTCTCTTTCAGAGCCCGCCCCTCAGTTATGGGTAGGTGAATCCATTTAGCGATTCGTATCCCCCAGTAATGAACTCAGATCAACCGCCGCCTGGATCGCCGGTATCGGTGCCGCCTGCTTTTACGTTAGTTCTTACCTTCATTGGGATTCTCCTTTCTGGCAAGCTTGTAAGGCAGCGGGACTATATTCCCGGTCCCCAGCTTTGTCAATAATTTTTGCTGCCTCCCCTGGGGACAAACGCGGATCGATCAGGGGTGCGAAAACAGGTTGCCGGCCAGGCCGTCACCCCGTTCGTTCTGCTTCTGCAATCCAACCGAAACAGTGAACGTGATATCCTCGGATTTCGCGAGATCGATTGGCTTTGAAAAACGTTCACGCGCAATCAAATACTGCCTTGTCGGAACAGATTCAGATCAACTGCACCGTTAATGACGAACCCCGGAAGCTCGGGGCCTATCCGATGGCGCGGCTGCTGGATGTCTTGCGCGAGCAACTGAATCTTACCGGCACCAAAGAAGGTTGTGGCGAAGGCGAGTGCGGCGCGTGCAGTGTCTTGCTCGATGGGCAACTGGTAAACAGTTGTCTCGTGCCCGTCGCCCAAGTCGCAGGATGCTCGATCAAAACGATCGAAGGCATAGCGATTAGCGAGACCCAGTTACACGCCGTGCAGCAAGCCTTCATTGAATGCGGTGGTGCGCAGTGCGGCATCTGCACGCCGGGAATGGTAATCGCGGCAGTCAGTCTGCTGGAGCAGAACCCACAACCTGACGAAGCGGCCATTCGCGAGGGCCTTGCGGGAAATCTCTGCCGCTGCACGGGCTACATGAAGATTTTCGAGTCTGTCGTGCGAGCCTGTGAGCGCACGTAAACGAATGGAGACGGCGAACCAAACAGATGAGAGCCTACGTCCCCGCCTATCAACTCGCCTCACCTGCAAATCTTGCTGAGGCTCTGGACTTGCTCGCGGCAGACAACGGCGCGTGGAAGCCGTTCGCCGGCGGCACCGATCTCATGGTGCTGCTCGAGGCCGGCAAGCTGCCGCACCGGAATTACGTCAACATCTGGAACTTGAAAGAGCTGCGCGGAATTGAAGTCACCGATCAGACACTGACCTTGAGAGCGCTGACTACCTATACCGATGTGCAGGCCCATCCGGTATTGCGCGCAGAGTTTCCGATGCTCTGCCAGGCCGCGAAGGAGACGGGCGGTATGGCGATTCAAAATCGCGGCACGATTGGCGGCAACATCGCCAATGCTTCACCCGCCGCCGATTCACCGCCGGCGTTACTTGCTTATGACGCGGAACTCGAACTGATCTCGAAGGCCGGCACGAGAAGGATTCCGTATGCCAAATTCCATCGCGGTTATAAACAAATGGACTTGCGCGCGGACGAGTTGGTGACCGCGATTCATCTCCCGCGTGGCCGGCAGACGCGCATGCATTACTATCGCAAAGTCGGCACGCGTAAGGCCCAGGCGATTTCAAAGGTGTGCTTTGCCGGCGTGGCTGAAATCGCGAACCACACGATCACGCGCGTGCGGATTGCCCTGGGCAGCGTTGCGCCCATTCCGATTCGTTGTGAACAGACGGAAGCAGCGCTCGATAACCGGCCGCTGAATGATGAAACCATCAAACTTGGCGTGGCGACACTCGCTAGTGAAATCGCACCCATCGATGACATTCGCTCGACGCGCGATTATCGTCTGCGTGTCTCATTAAATCTGCTACAGGACTTTCTGCAGCGAGGTCAATAAACTCATCCGCAGATTTCGCAGATACGCGTACCAGTCCGACTGGGTTACAATCGCGCCTCACCCTGCATGAAGGTCATCGCGCCCCCAGCAAAGCGTTGTTCTTTGGCTGCGATTGCGGCGCTGCTTCTTTTTTCGTGCGCACGCTCTCAGACACTCAAAGAACCCGTTAATCTGCTGGTCCTCGGGGATTCGATTTCGTGGGGCCAGGGCCTGCGCGACGATCACAAAGCGTCTTACCTGGTGAAGCTCTGGCTGGAGCAGCAGACCGGTCGCGAAGTTCGACAGACCATGGAGGCGCATTCCGGCGCTGTTATCGGTCCCAGCGAAAGCTCTACAGAACCGGGGGCGCGCGATCTCACGCTGCAACTCGACGGCGAATTAAGCCGTGCCGATCCGACCATCAATGAGCAGGTCGATTATGCGGTGAAAGCTTTTGGCAACCCGGCGCGCGTCGACCTCGTGGTCGTCAACGGCTGCATCAATGATGTCGATTCTCGCCGTTTGCTGAATGCCGCTTACACTCCGGATCGCATTGTCGAACTTGCGCAGGCGAAGTGCGGCCCGCCGGTCGAGGCTCTGCTGCGGCGCATCGCCAGCACGTTCACGTCAGCTCACGTGATCATAATTGGCTACTATCCCATCCTCACTGACAAGACTGCCAACGATTTATTCATGCGCGCTTTGGCCAAGCGGTTCTATTCACCGCAGCCCAACGCGCCGAAGATGAACGATAAAGCGCTGCGCGCGCGCCTGATCGCCAATTCGCGTGAGTGGTATCACACCTCGAACCAAACGCTGTCGGCCGCGGCGCGCAAGGTTGACGCTGAGCTAACTGTCGCAGGCTCGAACCGGCATGTGCTGTTTGCCGACCCGGCGTATCGCCCCGAGAATGCGTTTGCCGCGAAGCAGACGCGGCTGTGGGGCTTTGACGCGAGCTGGCTGAGAAAGATGCTGGTAGTCTTCACTCTGGGCCGCGTGCAGTTGCGATCGAATGACGAGCTGAGAAGTTACCGCGGTGACTTGTGCCAAAAGTCTATCAGCAAGCCGGCCGACGAAACGCCGGAACAGAAGGCCTCGCGCGAAGACCGTCTGATGCGGTGCCGTTTGGCAGCCGTGGCCCATCCGAATCGTAAAGGCGCCGCCATGTACGCCGACGCTATCGGCAATTTGCTGAGGCCTTTGATTGGCGAGGCCGGGTGGCTCACGCGCGGCGCTTCCGCGGCCTCGCAATCGCCATCGCCCAAGTAAGATTTATCCGCAGATTACGCAGATTTCGCAGAGTAGGCACGACCACCGTCAAGGGCTTTGCTTCTTGCTGCGCCATCTGCGTAATCTGCGGATAATTCTTTTTCTTATTGCGCCCACGCCTCAGCCGTGCTAAATCTCCCGCACTACGGAGGAAGCTGATGAACGCAGACTTTGTCGAATTTCGGCGCGGTGTCGTCTCACCGATGGAATGCATCCAGGAAGGATGGGCCTTGATCAAAGACGAGTACTGGCTGTTCTTCGGTATCTCGATTGTCGGATTTCTCATTGGCAGCGCGTTTACGATCCTCTTGATGGGACCAATGATGATTGGCGTGTTTCTTTGTTTGCAGCAAAGGCAACGACACCAAGCCGTCGAATTCGGCACGCTCTTCAAAGGCTTTGATTCGTTCGTGCAGGGATTGGTAGTGACTGCCCTCAAACTTGTTCCGTCGTTTGTAATAGTTGTGCCCTATTGGATTTTCCTTGCCGCAGTGATGATTCTCTCGATGCAGCATGGGCGCATCAATTCGCCCGACGACATGAATCGGGTCATGTCCGCCGTTTTCCCCTTAGAGATTCTGTTTTATTTCTTGATGATGATCGTGACGTTGCTCGTTGAAATCTTTTTCATGCTCGCATATCCCTTAATTGCCGATCGTCAGGTGTCAGGACTGGAAGCGGTTAAGCTGAGCTTCCGAGCGGCCAAAGCCAACTTTGGCGGCATTCTCGTTTTGATGCTCTTGAATGGCATCTTCGGATTCCTCGGCCTCCTGTGTTGCCTCGTCGGGTTTGTTTTCTATATGCCGGTCGCCTTTGCGTCGCAAGCTGTGGCCTATCGCCGAATATTTCCTGACCTCGGCACGATCGGCACGAACTCCCCGTTTCCACCGCCGCCCCCCGGTACCTGGGCGTAACAAGATGAATCCGCCCGAGCTCGTGATTCGCGGAAGCCGCGTGGTTACTGAACATTCAGTAGCGCCGGCGTCTGTGCACATCACGCGCGGCTGCGTTTCTGCGATTTCAATTTATGAAGACGTGCCCTCGGGCTGTGAGTTGATCGAGGCTGGCCCGGAATCGATCGTTATGCCCGGCCTCGTCGATACGCACGTGCACGTGAATGAGCCTGGGCGAACTGATTGGGAGGGCTTCGAAACTGCGACCTGCGCCGCTGCGGCCGGCGGAGTCACGACCATTGTAGATATGCCGCTGAATTCAATTCCGGCAACTACGACCCTGGCCGGATTGAAAGAGAAACTCGCTGCGGCTGAAGACAAAGTGAGTGTGGACGTTGGCTTCTGGGGCGGCGTCGTTCCGGGGAATACCAGCGAGCTGTCAAAATTGTGGGAAGCCGGCGTCGTCGGTTTCAAATGTTTTTTGATTCATTCCGGAGTCGATGAATTTCCGAATGTGACTGAGGCCGACCTGCGCGAAGCCATGCCCGAATTGGCGCGTCTGGATGCCCCGCTGATCGTGCACGCCGAAGTCCCGGGCCCGGTCGAAGCATGTTGCCAAACGATCAGCGGGGCGAGCAGTAGTTCCTACGAAACATTTTTACGATCGCGTCCGCGCGCGGCAGAAGATCAAGCTGTCGTGCTGATGATCAAGCTGGCGCGTGAAACCGGCTGTCGCATTCACATCGTGCATCACTCTTCGGCCGACGCTTTAGCGATGTTGCGCGAGGCGAAATCTTCTGGACTGCCGCTCACGGTCGAAACCTGTCCGCATTATCTGCATTTCGCTGCCGAAGACATTGTCGATGGCGCCACTGAATTCAAATGCTGCCCGCCGATTCGTGAGCGCGAGAATCGTGAACAGCTTTGGGAAGCTTTGCGCGACGGCACGATAGACTTTGTCGTGTCCGATCATTCGCCGTGTCCGCCGGAGATGAAACTGCGCGCGCAGGGCGACTTCATGAACGCTTGGGGCGGCATTTCCTCTCTGCAACTGCGTTTGCCGATTATTTGGACCGAAGCGCGCGCGCGTGGCTTTACGATTGAGCAAATCGTTCAGTGGCTCTGTGCGGGTCCGGCGCGCCAGGTAGGATTTGATGCGCTCAAGGGTTCAATCAAGCAAGGTGCTGACGCCGACATCGTGATCTGGAACCCGGACAACGAATTCCGGGTCGCGCCGGAAATGATTCATCATCGGCACAAACTCACGCCCTACGCCGGCGAAGTTTTGCAGGGAACGATAGAAAAGACTTTTCTGCGGGGGCAGATGGTTTATGATGGCGGCGAATTCCTCGACCGCCGCGGGTCGCTCTTATTGCGGTCAAAGTGATGCAAGCATGGACTTCACAGAACTAGTTGATCTCGCGTCGGAACGTCTGGGCGGCGCGGTACTTTACGCCAACGATGATTTCTTTGCGCCGAAAGAGAACCTGCTGAAGCCGTCCGCGCCCGTTTTCATCGAAGGCAAGTACACCGACCTGGGCAAATGGATGGATGGCTGGGAATCCCGCCGCCGCCGCACGCCCGGATTCGATTGGTGCATCATCCGACTCGGTCTGGCGGGCGTCCTTCGCGGCGTGGTCGTCGATACGAGTCATTTCAAAGGCAATTATCCCGAGGCTTGTTCATTGGAAGCTGTGGCCATCGACGGTTTGCCGGCGACCGAACAACTCACCAGCGACTCGCTCTCGTGGACAGAGATTCTGCCGCAATCAAACTTGAACGGTGATTCACAAAACCCTTTTGTGATC
>Ga0105242_10000706_pt1 | contig 26121 bp, 36 predicted proteins | sample KBSM24metaG_FD_81521 | JGI IMG/M metagenome (GOLD analysis project Ga0105242, IMG submission 81521) | Miscanthus rhizosphere microbial communities from Kellogg Biological Station, Michigan, USA - KBS M2-4 metaG | ecosystem: Host-associated > Plants > Roots > Rhizosphere > Soil | place...
GCTTGAAGGTAGCGGCCCCCGTCGCACCGACTTCGATCCGCCATACCTCGAACGTATTGGCGACCGGTGCCAGCCCGGTGTTCTGATGCGTGGCATCGACGTTCGCCTTGACGCCCGCCAGCCACCAGTTGTCGGCATCGGCGCCGGTCGAGAAGACGATGCCCACGGCATCGCTGGCGTTGCTTGTGAAGACGTTACCGGCGCCGATGGTGAACGGCATTTCTGCCGTGCCAACCTGGTCGGTGAAGCCGACAAAGCAGTCCACCGAAGTGATCTGCGACAGCCGAAAGCGCGCCTGCATGACAAGGCCGGCCGTGAGTGCACTCCACTGCAAAAAGCTCTCTAGTTGGCAGCCATTGACGGCCATGTTGTTGGAGACTGCGTTGCCGGTGCGCAATCGCACCACACCGGTTCCTGAGCCCGTCAGCACGGTCGGCAGCACACAGCCGGGATCGGAGCCGACAACGCCGCCCCACTGATCAGCCAGCACGTCGCCGAGGAAATCGTCGAACTGCGTGACGAAGCCGCTACCCGCCACAGGCAACGAGGCGAAGCGCGGCGTGCCCGCATCGAGCACCTCGACGCCGACATTCGTGAACGTATGCCCCTCGCCCCAGGCGGACCCGGTGGTCTGCGCCACCAGACCGTTGTCGCAAGTGTCGAACGAGCAGTTCACCACGTCGCGGCGGGCGAACACCGAGGTGATGCCGTTGTTGCAATCGTGCGCGACATTGCCGGAAAACCGCAGGATGGCAATGTCGTCGTCGATGAAATAACCCTCATCGAAGCCGGAGACGATGTTGTCGATAATGATGCAGCGGACCGCCGGGCCGGTGCCGGTCGCGTCATTGACAAGGTGGACGCCGCGCGTGGTGGAGACCGCCTGTCCCGGCCCGGTGAACGTGTTGCCGCTCACCACAATGTTTTTCGGCGCCACGTAGCCGCTGCCGCCGATGTTGTTGTCGGTCAGGCGGAAGGCGAAGGCGGCAGCCTCGGTAAGCTGGCACTGGTTGCCAGTGACGACCGCCTGGTCCGTGCTTTCTTCGCCATGGATGAAATCGCCCGCCCCAGCCATGTAGTTGCCGTCGATAGCGGCGCCCTTGACGCTGCCGAAGCCGCAGAAGAACTGCGATGTCGCCCCCGAGGTTCTGCCCAGGATGTGGGAGACGCGATTGTCACGGACCGTCACGTCAGCCGTGACCCCATTCGGCGAATTGAAGGCGATGACATCGCGATAGGCGTTTTCGAAGCGGTTGTTGACGAAGGTCAGGTTCTTCGTCGCCGCCACGCTGGCATTGTCGCGATAGTAGAAGCGGGAGAAATTGGTGAACTTGCTATTCTGCACCGTCAGACTGGTGAAATCGTTACCGCTCGTGGCCGGTGGCTTGATGATCTGGGCATGATGCGAGACGGTCGGGCCGGCAATCACCGTTACGCCGCCATCGACCTCGATGTTGTCGAGCAGGAGCTCTTCGGCATTTCCGCCGGGGCTGAAGAACACCGTGGTCGAGCCAGTGCCGGGCTCTGCCAGCACGATCTTCAAGTTGCGGATGACGATGTTGCTGTTGCCCACATTGGCAAGGAAGCGGGTAACGCCCGCCGGCACGTCGACGATGGAAATGATCGAGCCCGGCCCGGCGCCCTGGATGACGCAGTTAGCCGGCAAGTTCCAGGTATAGTTCTCGGCGAAGCTGCATCTGTAGGTGCCCGGGCGGATGCTGATCACACGGCCGGTGCTGGCGTCGAACATGTTCTGGAAAGCCGTCCAGTTATCGTCGCTGTCGACATCGGCGCCGAACTGCTCGGGAACGTGCGGGGCATTGAGGGCATACGGGTCGGCGAAGAACGGCGGGTAGCCGATGACCGGCGCTATGAACGGAGGTTGATCGACGCTGCCTAGATCATCTAGGACTGATGGCATGGCCGTCATCATGGATGCTCGCTCATGTCCACGACACCCAGCTGCCGGCCTCGCCGAGCCTCTTGATTCTGACCGTGCCGGTTGGCGTAATGCTGGCCACCCCATCGATCGTCTCGCCGCCATTGCCGGCAATTGTCAGCGCCCCAGACACCTCAGTGAATGTATAGGTTACCTCACCGGTATCGGTCGCCAACGTCGGCATTGTCGCCGTCACCGTCCCCGTCGTCCGGTAGATGCAGCCCAGATTGGCGATAACGTTGAAGTTCGCCGACTTGGCGATAATGCCGTGGGTATGGCTCGTCGGGATCGTCGGGCCATACTTGACCGCAGCATCAGGATTACGAAAGTCCAGTCGCCAATCGTCTCCCCACGTTGGAGTGGCTGCGTTCAAGAACACCGACGGCCCTGACGGGTTACCCTCGCCGCGCCCTTGGATGCTAATCCGTGGCAAAGGCACCAATCCAGCCGTATAGTCACGTGCCGAGATTTCAACGTCCGCCGTCAGCGCCCGCCGTGAGAAGAAATTCCTTACATCCACATGATGCGCCTGGCTGATATGCAGCGACGTGGTGCAGCCGACAGCCAGAAAGTCACTCACATGAAGATTGTAGCCGTAAGCTAAGTTGAGCCCATAAGACACTCCAGAGGCTTGGCAACCGACCATCGAGATGTCATGGCCGCGTAGTTGGAAGCCGCCCGTCGTGTTGCCGTCGTAGTCTGCGCCTTGGGCTGAACAATTCGAAAACAGCCAATTACGACCGCCGGGGTGCTGGTCATAAGCCATGAGAAGCGGCTGGTCGACGTGGCAGTTGGAGAGGAAAACATAGGCCACTTCGACTTCGCTCTCATCATTGACCGTCGTAATGAAATGCCGTGGCCGCATGGCGTAGCCGTTAATGATCTGCACGCTTCGACATCCGTTCAAAAGCGTTATGCAGTAAGAATCAGTCCCGTATTTACCCGCATCTTCCGAGTAGTAGTTGATAAGCTTAACCCTGAGCGCTTTCCACAGAGTCAGTTCGTTGCAGCCCACTGCAAAGAACCCCAAGTTTTCAAATTGACCTCGCCGCAGGCCACGAAAATCACAAATTCCATTCTGCGTCGGAACGGTTACGCTGGTGCTGCCGACAAACCTAATGCCAGAAATTTGCGCCTCTGCCTGGTCAAAGAAGCGCTGAACTACTGTCCCGATTGAGGTTATCGCCGCACCTGCAACCGTATTACTTATTGGCGTAATAGCAATATCGATCCACAGGACAGTAGCGCTGATGATCTTCCTGATCTTCAGCGGCGAGCCTGAAGAAACTCCGGCAATCGAAACCCATTGATGCGGAACAAGCAGATTGAAGTTCGTGCCAACTCCGGTCACCACATTGACGCCACTGGTCGTCGAAACCGTGCCGGCAAGCGCCGTCTGCGCAGCAAGCGGAAACTCCAGCTGTGACCCCAAGGTGATCTGGGTGGCCGAATCAATGCTCCTGACGCGATTGACCTCGCCGTTAAGAGCCGATTGGCGAGTTACATCATCGCCATAATTCCTGTCATGGTATTCTATCGGTTGGGAGAAGTCCTTGAGTGTAATGTCCTGACCAGCAGTGAGCTGGGAGGTGTCATTGAGCGTCAGCGTCAGAGCTCCTTGCGCGGCGGCGGCCGTCAAGTAAGTCCCATTCGCATTCCAGGCGTCGAACCGTCCCTGAATAGAGATCATCGAATATGGAGCGGTGGCGGTCACTTCATTGATGATGATTGTCCGCCCGGGGTCGCCCTCAATCTGCACCAAGCCCGTTCCGAGGAAATCTACAATCTTGCTGGTGACTCGCATCCTCCCGGCCGGGAGGATTGCCTTGCGTCCAAGGCCATAGGCGATGGAGATCGCGTTAGTGAGCGCCGCCGTGTCGTCGGCAACGCCGTCGGCGATCACCCCGTAAGCCTTGACGTTGATGTCGCCGACCGGTTCCCAGATCGTGCCGTCGGCCGATACGATGCAGGCATAGTCCAGCACCCGCTTCAGCGAGGTGGAGGTGACTGTCGCTGTAAGCGTGCCTGTACCGCCCAGACGATATGTAGTCTGCACGCCGGCGACCGGGTCGGTCGGCATGGTCAGGCGGGCGGTAAACGTCCCTGCCGCCGTAATGCTTGGCCAGAACAGCGTAGGGCCCGGCGAGAGCAGCTGCGGCCGCAGGATGCCAGAGGTGTAGGAGGAAACGACCGTCGTATGCTGGTAGGTTGCGCCTGGAACCGTCGGCTTGACGCCAAGCTGAGTGGCGTTCGCGCTAGTGAGGGTCGACCATGTCGCAGCACCACCGGAGATCGTTACCCCGCCGACTGTAAGAGTCCAGAAATCCAACGTATCAAATGAAGGATTGCCCAGCCGCTCGATGAGGGAAATGGGATAGTCGGCGACGCGGCGGTAGGCCTGCTGACCACCGTCGCCCGCCGTCGTATATCCGGCGAGCGTGATAGCATCTGGCGGAGTCGTCCCGAACACATAGGCCTGCAAGTCGGCCGGAATGGCAAATTGCTGAATGTCGCGATTCGAATACGGCTCGTCGGCGTCGTCGAAGCCGATGACCGGCGCGATGAATGCGGGCTGGCCGGGACTAAAAACCGTCATGGCCGGGCCGATTTGTAAGGATGCGCCGCCGGCAACAGCGACTGCAGCCCGCTATTCCACGCCATCCAGCCTTCCATCTGCTGCCGTTGCAGCGTCGTCAGCGTCGTTGTCACCAAGACGTGCCGGATGACGCCGATCCACCAGCCGGCGGCCGACGTGCCGGCGGCGGCTCCAATGCGCAGCCGTGTCGTGCCCGTGTTGAGCGTCGCAATAGTTCCGGTTGCCGGCCCTGTTCCCGCTCCGCCGTCTATGCTCGACACCTGCGTTGTGCCGGACCACTCACCACGGCCAAAGTGCGGCCCTGTGAAAAGGGGATTGACGACATCCGTTGTCACCGTGGCGTCCAAAGCCCGCCACCGTGCGGAGGCGCCGTTGGCCTTCCCCAAGGCTCGATCGGTTGAAGCCGCACCGCCACCATAGCGCACGATGTAAAGCGCCGCCGTGCCGGGGTCCGTATTGGACGCAACAGCGAACATCTCGCCGGCCGTCGCGCCGGTCGGAAGTGTCGTTAAGGCGGTTGATACGAGCGTATTGGCCACCCCGTCGAACGTCAGTCCGGCATAGGCGCTGTTGAAGCTGTTGCTCGCCCATGTCGGCCGCGCCGTCGTTGTGCCAGTCACGGCCATGCCGCCGGCCCGATCGACCCAATTCGAGATCAGCCCGGCCCCGTCGTCGGTCATCAGGGGGAGGGCGTGGTTGTCGGCGTTCCACCACGCTTTCAGTGCCGCGCCAAGGTCGGTCGGCATCCACGGACGAACGAATGTCGTGCTCTTGTAGGGATGTCCCACCGGCAGCAGGCTCTGCAAGCCGCTGTCCCAAGCCAGCCAACCCTCCAACTGCTGCCGCTGAAGCGTCGTCAATACCGTCGTGACGAAGATGTGGCGCACGACGCCAGTGAAGAAAAACGTTGCGCTTTCCATCCTCGACCCGATGCGACAGCCGCCGCTCGTTGCCGTATTGATGCTGATGGTCGAGGCACTGGCAGGATTGGTCGCGCTGCCGTCGAGCCAGCCTCGCATCGTCGTCCCAGACCATTCGCCAACGGCAAGGTGGTTGCCGATGAAACTCGCGCTCGTATCGTCAAGTTGAGTATTCGAGTCACCGATGTTCAGGTGCCCGATACCACCTGTCGGATAACCTCCCACGTTGCGAGAATGGATTCCCTCCTGGCCATAACCGAATAGGAAAAAGAGGGGGCCGGCCGACGAGTTCTGGGAGACCATTATGGCAATGTTGCCCGCCGTCGCGCCAGTCGGCAACGCCGTAAACGCCGTCGTGGCCAAGGTGTTGGTCGTGCCGTTGAACGTGACGCCAGCGTAGCTCGTATTGAAACTGCTTGCTGCCCAGGTCGGGCGCGCGGTCGTCGTCGCGGTTAGATTGACGCCGCTGATGCGATCCTTCCACGCGCTGATGAGGCCGGCCCCGTCGTCGGTCGTATTGACGGTGCCGTGGTCGTCGGCGTTCCACCACGCACGCAGCGCTGTGCCTAGATCGAGTGGCGACCACGTTGACGCAGCACCTCCTGCCCCTCCAGGCTTCCACAGTGCGGCCGCGCCCGTCACATCCAGGCCAAGGCTGATGCGCATGCGTTCAGCCGAGCCCGATGATCAGCGTTGCTGTGGTGTTGGTCGACATGACTTTGGAGACGCTGACGGGCAGCAGCGTGCCCGCCGGCACGCCCGGCAGAGTCTGTGCGACAGTATCGTCGCGCGCAATGACCGCGACATTGCCCGCCCCACCGACCCAAATGGCCCGGCAGTTGACCACCGTGCTGTCACTCGGCGTGATCGCAAACAGCTTTGTGGCCGGGTCCGATGCTTCAGACATCGCAAGCCTTCCTCTTCGTCAGAATGTCGTTTGAACGGCGTGTAGAGCCTTGCGACGCGCTCTGTAGGCGTCTAGCAATTGCTCTATGAAACAGATTGAATGGGCTAGACTTGGCGACGAGCTATATGCCAAGTCTGGCGGCTTCTGCTTTTATTGCGGACATAGATGCGTAATCGAAAATCAGCGCCATCCACTCTACTTCACCGTGGATCATATTGTTCCTAAGGCAGCCGGCGGAACTAACGACTACAGCAACCTGCTCCCATGCTGCCGCGCGTGCAACACGATGAAACACGGGCAGAAATTCGAGATCTTTTTCCCTGACGCTAATGTCCCTGAGCGTCGCGGGGATTTTTGTCTGCAAATGACCAAGCAGCTTCCGCCTAGCCATATCGTGAGCAAGCAGAACCGTTATGGCCTTGCCCTCTAATCAGTTCCTAGGCACCGCCAGCGCGCGTCGGCCGATCGGCCGGTGGGAGGGACCGGCAAACCCTAACGCGCGCTGACGGGACTTCTGTGTGGCTTACACTACATCCGCCATGAAGCGGGTTTGATACCCCTTCAGCCACAGTCCGTTGCCGCCGCCCGTCACTTGCGCCGTCACCGGCACTAGGGTCGGCCGGTTGACCAAGAGCATCTGCTCGCCGAGATTGCTCTCGGCTGGCGGGCTGCCAGTGGCGGCCGACAGCCAGCGACAATGGATCGGCCGATGCCGGTACGCCGACACCTTGCCGGCGAACATCACCGTGTATGTGGCCGGCCCGCTCGCCGCCAACGTCCACGTCGTGTTGACCGTCACCGTTGCCATTTACTGCCCTTTATCCCGGCCAGCGGTCGCGGCCCGCGACCTTCCGCGCCTGCTCCCGCCGCCGGATGATGTCGATCATCCTCGGCCCGGTCATCGAGCCATCCTCGTTACCGCGAAACTCCCAGTCGGGCTTAGGTGCAGGCGGCTGCTTCGCCGGGAGGCTCTGCCAGGCCATGGCCAAGTAGCAAAAAGCCGAGCCGATGTGCTCGCTCCAATCCTTGACCGGATGCTCCCGGAAGGTGCGGAGCTCGTCGTCCCACTCCCGCCGGTAGTTGCGCAGGCCGTCGAGGCCCACGCTGCAGCGTTCCTCATCGAACACCGCTGCGTTGATGGTCACCCGCGCCGCCTGCTGCCGATCGGCCACCGGCACGGCCGGGATGATCTGCGGCTTGCGCCCGCACAGGCGCATCATCTCCAACCGGCTGCGGCCCTGCCCCCAGTTTCCGGCCATGATGTCGTGCGGCACGTAGTCGTGGCCGTGATAGCCGCGCCGATCGAGCTCCGTGCACCAGTCCGCCAGGTCGTCCGATTCGGGCCTGTAGAAGTCGACGATGCGCGGGCGGTTCGCCGCATCCACCTGGAAGCACCAGATGGGGTTGTTCGTGGCCTTGCCGAGATCCCAGGCTGTATGGATCGGCTGCGACCAGTCGATGTCGACGACCCCGATCCGCTGCTCCCGGTCCGCCCGTGTCATCTCGTGTCCGAAGTAGGCGCCGAGGATGGCGGCCGTGAACGAACATTCGTATTCCTGTTCGAACAGCGCCCGGCCCGCATCATGGCCATGCAATGCCTGGTATTCGGCCAGTGCATCGGCGAGCTGTGCCTCGTTCAGCGCGCCGGTATCGCGGACGCTGGAGATTTCCGCATACCACTCGTCGGGATGCTGACGGGCGTGTTCGTAGAGGCTGTAGGCGTGGTTCCGGCCCCGCGGGGTCGTGATGAACATCGCCCAGCCGCCGTTCTCGGCCACCATGGGGCGGTGGTAGGACCACGCCGACGGGTTAGCGAGCGCCCATTCCGAGTAGACGATGCCCGCTTGTCCCGCCCCAACCACGGTGTCGTATCGATCGCTGCCGATCAGCTGCCACGTGCTGCCGTTTTTCATCCGGATGAACATCTCGGATTCGTTGGTCGATTCCCGCATGGCCGGAGGAAACGCCTCGTCGATGCGCCTGCGTCCGGTGTTGGCGTTGACTTGGGTCCAGAGCACCTTGCGCGCCTGCTCATACTGGGGCAGGCAGTGCCAGTAGCTGCCGATGCGCCGCTGTGTGAGCTCGCAGGTGACGCCGAGCGCGATCTCGTCCTTGCCCCACCTTCATATTCGGTGGGCGATTTCAATCGCCCGTAATCCCCCTTTCAACATGAATTCATGGAGGGGCCGTTGATAACGGCGAATATGCCGTTGAATAATCGGCATTAAACGTGATGCTTTCGCTTATTCATCCGCTGATCGCTCCACGGAGCCCAACAGCAATTGCCCGGCTCGTACCCCTTAAAAGGATCGAGGCGTTCCAGCGTTAGGCCGTTAGACGGCCCCATGTCGGCAAAGAAAGCTTCGAACGACTGCCAGCGGTCGCACACCCGAACGCCGAGCGCGCCATACCATTTGTAATCCGGGCTCTTCGGGTTGGAGCACCGTTGCCGCATCGCTTTCCAGACGTTGTGCTCTGGCGTTCGCGAACGTCCATGCGTACGCGGCAACCGCGAGGCTGCAGTGCAATGCTCGCGATGCTCGTCGCTGCGAAGCACCTCGTCGAGCAGACATCCGCATGATCGCGTCTTGCCGCCTTTCACATGAACCGAGCTGATTTCCTTTTCGGCTCCGCAGTCACAGCGCCAGAGCCAGAAGGTCCGTTTGTTCCTTGATTGGGCCGGCGCAATCGCAACCAGTCGACCGTATCGCTGTCCCGTCAGGTCTATAAATCTCATCCATCAGTGATAGCACACCGATGCTAATATTGCCACTCATGCAGCGGTCGCTGGTAGCGGCGGATGTGGCGCTGGATGATGGGCATTGATCACCCGCTTGCTGGGTAGCCATCCGGCGGGATCCACAGGGTCAATGAGCACCCCGCCGGGCTGACCGCGTCCGGTTCGACGCAAGGGGGGTTACCGAGCACCGGACGAAGCTACTTCTCGTAGATGGTCACGAACTGGATCGGCCCGCCGTCTTCGCCGGAGTGCTGGACGGCCTGGACGGGCTTGCCGAGACCGCGATTGAGCAGGGACTCGGCGGCCTGCAGGGCAACGCGCTCGTCGTCGGAAGCCATCAGGGCGACGATACGCTTGATGGCTTTGGGGCAGTTGTCGCGAGCGATCTTAATGACCTCGAGGACTTGCGGTGGTCGACCGCTGGGGTTGCCGGATTGGCCGGGTTTGAAGGTCACTTCAGAACGCTTGTTAGCAAGTGCTTAAAACGAAAGCGGCCCGGGGCTGCCATAGCAGGCCCGAACCGCGACCACGGGTAACAAGCCATAGCCGGCGTATCATGTCAAGCCCCAGTGTGTAGCGAGGGCGTTGAGCCCCAGATGTAGTGCTTTGAGGCGTGTCGGGGAGGTGCAGGCCTGGTCATATTCGCAGGTAGCGACGATGGTCATGGCGGCGTCGTTGCCGGCGGCACGCAGGGCGATGAGGGCAGCTTTGTATGCGTCGTAGACGTCGCGTTCGTACCGGTCGCGGAAGACGGCGGTCGCTGCGATGGAGTTGAGGTTGGGGAGGCCTGGAGAGGGGAGTGGGATGCCGAGGGTTCGGACGAACTCCTCGCGTAGCTTGCACCATCGTCGTCCGGCTTCGCGTTGGGTTGGGGAGATTTTGCCGGTGAGGGCGAGGCGGCCGAGTTCGGTACCGTAATCGGGGTCTGCGATGCCGCGAAGGGCGGCGTCCTGGAGTCGTTTGACGGCGGCGGGGCTATGACCGTCGATGGCTTTGAGGACGGCACGTGAGATGCGACCTGATGGCTCGCGTTTAGCGAGGTGCTTGCGGGCGGTCATGGCTGCGACCTCGAGGCTTGCCATTTGACGCTAAGAACTGGGTCGCTCATGATTTCGGTTTCGGCCTGCATCAAGGCATCTGCCACGTCAGAGTAGTTCAAGAGTTCGAGGATTTCTTCGGTGGCCGCCATGACCTTGCGGTAGTCATCGGGAGACATTGTTTCGGGATTTTCGCGCAAGCGGGAACGCAGGCGTTTGATGACGTTGACGAGTTCCTGGAATCCGGGCGAGCGTATGGAGCGTGCGGTCATTCGGCTGCATCCTCCTCCGGTTTCGGCATTGGCCCTCCCATGATGTGCCATTTGCGCTTAAGTACGGCTTTGAGTTCCGGGGACATTTCAGCGGCTTGCTCGACGACCATTGGCTTGTCGAACCATTTTGGCTCATGAGGCTGTGCCGATGGCAGATCAAGGCTGGATTTGGCCTTGGCGAATTTGGCGGCGCGTCGTGCTTCCTCTTCGGGCGATAGATCGGGTGGCGGCAGCGCCTTGCGGATGCGCAGTTCATCTTTGAACCGCTCAAGCCGGCGCCGGTCGATGGATTCCTCGGCCCGACAGATGTTTGCAAGCTCCGGGGCTGTCGGCAGGAACTTGGTGACTTCCGGCACCCGGCCTTGAATGATTTTTTCGGTTGTGCGGCGGATTGCCGAAAGTGAAATGTCCCGAACCGCGATCAGGTAGACCGATAGGCGCTCTTCCATCGAGGCATCGTCGTTTTCAGCCCGAAGCGTAACGACCAGCAACCGCAGGAAGCCAATAATTTGCTCCCTCTTGGCTGGGGCCAAGGATTGCTGCAACTCCGAAATTGTCGTTTCCAGTTCCTGGATGGTCCTGCGTGGCATTGAGCCTGGCTTCGATCCGGTCGAGGGCATTGAGCGCTCCCGTTGCAAACGATGTTTTTGGGGATGATCTCCGCGCGCGCGCGCGCGCTTCATCTCCGTAGGAGATGTCTACGTGTACTGACTCTGTCAGAGTCGCATCGTGTGTTTTCAAGGGCTTAGCCTGGGGGGGAACCCCCCTTCCTGGAGATCCACTTCCCCCTGCCCGATGTGGAGCGTGCTGGCCCCGCTTGCGCTCGGTCTCCAGCTTGGCTGATTGCAACTCGGCCGATAACCGCTTCTGCGAGATAACCTCGCCGACGACCTCCCCGAGCTTCTCCACCGCTATCTTGAAATAGCCCTTGATGGCCGGCCAGATGTGCCGCTTCCAATTGCCGAGATCGATGCCGGCAATGCGGGCCAGCGCCGCATGATGGAGCGGGAAGCTCCCGTCCTTGCGCCACAGCGCACTTAGAATGCGGACATAGGCACCGAATTGAGCTGCCGAGAGTTCACGAGTATCGGCCTCAAGATCGGCCACATACAATTTCATATAAGGAAACTTGCACACCGCCTCATCGCCCTTCCCCCATGATCGGTTGTTGTCCCGTTACGCGTTACACGGCCCCAGTCATTCACAGCAGCCGCACCAGCAGCACGGCTGAAACCAGCACGACAAACAGCATCGGCAGCGCCGCTAGCGATGGCAGCCCGAAGCCGATCAACAGCATGGCGACGATGGCGAGCACGCCAATCGCAGCGAGCCCCACGCGGTCAAAGTCAGCGCCAACGCTCACGGGCGCGCCCCCTCAATGCAGCAGATCCGGCATGCCAGTCCCCCATTCCCGCAGCACCTTCTGCAGCATCTCGATGCGCGCATCTCCTGACGAGGGCAGTCCAAGCTCCTCATCCAAGCTGGCCTTCTTGCCGCGTTTGACCTTGGCGTAGGTCCGTTCAAGCCCGCTCATAAACCATGTCATGCACTCCGGCACTTCATCGTGCGTCATTTCATAATGTTGGACGAGCCTGCGAAAGGTCTTCACCACCCACTTCATTTGTCTCCGATTCATGCGATGCTGCTTCATCTGAGCACTCCCCACGCCCTAAGCTGCGCCTCCGCCTCGTCGTATGAGCGTGCCACGGCGTAGGGGATGTCGTACTCCAACATGAGCGAGCCAAAGAGCTGCTGCGCGGGAGAAAGCCTCCCGATTCCGCCGCGCTTCAGCTCCAGAAATACGATCTTATGCCCGCCGAATGCTCCGTCCTTGCCCAAGAACATAAAGTCAGCGACGCCCGGCTTGACACCTTTGCGCTTCAGCAGCGCGCCCGTCTTCTCGGTGCGGTATTCACCCGCCTCCAATGCCGTCCAGAAGACATCCGGGCGCGCCGCCACCCGCAGCAGATCCGCCACCGCAATATGGGTGCTGCGCTCGGGGGCAGGAGAATTGCTGCCCTTTGCTGCCCTTCGGCCCTTCGGCCCCTTGCGCTCGAACAGCGCGAGCTGCTGCGGCGTCCAGGCGACGCGGGCGGTCATGTCCACAACCACCTGATGATGACGGTCGCTATAACCACCCAAATCCACAGGCAGAGCGCGGTCATGACCAGCCATACCGTCGCCTTGAGCGGATCGATGCGGCTCATGCCGGCTCCAGTTCAAGCGGCACGTCAACCAGCGGATACGGCGGCACGTAAAGCTCCCGCCCATGCTCCCAGGCATCGTCCCGGATAACCTCGATGATGATGCTGGCGGCGAGGCGCTGAATCGGGCAGCGCAATTCGTCCGCCCAGCGCTGGAGCTCCTCCGCTACCGGGCGTGGTAAACGCAAGTTGATGCGATAGGGGCAGCGATCGCGCGGGCTCATCGCCGGCTCATCCGCTTTTCGATGCGGTCATAGGCGCCCATGACGCTCTGCGCATGCGTCTCCGCCTCGGCCTTGGCCTCCTCGAGCGACAGGTTATCCCGCCGCTTGCCAGTCGAGCCGAAGCCGTACCACCACCAGCTGCCAAAATACGGGCGCACGACGATGACGGTGCGGCGGCCGTGCATCAGCAGCCAGTCGCTTTTCTCGCCCGGCTCGGCGGCGACGCGCTCAACCCAGGTGAGCGAAGGGCGGCGGGTCATGACGCGGCGACCTCTGCCGATGAGAATTTATCTACCTCGTTGCCCCAGGCGTCCCAGCCGGGCCGGCGCTCGCGCGCGAACAACTCAACGTAAGGGCCAGCAACAAGCCGCTCGATGCGGGCGTGGATGCCTTCGGGCTTGCGGCTGTGTTCCCGGCGCGGCGCGATAATGCCCTGCCGCACATCGGCGGCGAGCCGCTTCGGCCGCCCGCGCGTGGCGAGCAGACACGGCTCGCTATTAGCCCGCGTCCAATAGCCCATCCCCATCACCGTCTCGATGTCGTCGCGAAACATCTCGACCTGACCGGCATGCGCCTTCGTCCAAACGAACGCTGCCGTCTTGTACTTGAACCCCCACGCCTCGATGACGGCGAGAGCCTCAAGCAACATCGGCCAAGTCGCCCAGAGAAACAGACTGCAGTCTGTGGTCGCGATCTGCTTGACCGGCAGGGCAGCGATGTCCTCGATCGTCATCGTCTCGTAATGGACGGCGGCCGAGACCGTGATTCCTCGCGTGTGTCGTGGGATGGCCGTTCGTTTGTTCCACGTCTGGAATCGCCACGGCGGGTCAGCAAGAACGGCACCATACTTGCCCCTTGGCCAAATCACGGGATCACCGCCGCCGGCTTGAGCTGGGGCGGGGGCCGGCGGCGGCTTGCCGGCGGGCATGGGGTCCCGCCGATCACGAGCGCGGCTCCTCATCGAGCCACGGCGCAAGCTTCAGCGCCAGACGCTGCGTCGCCAGTGCATAGGAAAACCCCGAGTGCAGCAGCGCCCTGGCGAGCTGCGTCCTAAGACGCCCGCGCCAGGAGCGCCTCCAGGCGGGCAATGCGGATCTTGAGGTCGTGAAGCTCATGGCGCGCCGCCTCCTCGCGACGTTTCGTGAGGGCCTCGACAATGCGCTTGCGCTCGCCGTCATCGACCCGCCGCGCCTTGCCGTACCAGATGTCGAACGCACGCCAGTAAGAGAGCCCAGCCTGCCGCGCCGCGCGGGCGATCGCCGCCTTCACCCGATCGCCGGAAGGCCACGGCTCGGACAGCTCGCGGAGCATCGCCGCGAGGTCAGTCACGACCGCCGCTCCCAAGGGTTTTGGGAGATCCCAACGACTTTGGGAGGGAACTCCCAAACCGCTCGCTCAATAACTCGTCGGATGAAAGCGAAACGCCCCGCTCGTTGCAGGCGCGAAGCAAGGTGAGATGCCACGTTCCGGGAATACGCCGGCGCACCCGCCACTTGCGGACCTGCGCCTCCGTGGCGCCGACAGCCATTGCTGCCCGCGCGATCATTGGCCAACGCTGAACGGAAAACAAATTCATGTGCGAATTGATAGGGACTTATTGTCCCTTTCGTCAAGGCCGTCTATTCCCTTGAGAGACGATCTGTCCATGCCACGTTTCGGCATGGCCAAGACACCCGCTCGCAGCCAATGGCGGCGCGCATTTGCCAATCGGATCAAGCGCCTCCGCGAACAACGCGGGCTTTCGCAGGCAGAGGTCGCCTTACTGCTCAGAATCGGGTTGGAGGCCTATAAAAAGGCGGAACAGCGGGGCGCTCTCGCACCCGAATTTCTTCTTCCCCTCGCTGATGTATTGCGGGTGAACGTAGAGACCCTCCTCGGCAGAAACAGCAAGAACACCCCTGACCCAGATTCGCCCAAGCCTCGCCCCAGACGAAATACCGCACGGCCTCCAGCCACTTAGCGGCCATCCCCGCGCGGGGACAAATTGTCCTTGACAGCGGGGACAGAATTTCCCTAGCTTGCTCCCGAAGCCGGGCAGTCGATCGTTGTGATTGACGCGGCTTCAAGGGAGAACCTGGATGAGCGATCATCCCATCGTCGCGGCATGGGAGCCGCATTTTACCCTCGATCTCAGCACCGCGCGCGCCAAGGCCTTCGATGCCCTGGCCGATGACTTCGAGGTCTGGCGAAAGAAAGAGCCGCCAGATGGCAAAGTGCCGTTCACCAATGGCTGGCACACGATCACCCAGCAGATCGCGGAGGACCTGCTGAAATACAATCCACGCGGTGCCAATCGGCGGGCAGCGTTCTCGACTGTCGCCTACTACGCCGACCAGATGAAACGAAACGACTGGCCGAGGACCGGCCAGCCGCTCATCTTCTGCGAAGACCAACTGCTTGATGGGCAGCACCGCCTGTGGGCGAGCTATCTCTCAGGCGCATCGTTCGAAACATATGTCGTCACGGACGTTCCGCCGAAGAACCGACTCTTTGCCTACATCGACAACGTGAAGACGCGTACTCCTGCCGCCGCCTTGCAAACGGCCGGCCTCAACGGAGTGTCACCCGCGATCGTCTCGATCCTCAAGATCGCGGTCAAGTACGAAGGCGGTGGCTATACGGCATCACAGGAATTCGTGCAGCCGAGACTGTCGCCGATCCAGGTCATGGCGGTGTCCGACACGCATCCCAATGCTCAGCATGCAGCCCGGCTGGCAGCCTCAGACTATGAGAATGCCGTCAAGGTCGTGCGCCACAAGGATGTCGTCGGCTTCGTCGCGATGAAGCTGCTGGACCTCTACGACCAGCTGACTGCCGACATGTTCTTCGAGGACCTCGGCGATCTGACCTACGAAGATGAGCCCTCCGACAGCATGATCGTCGCCTTCCGCAAGCTGATGGCGGACGATCCCAAGAAAGACAAGCCGATGAAGCGTCACCAGATCCTCGGCAATCTGATCGTGACGTTCAACAAATGGCGACAGGGCATCCCAGCCAAGAAGAGCGGCAAGAACTGGATGCAGGCGCACGAAGACTTCCCGCGCATCATTGAGCCGGACACGAAAGATGTCTCGGAAGAGCTCGACGACGATGCGAAATCAGAGGCGGCCGAATAGGCCCGCAGACAAAGGGAGGGGCGCAACTGCCCCTCCCGCTTTGGAGATCGCGTCAATGGCCGAGCTTGAATTTCATTCCTTTGCCGAGATTTGGCCGCTGCTCGACGGCGCCGATCTCGAAGCTTTCACACGCAACATCAAGCTACGTGGGCAGGTCGTTCCGATCCTGACCTACCAGGGCAAGGTGCTCGATGGCCGCAATCGCTATCGCGCCTGCCGCGCACTTGGCATCGAGCCGCGCTGCGAACCCGCCAACGTCAAGAACGATGAAGAGGCTCTAGAACTCGTCGTCTCGCTGAATGATCAGCGCCGCCATATGGAGGCGGGAGCCAGAGCAATCGCCGCAGCTAAGCTGGCAACGCTTCGCCACGGTTCAAATCAGTTCAGAACAGAGCAGGGTCGGTCCCGGGACCGATCCACTTCTCACACGGCCGAAGAAGCTGCTAAAAAGCTTGGTATATCAGTTAAGTCCGTCGAGCGTGCCAAGGTTATACTTGAACACGGCGACCCGGAAACGATCAAAGCGGTAGAGACCGGCAAGCTGCCGATCAAGGCAACCGCCGAGAAGCTGCGGGCCAAGCGCCAGCCAAAGCCGAAGCCGGGTCAACCAACGAATGCCGAGCGACGGGCAGCCTTCAAGGAAGCCCGCGCCAAGCTGCTGGCCACTCCGCAGCGTGTGCTGACGCGAGAGGAAGTCGACCCCGACTTTGTCGGAACCCCGCTCGAATTCTCCACCCTGCACGGGCACGTCCAAAGCCAGACCGCGGCAGAGAAAGCAGCGAGCCAGCAGCGTTTCCGTGTCGATGCGCTCGCCACCGCCCTGCGCGACTTCATCAGGGCAATACCGACCGAGGAGATCTCGGAAGACGATGTCTTCGCGTGGTTCGCCGCTGACGGCAGCAAGAACCGTCAAGCACGTGAAGAGCGCCTGGCAAGCCGCATCGAGGCAATCCGGGCTCTGATGAATGACCGTCTCTATCCGTTATTTGCCCAAATCGAATCGCGCCTGAAGGGGCGACCCGTCGAGGTCCAGCGGGCCGGATAGGCTGGCCGCCTGCGGATGCCTTGGGAGGGCGCGTACCGCGAATGGCCTGGGCCCGGCAAACCGGGGGTCGGCACTGCCGGGCCCATTATCCAACCAACGGAGAGCAGCATGCAACAGGAGCCCGACGCTGAAGCCCTCGTGCTTCGCCTGCGCGCCGATCTCACCGACACCCGCCAGGCACAGGATGATTTCTACTGGCTGGAATCGCGCCTGCGCGAGCACCTCGCCGTGATCCTGCGCATGCTGATGGAAGCGGGTGAAGTGCCCCTCGCAGCTAAGCTTACTCGCGCCGCCCGCCGGGCGCAGCGCCGCAACAAACGCCACGAGGCACACCCATGAGCGAGGAGCTGCACGCCGAGCTCGCCGCCATGCGCCGGCTGATCGAGCACCTCGCACACGAAATCGAGCGGCTCGCCCGCCAGTTCGACCGCACTGAGAAGGCCGCGCGTGGAGCTGCGCTCTGGCGCGTCCGCGATGACGAAGACGAAGGATCAGACTGATGATGAACACTCCTTCGGTCGAGGAATTGCGCGCGCTCTTCGAATATGAGCCGGCGACGGGGATCTTATGGTGGCGGAAAAACCGTCGTGTTGGCGGCACCCCTGGCGGGGTGAAAGCCGGCACTAAAAGCGGGGGGTATATCAGAGTTCGTATCAACCAGACATTCTATCGCGCTCATAGAATTATTTGGACGATCGTCTACGGCATTGAGCCCGCTGGAGGCCTAGACCACATCGACGGCGATGGCTGCAACAATCTCTTAAGTAATCTACGCCTTGCAACCCATGCTGAGAATGCACGGAACAGCAAACACGGACGCACGAAATCATCCCCGTTCAAAGGGGTATATTACGATAGGAGACAGCAGCGCTGGCGTGCCCGGATAATGATGAACGGCATTAGCTACTCCCTCGGACAATTTCAAACAGCTGAAGACGCAGCGGAAGCCAGAAAGGCAAAAGCGCTAGAGCTACACGGGGAGTTCGCACGATGAAGATTTCAGATCTTTATGATGGATCACCACGACTCTGCCGCTGGTGCGGCGAAGACTATGGCGAGCACGGCTGCTGCGGGGACGAGGACCGTCCCTGCGAACTGGAATCCTATGATGAGGCGCAGGAACGCGCCTGGGTCTACGGGCCGGCGATGGAAGCGGCAATCCGCATCGGCTGCACGTGCCGCTACCCAGTTGCCAGCCCCTACGACGCCGATCCGCCGGAAGTCATTCGGGACAAGCATTGCCGACTGCACGGCAGCGAGCCGGATGAAGATCATTTCCGCGAACGAAAGGACGCCGCATGACCGAGCAACAGAAACAGGCAGCCCTGCTGCGCGATGCCCTCATCGTGCTCGACCAGATCGAGCAATACCTCGATAGCCGCACCGCCCACCAGACGGCCGGGACGATCCTCACCCGCGAGATGCGCCTCCTGCGCGACGTGACGCAAATCCTCAATCGCGGTTGTGGCTGGGGCAAGTTGCCGCCGGGAAGCGTCGACATCGACACATGGAAGGAACCAGCATGACCACCTTCGTCCGCGACGTAATCATCCGCTTTGAACACCCGCCCATCCCGGATCGCAACTACGACTGGCAGGCTTACCGGGAGGGCATGGAAGAGGGCTGCGTTGGCTACGGCGCAACCGAGGTCGAGGCGCTCGCCGAGCTTCTCATGCTGGAAGCGGACGAGGCAGAAGCAGCCGCTGCACTTCCCCTCTGGACCCTAGACGAGATGGAACGGGAGTTGATCGACCGATGAACCAGACACCCGCCACCCGCGACAGCACCTCCATCCTCGAAAGCGTGCTTGCCAGGGGCGATCTCGGCAAGCTGACATCGTCCGAGCGCCTCGACTACTACCGCAGCGTCTGCCAGAGCATCGGGTTGAATCCGTTGACGAGGCCGCTCGAATTTATCTCGCTGCAGGGTAAGCTAACGCTCTATGCGCGGAGAGACGCGGCCGACCAGCTTCGCAAGATCAATGGCGTCTCCATCGAGATCGTCGAGCGCAACGTCGTCGACGGGCTGTTCGTCGTGCATGTCCGGGCGAAGGATGCTTCCGGCCGCACGGACGAGGATCTCGGCGTCGTCTCGATTGCCGGCCTCAAGGGCGAAGCTGCCGCGAATGCCATGTTGAAAGGGATCACCAAGGCCAAGCGCCGCGTCACGCTGTCGATCAGTGGCTTGGGCTTTCTCGACGAGACGGAAGTGGAGAGCATTCCAGCCGAAGCGGCGAAGTCCACGCGCGGCCCAGACTGGGGCAAGGCCAATCAAGCGCGCAATCGAGGCGACTGGGATGTGTTCATGGCGGCCCTGAAGGACTGCCAAAGCGCCCACGAGATTGACCGCCTTGAACGCGAGTATCAGGGGAACGATGCCTGGACAGCAGTGTGGAAGGAAAAGGCCGCGGAGGAATGCGAGAAATACCGCGCCGACTTCAAGGAACCGGGCGCGGCGCTGACGCTGCGTGAGCAGCTGGAAGGGAGCTTGGACCCCATCGAGGCTGCCGAGGCCGCCCTGCCGGATATCCCGCCGTTCCTCGATCGACGCCCGGCAAAGCCCGAAGCGCCGACCACGCGCGCCGAATACATCCAGGCGGCACACGACATGATCGAGACGCTGGGAACTGTCGATGAGGTCGACAACTGGTGGGAAAACGAGATGCCGGCCCGCAGGCGATTCCGCCTGACGCCGGCCGAGGAAAGCGACCTGAAAAAGCGCGCACAGGATCGGCTGAAGAACCTTGCGGTTTCCATCGTAACACGCCCTCCGCAGACAACGTTCGTGCCAAACGCCCGCGAGCGCGCCGAGCAGGCAGCGAAAGGAAGCGCCGGCAAATGACCGCCAATCGCCGCTCGCTCGAGCAGAACGCGCTTTTGCATGCGCGATTGACGGAGATCTCCGAGCATGTCGAGTGGCATGGACAAAAGCTGTCACCCACCGATTGGAAGGATCTCTTCGTCGCGGACATGCGCCACCAAACCCGCTATGTGCGCGGCCTTGACGATAGCCTTGTGCTGCTCGGCCTGCACACATCCGACATGAGCCGGGAGGAGATGGGCAAGCTGCTGGCGCTGATCGAGGCGTTTGCGTCCGACCATGGCGTCACCTTCGCCGAGGCGCATCCGCGCCCCCCTGATTTTGAGGAGGCGGCGCGATGACCATCAACGCGCCATACGGCCCAGCCGGCATCTACGGAGGCCGGGAAGAACGGGAGGGGAAGATGGACAAGCAGCTCTCTGAAGCTCTCGCACGCGCGGAGCGGGCTGAGGCAGAGCGGGATGCCCTCGCAGCGCTGGATGAAGATAACGATACCGGCCTCGCGTGGCGGGAGTTGTATGAGGCTGGCAAGGCTGAGAACGGCCGCCTCACCGCCGCATTGGAGCGGGCGGAGGCGGATGCCCTAGAAGCTTGGGCCAACCATGACCGCCTCACCGCCGCACTGGCCGGCGCGCGGGACGTGGCAATAAAGCTGAACGATGCGTGTGACGCTCTCTGGAATGATGAGGCGGCCCGGCGTCTCGTCCCCATCGACCACATGACAACCATCTGCGCCGCACAACGAGCACTACGAGATACCCTCCCCTCCCCCACCAGCGAGAAGGCCGAAGGGGCTGAGGAGCACAACAGGTGATCGATCTGGCGGATGACGATCCGGTGCGCCTGACCGACGCCATAAGGCTCTTCTGGCCCATGGGCGGCATGACGTTATCCACGCTCCGTGCACAGGTTAGGCTCGGCAACCTTGTCATCGAGCGGATCGGCAGGAAAGAGTTCGTCACCCGAAGGGCCGTCAACGACATGAGGGAGCGATGCCGAGGCCAAGGAAACCGCCCCGCCTCGAAATCCGAGAGGAACGCGACGGCCGCCGAACCTGGGTCATCCGAGACGGCCAGCGATATCACCGCACAGGATGCCTTGAGGATCAGATTGCAGACGCCGAACAGTCGCTTTGCGAATACCTCGCGCACAAAAGCACAAGGCCGAACACCAGCGTCCGTGTCGCCTCTCAGGCCAAGCTCGCCGACATCCTGATGGTGTATCTGGACGTGAAGGAGAAGACGATTGCCAGACCAGCCGAGCTGCGGTCACGCGTCAGGAACCTCAACGATTTCTGGGGCGGTCGAAGTGCGAGTGATGTTCGGGGGCCAGCGTGCCGTGATTACGTTCGACTGCGAGGCGCTCAGATCGCTGCACGTCGTGAGCTTGAGACACTCAGGGCCGCAATTCATCATTACGCTCGAGAATATGGCCTCGACGTCGTGCCCAAGTTCACCCTCCCCGAAGACAGCCAGCCCCGAGAGCGATGGCTGACGCGCTCGGAAGCGGCGCGGCTGCTGTGGGCCGCCTGGCGCTCGCCCTACCACCAGCACCTCGCCCGCTTCATCCTGATCGGGCTCTACACCGGCACCCGGCACAAGGCGATCCTAGCTCTGCAGTGGATGCCGAACACGACAGGAGGCTGGGTTGACCTGGACCGTGGTGTCCTTCACCGTCGCGGTGACGGTGAGCGAGAAACCAAAAAGCGCCGCCCGCCGACGCGGATTCCATCCCGGCTCATTGCTCATCTCAGACGATGGCGGGACAGCGACTCTGGACTTCGCTTCGTCGTCCGATATGACGGCCGACCTATTACGCGTATTGAAAAGGCTTTCCGAAGCTGTCGAGAGCGGGCAGCCCTTTCAGGCGATATCACGCCTCACGTGTTGAGGCACACCTTCTGCACTTGGCTCGCGCATGCCGGCGTTCCGGTCTGGGAGGCTGCGGGAATGGCCGGAATGACAGCGGCAATGTTTGAGTCGGTGTATGGCCACCATCACAGCGACTTCCAAAAAGCCGCCGGAGAAAGCTTCTATGGCAATCGATCCCCGCTCCGTCATCCGCTCAGGAACTAGGGGATATGGGGCGGTTTCACCGTGAACGAAACGGAACCAACGAAAGTGAAAAACCCCGGATTTCCGCCATTTTGCCAGGATGCTCCCTGCTTCGGGAGCAGGGGGTCGCAGGTTCAAATCCTGCCGCTCCGACCAACGTTCTCAATGGGTTATGCGGTTTATGAGCTTGATATCTAAAGCATCCGCTCAATCACCCGCTCAGGAACCACCGCCCATCACGACAGCTTGGGCACGTTCAGCCCACCGCCGCCGACGACGCCGAGCAGGATGTAAATCAGCAGGATGACCAGCACGACGACGATGATCACGCGGGCAATTTTGCCGATCGGCTCGGGCGGGGCGAATTGGCTCAGGATCCAGAAAGCGAGCCAAGCGAGGAGGCAGATGACCAGGATCCAGACAAGCAGGGCAATGATACCGCTCATGGCAAACCCTCAATTCATCACGACGTGCAGCTTGAACAACCGATCCGCCGCCTGCGGAACGGGCCGAATGCTCGTCCCCGAACGGATCTTCACGAATGCGCCCCACAGCCCGTAGGCATAGATGTCATCTTCCAGAATGATGCAGCGGTTGGCCCGGCAAGGGACGCTGAACTCGTCGCTCTGCATGGCGACGACCAGCGGCCGGAAGGCGGCGTCATCGTCACTGTCGGCAATCAGAAAGCTTATGACGGCCGGCGTCCACTCGTCCGGCATCACGATGCGGATGAGCCGCCCGGCCGTCAGGTCGACTGCGTTGGACAGCGATTCCCCCTCCGGAATCGTGGCCGAGACGGTCATGACGGTCCCGGATGGAGGCAGTGATCTCAGCATGGGTCAGGGATGGGGTTGGCGTTCGGCGATGCAGGCTTGCAGCACGCTCATGATCTGCGACCGCCCCTCGCTCGACATCCGCGCGATCGCGATCAGCGCGTATCCCGCCATGCCGAGCAGCGCGATGTTCAGGATCACGATCAGCAACAGGCCGGGGCTGTTGGTGAAGCCATTGATGACGCGTTCCGCCACCCGGCCGGTCGCCTGGACGACCGTCTGCGGAGGCTCCTCGGCCATGGCCCGCTCACAGCGCCCGGATGATGTAGTTCAGCACCAACGTCGGCTGCACGTTGTTGTGCGCCTCATCGGAGCCAGCCGCGGCCGTCGTCAACGTATGCGTATGCGTGGCGCTCGTGCTCGTCTTGCCGAGCGTGGCGTTCGTCGCCGACCCCTGCAGCGTATAGTCAGCACTCGAGCCGCTGTTGCGCTCGAACGCAGCTTGCGTAGCGGCGGTCACCGCGGCCCCCGACACGGTGTCGGCGTTGGCGATGAAGTGCGTATGTGCACCGCCGGCCCCCGTCGTGCCGGCATGCGTATGGGTGGACAGTTGTGCCGTTGTCAGCACATGCTTCTCGTCGCCGCCGGAAGCGCCCAGGGTGTCGCCATTGACGCCGCCGGCAAAGCCGGTGAGCCGGTTCGCCGAGCTGCCGCCCATGTCGTCCTGGCCGGCCACGACACGTCCGCGCAAGTCGGGAAGGTTGAACGTGGTCGAGCCGTTACCCGCCCCGTGGATGGTGCCGATGGCATCGAAGAGGTCGGCGTAGGTGGTCCGGCTGATGGCCTGACCGTAGCAGAACAACCAGTCCGAGCTCGGCAGGGTCTGCCCGGCGAACGGCAGGACGCAGCCGATCGGAATGCCGGTGAGCAGAGCAGTCATCTGCCCATATGTCACCGCATCGTTGCTGCCGGTGGCGTCGGCGACGTTGGTGACGCGGGCGCCGCCGGCATCGACCTCGTCACCGATGACCTTGAGCGTCTGCGTCAGGCCGTCCGCAACATCGTCGATATACGCGCGGAATGCCGAGAGGCTGGCAGGCGTCGGCGGGTCGGGCTGCTCGGCGCCGGGAGCGTTGGTCCACACGCCTGACGAATTGAAGGGCAAGGAGCGATCTCCTACGTCTTGAACGGCGAGTAGGGGTCTGTCTGCGGGATGGGCGGGACCGGTGTCGTCAGCAGTGCGCGAACGAGCGCAGCACGGCCTTCGGGCGTTTTGACGGTCTGCGGCGCCTGTTTCAGCAGCGCTTCATAGAGCGGCGAGCGCTTACGCACATTGGCGGCAACCGCTTCCAGGGCTTTCTTCGTCAGCGAATTTTCAAGCGCCTTAAGCCCATAGCCGGCAGCCACTGGGGGCACGGCGGCCAATGCTCCAAGCGGGCCGCCGAACGTTGCACCTGCGCCTGCGCTGCCACCGGCCCACAGCGCCTGCGCCAATCCTCCACCACCGCCAAAGAAGTTGGCTCCATAGCGGGCTGCGTTTCGGCCTATGCTGCCGCGATTGACGCCCTCAAGCTGCGCTATCTCCTCCGGGGAGTAGCCGGCTCGCTCCTTGGGACTCTTGAGTAGTCCCTTGACGCCTTGCCGAAGGTTGTTGCCGACATTCCGCCCGGAGTTGGCGGCGGCAGCTTGGAGTTCTGCGCTTTCGAGGATTCCAGGCTTGCGGTTGGCGCGCTCGGCGGCAGTGCCGGTGAGCCTTTCTGAGCGCTTGGCGGCAGCATAGTTGGCGTTGGCTGCGTCGTAGGCTTGGCCTGCCTTGATCGCGTTGGCCGTGGCGTCTGCGGCTCCCTGGCCGGCAGCGGGGCGAACAGTTCCCGGAACGGCTCCAGAAAGGAGTTCATCAATCGCCGCAATGGATTTCTCGGCGGCAAGTCGCTGGCGAGGATGCGTGAAATCAAGTCTTGCGTCCTCAAATGATGCTCGTGCAGCGAGGAGGTCTGAGGCCTGGGCGACGGCACCCACTGGAGGGTTTCCAAGCTTGTCGAGGGTTCTGAAGACGGCGGGGGCAAGCTCTTCATTGATCGAGGTCTCGATGAGATGCGACTTGAGCCGCTGGGCCATGTCCGAGACGGCAGAGGCCTTGAAGTCAACGCCCATGCCGCGAACGGCATCGTAACCACTGGTGGCGGCTTCTTTCAATGCTGCCGCAGATGGAGGCGTGACCTTCTTTGGCAGTAGCGCCCCGGCCACGCCTTCACCCGCCCGCAGGCCAGGAGTAAGCGGCAGTCCCATTGTACCAAAATCTGCGGCGCGCTTGATCGTCTCCTCGCTCGTCAGCCCCGGATAGGTCTCCACTTCGCCACGCATAGCCTGCCCAGGAAGCGCGGCACCGCGCATGAGCGAACCCAGTATGCCGGCATTTGGGTCAAACGAGACTTTTCCTTGTGCGTCTCGGCTGAGCGGCAGAATGGCACCTGAGTAAACGGGCTTAGGTGCAGCATAACCCTGCCATGGCGCACCATCGGCCGGCGGCGGCTGTGGCTGCTGTGGTGGCGGCGCCTGCTGATACTTCTCCCAGGGAGGCATCAGACTTTCTCCCAACTATTTGGGTCGGCCGGGTCGCCACCTTTGTAGCGATAGCCATCCTCGACATCGCCCGGCTTGGGCGCAGCTTTTGGCGGAGTTGCCGACCCTGGTGGCTTCGCCGTCTTCAACTCGACGATGTTTGGAATGATGTCGTCTGGGTTCAGCCCGTAGCGCCCGGCTAGCCCACGGAACTGGCCGAGGTCGGCGTCGAACTGCTCCTTGTATTGTTTCATGCGCCCGTTGGCGGCATCCCACAAAGCGTATCTCGCTTCTGGCGTCAGTCGCTGTCCGCCGATGATCGCATTGAGCTGCCCCATCAGCTGGTCGCCCATGTTCTGCGTATTCCGGGCCGTAATCATCTCGCCCTCGCGCACCACCGAGTTCGGATCGAAGACGCGCGCCATGGCGTAGACGAAATCGAGGTCGGCAGCGGCTGACGGCTTATCCATCGACTCGACCATGGAGTTGGCCGCCGGAAGCGCCAGCGTGTACGACTTGTAGGACGGCAGATCCTGGATCTCCTTGCGGATGCCCGAGATGTCGCCGAACTTGACCGGGTTCGGCGTTGGCGCGGTGTAGAGCACCTCGCCGTTCGGACCAACGAGCGAGCCACCCGGCGCGACGACCCTAGGCTGCTGCGCAGCGCCCGGCGCGGCCGGGACACTTGACAGCACCTCGCCGTTCGGGCCGTAGCGGACTTGTCCTGGCGAAAGCGTGTAGGGATCAGATGGCTTCGGCGACATCCGCTCGATCAGCGCCGCCTTCACAGCTGCCGGAATGCGCGGGTTCATCAGCGTTCGCGCCAGCGCCAGCTTCTGCGGATCGAGGCCTTGCCCTGCCGCTGCCCCAGGGAGGCCCGTAGGCGCGCCTTGAGCTGCTGGGGCTGTCTGA
>Ga0105242_10000708_pt1 | contig 26091 bp, 30 predicted proteins | sample KBSM24metaG_FD_81521 | JGI IMG/M metagenome (GOLD analysis project Ga0105242, IMG submission 81521) | Miscanthus rhizosphere microbial communities from Kellogg Biological Station, Michigan, USA - KBS M2-4 metaG | ecosystem: Host-associated > Plants > Roots > Rhizosphere > Soil | place...
GCCGCGTTGATGGTGCCCGCCTTGGCGTGCGAGTTGTCGGGCCGGGTCATGTATTCGGCGCCGGCAATTTCCGCCAGTTCGCGCATCTCCTCGCGGCGGCCGTCGTCAAGCAGATAGGTCGTGTGCGGGTAGGTGAGGGCGCGGCAGCCGGCCAGCGTCGCCATGATCACCTCGGCCGGCTCGTCGTAGGTGCAGACGTAGACGTCGACCTTGCGGCCCGGAGTTGTCGCCGGTCGCACCGCCGGTGACCGCGACCAGGAGAACCAGGCGAGGATCCCGAGCGCCCAGAGGCCGTAGATCTCGGTCACCAGCAGCAGCGCGAAGGCGACCGGGTTGGCGCCTTCGCCACTCCAGCCGATCCGCCACACCAGGTAGCCGAGGCCCCAGACGAGCGCGGCGATGGCCGTCGCCCGCAGTAGCCACGGGTGCGTATCGAAGAACCTGCCGATGCGAGTCTGCTCGCCTCTGCCCACGTGGGTTTTTCGGCAGGCTGCGGCCGTCCTTTAGCCCTGCACCGCGCGCGCGAGCGCCGTCGCGTCTCTAGAATCGGCGCCCGAGTCCCCGGAGAGGTGCCGGAGTGGTTGAACGGGGCAGTCTCGAAAACTGTTGGCGTCGCAAGGCGCTCGTGGGTTCGAATCCCACCCTCTCCGCTTCGCCGGGCCTAGGAGGCGCTTCGCCCGCCCTCGCCCGGCGCTTCCGCTAGTCGCATCAGTGCCGAGACCTCAATCTCGAGCGCGTCGGCGATCGCGGCGATCACCCGCAGAGTGGGATTGCGCTGGCCCCGTTCCACCCCGGTCAGGTAAGTCCAGTGGATGCCCGCCTTCGAGGCGAGGGCTTCAATCGTCAACTCGTGCTCCGTGCGGAGACGGCGGATCGCGGAACCGAGTTGGGCTGATGACAGCGGCACGGGGCGGAGCCTTTCGGCGCCGCCCGGCCTTGCCCATAGCCGATAGTCTAGGTCAGATCCGGCTTCCCGTCGCCGTCCTCGTCACTCCCCTGGTCCTCCTTGGGGGTCGCTCCGGCGACGGTCTCGCCGAGGCGAACCAGCGCCGAGGACTCGATCCGGAAGGCATTGGCGAGCGAGCGGATCTTTTCCCAGCCGGGATTGGTCTTGCCGAGCTCGATCGCGGAGAGGTGGGTGGTGTGCATCTCGGCGATCCCAGCAAGATCTTCCAGCGTCAGCTCCCGACTTTCACGGAGCTCGCGGATCGCGGTGCCGAGCTGAGCGGCGGTCGGGTTCGTGCCTCCCACGACCCGCAGCCTTCTTGCCGGCCAGCGGCCTGACCATAGCCTATAGTCTAGGTCCGCATGAACGGCGTCGAACAGTCAGATCTGCAGCTCGTCAGCCCGGGACGCAATCACCCCCACGGTCGTGCCGAGCGCTGCCGCCAGCCGCTGCAGTGTCACGTAGCTGGGGTTGCGCACGCCGCGCTCGATCCCGCCGACTTGGCTGAGGTCCGTCTCTGCCAGATCGGCGACTTGCTCCTGGCTGAGCCCGGCCTCCTGTCGCAACTGCCGAATCGCCTCGCCGAGCGCCGCGAGTCCGGGCGTGCGAGGTGGGCGGCGGCGGCGTGGGGGCATGCCCTCCGACCCTCTCGCCTTGGGAACCCAGCTGTTAGTGCATTTATGCCTTAACCTCCCTGAGCGCAGGGATCTCCTCGAGAGATCGAAGATCTCTGACCCGGCCCCCCGATGCCCTCTGACACCCCCGAGTTGATCGCTGCCCTGAATCATCCGCTCCGTCGGCGGATCCTTCGCGCTTATCTCGACGGCCGCTTCAAAACAGCCAGCTCCACCCAACTCGCCGACGAGATGGGGATGCCGCTCGGCAACATCGCTTACCACGTCAAGACCCTGGCCCGGCTCGGCGTCCTTGAGCTCGTTCGCCGCGAGAAGGTGAGGGGGGCGGAAGAGCGCTTCTACGCGGTCTCGCTGGGCGACCAATCCCAGTGCGTCCGCAGCATCCTCGAGGCCTGCCGCGAGGCCGACGACGCGCCTTAAGGCGTGGTGCGATCGCCGCTGTCGGTCGCCCAGATCGCCACGGGCGGGGGAATCAGCAGCAGCGCTAGGGAAACGATCTCGGCGATTGCGTCGGCGGTCGAGAAGCCGGCGAGGTGGTCGATGTGGAAGACGAGGTGGATCGTCGCCGTCAGTAGCCAGGCGACGCAGACCGCCCGTACCAGGGTCCGCTCCAAGGTCCACGCCGACCACGCGAAGAGGACCGCGAAGCCGAGGTAGAGCCCGCCTACGTCGGTGACGAGGTGCTCGTTGTACGGGGCAGCAGCTCGACCCAGTGGGTGACGAAGGGGAAGTCGTCGTAGAAGATGCGCGGCGCGAAGGCCGCGGTCGCCCCGATCAGGAGGGTGACGCCGGCCAGGAATACGAGTGCTGCCCGGGCGGCGTTCGGCGACCGCATCGCGGCAAGCATAGTCGGGCCGGCGCCACCGGCCGCGGGCATTCCGGCTCAGCCGAGGGCGACGGCCAGCTCTTTGCTTGCCGCTTCGTGGCCCTCGTAGGGGAGGACAGCGAAATACATCAGCGAGGGGAGCAGGGCATCGACGTCGTCCACCTCGCCTTTGTTGAGGCGGGCGTAGAGAAGGGCTTCGATCCCGCCGACGACGCCGGCGGCGGTGATCTCGGAGTGGTTGGTTGTCTGCGGCAGGTGGTCGCGCACCAGCGTGTCGACGCAGACCGCGAAGTAGTCGAGCAGGCCGTCGCGGCGGAGCAGGGCCTCGGCGCTCGCCGCTCGCGCCTCGACGATCAGTGCCCGCGCCGCGTCCGGCTCATGGCTGACGAAGTGCAGCAGCTCCTCGAGCGAAAAGCGCAGGCGGTCACGCCAGTTGGCGCCGCCCTTCTCGGCGGCCGCGTCGATCCGGTCGCGCAGGCGCATCGCCGTCGTGTCGAAAGCCGCGAGGAAGCAGTCTTCCTTGTTGGCGAAGTGCTCGTAAAAGGTCGGCCGCGAGACGCCGGCCCGGTCGATCACGTCCTGCACGGTGGCCTGCCGGTAGCCGAGCTCGGAAGCGGCCTTCAGCATCGCCGCGATCAGCCGCTCGCGCTGCACGGCGCTGACCAGGTCCGAGGGCAGCTTGCGCGCCCCGGAGGGGAACTTGCCGTTGCTGTTGGCGAGCAGCTCCGCGGCCGCGTCGACTTGGGCCGCCGGCCAGCCGTCACCGACTGCCGCCCGCAGCATCTCCCTGCTGAGTTGAATGCGATCAAAAGGCACCGAGAAACCCGTATTCCTCGATATAAAAACCTCTAAAGTCCCTTCACGGTACCAGAAGAGTTAAGGTCACGCGCGTTCTTTTAAGAGACGCGGCTATCCTTTTTGCGATGCTCCCGCCCCCGACCAGGGGAGCACAGGTGAAGCCGACTCGGCCCGTGCTTCCAAAGGAGTTCGTCGCTGCGCGCAAGCGCCGTCGCATCATGGATGCGATCGCTGAGCTGAGTGCCGAGCAGGGCTACGAGGCGACCAAGATCGGCGACATCGTGCGCCGGGCAGGCGTCGCCCGCAAAACGCTCTACGACAACTTCGAGGGCAAGGAGGAGGTCTTCCTCGCTGCGATCGACAGCGCCCTGGAGGAAACCTTGGGGCAGGTCGAAGAGGCCTGCGCGGCAGCCGGGGACGAGTGGTCGGATCGCCTCGAGGCCGGTCTTGCTGCCCTGCTCGACAACCTCGCCGAGCACCCTGCGGAGGCGCGCATGTGCATGATCGACGCGCTCTCGGCCACGCCTGCATCGGGGGCTCGCTATGACGACGCCCTGCACCGCTTCGTCGAGATGATGCGTCGCAACGCCCCGCGCGACACCGGCCTGCCGGAGACGATCGAGGACACGCTGGCCGGCGGCATCGCTTGGATCCTCAGCCAGCAGATCCGCCGTGGCGAGGTTGAGCAGGCTCCCGATCTGCTGCCCGAACTGCTCGAGTTCGCGATATCGCCGTACCGTGGTGTAGGAAAATCAGTTAAGTGATGTGACGACGAAACCGACAGTACGGTGGCAGACTTATATGTGTAGATGGAGCGTTTACCACGCGGCCGCCATGGTCTGTCCCCAGAGTTCGTCGCACGAAATCAGCGCGAAAGGCTGATTACCGGACTCACCCAAGCGCTGGACGAAGTTGGCTATCAGAAAACGACTGTGTCACTGATCGGCCAGCGCGCGGCCGTTTCCAAGAGCGATTTCTATAAGCACTTCGAGAGCAAGGACGCCTGTTTCTTCGCTGCCTACGAGGTGGCGGTAGAAAGGGTCCGCGAGCGAGTCACCGGTGCTTGTGCGGCGGTTGCGGACGGGCCCTGGGCGATGCGCGTCCGCGAGGGGATCGTCGCCCTGGTGATGCTCTTCGCGGGCGACCCGGCCCTAGCCACGATCACTCTGGTCGAGGGGCTGCGAGCGGGGCCGAGCATGTACGACCGCTATCAGGCGGCGGTCGACAGCTTCGTTCCGCTGCTGCGCGAGGGAGCGCCGGCAGCGCCCGACGGCGCGCGCGTGCCGGCAGCCCGGGACGAGGCCGTCGTCGGTGGCATCGCCTCGCTACTCGGCAGGCGCGTCCTTGCCGGCGAAGCCGAGCGGCTCGACGAGCTGCTGCCCGACGTGCTCGAGTTCGCCCTCTTGCCCTACCTCGGCGCTAGCGAGGCGCGGCGAATAGTCTCTGCGGAGTGACCGCAGGCGTCTTCCCCTCGCAGGCCCTCAGCCGGGCCATCGAAGACGAGTGGGTCACTTCCGGCGAGTACCGGATTCGGCCCGAGGCGATCCAGCCGGCCAGCATCGACCTGCGGCTCGGCGACCACGCCTGGGCACTGCGCTGCTCCTTCCTCCCCGACGTCGACTCGACGGTAGAGGAGAAGATCGACGGGCTTGCCTTCCAGAAAGTGGACCTCCGCGACGGGGCGGTGTTGGAGCGAGATCGCCCCTATCTGGTCCCACTGATCGAGGAGCTGGCGCTGCCCGAGGACGTCCGCGCCAAGGCGAATCCGAAGAGCTCGACCGGCCGCCTCGACGTCTTCACCCGGGTGCTGACCGACCGCCACCACCGCTTCGACGAGATTCGCGCCGGCTACCGCGGCAAGCTCTACCTGGAGATCGTGCCGCGCTCCTTCGCGGTCCAGGTCAAGACCGGCCTCTCGCTCAACCAGCTGCGACTGGCCCGTGGTGACGTGCGCCTCTCCGATCGGGAGATCCGTGGCCTGCAGGATGAGTTCCCGCTCCTCTACCTCGATTCGCAGGCGCTGCACCAGTCGGAGCTCTCGGTAGCCGACGGGCTCTTCCTCAGCGTCGACCTCTCCGGTCCCCCCGACCGCACCGTCGGTTACCGGGCGAAGAAGAACAGCCTGCCGGTCGACCTCTCGCGGATTCGCGCCTACCGCTGGACCGACTACTGGGACCCGGTCTACCCCGAGCCCGGTGGCCGGATCGTGCTTGAGCCGGAGATCTTCTACCTCTTGCTCTCCGCCGAGGGCGTCTGCATCCCACCTCAGATTGCCGCCGAGATGATGGCCTATGACCCGACCGCCGGGGAGCTGCGCACCCACTACGCCGGCTTCTTCGACCCCGGCTTCGGCTATGACCCGGACGGCGGCCGCCACGGCAGCCGTGCCGCCCTCGAGGTTCGCGCTCGCGACGTCTCCTTCATGGTCGAGCACCGCCAGCCCGTCTGCAAGCTCGGCCTCGAGCACATGGAGGCCCCGGCCGAGCGCCTTTACGGCAGCGACCTCGGTTCCAATTACCAGGGCCAGGTGACGATGCTCAGCAAGCATTTCGAGGAGCAGACCGCCGGCGCCCCGGTGCCGGCCGACGCCTAGAGGACTTCGCTTTCCTAGCCCTTCGTCGGCTCGCGGTCGAGCTCGCGGAGCAGGCCGCGGACCCGCTTGCGCCGTGAGATCAACTCGTCTTCGAGCTTGGTGATCTCGTCGCGCCGTCGACGCACCAGCTCCAGCTGGCGGGCGATGTGGCCGAGCGACTCGTCGAGGATCTGGCGGCGGCGGACCGGGTCCTCGACGCCGTCGCGCCACTCGCGGCGCAGCTCGGCCCGGGCCTCCTCGGCCTCGCCCAGCTCCTTCAACTCCTCAAGCGAGACGCCAAGCAGTTGCTTCAACTGCAATAGCTCGGTGAGCCGCTCGACGTCGGCCTCGGCGTAGGTGCGGTGGGCACCGGGCTCGCGGCCGCCGGCGGTAGGGAGGAGGCCGATCTCCTCGTAGTAGCGGATCGTCCGCGGCGTCGTCCCGGCTAGCTTGGCGACGTCACCGATCCGCAGCTGGCGCTCGCCGTCGCTCATGGAATCGCCCGCACCTCGTCCGTGATTGCCTCCTCGATCACCTCGGCGGCGGGGGCCGAGGCGGGGGCGCCCTCCTCGCGGGGGCGCAGCAGCGAGACGCCGGCCCCGACCACCGAGGTCGCGGCGAGCACCCAGAGGGCCGTGTGCATGTTGGCGATGAAGGGGTCGAGCTGGGCGCTGGAGAGGCCGGAGGCGAGGCCGGAGAAGATCGCGAAGAGGACTTCTTTGGGGATCGAGTTGGTGACGATTGCCAGCACGAAGGCGATCGAGATCACCGCGCCCGTGTTCTGCAGCATCGTCCGCGCCCCGGCGGCGATGCCGCGCCGGGCGACCGGGACCGCGCCCATCATCGCCGCCGTGTTGGGCGAGTTGAACATCCCTGAGCCGATCCCGACCAAGGCCAGCCAGACCCCGCTCTCCCAGTAGGCGGAATCGGGCTGCAAGGTCGTCATCAGCGCCAGTCCCAGCGCCGTCACCAGCATCCCGGCTGCCGCCAGCGTCCGGGAGCCGTGCCGGTCCGCCCAGATGCCCGCCAGCGGCGAGGAGACCAACATCCCGATCGCCATCGGGGCCAGCTTGATCCCGGCCGTGATCGGGTCGTCCCCCTGCGCCCCTTGGTAGTAGAAGACGAAGATGAACATAAGTGCGAAGCGCGAGAGGCCGTTGATGAAGGCGGCCCCGGTGGCGGCCGCGAAGAGCCGGTTGCGAAAGATCGAGAGGTCGAGCATCGGTGCCTTGCCGCGATGCTCGATGAGGACGAAGATCGGCAACAGGACCACGCCGACGAGGAGGCCGCCGATCACCAGCGGGTCGTTCCAGCCGGAGATGCCGCCGCGGGAGATTCCGTAGACGAGTCCGGTCAGGCCGACCACGAAGGTGAGGGTGCCGCCGAGGTCGAGGCCACGGACGGGGTCGCGGCTGGACAGCTCGCGGAGGATCAGCCCCGCCCAGAGTGCGCCGGCCAGCGCCAGCGGCACGTTGAACCAGAAGACCCAGTGCCAGGAGATCGCGACCAGGGCGCCGCCGAGCACCGGCCCGAGCACTAGTCCGATCGCGGCGACCATCGTGTTGGTGCCCATCGCCAGGCCGAGCTGCTCGCGCGGGAAGGCGTCGGTGACGAGGGCGGGGCCGTTGGCGAAGATGAAGGCGCCGCCGATCCCCTGCACGATCCGCCAGAGAATCAGCTGCGTGCCGTCAGCGGCGAAGCCGGCGCCAAGCGAGGCGGCGGCGAAGATCACGAAGGCGCCAACGAAGGCGCTCTTGCGGCCGAAAAGGTCGGAGAGACGACCGGCAGTGAGGACCAGCACGGTCGAGGAGATCATGTAGGCGAGGATCACCCAGACCAGTTCCAGCAGGCTGGTGCCCAGCGCCCGCTCCAGGTCCGGCAGGGCGATGATCAGCGTCCCCGAGTTGGTCGCTACCAGCAGCATCCCCAGGCTGGTGCAGGAGAGCGCCCACCACTTGTAATGCTCGTGGCTGGCGTCGACGCCAGCGCCCCCAGCGAATCTCTTTCTTACGTTCACGTCAATTAACGTAGCACGGCGGTAGGATTGGGCCGTGGCCGAGCGCACCTGGCACGTCTATCTTTCCGGTGAGATCCACTCCGACTGGCGGGAGCGGATCGAAGACGGGGCGGCCGAGGCCGATCTGCCGGTGGTCTTCTCGGCGCCGGTCACTGACCACGCCGCTTCCGACGACGCCGGCACCGGCACGCTGGGCCCCGAGCAAGACTCCTTCTGGCGCGACCACAAAGGGGCGGGCGTCAACGCGATCCGCACCCAGACGCTGATCCGCTGCGCCGACCTGGTGGTCGTCCGCTTTGGCGACAAATACCGCCAGTGGAACGCTGCCTTTGACGCCGGCTTCGCGGCGGCGCTCGGCAAGCCGATCGTCACCCTCCACGACCCCGAGCTCGACCACGCCCTCAAGGAGGTCGACCGCGCCGCCGAGGCGACGGCCCGCGAGGCGGAGCAGGTCGTCGATGTGCTCCGCTACGTGATCAAGGGTGAGCTGCCGGTACGGTAGAACCAGCATGGCGGCAGCGGATAACAAGGCGACGATCGAGCGGCTCTACGCCGCCTTCGGCGAATGCAACGGCGCCGCGATGACGGCCTGCTACGCGCCCGGCGCTCACTTCCACGACCCCGCCTTCGGCGACCTCGAGGGCGAGGACATCGGTGCGATGTGGCGGATGCTGACCGGCCGCGCCAAAGACCTGGTGATCGAGCTGCACGAGCATGAGGCAGGCGAGGAGAGCGGCAGCGCCCACTGGATCGCCCGCTACACGTTCTCGACCGGCCGGCCCGTCGTCAACGACATTCAGGCCAGCTTCCGCTTCGACTCAGCGGGTTTGATCGTCGAGCACGTCGACGACTTCCACTTCCGCCACTGGGCCCGGCAGGCACTCGGTCCGACCGGCACCCTCGTCGCCCTGCTGCCGCCCCTGCGGGCCAAAGCCCGCGCCAAAGCGCTCGACCAGCTCGCCGCCTTCAAGCGCGACGAGACCGGCTCCAGCATCTAGCTCCTCATCGCGATCGCTGCAATTTGCGGGTCGGCCGAGATTTTTCCGTGGCCGTCTATGCGAACATACGTTCGTATGAGGTGGGATGAACAACTGGTTGAGAACGACCTGCGGCTGCCCGGGGTGGGGGACGGCACGATCGTCCGCACCTTCGATGCCCCCGAGGCGATGGGGATCAACTTCCACGAGGTTCGCGCCCGCTCGGCCCTCAATCACGTGCCTGGCAGCCGCTACGGATTCAGCTGGACGATCAACCCGTATCGGGGCTGCAGTCATGCCTGCTCCTATTGCCTAGGGGGCGACACGCCGATCCTGATGGCCGATGGAACGACGAGGCCGATTCGCGATCTCGAGGTGGGGGATCGGGTCGTCGGGACTCGGCGACAAGGGTCGTACCGGCGCTATGCGACGACCGAGGTCCTGGCGCATTGGACGACGCGGAAGCAGGCGTATCGGATCGTTCTCGATGACGGCACGGAGTTGATCGCAAGTGGCGACCATCGTTTCCTGACCGAGCGAGGCTGGAAGTACGTCGTCGGCGCAGAGCAAGGCCGGTCGCGGCGCCCGCATCTGACGATGAACAACAAGCTCATGGGAATGGGGGCCTTGGGGGAGTCGGCGCCCGCGACAGATGCCTATCGCCGCGGGTATCTATGTGGGGTCATCCGCGGCGACGGTCATGTCGGCTCTTACCAGTACCCCCGCCCGGGGCGTAACGTCTTCGACGTCCATCGCTTTCGCCTGGCACTCGCCGACGATGAGGCTCTGGACAGGACGCAGGGATACCTTTCCGCGGTCGGAGTGCCGACGACGCGGTTCTCCTTTCTCGAGGGCAACGAGCGACACCGCCCGATGGCGGCGATCAGGAACTCCTCACGTGGTGGGGTCGAGCGGATTCGCGAGCTGATCGAGTGGCCCACCTCTTGGGACGAGGAGTGGTCCCGGGGGTTCCTGGCCGGCATCTTCGATGCGGAGGGCGGGCGCAACGACTCGCTGCGGATCTGCAACAAGGACGACGAGATCATCGAGCGGACGGCCGGGGCACTGAAGCGCTTCAGCTATCAAGCGACGGTCGAGGGACCGAATCAGGCTGGCGCGCGTAACGTCAGGCTTCTGGGCGGCCTCGCTCAGCAGATGCGCCTGCTGCACCTAGTGGACCCAGCGATCACCCGCAAGCGGTCGGTCGAGGGCATCGCGATCAAGTCGTCTGCCAGGCTCGGAATCGTCTCGATCGAGCCGATTGGGCGCCGCCTGCGTATGTTCGACATCACCACCGGCACGGGCGATTTCATCGCCAACGGTGTCGTCAGCCACAACTGCTTCGCCCGGCGTACGCATCGGTATTTAGACCTCGATCCCGGCCGCGATTTCGAGCGGGAGATAGTTGTCAAGGTCAACGTCCCGGAGCTGCTGCGGGCGGAGCTGGCGCGGCCGAGCTGGAACCAGGAGCTGGTGGCGCTAGGGACGAACACCGACCCCTACCAGTGGGTCGAGAGCCGCTACCGGCTGATGCCCGAGATCCTCGAGGCGCTGGAGGCGGCGCGGACGCCGGTCTCGGTGCTGACCAAGTCGCCGCTGGCGATGCGCGACGTGAAGATCTACGAGCGGATGACCAAGAAGCGGAAGCTGCCGGTCTCGGTGAACATGTCGGTGCCGACGCTTGACGAGGATGCCTGGCGAGCGACGGAGCCGCACACGCCCAGCCCCGCCGCTCGCCTCGATGCCGTCGCCGAGCTGCGCCGCCGCGGCATCGCCTCCGGCGTCCTGATCGCGCCGCTGATGCCTGGCATCAACGACGATCCCGACCAGGTCCGTCCGATCATCGAGCAGGCGAAAAAAGCCGGCGCAACCTTCCTCGGCGGCGTTGCCCTCCATCTCCGTGACGAGGTCAAGGACGTCTTCTTCGCCTGGCTAGAAGCCAAACGCCCCGACCTCCTCCCCCAGTACGAGCAGCTCTACGCCGGCCGCGCCTACATGCGACCCGAGCAGCGCAAACAAGCCACCCGCGCCGTCCGCGGCTGGGGAAAAGGAAGAGTTACGAACTCGGGGAGCCCTAACTCAGGGAACGGCTCGGGAAGAGGGTCTGCCGGGGTGGTACCTGCGGGGGGTGGCACCGGGGAAGGGGGGTCGAGGACGACCGCGCCCGCAGGCCCCCCTTCCCCGGGGACAGGACCCGCCGCGCGGGAACCCTCCACTGCCCAAGAGCACCTCTTCTAGCTACTCCCCTTCATCGAGCTCCGCGAACGTGCACTCCCGCGCCGCTTTGTCGTCGCGGAAGCGGTGGAACCTCGCCCCGTGGCGGATCCGGCCGGCGGCGGCGTGGTCGTAGCCGACCTCGATCACCAGCTCCGGGCGCAGGGCCACCCACTCGAGGTCGCGACCGCCGGTCCAGCGGCTCGGCTCGGCGCTGCCGTGGTCGCCGGTCTCGAGCGGTGCCAGCATCGAGCGCATCGCTCGTTTTGCGTCCTTGCTGAAGCCGGAGATGTGGCCGACCGAGTGCAGTTCGCCGTCGTCTTTGTAGAGGCCGAGGATCAGCGAGCCGACCGTGCCCTCCTCTTTGCCAGGGCGCCAGCCCATCACCACGCAGTCGATCGTGCGCTCGCGCTTTACCTTCGCCATCCCCCGCCGCTTGCCGGGTTCGTAGGGGGCGTCGAGCTGCTTCGCCATCACGCCCTCGCCGGTGCGCAGCCATTTCTCCGCCGCCTCCGGGTCGGGGGTCAGCGGCGTCAGCTCCAGGTCGGCCTTGGCGGCGATCGCCTCAAGCCGTTGCCGCCGTTCGGCCAGCGGTGCCTCCAACAGCGCCTCGTCGCCCTCGGCGAGCAGGTCGAAGACGATGTAGTCGGCTGGGATCTCCTTGCTGAGCAGCTCGATCCGCGACTGGGCCGGGTGGATTCGTTCCTGCAGGGCGTCGAACTCGAGGTTGCCGTCGCGATCGCGAATCACCAGCTCGCCGTCGAGCACCCACCGCCCCGGCGCGAAGCTCAGCTCCGGGAAGTAGCGGCGCAGCTCTTTGCCGCCCCGCGACTGCACGTAGAAGTCGCCGCCGTCGACGAAGACGATCGCCCGGAACCCGTCCAGCTTCGGCTCGTACGCCCACTCCTCGCCTTCGGGCAGCTGTTTGCGCGTCAGGGCCAGCTGCGGCTTGATCGGCGGCGAGAGGGGAAGCCCCACTACCTCGCCGCCCGTTCCCGTGCCTCGCGGGGATCCGGCACGGGCACCGCCGCCAGCAGTTTTTTCGTGTACTCGTGGCGGGGGTGCTCGCAGACTTGGTCGACCTCGCCCTCCTCGACGATCTTGCCGTCGTTCATTACCGCGATTCGGTCGGAGATGTGGCGGACGACACCGATGTCATGGGCGACGAAGAGGTAGGTCAGCCCGAACTCGTCCTGCAGATCGTCGAGCAGGTTGATGATCTGCGCTTGGATCGAGACGTCGAGCGCCGAGACCGGCTCGTCGGCGATCACCAGTTTCGGCTGCAGCGCCAGCGCCCTGGCAATCCCGATCCGCTGCCGCTGGCCGCCGGAGAACTCGTGCGGGAAGCGGTTGTAGTGCTCGCCGGCGAGGCCGACTCGCTCCAGCAGCGCCTGGACACGTTTGCGCAGCTCGGCGCCGGAGGCGACACCCTGGCGTTTCAGCGGGTCGCCGACGATCTGGCCGACCCGTTTGCGCGGGTTCAGGGAGGCGTATGGATCCTGGAAGATCATCTGCATCTCCCGTCGCAGCGGCCGCATCTGTCGCTGCGAGAGGCCGGCGATCTCACGCCCCTCGAAACGAACCGACCCCGAGCTCGGCTTGATCAGCTGCAGCACCGCCCGGCAGGCGGTTGACTTGCCGCTGCCCGACTCGCCGACCAGGCCCAGCGTCTGGCCGGGCTCGATCGTGAAGCTGACCCCGTCGACCGCCCGCACCTGATCGACCTCGCGGTCGATCAGAATCCCGCGCTTGATCGGAAAGTGCTTGACGAGGTCGGTGACCTCCAACAGCGGCTCGCCGCTCATGGCGCCGGTGCCTCCAGTCCGATCTGTCCCTCGACCACCCGCCTGGCGCGCTTCTCCTCGGGGGTCAGCCAGCAGCGGTCCCGGTGCGAGGGGGCGTCCTCGAGCCGTGGCTCCAGCGCCGGCACCTCAGCGCATTTGCCGAACTCGTGCGGGCAGCGCGGGCGAAAGGCGCAACCCTGCGGCAACTCCAGCAGCGAGGGCGGCGAGCCGCTGATCTGCGGCAGCCGCCGCGGCCGCGGCCGGTCGAGCCGGGTTAGCGAGCCCATCAGGCCCCAGGTATAGGGATGCTGGGGGTCGTAGAAAATCTCATCCAGCGTCCCCTCCTCGACCACCTTCCCCCCGTACATCACCAGCACCCGGTCGGCGACTTCGGCGACGACGCCGAGGTCATGGGTGATCAGGATCGTCGCCAGGCCGCGCTCGCGGTTGAGGTCCTCGAGCAGGTGCAGGATCTGCGCCTGGATCGTCACGTCGAGGGCGGTGGTCGGCTCGTCGGCGATCAGCACCTCGGGCTCGAGCGCCAGCGCCATCGCGATCATCGCCCGCTGCCGCATGCCGCCGGAGAATTCGTGCGGATAGTCGTCGACGCGCCGCTCGGCCTCGGGGATGCCGACCGCTTCGAAGAGCTCGACGGCCCGTGCCCTCGCCGCCTGCTTGGAGACGTCGTCGCGGTGGGCGCGCATCGCCTCCGCGATCTGGTTGCCGATCCGGTAGACGGGATTGAACGAGGTCATCGGGTCCTGGAAGACCATCCCGATCCGGTCGCCCCGTAGCCGCCGCATCGTCGCGTCGCTTGCCTCGATCAGCTCCTCGCCCTCGAGCTTCACCGAGCCCTCGATCCGCGAGTTCTGCGAGCGGGTCAGGCCCATGATCGTCTGCGCGGTGACGCTCTTGCCCGAACCCGACTCGCCGACGATCGCCAGCACCTCGCCCGGCCGCAGCTCGAAGCTGACCCCGTCGACCGCCTGCAGCAGCCCGCCTTCGGTGGCGAAGCCGACGCGCAGGTCGGCGACAGAGAGGATCGGCGCGCTCACCGGGCCGATGCCCCCAGCCGCACCCGCGGGTCGAGGTACGCGTAGGCGATATCGACTAGGGCGTTGACGAAGACGACGAAGAAGGCGCCGTAGAGAGTGACGCCCATGATCGGCGGCAGTTCGTATTTGCTGATCGCTTCGGCGGCGTAGGAGCCGACGCCGTTTACGTTGAAGAGCACTTCGGTGATGATCGCGGTGCCGGCGATCGTCGCCCCGAAATCGAGCCCGAAGAGGGTGACGATCGGGATCAGCGAGTTGCGCAGCACGTGCCGCCGCATCACCAGCCGCTCGCTCAGCCCCTTCGCCCGCGCCGTCCGCACGTAGTCCTCGTTCATCACGTCGAGCATGTTCGAGCGCAGCACCCGGCTGTAGAAGCCGATCGAGAGGACCGCGATCGTGAACCAGGGGAGGATCAGATGCGTGAACCATTCCCAGGGTTCTTCGGTCAGCGGCACGTAGCCCCCACTGGGGAAGATTTCCAGCTTGTAGGTGAGGAAATAGATGAGCACCGGGGCGAGCAGGAAGGCCGGGATCGAGATGCCGGCGATCGAGACCCCGGTCAGCACCCGGTCGAGCCAGCCACCGGGCTTCAGCGCCGAGAGATAGCCGAGCAGTAGACCGAAGAAGAGCCAGATGATCGCGGCGCCGATGCTGAGCGAGAGCGTCGCCGGGACTCGTTCGGCGATCTGTTCGTCGACCGGCAGGGTCGGCGAGTAGGAGGTCAGTTCGCCGGTGAAGACCTTCTTCATCATCGTCACGTACTGGGTGGGCAGGGAATCGTCGAAGCCCCACTCTTCTTCGATGCTCTTGACCAGTTGCGGCGTCCCGTTCTTGCCCGCCAGTCGCTGCGCCGGGTTCGAGTTGGGGACGACGTTGAAGACCAGGAAGACGATCACCGAGACGGCGAAGAGGACGATCACCATCCCGACCAGGCGCCTGACGATGAAGCGGGCCATCAGACCGTCGTCCCTTTCGGCTCGACCATCCCGGCGTGCGCCTCGAGCCGCACTTTCGAGCGCGGGTCGAGCGCGTCGCGGAGGCCGTCGCCGACGATGTTCAGCGAGAGCACAGTAAGCAGGATCATCGTCCCGGGGATGATCGCCAGCAGCGGCTGCGTGTTCAGCAGCTGCTCGCCAACCGTGATCATCGTCCCCCAGGAGGAGTTGGGCGGTTGCACTCCGGCACCGAGGAAGGAGAGCGCCGCCTCGAAGAGCATGTTGTTGGCGATATTGAGTGCAAAGAAGACGATGATCGTCGAGGCCAGGTTGGGGAGGATCTCGGCGAACATGATTCGCAGCGGCCCGGCCCCCTGGGCGACCGCCGCCTCTACGAACTCTTTTTCCCGCAGCGCCAGGACTTCGCCGCGCAGCGGCCGCGCCATGTAGGGGACGGTGAAGACGCAGATCACGAAGATCGGGATCCAGATCGAGCCTCCCGATATTTCCAGCGGCCCGATCTTGAGGCCGCCAACGGCAAGCGAAATCCCCAGGGCGATCCCGAACAGCAGCACCGGCAGCGACCAGATCACGTCGAGGACGCGGGCGATCACTGCGTCCACCCAGCCGCGGTAGTAGCCGGCCAGCAGGCCCAGCACGATCGCCAGCAGGGTGGTGATCAAGCCGGAGACGATGCCGATGAAGAGCGAGGTGCGCCCCCCGTACATCAGCCGCACCATCTCGTCGCGGCCGAGGCGGCTGTCGGCGCCGAGGAAGAACTTGCCGCCGGCTTCGAACCACTGCGGCCCGATCGGCAGCCCGGCCGGCGTGACGACTTCGCGGGTTTCGTCGCCAACCTGGAGCTTCTCCAGCGTGTGCGTCGCGTTGGGGCCGGTGTGGGCGACGTGGTCAGCCCAGAGCGGTGCCGCCAGGACGAAGACGACGATCAGGAAGAACAGCGCCAGGAAGGCGAGCGCGACCCGGTTGCGCAGGAATCGGCTCAGGGCGAGGCGCCAGGGCCCACGCTCGTCCGCGGCAAGGCGTTCCACCCCCGCCTACTTGAATTCGAAGCTGGTCAGGTGCTCGAAGAACGTCTCGTTGTAGACGATGCTGTCGAGGTTGATCGCGCTCGAGACGAAGGTGTCCAGGGTCCGGTTGCCGTAGGGCGCCATCGGCGCTTGTTCCATGTAGGCCTTGTCCATTTCCGCGTACTGGCCTTCCTGTTCGGGCCCCAGCGTTTCTTCGGCCAGCGTGTTCATCTGCTGGTCGAGCTGCTTGTTTTCGGTTTGGGAGAGGTTGTAGTTGTTGGTCGGCTGGATGCTTTCGCCGCTCAGCAACGGCTGGAAGAAGTCGTTCGGGTGCGGGTAGTCCTGGTACCAATCGGCCCAGCCGGTGTCGAGGTCCGGGGTGCTGAGGTTGCCGATCACCGTGAAGTAGTTGTCGGCGTTGAGGATCTTCAGCTTCGTCTTGAAGCCGAGTTCCTTGAGCACCCCCTCGTAGTATTCGCCCGCTTCGTTGTTGGGGCTTTCGGTGTCCGTCCAGACCGTGATGTTCATGTCGGAGGGATGCGCTTCCCGAATCATCGCCTTTGCCTTGGCGAGGTTGTGCGGATAGAGCTCGAACTTCTTGTAGCCCGGCATCGCCGGCGGCAGGATCTGCTGCGTGGCCGTGAGCGTCCCGGCGTAGATCCGTTCCAGGGCGGCGGGATCGACCGCGTAGTTGACCGCCTGGCGCACCTTCTGGTCGTCGAAGGGCGCCGCTTTTTCGTTCATCCAGAAGAAGTAGGTGCTGATCGTCGGCCGTTCGACGAACTGGGTGCCTTCGTATTTGCTCTTCACTTCCTGGAAGCGAGAGGCGGGTAGCGGGTTCTGCATCCAGTCGTAGCGCCCCTGTTCGACGTCGTTGACCTGCGTCTGCGGGTTGCGGATGATCGTCACCGTGGCGCCGTCGACGTGGCCACTCGGGTATTCGGGCATCGCCTTCGAGTTGGCTTTGGCCCAGTAGGGGTTGCGTTCGTATTCCCAGCCGCGCCCCGGCTGCGAGTTGGTGATCACGTAGGGGCCGGTGCCGGGTGGCGGGTTGGCGGAGAGGTCTTCGTCTGGGGTCCCGGGCGGTACTGGGGCGACGAACATCAGCCCCAGCTCGTTGGTGAAGGTGCCGCGCGGTTTGACCAGGTTGATTTTGATTTCGCCGGTCTTGTCGTTGGTTTCGATCCCGGGGATGCCGCCGCTCTTGGTTTCCGAGAACTTTTCGGCGCCGACGATGTCCGTGTAGAAGGGTGAGCCGCCAGAGTTGGTCTTGAAGCAACGTTCGACCGCGTAGGTGAAGTCGGAGGCTTTGACTGGCTTGCCGTTGGAGTATTTGAGGCCGGGGCGGAGGAACATCGTGTAGGTCTTGCCGCCGTTGGTGACCTTCGGCATTTCTTTGGCGAGCCCGGGGATCACTTCGCTGCCCGCCTTGCCTTCGGCGCCGCGGTAGGTCAGCAGCGGGATGTAGACCTCGCCCATCGCCGTCCAGCCTTCCGCCGTATAGGAGAGCTGCGGGTCCATGTAATCGGGGAAGGAGGCGTAGGTGATCTTGAGGATCCCGCCCTCCTTGCCGCCCGAGCTGCCGCCGCAGGCGGCCAGTCCGACGGAGATAAGCGCTGCGACGGAAAGAACCGCAAAACCCGCGAGACGCTTCTTCAAGGCAATACCTCCGAGTCGGACTGGACAGATCTGCTCCCCGGGATCAACTCCAGCACAACGTCATTACCCCCGTCAAGCGGGGTTGAACCGGGATTTGCAGGGCGATCGACCCATTTGTAACCAAGCAGCGGGGCCATGATCGCCACTATGGCGAAGACTCCGGCGCCCGCGACCAGGAAGGTCGTCCGGGGCGCGAAGGCGCTGGCGACGAGGCCGCCGACGACGAAGCCGACGCCGGGCATCGCCGCTCCGATCGACTCCAGCACGCTCATCACCCGCGCCTGCATATCGGCTGCCGTCAGCTCTTGCACGGCGCTGACGGCGCTCACCCACTGGACGCCGTTGCCGGTGCCGCCGACCACCGAGGCCGCGCAGGCGAGCGCCAGGGTCGGCGCCGCCGCCAGGCCGAGGTAGCCGGCGCCGACCGCCAGGGTGCTGAAGAAGAGCAGCACCGGCAGGGCCATCCTCCGCACGGCTGCGAAGACCAGGCTGCCGGCGACCATGCCGACGCCCCAGCTGGCCAGCATCAGCCCGTAGCCGGAGTCGCTGGTGCCGAGGGTTTCCTTGGCGTAGACGACCTCGACCGGAATCACCGCCGCGAAGAAGACGAAGGCGGCCCCCTGGGCGATCAGCAGCCGCCGCAGGGTCCGCTTTTCGCGCAGGTAGGCGACCCCGGCGCGCACCCGTTCGCGCAGCCGGCCGGGTTCGGGCTCGGCCTGGGGCAGTGACCCGGCGGTGAGCAGGATCCAGGCGATCGCGTAGAAGGAGATCGCGTCGAGGAGCAGCGCCGACTGCACGCCGAAGCCGGCGACGACGAGCCCGGCCAGGGCGGGGCCAATTGCGGCGCCGGCGGTGAAGGCAACGTTGAGGAGAGCGTTGCCGGCCCGCAGTTCCCCAGTCGGCTCGAGCAGGGCCACCACCACAGCCCTGGTCAGCGAGCGTCCGGTCAGGGCGAGGGCGCCGTCGATCGTTGCCACTGCGATCACCGCCGCCAGCGAAAAGTTGTCGGCAAGCAGTGCAAGGACAGCGAAGGCTGCCGCCTCGCCGCAGTAGATGAGTGGCAAGACGATGCGGGGCGGCGGCTTCTCGCCGCGGGTGACCAGGATCGGCGCCAGTAAAGCGGGCAAAAAGCGCGTCCCGAGGAAGAGGCCGGCGGTTGCCAGGGGGCTGTCGGTGCGGTCGAAGACGAGCACCGAGAGGGCGATGATCCCCATCCAGTCGCCCATCTCGTTGACCGCGTACGTCGTCGCGAGCCGCCGGAAAGCCGGGCTCCGCAGGGGATCGATTAGCCCTCGCCTACGCATCAGTAGCCATTCGTACTACCGCATTTCTGCACAAGATTTCCTGCAGATGCACAAGTTTCCGCCAGGTTGTGCTACAAAGTTGCCAGCGATTAGGAAGTTTCAGGAAGTAGCGCACAGGTGAAGGCTTCAACTTAAGGAGGGACTCGGCATGGGCTTTAAGCACTAGAAAGCTTCTTCGGACGGTTTAAAGCGTCCGTTCTTAGGTTTGCGAAGGGCGTCCCCGCCGGGACGCCCTTCGTATTTTTCGGGGCGGGTAGTCGCCGCCCTTCGCGCGACTTATCCGGATTTTGGGCGAATTTGGTCATCTGGCCAGACTCCTTGCCTATTCCCGGGGCCGGGTCTAACTTTGAGAGCCCTAGGAACGGGCGTGAGCGACGCGCGGCGGCTTCGCGCAGGGAAAAAGCACGCGCCCGGGAATCAACTAGGCGAAACACTCCCTAGCCCCCGTCGCAGATTCCAGAAATGGCCCAGACCCGCCCGACCCGTCTCGTCATCACCAGCATGTTCGCGAGCCTGGTGGTCGTCGTCGGCGTGGGGATCTGGAGGGCGCCGCAGTGCAACTGGGACCTCGCCCTCTTCGCGGTTCTCTTCGCCTTCGCCATCTTCAGCGACCTGACCGCGGTCACCACCGAGTCCAAGGTCAAGGTCTCGGGCAGCTTCTTGGCCCTCGTCGTCGCGATGGTCTTGCTCGGCGGCACGCCGGCTGCCCTGATCGGGATCGGCTGCATCCTGATCGGCTGGGTGGCGCGCTGGCGCGACCCGCTGCACTACCTGCTGAACAACGTCCTCACTTACGCGACCTTCCCGCTGGTTGGGGGCATCGTCTTCCACGAGGTCGTCGAGCGGACCGGGATCACCTCGGCGGACCCGTCCTTCTACCTGCTGGTCTTCGGTCTCTTCCAGCTCGCGCTGGCGATCAACTTCATGATGATCGCCGCCTACGGCTGCTACGTGGAGCGAGTCTCCTTCACCAGCAAGCTGCAGGTGCTGCCGCCGGTCCTGCCTTCCGAGTTCGCCAGCGCGATGCTCGCCGTCGCGGTCGCCTTCATCTACCACCAGATCGGGATCTCGGCGATCGCCCTCTTCGGCGTCGTCCTCGTCACCTTCCAGTACCTGCTCGGCCAGCTGCTGCTCTCCCAGCAGCGCGCCAGCGAGCTGGAGTTGCGCAGCAAGCAGTTGGCCAGCTTCCAGGTCGGGATGTTGAGCGCAATGCTGCGCACGCTCGACCTGCGCGACCAGATGACCGCCCGCCACAGCGCTGCGGTGGCGCGCTACTCGCGGGCGATCGCCCAGCGCGCCGGCTACTCGCGCCGCGAGGAGGAGCTGGTCCACATCGCTGCACTGCTGCACGACATCGGCAAGTTCATCCTCCCCGACCGGATCCTCAAGGCCAACGTGCCGCTCACCGACGAGGACTGGATGCTGATCAAGCGGCACCCGCAGCAGGGCGCCCGGGTTGTCTCCTCGTTGGACGGCTATGGCCCGGTGGCGGAGATCATCCTCGCCCACCACGAGCGGATCGACGGCAAAGGCTATCCGCGCGGCTTGGTCGGAGACGACATTCCCGAGCTGGCCCGGATCATCTCCGTCGCCGACACCTACGACGTGATGACCGCCCGCGACTCCTACCGGACGCCGATGTCCAGCCACGACGCGATCGTCGAGCTGCGGCGGGTCGCCGGCAAGCAGCTCGACGCCCGCTTCGTCGAGGTCTTCATCGAGCTGCTCGAGGGTCAGGACGTCTCCTTCCAGCACAGCGAGGCGGCCGACTTCGAGAAGGAGCTCGCCCTGGAGGCTCGGATCGCTGAGACCGCCAGCCCCGACGGCGGCGGCGCCAACCGCTTCCAGGTCGCCGGCGTCAACTGAGCGACGCCCGGTACGGTTCGCAGCGGATGCGTGCCGTCACCTTCCAAGCCCCTGAGCAGGTCCGCGTCGAGGAGAAGCCCGAGCCGCGCCTCGGCGCCGCCGATGACGCCCTCGTCCGGGTCGAGGCGAGCGGGATCTGCGGCTCCGATCTGCACATCTACCACGGTCGAGTACCCGTTGAGCAGGGGTTCACGATCGGGCACGAGTTCGTCGGCACGGTGCTCGCGGCCGGCGCCGACGTCGAGCGGGTCGCCGTCGGCGACCGCGTGCTCGGCTGCTTCCACACCGCCTGTGCGACCTGTTCCCCCTGCCTGCGTGGCGACTACCACCGCTGCCTCAACGGCCAGACCTTCGGCCACGGCTCGAAACTGGGCAACCTGCAAGGCGCTCAGGCCGAGCAGCTGCTGGTCCCGCGGGCGAACCTGACCCTGCGGCGGGTGCCGGAGGGGATGTCGGCCGAGGTCGCCCTCTTCGCCGGCGACGTGATGGGGACCGGCTACCACGCGGTCGCCCATGCCGGGATGAAGGCCGGCGACAGCGTCGCCGTGCTCGGGCTCGGGCCGGTCGGACTCTGCGCCGTGCAAGCGGCGCTGGCGGGTGGCGCCGCCGAGGTCTTCGCGATCGACACGGTCGAGCCGCGCCTGGCGCTGGCGCGCGAGTTCGGCGCCACCGCGATCCACCTCACCGAGGACGACCCGAAGCGGGCGGTGCGAGCGGCGACCGACGGTGGTGCCGACGTCGTCGTCGACGCGGTTGGCGACCCGGGGCCGCTGGAGCTGGCGGTCAGCCTCGCCCGCGACGCCGGCACCGTCTCCGGGATCGGCGCCTACGCCGGCCGCGGCGAGGTGCCGCTCGGGCTGGCCTGGCTGAAGGGCCTGCAACTGCGCCTCGGTCTCGCCAATGTGATCGCCCACGTCGACCGCGTGCTCGCCTTGCTCGAGGCGGGCAAGCTCAACCCGGCGCCGCTGGTCAGCCACCACATGCCGCTCGACCAGGCATCCGAGGCCTACCGGCTCTACGACCGCCGCGAAGCGCTGAAGGTCGTCCTCACGCCTTGAGTCCTACAGGCGGGTTTCTTGACCGCTGCCCGAGCGAATAGTCTGGATAACCGTCGACGCCAGCTGTGCTAGTTGACTAGAACAGCTGGCGTGTTACTGTGCCCACTGATGGCACAGCGTGAGCGCACTGCCGCTGCGGCTTCCAATCCCTTCGCGATCGATCCCAGCGACGAGCTGCCGGTCGGTTTGCAGCTGAGCTGGCGGCTGCGGGCGCTGATCTCGACCGGGCAGCTGGCCCCCGGGGAGCGGCTTCCCAGCTTCCGTCAGCTCGCTGCCTGGGCCGGCGTCAACCTCAACACGGTGCGGGCTGTGTACGAAGGGCTGGAGCAGGAGGGCCTCGTGGTTAGCCACCAGGGTCAGGGCACGTTTGTCGCCGCCGGGGTCGATCCCGCCCCGGAGCTAGAGCGGATCGCCGCCGAGGCGCTGCAGCAGGCGCGCGACGCGGGGTTGGGCCCGCGTGAGCTGGCGATCGTGGCAATGGCCTGCGCCAGCCTGCCGGTGGAGGGGGAGGAGGCGCCGGCGCTCCCCGATCTCGACGAAGAGAGCGAGGCGATCGAGGTGCGGCAGGAGCTGCGCCGCCAGATCGGCCGCCTTGAGGCCGAGCTAGCCGCCTACCCGCGCGACCTCCGCCCCGGCGAGATGCCGACGGCGCCGCGCCGCGCCGAGGCCCACATCGCCGGCGTGCCGGAGCTGGAGGAGACCCGCGACACTCTGATCGCCCAGCTCTCGGAGGCGCGACGGGCGGCGGAGCGTCGGGCGCAGCGACAGGCGGGGGAGCGGGCGCAGCGGGAGCGCGTCCGCGAGCAGCATGGGGTTGTCGACAGGGGAGGCTCGGAGCAGCGGTCCGTGGGAGGACCGTTGGGACGGGCGATGAGCTGGTGGCGAGCCAAGTCTTAATCAAAAACAGTCTCGCCAAGCGCGAAGCGGCTGTCGCCAGGCGCCTCGGCACCTTTGGCAGAGCCTTCACCGAGGTGGGGAACATGATGATCCTCACCGCGAAGACGATTGTCGCCGCGGTGCGGCCGCCCTTTCCCTATGGCGAGGAGCTGGTCTGGCAGTTCCTCTTCGTCCTCAAGCTCTCCTGGTTCCCGCTGACGATCTCCACCTTCGCGCTCAACCTCGGCGCGCCGGGGCTGCAGGCGGCAGGCATCCTCTCTCTCTTCGGCGCCCTCGACCGCCTCGGCGGCTTCTTCGTGGTGACGGCGGTGCGTTGGATCGGGCCGATCGTCACCGCCGTCGTTGTCGCCGGAGTCGCTGGCACCGCGATCACCGCCGATCTGGGAGCCAGGAAGATCCGCGAGGAGCTCGACGCCCTGCAGGTGCTCGGCGTCGACCCGATCAAGAACCTGGTCGTGCCGCGCTTTCTCTCGCTGATGGTCGTCACCGCCCTGCTCGACATCTTCGCGATCGTCTTCGGGATCAGCGGCGGCATCGCTGCCGAGCTGATCTACCGCCAGTCGCTGGGCGGTTTCTTCGCGACCCTTTTCAGCAACGCGACCGTCACCGACATCGCCGTCTCGGTCCTGATTTGCACGATGTTCGGGGCGATCATCGCGGTGATCTGTTGCTACAAGGGCATGACCGCTTCCGGGGGCGCCGAGGGGGTCGGCCGCGCCGTTAATCAGGCGGTGGTGATCGCGCTCGTCTCCGTCTTCTTCTTCCAGTTCGTCGTCAGCTCAGTCGTGCTCGCCACCAACCCGCAGCTGCAGGCGATCCGATGAACCCCGAACGCCCAATGATCGGTTGGCTCGATGCCCCGCGCGAATGGCTCGACTCCTTCGGCGAGATCGCCCGCTTCGGCTCGCGGGTCGCTGGGATCGTCCTCACCGGCCGCGGCTTCCGCTACTTCGGCGAGGGGCTGCGCCAGGCCGGGATCCTGATCTTCGGCTCGGCGCTGATCATCTGGGCCTTCGTCTTCATCATCGGCCTGCAGTGCGGGGTCCAGGGCGCCTACTTCAACCGCTCGGTGGGCGCGCCCTCGCTGGCCGGGCTCTTCTCCTCCTACTGCGATCTGCGCGAGGCGGTGCCCTACGCCTTTGGTTACATCCTCGCCGCCAAGGTCGGGACCGGGATCGTCGCCGAACTGGGGGCGATGCGGATCTCCGACGAGATCGACGCGCTCGAAGTGATGGGGATCGAACCGGTCACCTTCCTCGCCGCCACCCGCCTGCTCGGCGCCTGGATCGCCCTGCCCTTCCTCTACCTGGTCGGGATCGGCGTCGCCTACCTGGCCAGTTACATCGCCGTCGTCCAGCAGGTCGGCGACGTCTCTTCTGGCGGCTACTTATTGATCTTCTGGAAGTTTCAGAGCCCGCCCGACCTCTTCTTCAGCCTGATCAAGGGGATGGTGATGGCGACGATCATCGTGCTAGTCGGCTGCTACTACGGCTACACCGCTTCGGGCGGGCCGATCGGGGTCGGCACGGCGACGGCGAAATCGATGGTGGTCAACATCATCCTTGTCCACATCGTCGGCATGCTCGGCACGCTGGTCTTCTGGGGCTCCAACCCCAGGGCGCCAATCGGCGGCTGAGCAAAGGGAGTGGTGCGCCTTCAGGCGGCGGCCGCAGCGGCCGCTCGCTCCGGCTTGCGGTGGCGGCGGTAGGTCGCTTCGACCCAGAGGTAGCCGGGGCGCTGGCGCAGCGGCTCGCGGAACTCCTCGAAGGCCGGCGGCATCGCCTGGCCGGCCGGCACGGGGCCGCCCTCGGGGCCGACCACTGGGTAGAAGAGCGAGGCGGCGCTGAGGTCGGCGACGCTGAACTTCTCGCCAACGAGGAACTCGCCCCCGTTGGCGTCGAGCTCACGCTCCAGCCGGTCGAAGGCGGCGAGGACCTTGGCACGGGCCTGCTCGGCACCGGCGCGGCTGTTGGCGCCGAAGCGGAGACTGGTATAGGCGCGGGCGTAGGTGCCGACTAGGCGCTTGTTCTTGCCGAGCGGCCCGGGCACGGCGCGGGCGGCGACTTCGCCAAAGGTGGCGGGGTCGTTGATCAGCTCGTAGAAGACGGCGTGGCGGGCGTAGGGTCCGAGCTCCTCGTCGAAGAAGTCCTCCAGCTCGAGGGCGCGGCGGCGCAGCTCGGGGTCGGCGGGGTAGAGCGACTGCTCGGGGAAGCGCTCCTCGAGCGCGGCGATCACCGCGGTCGAGTCGCCGATCGTGCGGCCGTCGATCTGCAGCACCGGGAAGGTCTTGTGTTTGCCGCGGGTCAGCGCCAGGGCGAAGAGCATGTGCTGTCCCGGCAGCGGCGCCCGGCGGCGATGCTCGACGCCCTTGTGGTCTAGCGCCCAGCGCGCCTTCTCGCTGTAGTGCGAGACCGGGAGGTGCCAGAGGGTGATCGTCGAGTCGCTCATTGCGGGGCTGCCGTCCGCCTGCCAGCATAGGGGCGATGGCACTGCTTGGCGACTCCGAGGTCGAGGCACGGCTCGCGAACCTGCCCGGTTGGGCGCGGGACGGCGAGGCGATCGTCAGGCGCTTCGAGCGCGGTGACTTCGTCGGTTCGGTCCGCTTCGTCGACAACCTCGTCGAGCCGGCCGAGGAGATGGGCCACCACCCCGACCTAGAGATCTCCTGGGATACCGTCACGGTGCGGCTCTCGACTCACTCCGAAGGTGGTCTCACCGCGGCGGACTTCGAGCTCGCCAGCAAGATCGATTCGCTCGCCTGAGGCGCGGCTATGGCGAAGCGCAAGAAGCAGCGGCGGCCGCGCGAGAAAGCCGTGGCGATCGACTACACCGACGCCGAGGGGAACGTGCTCAGCCTGCGGGAGTCGCTCAGTCCCGGCACGATCGCCAAGGTCGGCGAGCCGCCAGCTGGTAGCGCCGCGACCTTCGAGGATGCCTGGCGCCGCCGCTCGGAGCTGCTCTTCGAGCGGCTGGTGGTGCGCTGGGAGATCGCCGGGCTGCCGCTGACCGAGCAGAAGATGCTGCTCGGTCGCTACCGGATGGCCGATGCGGAGACCCAACGCTGGGTGCGGCAGACGATCGACGCCCACCTTGAGCGGTACATCCCCGAGCTGGCCGGCTGATGGCCGAGGAGTTGCGGGTCAACGCCCGCTTGGCGTTGCCGCTGGCGGAGATCGAGCTGCGCACCAGCCGCTCCTCCGGGCCGGGCGGCCAGCACGCCAACGTCACCGCTTCGCGGGTTGAGGCGGTCTTCGACGTGACGGCTTCGGGATCGCTCGACGAGCGCCAGCGGGCGCGCCTGCTCGAGCGGCTCGGCCCGCTCGTCAGCGCGGTCGCCCAGGACGCGCGCAGCCAGGCCCGCAATCGCGAGCTGGCGCTGCAGCGGCTCGCCGCCAAGCTGGCGGCGGCGCTGGTGGTGCCGCGGCGGCGCCGGCCGACCAAGCCGACTAGGGCCTCTCGGCAGCGGCGTTTGGACGAGAAGCGCCGCGCCGGCGAGCGCAAGCGCGGCCGCCGCCGGCCA
>Ga0105242_10000709_pt1 | contig 26072 bp, 17 predicted proteins | sample KBSM24metaG_FD_81521 | JGI IMG/M metagenome (GOLD analysis project Ga0105242, IMG submission 81521) | Miscanthus rhizosphere microbial communities from Kellogg Biological Station, Michigan, USA - KBS M2-4 metaG | ecosystem: Host-associated > Plants > Roots > Rhizosphere > Soil | place...
GGCTCCATCGGTTCTTCCAGCGTGCTGTCCCAGTCGCTGTGCGATGCGTCGATGGGCAGCACGCGCACGCCGTGGCGGCGGGCGTCCTGCACCAGTTGCGAGGGGCTGTAGAAACCCATGGGCTGCGAATTGAGCAGCGCGCAGAGAAAGGCCGCCGGTTCGTGCCGCTTGAGCCAGCTGCTGGCATAGGCCAGCAGCGCGAAGCTGTAGGCGTGGCTTTCGGGAAAGCCGTATTCGCCGAAGCCCAGGATCTGCTGGAAGATGCGGTCGGCGAACTCCTGCGGATAGCCGCGCGCCAGCATGCCCTGCTTCAGCTGGTCCTCGAAGCGGTGCACGCCGCCCTTGCGCCGCCACGCGGCCATGGAGCGGCGCAGGTCGTCCGCCTCGCCCGGGGTGAAGCCGCCCGCCAGCATGGCGATCTGCATCACCTGTTCCTGGAAGATGGGTACGCCGAGCGTGCGGCCCAGTGCTTCGGATAGCTTGGGGAATTCGATGGGCAGCGGCTCGCTGTGGCCCGCCGCGCGCCACTGGCGTTCGCGCTCGCGCGCATGGAGGTAGGGATGGACCATGCCGCCCTGCACCGGCCCGGGCCGCACGATGGCGACTTCCACCACCAGGTCGTAGAGCTTGCGCGGCTTCAGGCGCGGCAGCATGCTCATCTGCGCCCGGCTCTCGATCTGGAACACACCCACGGTGTCGGCGCGGCAGATCATGTCGTAGGTGGCGGGGTCTTCCTGCGGGATCTCGGCCAGGCCCCAGCGCTCGCCGCGCAGCGTGGTGCGCAGATCCAGCGCCCGGCGCAGCGCGCTGAGCATCCCCAAGGCCAGCACGTCCACCTTCAGGAGGCCCATGGCGTCCAGGTCGTCCTTGTCCCACTGGATGATGGAGCGCCCCGCCATGCTGGCCGGCTCCACCGGCACCAGCCGCGTGAGCGGCCCCTGCGTGAGCACGAAGCCGCCCACGTGCTGGCTCAGGTGGCGCGGAAAGCCGTGCAGTTCGCGCGCCAGAGCGAGCCAGTAGGCGGCGGTGTGCGCGGGCAGCGGCGTGCCGCAGGCGGCGGCCAGTTCCTGCAGACGGTCTTCGGCCACGTCGTCGTCGAACCAGTGGTGGTCCTTGGCGAAGGCGTCGATCAGCGCGGGGGCCACGCCCAGCGCCCGGCCCATGTCGCGCAGCGCGCTGCGCGTGCGGTAGCTGATGACCACGGCGGCGATCGCGGCGCGGTCGCGACCGTACTTGGTATAGATGTACTGGATGACCTCCTCGCGCCGGTCGTGCTCGAAGTCCACGTCGATGTCGGGCGGCTCGCTGCGCTCCTTGCTGATGAAGCGCTCGAAGAGCAGGTGCGAGTGCGAAGGGTCCACCGCCGTGATGCCGAGGTAGTAGCACACGGCCGAATTGGCCGCCGATCCGCGCCCCTGGCAGAGGATGCCCTGGCTGCGCGCGAAGCGCACGATGTCGTGCACCGTGAGGAAGTACATCTCGTAGCCGCGGTCGGCGATGAGGTCCAGCTCCTTGTGGATCTGCGCCTCGATGCGCGGCGGAATGCCTTCGGGGTGGCGCCCGCGCACGCCCTCCCAGGCCAACCAGGCCAGGGTCTGCTGGGCCGTCATGCCGGGCTGCACAGTCTCCAGCGGGTAGCGGTAGCGGATCTGGCGCAGGTCGAACGTGCAGCGCGCCGCCACCTCCAGCGTGGCGGCCGTCAGGTCGGGCGGGTAGATGCTGGCAAGGCGCACGCGCGGGCGCAGGTAGCGTTCGGCATTGGCCTGCAACACCCAGCCGCATTCGGCCACCGGCCGGCCCAGGCGCACGGCGGTGATCGCATCCTGCAGCGGCTTGCGGCTGCGGCTGTGCATGTGGACGTCGCCCGCGGCCACCAGCGGCAGGCCCAGGTCCGCGCCCACATCGCGCAGGCTCTGCAGCCAGAGGCCGTCGTCCAGCGAGAGATGCAGTTCCACCGCCAGCCAGGTGCTGTCCGCGCTCTGCGGCGGCAGGCATCCGAGCGCGGCGGCCAGGGCGGCGCGGAGGGCCACCACAGCGCTCGCATCGGGAAAGTGGCTGCGATCCGGTGCCAGCAGCAGCTCGCAGCCCTGCAAAAGCGCGAAGGGCGAATCCGCATCGACACGGTAGTCACCCTTGGTGGCGGCCCGGCGCGCCGCGGTGATGAATTCGCACAGGCCGCCCCAGCCCTCCACATCGCGCGCCAGCGCCACCAGGCGCAGCGGCCCCCAGGCGAATTCGGCTCCCACGATCAGCGGCAGACCCACGCGCAGTGCCGCCGTGTGGGCACGCACCACGCCGGCCACCGAGCACTCGTCGGTCAGCGCCAGCGCCGCATAGCCGCGCTCGGCGGCGCGCTCCACCAGCTCGGCGGGATGCGACGCGCCGCGCTGGAAGCTGAAGTTGGAGAGGCAGTGGAGTTCCGCGTAGTCGGGCAATGCAGGCACCGCTGCATTGTGGCGCGCCCCTCGCGGCGCTGCAGCGGGTCAGCCGGCCCGGCGTCAGCCCAGCACGCGCTGCGGCACCGGCGCGTAGCCGTGGTTGAGGGGGCCGTGGCCCCGGCCGGTATGCACGTCGGCCCCGGCAGCGATGGCGCCCAGGATGTAGCTGCGCGCCGCCTGCACGGCCTGCACCAGCGGCAGGCCCAGCGCCAGGTGCGAGGCGATGGCCGACGACAGCGTGCAGCCCGTGCCATGCCCGTTGTGCGTGGCGATGCGGGCGGACTGCAGCCGCTCGCGCTGGCCGCCCGTGCAAGCTAGCACATCGACCACCCAGTCGCCCGGCAGGTGGCCGCCCTTGAGCAGCACGGCCCGCGCTCCCATGGCCAGCAGCGCATCGGCGGCCGCATCCAGCGCCTCGATGCCTTCTACCGGCCGGGCCAGCAGCCAGCCGGCCTCGTCCAGGTTGGGGGTGATGACTTCGGCCAGCGGGAACAGCTCCTGCACCATGGCGCCCACGGTGTCGGTGGCGATCAGCCGGTGGCCGCTGGTGGACACCATCACCGGGTCCAGCACCACATGCGGCAGGCCGTGGGCGCGGATGGCCTCGGCCACCACGCGGACCACCTCCGGCGAATGCAGCATGCCGATCTTCACGGCATCGACGCCGATGTCCTCGACCACCGCATCGATCTGCGCCTTCAGCATCTCGGGCGGAATGCCGTGGATGCCGCGCACGCCCTGCGTGTTCTGCGCGGTGATGGCGGTGATGGCCGTCATGCCGTAGCAGCCCAGCGCGCTGAATGTCTTCAGGTCGGCCTGGATGCCCGCGCCGCCGCCGCTGTCGGAGCCGGCGATGGACAGCACGCGCGCATAGCGCCGGCCTGCGGGCCGCGCTTCGTTGTTCTGGTGGTTCATGGACAAAAATTATCCGGCATGCGGACGGTGCCGTCGGCGATGGGGCCCACACGGCAGACCCTGCGGCAGATCAACCGGCAGGGTTATGTCGATGTGCTGTAATCCTCCCCACGGACGAAACAGGGGTGTCCCGCCACGGCAGAGCCCATGGCGAGCGACTGAGAAATACCCTCGGGCCTGCCGCCATGGCCGGCCCCGCTACCCGATCCAGGTCATGCTGGCGTGGGGAGTTTCAACATCGGAGCCACACCCGTTTTGTCTGCCCCTGCAACGGCCCGACCAGAACGACGACGATGTCCGCCCCCCTCCTCCACAACGCATCCGCCTCCATCACCGTGCTGGGCGCCGGCCTCATGGGCCGGCTGCTGGCCGTGGCGCTGGCCCGCCAAGGGCACCGCGTCGCCCTGCACGACGCTGGCGGCCCAGGCGCCGAAGGCTCCGCTGCGCGCGTGGCCGCCGCCATGCTGGCGCCGCTGGCCGAATCCGCGGTGACCGAACCCGGCGTGGTCCGCATGGGCCAGCATGCGCTCACGCGCTGGCCCGCGCTACTGGCCGAGCTGGCCGCGCCTGTCTTCTTCCAGCAGAACGGCACGCTCATCCTCTGGCACCGGCAGGACGCGGCCGACGCCGCCCGCCTGCGCGCCACGCTGGAACGCAACCTGGCCGCCCAGCCCGATCTGCCCGCCATGCAGCCGCTGGACAGCGCCGGTGTGGCCGCGCTGGAGCCCGCCGTGGCGAACCGCTTTGCCCAGGGCATGTACCTGCCCGGCGAAGGCCAGTTGGACAACCGCCAGCTGCTGGCTGCGCTCGAAAAGACGCTGCAGCAGCTGCAGGTGGCGCTGCACTGGAACAGCCCGCGCTCGCCGCAGGACTTCGCCCCCGGCACGCCGGGCCAGCCCGACTGGGTGATCGACTGCCGGGGCCTCGGCGCCCGCACGCATTGGCCGGCGCTGCGCGGCGTGCGCGGCGAGGTCGTGCGCCTGCATGCGCCCGAGGTCACGCTGCAGCGGCCCACGCGCATCGTGCACCCACGCTACCCGATCTACATCGCGCCCAAGGAAGACCACCTCTTCGTGATCGGCGCCACCGAGATCGAATCGGACGACCTCTCCCCCGCCAGCGTGCGCTCCACGCTGGAGCTGCTGAGCGCAGCCTATGCCGTCCACAGCGGCTTCGCCGAAGCGCGCATCGTCGAAACCGCCACCCAGTGCCGCCCCACCCTGCCGGACAACCTGCCCGCCGTGCGCGTGACGGCGCCGGGCGTGCTGGAGGTGAACGGCCTCTACCGCCACGGGTTCATGATCGCCCCTGCGCTGCTCGACGTCGCGCTCCAGGTGCTGGAGACCGGAGAATCGCCGCTGGCAGCGCGCTTCGATCTCGCGCTGCAGCTGCACGGCCAACCCGACCGCATCCCCGCCTGACTGAACACTGCCCCATGAACGTCTTCATCAACCAGCAGCCCGCGGAGCTGCCCGCCCCCGCCACCGTGGCCGACGCCGTGGCCCATGCGGGTGCCCGCCCTCCCTTCGCCGTTGCCGTGAACCTGCAGTTCGTGCCCAACACCCGCTATGCCGCCCATCCACTCCAGGACGGCGACCGGGTGGAAATCATCGCGCCCGTGACCGGGGGCTGAGCCCCTTTCCCCCGCAGCGCTCTTTCATCGCTTCACCGCCCACCCATGCCCTCCCCAACCACTCCCGAGGCCGCACCGGCCGATGCGCTGGTGCTCTACGGCCAGACCTTCCAGAGCCGCCTGCTGCTGGGCACCGCCCGCTACCCTTCGCCCGCCGTGCTGGAAGCCGCCGTGCGCCGCGCCAGGCCGGCCATGGTCACCGCATCGCTGCGCCGCCAGGGCAGCAACGCCGCCGAAACCGGCGCCAGCTTCTGGGAACTGCTGCGCCAGCTGGACGTGCCCGTGCTGCCCAACACCGCCGGCTGCCACAGCGTGCAGGAGGCCATCACCACCGCGCAGATGGCCCGCGAGGTGTTCGGCACGCCCTGGATCAAGCTCGAACTCATCGGTGACGACTACACCCTGCAGCCCGACACGCTGAACCTGGTGACCGCCGCCGAGCAGCTGATCCGCGACGGCTTCCAGGTGCTGCCCTACTGCACCGAAGACCTGGTCCTCTGCCAGCGCCTGGTGGACGTGGGCTGCCAGGCCGTCATGCCCTGGGCCGCGCCCATCGGCACCGGCCGAGGCCCCGTCAACCCGTATGCGCTGCAGCTGCTGCGCGAGCGGCTCGACGTGCCCATGCTGGTCGATGCCGGCCTGGGCCTGCCCTCGCATGCCTGCCAGGTCATGGAATGGGGCTATGACGGCGTGCTGCTGAACACCGCCGTGGCCCTGGCCTCCGACCCGGTCGCCATGGCCGGAGCCTTCGCCGACGCCGTGGCCGCCGGCCGCGCCGCCCGCACGGCCGGTGCCATGACGGCGCAGGACGCCGCCCAGCCCAGCACCCCCGTGCTCGGCACCCCCTTCTGGCACCACGACCATGGCTGAAGCACACACCGCATCCGACACCGAGCAGGCCATGGCCGAAGCCATCGTGCAGCACCACGGCGCCGCCTACGAGGCCTTTCCGCCGCAGCCTGCGCCTACGGCCGACGAGCGCAGCGACCCGGTGCACCGCGCCGCGCTGCAGGCCTGCAGCCGGCTGGGCTTCATCGCGCACGATGCCGAGACGCTGGCCCGTGCCTGGGCCGCGCAGACGCGCCGGCTGGGAAGATTCGACGCGGCACGCTGGCCTGACGAGCCGGCCGACTTCGGCCTGCAGCCCCGCCCGCACGCCCAACCCTTCGCCGCCTGCCCGCAGGACCTGGGCCTCTACGCCGTGCTGCCCGATGCGCAATGGGTGGGCCGCATGGCCCGCGCGGGTGTGCCCACGGTGCAGCTGCGCTACAAGTCGGACGACGCTCAAGCGATCCGCCGCGAAGTGCAGGCCGCCGTGCAGGCCGTGCACGGCACTCCGGCCCTGCTCTTCATCAACGACCACTGGCAGGAGGCCATCGCCGCCCGCGCCTACGGCGTCCACCTGGGCCAGGAAGACCTGGACGCACTGCAGCCCGCGCAGCTGCAGGCCATCCGCGACGCCGGCCTGCGCCTGGGCGTCAGCACCCATGGCTACGCCGAGATGGTGCGCGCCGATGCGGCCAGCCCGAGCTATGTGGCCATGGGCGCGGTCTTTCCGACCACGCTCAAGAAGATGGCCACCGTGCCCCAGGGCGTGGCGCGCCTGGCGGCCTATGCACGGCTGATGCGCGGCTACCCGCAGGTCGCCATCGGCGGCATCGGGCTGCCGCAGTTCGCCGAGGTGCTGGCGACCGGCGTGGGCTCCATCGCCGTGGTGCGCGCGCTGGTGAGCGCGCCGGATCCGGAGGCTGCCGCAGCCGAGCTGATGCAGGCGGTGCGCGACCAGCGCCAGGCACAGCCGCCGGCGCGTTGACCACGACGGGAAGGGGCGTGGAACCAGCGCCCCCAGCCCACTCCAGCATGAAAAAAGGGGCCCGGCGGGGCCCCTTTCGTCAGGCGATCGACGCGCGCGTCAGTCGGCCTTGCGCGGCCCCTTCGGGTCCAGCTCGAGATGCAGGTCGAACGGATCGTCCAGCGGACTGTGCAGTGCCTTCGGATCGACCGCAGGAGCCTGAGCCCGTGCGGCCGCAGGCGCGAACGCGGACAGGTCGAGGTCCAGATCCAGATCCTGGGCCTGCGGCACAGATGCCGGGGTGTGCGCAGGAGCGGTCGCGGAAGGCCCGCGGGGCTCCAGCGACAGGCCCTCGGCCAGGGAGTCGAAGTGGATGTCCGGCAGCGTCTGCATGCCGGTGGTCGGGAGAGAGAATGGATCCGAGGCATCGTCGGCCGCACTGGCGGCGGCAGCAGGGAAGTCCCCCAGCGGTGCGGCGAACGCTGCCGCCTCGGCCGCCGGGACTGCATCGGCGTGCGGCGTGGTGCGGGTGCGCGGCGGCGGCAGGCCGCGCTGGCCGGCAGGCGTGGTCTGCGCGATGGCCAGCAGCAGCAGCAGATCTTCGTAGGCGGCCAGATCGAAGGGCTCGGGGCAGGCCGGATCGTCGCTGCGCACCACGCAGGTCTGGATCAAGCCGACGACGGTCTCGGTGGACCAGATCGCCTCGATGTGGGCGAGCGTTTCCGGGTACTCCATCAGCGTGCGGCCCTGGCGGTGGAACGCAGCGAATGCCGGCACCCGGGCGTTGAACAGCGCCTGGAAGCGCGCGCTCAACTGGTTGAACGCCTCTGCCCGGCTGAGCGTATGGAAGAGGCGCAGCAGTTCGAGATAGGCCGTGGGTGACGAATCACCGTGCGTGGCGATGTAGGACTCCAGCACGCCGATGGCCTGGTCGTGCTCGCCCACGGACACGAAGAATTCGGCCTGCTGCTGCACGTCGAACAGCTCTTCGGGATGGACTTCGCCGAAATGGTGGGCCGGGCGAGCCGACGGCGCCGGTGCAGCAGCCGCCGTGACAGTGGCAGCAGGGGCGGCCGGGGCCGGCGTGCGCAGCGGCTCGTCGGGGGCCCACTGGTCATCCGGGTGAGGCTCGACCGACAGCGACTCCGCGCCTTCGGCCCCCGCAAGAATGGCGCCACCACCGGCATAGCCGCTGGCCTGCACGGAATGATCCCAGGCACTGATGGCTGCGCGGCGCGCCCTGCTCCAGAGCCAGTAGGCGAGCACCAGCGCTGCGATCAGCAAGGCGATCAGGCTGTAGACGATGATCGCCGGAAAGCTGTCGGACTCCACCGTTTCCAGGCGCTGGCGCAGATCGGCGGCGGCGGCACGCTCTGCGTTCACCTGGGCGCGCTGCCCTGCCGCTGCGGCCTCGAGCTGGGTGATGCGGCCGGCGGCCTGCTGCACCTCTTCGGGCGGCGTGTTCAGAGCGCGCCACAGGGCGGCCGCCTCGGCGCGCTGCGCATCGGTGGTGGCGGCGGACGGCGCGGGCAGTTCCTGCGCGGTGCGCAATGCCAGCGGAGAGTCGAGCCAAGCGCCTCCCAGCGAATCGAGCGGCTCCATGATCAGGCGCGGGCGGGCAGGCGCTGCTGCCGCAGCCGCAGCGGACGACCGGCCGCGCGGAGACGCGGAGGCGCTCCGTTCGGCCTGCGCTGCAGCACGGGAGGCCCGCGGCGCTGCGGCCTCGCGGCGCTGGGCCGACGCGGAGGACGAGGCCGTGCCGGCGCCAGCCCGGCCCGCTCCCGATCCACCGGCCATGGCGCCCGAAGCGGCCGGCACGCCAGGCGACAGACGCGACAGGTCCAGCGGCAGGCTGCCGCCGGCGGAAGCGGAAGCGGCCGCAGCCGATTCCGGCAGCTCGGCCAGGAAGGTGTATTGCCGTGTGATGGCACCCGAGCAGCCGCCCGTCAGCGTCACCGTGAGCACGGGCTCGTCGGCCGTGATGAATGCGCGCACCCGCACCTGCGAAGCGCCGGGGCTCTGCACAGGCGTGATCTGCACCTTGGAGTCGGAAACCGGCGTCGAACCCGAAACCAGCTTGGCGCTGATGCAGGACGAAGCCACATCGCTGCCCGGATCGGGTGTGACATTGAACGTCAGGTCCACGGGAGTGCCGAGCACCACGGCACCCCGGCTGCTCCCCAGAGACAACGCTGCAGCGCTCGACGCTGCAACAGCCAGACTGACACCAACGATTGCGTTACTTATTTTCACAATGGTTTCTTTTTCTCTCTGGTCATTCTGGCACATGAGCCCCTCTCGAAATGGGTCGCCATAATGCGCTCCATGATCAAACCATTCAGTACAGTCGGTATCGTAGGCGCTGGAGCGATGGGGCAAGGCATCGCTCAAATCGCGGCCCAAGCCGGCATCCAGGTTTCCTTGTTCGACACCCGCCCGCAGGCGGCAGACCACGCCATCCAGGCCATTGCCCAGCAGTGGCAGCGCATGGCGGATAAAGGCCGCATCGAGCCCACCCAGGCAGCGCAGTGGCGAGAGCTTCTGTCGGCCGCCGACACGCTGGATGCCTTCAAGGCTTGTGAACTGGTGGTGGAAGCCATCGTTGAGCAACGGGATGCAAAACACGATTTATTTCTTCAATTGGAAACCATTGTTGCAGCAGATGCGCTCTTGGCAAGCAATACCTCGTCGCTTTCCATCACGGCGCTCGCTGCGGGCTTGACAAGGCCCGAACGCTTTGCCGGCTTCCATTTCTTCAATCCCGTGCCTTTGATGAAGGTGGTGGAGGTGATCGGCGGCCTGAAGACGGCGCCGGAAACCTGCGCGCGCCTCTCCGCACTGGCCCGCCAGATGGGCCACGCGCCCGTGACTGCGCAGGACACGCCGGGCTTCATCGTCAACCACGCCGGCCGGGGCTTCGGCACCGAGGCGTTGCGCATCGTGAGCGAAGGCGTGGCCGACTTCGCCACCGTGGATCGCATCCTGCGAGACCAGATCGGCTTCCGGCTCGGGCCGTTCGAGCTGATGGACCTGACCGCGCTCGACGTGTCGCACCCGGTGATGGAATCGATCTACCACCAGTATTACGAAGAGCCACGCTTTCGCCCCAGCGTGATCACCGCCCAGCGCCTGGCTGGCGGCATGCTGGGCCGCAAGACCGGCGAAGGCTTCTACCGCTACGTGGATGGCGCCGCCCAGGTGCCCGCCGAGCAGCCCGTGCCGCAGGTGGACGAGATCCCGCCGGTCTGGGTATCGCCCCGCGCATCGCGCCGCGCCGAGCTCTACCAGTTGCTCAAGGACCTGGGCGCGCGCATCGAGACCGGCACCTCGCCCTCGCCCACCGCCATCACCCTGGTCGCGCCGCTGGGCTTCGACGTGACCACCGTGGCCGTGGTCGAGCGCCTGGACCCGGCGCGCACCATCGGCATCGACATGCTGGTGGAAGACGCCGCCACCAAGCGCCGCGTGCTGGCCACCAACCCGGCTACGCGCCGTGACATCCGCGATGCCGCGCACGCCCTCTTCGCGCGCGACGGCAAGGCGGTGAGCGTGATCCGCGACAGCGGCGGCTTCGTCACCCAGCGCGTGGTGGCCACCATCATCAATATCGCCAGCGACATCTGCCAGCAGGGCATCTGCACCCCCAAGGACCTGGAAACCGCCGTCACGCTGGGCCTGGGGTATCCGCTCGGGCCGCTGGCCATGGGCGACCGCTGGGGGCCGACCAACATCCTGGAAGTGCTCTTCAACATGCAGACCGTCTATGGCGACACGCGCTACCGGCCCAGCCCGTGGCTGCGCCGCCGCGGCGCCATCGGCCTGAGCCTGACGCACGTCGAAGAAGACTGACCCGGTCCCGCCCCGCGCCCGAACGGCCCGGCCCCCCTGCCCGCGACATCCACGCCCGCCCCATGCCCGCAGAACTCCTCAGCACCAGCCAGGGCCAGACCCTGATCCTCACCCTGCGCAACCCCGAGGCGCGCAACGCGTTCGACCCCGCCATCTACGCTGCCGGCGTCGAGGCGCTGAGCGTGGCAGAGCGCACCGACGACATACGCAGCGTGGTCATCACGGGCGCGGACGGCATCTTCAGCGCCGGCGGCAACCTGCAGCGGCTGCAGGCGCGCCGCCAGCAGGGCGCCGAGGCCCAGGCGCAAGGCGTGGAAGGCCTGCACAGCTGGATCGAGACCATCCGCACCTATCCCAAGCCGGTGATCGCAGCCGTCGAAGGCGCGGCGGCGGGCGCGGGCTTTTCGCTGGCGCTGGCCTGCGACTTCATCGTGGCGGCGCGCAATGCGGCCTTCGTGATGTCGTACAGCCGGATCGGCCTCTCGCCCGACGGCGGCGCGTCGTGGAGCTTGGCGCGCGCCCTGCCCCGCCAGCTGGCGACCGAATGGCTGATGTGCGGCGACCGGGTGGAGGCCGAACGCCTGCATGCGCTGGGCCTGGTCAACCGCCTGGCCGAGCCCGGCCGGGTACTGGCCGACGCGCTGGCGCTGGCCGCCACGCTGAACGAGCGCGCACCCAATGCGCTCGCCAGCATCAAGGAGCTGCTGGGCGAAGCGCCCGGGCAGACGCTGGAGGCGCAGCTGGGTGCCGAGCGCGACCACTTCGTGCGCAACCTGCAGCATGCGAATGCGGGCGAAGGCATCGCCGCCTTTCTCGAAAAGCGCCCGCCCCGCTATCAATAGCGTAGCTGCATGCGCTTGATTCGCGGGCGCTAGCGGGCTTCTTCACTCCCATCTTCATCCAGCCGAACCGGCCTCGCCGGGGCGTGCGCAACTGCGCCCGCTCCTGCGGGGCCGGCGGCATGGCGCGCCTTGCGCACCCGGGCCTGCGTTCCCCTCCGCGCGCCCGTCCCCGCACCTTGACACGCAGGCGACAAAACCCGACGGAGCGGACCGGTCCCCCACGCGACAATGGTCCGCATCCCAGTCACGCAAACGACAGAACATGGACGACCCCATTCTTACCATCGAAGAACGAGAGGCGATCAACACGGGTCGCTGGTTTTCATCCCTATCCCCATCGCTACGGCACGACATTCTTCGATGCGCCTACGTCAAACGCTTCAAGGACGGCGGACTGATCGCCGCACGCGGCGATCCGCCCGAGGAGTGGATCGCCTGCGCCAAGGGAGCCGTGCGCGTCAGCTCCACCTCCATCTCGGGCAAGCAGATCACGCTGACCTATGTGGAGCCGGGCATCTGGTTCGGCGACGTGGCGATCTTCGACGGGGACCGGCGCACGCACGATGCCTATGCCCACGGGGACACCACCATCCTCTGCGTGGCCAAGGCCGACTTCCGCAAGATCCTGGGGCTGCACACCGAGCTCTACGAAGCCATGCTGCGCCTGCACGCGCGGCGCATCCGCCAGCTCTTCGGGCTGGTGGAAGACCTCAACACCCTGCCGCTGCGCTCGCGGCTGGCCAAGCAGCTGCTGCATCTGGTGCGCAGCTACGGCATCCCCAGCCTCTCGCATGGCGACGAGATCCGCATCGGCCTGCAGCTGGCGCAGGAGGAACTGGCCCAGCTGCTGGGCGCCTCGCGCCAGCGCGTGAACCAGGAACTCAAGGCCATGGAGCGCGAGGACATCATCCGCATCGAGCCGGGCGGCCTGGTGGTGCGCGACCGCGACGCGCTGATGCGCATCGCCGACTCCGATAGCTGACGCCCTCCTCCACCCAGACTGCACCGCCCGATCCATGAGCAACTTCGACCATTTCGTCGGCACCCGCCCCGTTTCCGATCAGCACGCCTTCGACGTCCAGGCGCTCACGGCCTGGCTCGCTGCGCATCTGGACGGCTTCGCCGGCCCGCTGACGGTGGAGATGTTCAAGGGCGGCCAGTCCAACCCCACCTACAAGCTCATCACGCCCACGCAGAGCTACGTGATGCGCGCCAAGCAGGGGCCGGTCGCCAAGCTGCTGCCGTCGGCCCATGCCATCGAGCGCGAGTTCGCGGTGATGAGCGGCCTGGCCGGCACCGATGTGCCCGTTCCGCGCATGTTGGCGCTGTGCGAGGACGAGGCGGTGATCGGCCGCGCCTTCTACGTGATGGAGTTCATGCAGGGCCGCGTGCTCTGGGATCAGTCCCTGCCCGGCATGCAGCCGGCCGAGCGCGCCGCGATCTACGACGAGATGAACCGCGTCATCGCCGCACTGCACACCGTGCCCTTCGCCGAGCGGGGCCTGGCCGGCTACGGCAAGCCGGGCAACTATTTCGAGCGGCAGATCGGCCGCTGGAGCCGCCAGTACCAGGCCTCCATCACCCAGCCCATCGCAGAGATGGACCGGCTGATGGAATGGCTGCCGGCGCACATGCCCGCAAGCGCCCGCGACGAGCGGCGCGTGTCCATCGTGCATGGCGACTTCCGGCTGGACAACCTGATGTTCCACGCCACCGAGCCGCGCGTGATCGCCGTGCTGGACTGGGAGCTGTCCACGCTGGGCCATCCGCTGGCCGACTTCAGCTACCACTGCATGGCCTGGCACATCCCGCCGGGCATGTTCCGCGGCATCGGCGGACTGGACCTGCCCAGCCTGGGCATTCCGAGCGAGGACGACTACATCCGCCGCTACTGCCAGCGCACGGCCCAGGCCACGCCCGAAGAGCTGCGCGAAGGCTGGAACTTCTACATGGCCTACAACCTGTTCCGCCTCGCCGCCATCCTGCAGGGCATCGCCAAGCGGGTGGAAGACGGCACGGCCTCCAGCGCCCAGGCCCGCGCCTCGGGCGAAGGCGCGCGCCCGCTGGCCGAGATGGCCTGGCGCTTCGCGCAGCAGCAGTGACAGCAGCCCTGAACGCAGCCCACGCCCATCACTGAAGACAAGCCACCAGCGCCGCCGCGCACTGCACCCGATTTCACACGGAGACCCCATGGACTTTGACTATTCCCCCAAGACCAAGGACCTGCAGGCACGGCTGCTCGGCTTCATGGACGAGCACATCTACCCGGCCGAGGCGGCTTACGCGGCGGAGCTCGCGGCCAACACCGCCGCCGGCCGGCGCTGGACGGCGCTCAAGACCATCGAAGACTTGAAGCCCAAGGCGCGCGCCGCCGGACTCTGGAACCTCTTTCTGCCCGTGGACAGCGCCGCGGCCTCGGGCTACGAAGGCGCGGGCCTCACCAACCAGGAATACGCGCCGCTCGCGGAAATCATGGGCCGCGTGCCCTGGGCCAGCGAGGTGTTCAACTGCTCCGCGCCCGACACCGGCAACATGGAGACCATCGCCCGCTACGGCAGCGAGGAGAACAAGGCGCTCTGGCTCAAGCCCCTGCTCGAAGGCCAGATCCGCTCGGCCTTCGCCATGACCGAGCCCGAGGTCGCCTCCAGCGACGCCACCAATATCGAGACACGCATCGAGCGCCACGGCGACGAATACGTCATCAACGGCCGCAAGTGGTGGATCTCCGGCGCGGCCGACCCGCGCTGCGCCGTCTTCATCACCATGGGCAAGACCGACCCCGAGGCCTCCCGCCATTCGCAGCAGAGCATGGTGCTGGTGCCCGCCGACACGCCCGGCATCACCGTGCTGCGGCCGCTGAACGTGTTCGGCTACGACGACGCGCCCCACGGCCACGTGGAGATGACCTTCGAGAACGTGCGCGTGCCCGTCTCGAACATCCTGCTGGGCGAAGGCCGGGGTTTCGAGATCGCCCAGGGCCGGCTCGGGCCCGGGCGCATCCACCACTGCATGCGCCTGATCGGCCTGGCCGAGCGCGCGCTGGAGCTGATGTGCCGCCGCGCCTCCTCGCGCACGGCCTTCGGCAAGCGGGTGGCGCAGCAGACCGTCACGCAGGAACGCATCGCCGAAGCCCGCTGCAAGATCGACATGGCCCGCCTGCTCACGCTGAAGGCGGCCTGGCTGATGGACATGGCGGGCAACAAGGTCGCCCGCACCGAGATCGCCATGATCAAGGTGGTGGCGCCCAGCATGGCCTGCCAGGTGATCGACTGGGCCATGCAGGTGCACGGCGGCGGCGGCATGTGCGACGACTTCCCGCTGGCCTATGCCTATGCGAACGCGCGCACGCTGCGCTTCGCCGACGGGCCCGACGAGGTCCACCGCAACGCCATCGCCAAGTGGGAACTGGGCAAGTACGGCAGCTACGGCGCCGACGCCGGCGTGCCCATCACGCGCGGCAGCTGAACGCCGGAGCGGCGAACGGACCCGGCAGGTCTCGTTCCCACATCCGGGCGTGCCCTGCGCAGTGCCTGCGATGCCGTGCCGGAACGAGGCGCTTCTCCGGCTCTTGTGAACCACGCCTGGGCCTGCGCGGCAGGCTCAGGTCGGCGCGCATCGGGCGCCTTCGTTCATGCGCCCGGATCGGGAGGGGGGCGCGACGCCACTTCATCGATGGCGGCAGCGATCCGGTCCAGCATCGCATCGTCGGTCCGTGCGATGTTGAGGCGCACGTGGGAGTCGAGCCTGTGGCTCGCGAAAACGGTTTCGTTGGCCACCATCACACCTTGCGCGGCCAAGGCCTTCCACACGCTCTTGGCATCGACCCCTTCGCCCGGCGACATCCAGAGGTACATGCCCGCTCCTGTTTCGACGGCATGCCAGCCACGCGCACGGATCTTCGCCAGCAGCGCCTTTCCCCTGGAGGCCAGCTTCTTCTGCAGCTTTTCGCAATGCTGTTCGTAGCCGCCTTCGGTCAGCAGGCAATGCACGATCTGGTCCGTGAGCAGGGAAGAATGGATGGAGCCGACCGAACGCATCAGCAGCATGCGCTCTATCCGCTGGTCGCCTGCAGCCAGGAACCCTGAGCGCAGGGCGGGCGCCACGGTCTTCGAGAAGCTGCCGATGTGGATCACCCGCTCGAAGTGGTCCATGGCCGCGAGGCGCGTGACCGACCCGAGCTTGCTGCGCGGAAGCAGATCGCCATAGGTGTCATCGTCCACGATCCACAGGTCGTACTGTTCGGCGAGTTTGAGCAGTTGATGTGCCTTGCGCGGCGGCAGGCTGGTGGACGTCGGGTTGTGGAGCACCGAGCTGCAGAAAAGCGCCTTGGGCCGGTACTTCTCGCACAACTCCGCGAGCTGCTCCAGATCGGGCCCATCGTCCATCCGGCGCACGCGCAGCAACCAGACGCCGCTGGCCAGCAGGCGCTGTGTATGAATGAATGGCGCCGGCTCTTCCACCACCACGTACTGGCCTTGGGAGAGGAATGACCAGACCACAAGGTCCAGCGCATCGGTGGCCCCCGCCGTGGTCATGATCTGGTCGGGCAGGGCGTTGATGCCGGCCACGCGCAGCCTCTTGGCCAGCGCCTCGCGCAGCGGCAGCCACCCCAGGCCATCGGCATATTCGGACAGGCTCATATGCGGTCCGGTCGCCAGCGACCGCAGGGTGCCGGACAACACCTCGGTGCCGATCCACTCGGCGGGCAGCGTTCCGAGCGCGGATTCGCCATCAGGCCCTCCTGCATGCAGCAGGTGATTCCAGGAGCTCGGCGCCGGAGGACCGGCCCACCGCTGCGATGACGCCGGCTTGCCCACCTGAAGGGCCTGGGGCGATACGTAGAAGCCAGAGCCGCGGCGTGCCTGCAGATAGCCCGCTGCCGTCAGCTTGTCGTAGGCGCGCAGCACGGTCTCGTTGCTGATGTCCATCTGGGCCGCCATGGCCCGCACCGAGGGCAGGCGCGCCCCGATCTCCAGTGACCGCTGTTCGATCCGCCCCTTGACGTCTTCGAAGATCTGGTCGATGAGGCCCCCGCTGGCCCGGGCAGTGGACGGAGCGGCATGCTTCTTGGGCCTGGGGCCCAGCTTCTGCGGAGGGATTGCTGCCATGGGTGGTGCGCTGATCGACGGGATGTATGGGTACGGGGACGGCTGCATGATAGACCGCCGGCGGCTCGGAGGCATTGGGCCCGGGAAATTGATACCTACAGTTTGCCGCCACCTTTCCGGGCGCTCGTTCGCCTGTGCCGCATGCGAGCGCGCACCAGTCCGAGGCACACCGCCTTCCCGTCTCACTTCGGTGCAACCCTTTTCGCTGCAGCGCCCCGCGAAGGTGCGGCGCCGAGCGGCCCGTGTCGGTGTATACCCCCGTTGCCAGGGTCGGATCTCGTGCAAGAATCCAACTGTACCAAACACTTTTGACGGCACAGCGCTACGGGAATAGCGCCGAAACCCACCTCCGTCTGCACCTGCGGCTTGAGCGACCTTCTCGCATCAAAAGTGTATGGAACACTAATTGCATCTGTTGATAGCGATTTCGCAAACCACGTCCCTTCAGAGGATTCCGCCATGCTGCCCACCAAGTCTCCGATGCTCCGCCCGGTTCCATTCCGCTCGACAGCGGTCTGCGCCGCCCTCGCACTCGCCCTGCCTGCTGCCGTGCATGCGCAGCAGCAGACACCCCCAACCGCTGCGGCGCAGGCCGCTTCGGACAGCCGGGATTTCGCCATTCCTGCAGGCCCCATGGCGACGACCTTGCGGGCGATCGCCACGATCGGTGGCAAGCGCGTGGAGTTCGTAGACGCGGACGTGCAGGGGCTCCAGGCGCCGAAGATATCCGCGCAGACCACGGAGCAAGGCGCTGTCCAGGCCGCCATCTCCGGCAGCGGCCTCACCATGGCGACGAACCCCGACGGTTCGATCCGCGTGTTCGTGCAGCAACTGGCGGCCGTGGCCGTCACCGCCAAGCGCGACGAAGCTGAAACCGGTTTCCGCGCATCCAGCTCCTCCACCGCAACGCGCGGCGGCGCCGACCTGCTCGACGTGCCGCAGTCGGTCACGGTGCTGACGGCCAAGGTGCTGGAGACCCAGCAGTCCGCCACCATCGAAGACGCGCTGCGGAACGTCGCCGGCGTGGTGGTGACTCCCGCCACGCAAGGAGCGAGCGGTTTCAACATCCGCGGCTTCAACGCAGGCACTGCCACGCTGTCCAACGGGCTGAGCGATCCCAACTCCGTCAAGACCAACATCGCTGGCGTGGAACGCATCGAAATACTCAAAGGGCCACAAGCCCTGCTCGCCGGAGCGAACGCCCTCGGCGGCACGCTGAATATCGTCACCAAGAAGCCGACGACCGAAACCATCCGCGATGTATCGGTCAGCTACGGCAGCCATGCCGAACGCACCGGCACCGTCGACCTGGCCGGCGCCATCAACGACAGCAAGGAACTGAGCTACCGCCTGATCGGATCGGCGACGCGTGCCGGCGGCAGCGCTGCGGGCTACGACGGGCGTTCGCAGACCTACGGCCTGGGCGAAGTGCGCTGGAAGAATGCGGACACGGATTTCATCGCCGGTGTGTCGGCAGACAAGTCGCGCTCGGTACTGGACCGGTACACGGTGGCGATCCGGGGCTTCATCGAGCCTTATCCGTCCACCCTGCCCGGCAGCCCGGACAACGGCATCGACACCGAAACGCGCTCGGTGTTCTACACACTGCAGCACTCCTTTTCCGACGCGCTGCAGTTCAACAGCCGCATGCAGCGTGTCAGCACTGACCAGGATCTGGCCGTGTGGACGCCCCAGTTCCCTGTCAGCGTTCCCAATCTGCTGCTGAACTACAGCGGCACCATCGCCTCCGCAAACCAGACGACCACCAGCGGCGACCACTACCTGAGCTACAAGTTCAAGACCGGCCCCGTGGAGCAACGCATGGTGGCCGGCTTCAACCACAGCAACTACTCCTTCGACCAGACCCAGTACACGGGCCCGAGAGCGGTGGTCGCCTTCAACCAGCCGACCCAGTACCCCTTCCCTGCTCTCACACGCAGCGATGCCACGCGCTCCTTCCGCAGCTATTCGCCGCAAGAACAGAGGGGCGTGTACCTGCAGGACGCCCTGAAGTGGGAGCAATGGACGCTGGTGGCCGGCGTGCGCCACACGAGCCTGGACACCGGCCCGGGCCTCACCACCGTCTACAGCACGCCTCAAAGGCCCGACACGGTGACGGCCAAGCAATCGTTCAGCAAGAACACCTTCAACGCCGGGCTGATCTACAACCTGAACTGGAATACGTCGATCTACGGCAGCTACGCAGAAGGCTTCTCGCCGCTCTTCTCCGACCTGTCCATCTGCGGCACTACTTCGGCGTCCGCCCCGCCCACCATGTCCAAGAGCAAGGAACTGGGCATCAAGAGCAATGTGGACGACCGCTTCTCCTGGTCTGCCGCCGTGTTCCAGATCGATCAGGTCAACCTCCTGCGGCGCAACCGCCCGGGCAACTGCAATGACCTGATCGACGGGCAGAGGTCCCGTGGCGTGGAACTGGAGGCCTCGGGCAAACCCATGCCCGGGCTCAATCTCATCTTCAACTATTCCTACAACAAGCGCAGAAGCCTGACCGATCCGACGGCGCGGCCCGGCGCAGGGCCGGACACGCAAGTCAGCGCGTGGAGCACCTACGACTTCCAGTCGGAGCGGCTGCGCCACTGGAGCCTCGCCTTCGGCATCAGCGCCTGGGGCGACTCTCCGCTGGGACTCACCGACACGGCCACGCGCGCGCCTGGCGGCGCCCGCATCGACGCCGGCATCGCCTACACCCAGCCGGAATGGTCGCTGCGGCTGGGCGTGAAAAACCTGGCAGACCGGACCCTGTACGGCTATTCCTCGTCCAACATGTTCGTGCCCATGTATGAAAAGCGAACCTTCATGCTGACCTACCAGCGCAAGCTCTGACAGCGCGGCGGCGGGGGGCAAGGGACGCAACCCCTTCGCCCCACCGCCCATCGCTGTCGTGCACTTGCGCCCACACCCCAGTTCCTCTCCGTTCATGACCATCCACCATCACCGTCCCCGTCTGCGCGACCTGATCCTGCCCTACTGGACTTCGCGCGAGAGCTGGCGCGGCTGGATCCTTCTCGCAGTCAAGCTGATCCTCACGTTCACCAGCGTCTACGTGGCCGTCTGGGCCAACCAGCTGTCGGGCCAGGTGGTGGATGCGCTGGTCAAGCGGGAGTGGGACGGCATCTGGCGCAGCCTGGGTCTGTCCTGGATCGCCGGCATGCTGACCATGCTGGTGACGATGGTGCTCCTCTTCGTGGTGGGGGAACTGCTTCAGTACGAATGGCGCACCGCCATGACGCGCCGGTACCTGGCGGCGTGGACGGAACGGCGAACCTACTACGCGATCGAGCGGGACGGGCGCCTGGACAACGCCGATCAGCGCATCTCGCAGGACGTCCCCCGATTCATAGAGCTCACGCTTCTCCTGTTCCTCAATCCGATCCACGTGGTGGTCACTGCCGCATCCTTCACCGTCATCCTCTGGAACCTGTCCGGCACGCTGCACTTCACGCTCTGGGGCATCGACTTCGCGATCCCCGGCTACATGGTCTATCTGGTCTATGCGTACTCGGCAGGCGCGTTGCTGGTTTCGCATTTCACCGGCCGCCCGCTGATCTACCTGTTCAACCTCCGCCAGACCGTGGAGGCCAACTTCCGCTACCGCGGCATGCAACTGCGGGAGAACGCGGAGCAGATCGCCTTCTATGACGGCGGCGCGCAGGAGCACAAGCGCCTGGACGACTCGTTCGAAGAGGTCCGCGCCAACTGGCGGGACATCATCGTGCGCAACGTCAAACTGATGCTGGCGCGCGAAACCTACACCCACACCTTCTCCAGCCAGCTACTGCCGACGGCCGCGGCGCTGCCACGCTACCTCTCGGGTGCCATCACGATAGGCGACGTGACGCGCGTGGGGGGGGCCTTCAGCGGCGTCAGCAGCAGCCTGGCTTTCTTCAGCCAGGCCTACGTCAACTTCACCGAATGGTGGGCGCTGGGCAACCGGCTCCGTGATCTGCTGAGCGCCATCCAGGAGGTCAACGAACGTCCTTCCGGCATCCAGGTGACGAAGGCCGCGGATTCCGCCATCGGAGCGCAGGACCTGTGCCTCGCGAAGCCCGATGGCACGCCCCTTTCCTCCATCCCTGCGTTGCGCATGCGCCGGGGCGAGCGCTGGCTGGTGCGCGGAACCTCGGGGGCCGGCAAGAGCACGCTGCTGCGCGCCGTGGCAGGCATCTGGCCCTACGGCAAGGGAGACATCCAGCAGCCGGAGGGCGGCAGGCTGATGTTCCTGCCCCAGCGCAGCTACATCCCGCAGGGCACGCTCAAGGCCGCCCTGTGCTATCCGGGGCAGCCCGAGGATTTCGACGACGGGCGCGTGCGCGAGGTGCTGCATGAAGTGCGGCTGCCCGCCCTGGCCGACCGGCTGTACGACAGCGACCGCTGGCAGCAAAAACTCTCGGGCGGCGAGCAGCAACGGCTGGCGATCTGCCGCGCGCTGCTGCACCGGCCCGACTACCTCTTCCTGGACGAGGCGACCAGCGCGCTCGATCCGGACACCGAAAAGGCGCTCTACCAGGCGCTGCTGCATGCCCTGCCGAACAGCACCCTCATCAGCGTCGCGCACCGCGAATCGCTGGCCTCCTATCACGACCACGTGCTGGACCTCACGCCGCAACGCAGGGAAGGCGCAGTCCAGGACGGCCACAAGGGCGACGGCAACGGCTCCGGGCCGTCTCCGGTACCCGCCTGAATGGTCCCCTCTTCTCTCATTCACTTTCCGATCACTCGCAGAAACCGAACCATGAGCTCCAACGTCCTCCCTCTCACCAACGCCACCTTCGCAGAACACGTCCTCCAATCCTCAGGCCCCGTCCTGGTGGACTTCTGGGCCGAATGGTGCGCCCCCTGCAAGCAGCTGCTGCCCATCGTGGACGACATCGCAGAGGAGTACGCGGGCGAAGCCCGCATCTGCAAGATCAATGCGGACGAAAACAAGGAAACCATGCAGCAGTTCCAGGTGCGCGGCCTGCCCACCATGATCCTTTTCGTGGACGGCAAGGAAAAGGCCCGCCTGGTGGGCCTGGTTTCCAAGACGCGGATCGCCCAGGTCATCGACGACTGCCTGGAGGCCTGACATGGGCATGAACGCATACCACGGCGACGCGCAGCTGCGCGAGCAGGTGATCGACCGGCTGTACCGGCTGGAGCGCGCGGGCCGGTGGGAGCACCGCCCCCTCTACTGGAACGGCGAGGTCGGCAGCTTCGTGGGCAGCCTGCTGCAGGGCGACGACCTCGGGCGATGGGAGGCTGACTTCGGCCTTCCGAAATGGCTCGCCCTGGCGATCGACTCCATGGTCGCCGCCAATCCGACCCTCGGCGTCGCCTGGGGCATTCACGTGCTGCAGGGCATTGCGCCCGGTATGCCGATGGATACGGTGGGCAGCCGCAGCCTGCTGGAACTGTTGAAGAACACGACCCATGGGCTGGCCGTCCTGGAGGCGGCCGCCGGACTGGCCGAGGCGCTGGAAGGCGTGGCCGCGCTGCATGCGGCACGCCTGGAAGGCCATGACATCGACAGCGCCAGTTGGCGCAAGGCCCGCCGCGCGGCGGTCGAGCAGACCAATGCCCAGGAGCCCGGCTCGGTCGCAGCGGCCATCGGATCGTGCATCGAAGCCGCAGCCTGGGACCCAGTGCAGTCCCGCAGCGCGGTGTCCGACACGCTGCGCGGCTGGATGAACGCACGGATTGCGGCGAACATGGCCGTCTATCCCTGGGGCAAGGCAGAGGAAGACGACATGAAGCAGGTGCTGGAAGCCCTTCATGCGGAAGACAAGGCCAGCCGCGCGCCTGAGGACACCGAATACACCAATGTCTTCGTTCTGCTGGAGCAAAAGCATCCCGAGAAGGCCAAGCGGCTGAGGACCTACTACAGACACCAGAAAAGCCAGTACGCCAAGCAATGGCGCGAGGCAGCGCAGGTGCTGCAGAACGTCCTGCATGCGGCCGACGGCTCCGCGCCCGCAGCGCTGATCCTGCGCAAGCATCTGTTCGCCAACCCGCCACAGGCCGCCATGAGCATCAGCCCGGACGGCCAGTGGCTGGCATGGCTGGCCGACGGCGATGGCGTGATGAACATCTGGGCCGCGCCCAGCAGCAACCCGCAGGACGCACGGCAGATCACCCGGGACGCGCGGCGCGGCATACAGGCCTTCCACTGGACCTACGTGCCCGGCATGCTGCTGTTCTCGCAGGACCGCGATGGCGACGAGAACTTTCAGCTCTTCGGCGCCGACCTCGCAGACGGCTCGCTGCGCGCGCTGACCCCCGCCGCGCCCGGTGTGCGCACGGGTGTGCAGAGCATCAGCCGGGAGCGGCGCGACGAGATCGCGATCGTCTCCAACGCACGCGACGCACGCTTCTTCGATGTGCACGTGCTGAATCTGCGCACCGGCGATCAGCAGGGCCTCGAAGAGAACACCGGCTTCGCCGGCTTCGTGCTGGATTCACGGTACCAAGTGAAACTGGCCGTGCGCAACACGCGGGACGGCGGCAGTGAATGGCTGCGGCGCGATGCCGCCGGTGCCTGGCAGCCCTGGCAGGTGTTCTCCGCCGAAGACGCGCGCAGCTCGGGCCCCTCCCACTTCGACGCCGAGGGCCGAACCCTGTACGCCTACGACAGCCGCGGGCGCGACACCGCCGCGCTGGCCGCGATCGACTGGGAGAGCGGCGCTGTCACCGTGCTGGCCGAAGATCCGCGCGCAGACATCGGTGGCATGCTCACCGATGCCGCCAGCCACCGCCCGCTGGCCTATGGCGTCACCTACGAGCGCTTCAAGCTGCACATGCTGGACGAATCCATCTGGCGCGACATCGAAACCCTCGACGCCGCTGCCGGCGATGGCGAATGGCGCATGACCGCGCGCACCGAAGACGATCAGCGCTGGGTCGTCGCCATGTCGTCGGACACGCGGCCCTCGTCGTCGTGGATGTACGACCGCAAGGCGCGCACACTGCGGCACCTGCTGGATCTGCGGCCCCGGCTGACCTGGGCCCCACTCGCGCGGATGCAACCGGTGGTCATCACCGCACGCGACGGGCTTCCGCTCGTGTCCTACCTCACCGTGCCCTTGGACGCCGACGCGGGCGATCTCCGCGCCGCAACGCCGCTGCCGCTGGTGCTGCTGGTGCACGGCGGCCCCTGGGCGCGCGACACCTTCGGTTTCAACCCCATGCACCAGTGGCTCGCCAACCGCGGCTACGCCGTGCTGAGCGTCAACTTCCGCGGCTCGACGGGTTTCGGCAAGCGCTTCGTCAATGCGGCGGATGGCGAATGGGGTCGCAAGATGGACGAGGACCTGGAGGACGCCATCGCCTGGGCGCTGGAACGCGGCATCGCCGATCCGCAACGCCTGGCCATCTTCGGCGGCAGCTACGGCGGCTACGCCGTGCTGTCGGCGCTCACGCGGTACCCCTCGCGCTATGCCTGCGGCATCGACGTGGTGGGCCCTTCCAACCTCGAAACGCTGCTGGCCTCCATTCCCGCCTACTGGGAAGCGGACCGCGTGCGCCAGCACCGTGCGATGGGGGACCCCGGAACCGAGGACGGACTGGCCCAGCTGCGCGACCGCTCGCCCCTGCACCGCGCCGCGCAGATCCGTACGCCGCTGCTCATCGCCCACGGCGCCAACGACCCGCGCGTGAAGCAGGCCGAGGCAGAGCAGATGGTGGAAGCGCTGCGGCGCAACGGCATCCCGGTGAGCTACGCGCTCTATGCCGACGAAGGCCACGGCTTCGTGCGCGAACCCAACCGCATGTCGTTCAACGCCCTGTGCGAAGACTTCCTGGCCCGCCACCTGGGCGGTCGAACCGAGCCCTGGAGCCATGACGACCACCCGGGCAACACCCTGCAGCTGGCCGAACACGGCACGCTCGAGGCCGCATGATGGATGCCACAGCCCTCGTGCCCGTCAACGCACCCGCCCTCCCCGGGCCGGGCCGCAGCCGGCAGCGCGCCTGGGAGGCCGGGTGCATCGCGCGGATCGAGGCGGACTTCCGCCGCTCGGCCGACACGCACCTGATCCCGCTGCCGCTGCCGCGCTATCCGGGCATCGCCGCGTACCTGAAGGACGAGTCCAGTCACCCCACGGGCAGCCTCAAGCACCGGCTGGCGCGCTCGCTGTTCCTCTACGCGCTCTCCAACGGCTGGCTGCGCGAAGGCGCGCCGGTGATCGAGGCTTCCAGTGGATCGACGGCGGTCTCGGAGGCGTACTTCGCCCGCCTGCTGGGCCTGCCCTTCATCGCCGTGGTGCCTGCCTCCACCTCGCCGGAGAAGATCGCGGCCATCGAATTCCATGGCGGCCGCTGCCACTTCGTGGAACGCGCCTGCGACCTGCATGCGACCTCCGTGAGGCTGGCCCGCGAAAGCGGCGGCCACTTCATGGACCAGTTCATGTACGCCGAGCGGGCGACCGACTGGCGCGCCAACAACAACATCGCGGAATCGATCTTCCGGCAGATGGAGCTGGAGCCGCACCCGGTGCCCGACTGGATCGTCTGCAGCCCCGGCACCGGCGGCACCTCGGCCACGCTGGGCCGCTACGTGCGCTACCGCCAGCACCCGACGCGCATCCTGTGCGCCGACCCGGAGATCTCGGTGTTCTTCGACTACTACGAAGACGTGCAGCAAGGCCGACCCGACATGTCGCTGACCGTGCCCCAGGGCTCGCGCATCGAAGGCATCGGCCGCCCGCAGGTCGAACGCAGCTTCATCGCCCACTGCGTCGATGCCATGGTCAAGGTGCCCGACGCGCTCTCGCTCGCCGCCATGCGCCATGTCTCGCAGGCGCTGGGCCGCCGCGTGGGAGGTTCCACCGGCACCAACTTCATCGGCCTGCTCTGGGCCGCGCAGCAGATGGCGTCCGAAGGGCGTGAAGGGTCCATCGTCTCCATCCTCTGCGACAGCGGCGAACGCTACGCCCAGAGCTACTACGACAGCGCCTGGTACGAGCGCAACGGCATCGACATCGCACAGGCGGAGCAGCAGCTGCAAGGCTTCGTCGATGGCGCGCCGCTGGCACCGGCGCTGCGCTGCGCGCACAGCCGGGCCTGAGACCCGTGACCCGCGCGCGAACCCACAGCCTGCAGACACCGCACCGGAAGGCCTGGACACCATGAACAGAAAGCCCCCCAAAAAAGAACTGCGCGACCGCGTACCGGGCCTGGCGGCCGTCGTAGCCCTGCACGTCGGCCTGGCCTACGTGCTGGTGAGCAGCACCGACCTCCTGCCCAAGAAGGAACCCGAGAAGGACGCGCTGCTGGTCACGCTGGTGGCCGAGAAACGGCCCCAGCCGCAGATCCAGGTGCCTCCGCCCCCGCCGGCGCCGGCGCCGCCGCCCGCCCCGAAGCCACCGCCGCCTCCCACGCCCCAGCCCAAGCCACCGGCGCCCAAACCGCCGCCACCGCCCCGGCCGACGCCGCAGACCCGGCCCGTCGAAGTGCCGCTGCCCGCCCCTGCCACGCCGGAGCCGCCGGCACCGCCCGCAC
>Ga0105242_10000713_pt1 | contig 26016 bp, 21 predicted proteins | sample KBSM24metaG_FD_81521 | JGI IMG/M metagenome (GOLD analysis project Ga0105242, IMG submission 81521) | Miscanthus rhizosphere microbial communities from Kellogg Biological Station, Michigan, USA - KBS M2-4 metaG | ecosystem: Host-associated > Plants > Roots > Rhizosphere > Soil | place...
CCCACCCCTTCCCATCCCGAACAGGACCGTGAAACGACGCCGCGCCGATGATATTGCGGATTGCCCGTGAGAAAGTAGGTCATCGCCAGGGCCCTTCAAGCCAAACGCCCAACCCCCCAGGGGTTGGGCGTTTGCATTTGTGCGAGACTCACCCCGGTCATGGTCTCCAAGCTTTCGCCTGACGGCGTGCCAGCGTCGGAAGCCGCTCCGCGACTCCTCGCCTTGGCCGCCGTGGTCGGGATCTGCTATTGGGCGCTGGCCTCCTACAGCATCGCAGTGGGGGTATACCTGGCCTGGCCCGGAGACGGCCTCGCGCTCGGCGTGCTGTTGTCCACGCGTTATCGCGACTGGCCCTACTACCTCGCGGCCGTATTCGCCGGCAACTATGCCGCGGGCAGCGAAGCCCCGGCGGTGAACCTGCTGTATTCCGCGTTTAACACCTTCGAGCCCCTCTTCGTCGCCGCGGTGGCCTCGCGCGTACTCGGTGCCAGGCCGCGACTGGATTCGGTTTCAGCGACGTTCGGGCTCGTGGCCCTCACGCTCGTTTCCATGGCGCTCGCGATCCTGGCGGACAACTCGATCGACTGGGCGCTCCACCGGAACCCGTTCTGGTCGTCGTGGCTCGAGTGGTACCTCTCGAATGCGCTCGGCATGCTGGTCTTCGCCCCACTGGTCGTCTCCTGGCGCAACGACTTGCGCGCGGAATGGTCCGCCATGTCGCGTCTGCGCCGGCTGGAGGCGGCGACAATCCTTGCCGGACTGGTGATCGCCTCCTGGCTGCCGTACGCGCAGATCGGGATCGTGGACCAATGGCTGCGCCTGGCGCGCGCACCGCTGCTCGCACCGAGCCTCTTCCTCCTCTGGGGCGCGGTTCGGTTCGCATTGCCGGGAGGAACCGCCTGCCTCGCGATCGTCACGCTCCTCACGATGGGCTTCACCGGCCATGCCCCGGGGCTGCAGTCGGGGCCGGGGCAGGACACTCCCGCCCTGTTCCACCTGCAGCTCAGCCTGGCGGTGATGGCCATCACCATGTTGATCGTCTCGTCCGTGGCGGCCGAATGGCGCGGGTCGCGAAGCCGCCTCGATCGAGCCCTGGAGAGCGCGCGTCTCGCCCTCTTCGAGGTCGACGTGCGCGGCGCGCGGGTCTTCTTCAGCGAGGGGCTTGCCGAGATGAAGGGTACCGGTCGTGGCGAGGCCCAGGTCGCGATCTCGGAGATGCGCGAGCTTCTTCATCCGGACGAGCGCGACGCCATTGTGGACGCCGCTTCGAAGGTGCTCTCCGGGGAGCGCGAAACCTACGAGGCCGAGCATCGCATCCGCAGGCGCGATGGCGAATGGTCCTGGGTCCTCAGCCGGGGGCGCATCGTGGAGCGAGACGCGGCCGGGCGGGCGCTTCGCGTGGCCGGCACGCAGGTCGACATCACGGAGCGCAAGCTCACGGAGCAGCGCCTGCACTACCTCGCCACGCGCGACGCGCTCACGACGCTCACCAATCGCGCGCTCTTCGGCGACAGCCTCCAGCAAGCGGTCGAGGAGGCGCGAGGTTCGGCCAAGCGAGTCGCCGTGCTGTCCGTCGGACTCGACCGGTTCACCGCGATCAACGACTCCCTGGGACGTGCCGTCGGCGACCAGGTCCTCAAGATCGCGGCGATGCGCATCACATCCGCGCTGGACCCGGTCGCCGTCGTCGCGCGCCCCGGGGGCGACGATTTCCTGGTGCTGCTTCCCCAACTCGACTCTCCCTTCGAGGCGTCTGAAGCGGCCGGCGCAATCCGGGCATCCATCTCGAGGCCGATGCGCGTCGAGAACGACGAGCTGGTGGTGACGGCCGGCATCGGTATCGCGCTGTTTCCGGAGGACGGCGACTCGGCGGGCCTGCTGCTGCGCAACGCCGACATCGCCTTGAATACCGCGAAGGCGGGCGGGCGCGACCGCATCCAATACTTCGCCCCCGGGATGAACCAGGCGGCACGCGCCCGGTTGGAGATGGAGCAGGCCCTGCGCCGGGGACTCGAGGCCGGTCAGTTCGTGATCCACTACCAACCCGAGATCGACCTTGCGACCGGCCGGCTTGCGGGGTATGAGGCGTTGTCGCGGTGGCACGATCCGCAGCGGGGGCTCGTCATGCCCCAGGATTTCATCCCGGCGGCGGAGGCGATGGGACTTATGGATGCGTTCGGCGAGCGCATCCTCCACATGGCCTGCCGGGACGCGGCCGCCTGGCAGCGCGGCACCGACCTCGTCGTCTCCGTCAACGTGTCGCCCAGCCAGCTGCGCGACAGGAGGTTCGTCGAGACAGTGCACTCCGCGCTTGCCTCGTCCGGCCTGCGACCCCAGCTGCTCGAACTGGAGATCACCGAAGGGTCGATCGTCGAGCAGGATCCGCACACCACCGAGACCCTGGAAGCACTCGCGACCCTGGGCGTCCACATCGCGGTCGACGACTTCGGGACAGGGTATTCGAGCCTGGGCTACCTGAAGCGCCTTCCGCTCGACAAGGTGAAGATCGATCGGTCCTTCGTAGCGGACCTTCCCGGGGACCTGGACGCAGGAGCCATCGTGAGCGCGATCATCGCGCTCTCGCACAACCTCGGCTTGCGGGTGGTGGCCGAAGGCGTGGAGAGCCCGCTGCAGGCCGAATACCTGCGCGAGCGCGGCTGCGACTTGGCCCAGGGATACTTGTTCGGGCGGCCCGAACCGATCGACGCGTCGAGGCCCGGCCTTTCGCCCCCGGGAGGCTAGAATGCCGCTTCGGGGGGGGTTCCACATGAAGAAGAAGCTTCCGGCGGCGGTGACCATCCTCATCGCCATGGTGCTCGGCGTCATCGTGGGGTACTGCATCTTCGTCGGGTTCCCCGACAAGAAGAGCGCCGCCCAGATCGCGGGCTACATCGCGATCATGTCCGACGTCTTCCTGCGGCTCATCAAGATGCTCATCGGGCCGCTGGTGTTCTCGACCCTCGTCGTGGGCATCGCGCACCTGGGCGACGCCGCCTCCATCGGGCGCGTGTTCGTGAAGGCGCTCGCGTGGTTCATCACCGCATCGCTGGTCTCGCTCCTGCTGGGCCTCATCTTCGCCAACCTCCTGCAGCCCGGCCACAACCTCGGACTGCCCCTGCCGGAGATCGGCGCCTCCACCAACCTCGCGACCTCCAAGTTCACGGTGAAGGAGTTCGTCACGCACCTGATACCCAAGTCGTTCGCCGAGGCGATGGCGAACAACGAGATCCTGCAGATCGTGGTGTTCTCGATCTTCTTCGGCGTGGCACTCTCGTCCCTCGGCGAGAAAGGCAAGACGCTGGTGGCGGCGATCGACGAGCTCGCCCACGCGATGCTCAAGATCACCGGCTACGTGATGAAGCTGGCCCCGGTCGCCGTGTTCGCGGCGATGGCGGCGACCGTCGCCGTCAACGGCCTCGCGATCCTGCTCAAGTTCGCGGTGTTCATGGGCGACTTCTACCTCGCGCTGTTCGTGCTGTGGGGCGTGCTCGTCTTCGTGGGCTTCGTGGTCCTCGGGCCGCGCCTGTTGCGCCTCCTCGTCCTCATCAAGGAGGCGTTCTTCATCTCGTTCGCCACCGCGAGCTCCGAGGCCGCGTACCCCAAGATCCTCGACGCGCTCGACCGCTTCGGCGTGAAGCGCAAGATCTCGAGCTTCGTGCTGCCGCTGGGCTATTCCTTCAACCTCGACGGCTCGATGATGTACTGCACGTTCGCCGTGCTCTTCATCGCGCAGGCCTACAACATCGAGCTGTCGATCGAGAGGCAGCTCACGATGCTGCTCATCCTGATGCTCACGTCAAAGGGAATGGCCGGCGTGCCGCGCGCATCCCTGGTGGTGATCGCGGCCACGCTCAACCAGTTCGACATCCCCGAAGCGGGACTCCTGCTGATCCTCGGCGTCGACGCATTCCTCGACATGGGCCGCTCCGCCACCAACGCCATCGGCAACTCGATCGCGAGCGCGGCGGTCGCGAAGTGGGAGGGGCAGCTCCTGAGCGCCGAGGAGGCCGACCGCAACGCGCTGACCCTCGACACCGGCCCCGAGGCGGCGCCCGCCTGAGGCCCGGGCCATGAGACTCGCCGCCGCGCTGCTCGCTGCCGCCGCGTTCGCCATCGCGGGGTCGGCCCTCGCCCAGGACGAGCGCAGCGCGGAACGCCTCACCGGCACGCTCGGCAAGGTGCGCGCCAACGGCTACGTGACCATCGCGCATCGCGACGCTTCGATTCCGTTCTCGTACCTGTCCCGGGTGGGCGAGCCCATCGGCTACTCGATCGAGCTCTGCCGCCGCCTGGTGGATGCGATGTCGGAGGCGGTGGGCCGAGATCTCGCGATCCGGTGGCTCCCGGTCACGTCGGACACGCGGCTCGACGCGATCACCTCGGGCCGCGCCGATCTCGAGTGCGGCTCGACCACCAACAACCTCAAGCGTGCGAAGCTCGTCGCGTTCTCGCCGGTGATCTTCGTGTCGGGCACGAAGCTCCTCGTGAAGAGCGGCTCGCCCATCAAGTCCTTCCGCGACCTGGCGGGCAGGACGGTGGTGGTCACCGCGGGCACGACGAACGAGGAGACGATGCGCGAGATCTCGAAGAAGTTCGGCATCGACTACAAGGTCCAGGTCGCGCGCGACCATGCGGAGTCGTTCGCCGAGGTCGCGCAGGGACGCGCCGACGCGTTCGCGACCGACGACGTCCTGCTCTACGGCCTCATCGCGCAGAACGCCGCGCGGGGAAAGTACGTCGTCGTGGGCGATTTCCTCTCGTACGATCCCTACGGCATCGTGTACCGGCGCAGCGACCCGCAGATGCAGAAGGTGGTGAACGACGCCTTCCGCGCGCTCGCCGACGACGGCGAGATCGACCGCCAGTACCAGCGCTGGTTCATGAAGAAGCTGCCCACCAGCACCGTCAGCATCGACTTGCCGATGAGCCCGCAACTGGAGAGCATCGTTCGCGCGATGGCGGTCTCGCCCGACTAGCGCCGATGATCAAGCTCTGGGAGCGCCTGCGAGCCTCCCCGCCGCTGAAGGGACTCTTCCTCCTGCTCGTGGTCGCGGCGATCGCGGCGCTGCTGGCCCTCCTTCCCCGCCCGAACGAATCCTTCCTCGCCGACGGCGAGCGCCTCGCGTTCGACCAGCAGATGAGGCTGCTGCGTTCGCTGCATCCGCGCCCGCTGCCCAACGACGTGGTGCTGATCGGCATCGACGAGGAGACCGAGGCGCGGTTCACCGACCCTGTCGCGTTGTGGCACAAGCATTTCGCCGCGGTGCTGCACGCGCTCGCGAAGGCCAGGCCCCGGGCCGTCGGCGTCGATATCGTGCTGCCCGAGCGCACCTTCGACGGCATCGTCCCCGGTCTCGACCTCGCGATGATGCGCGGCCTGCTGGACCTCAAGCGCTCGACCGTGCTCGTCTACGTACAAACCGTCGACGCCAGCGGCCGGCTGGTGCCGGTCCAGGCGAACTATCGCAACATCATCGGCGAGGAGAACCTCGGGATCGACCAGCAGCTGCGCGACCCGGACGGGGTGTCCCGCGAGTTCGGCGAGATGCATGCCGAGGGAACGGCCGGTGAACAAGGCGAGGTGATTCCGACGCTGGTGAGCCAGATGATCATCGGCATGGGGCGGGACACCTCGGCTGGATTCGTCGATTACAGCCTGGGCGCGCCCCTGCAGTACGTCCCCATGCACGTCGTGAAGGACATGGGCGAGGAGGAGCTGAAGCGGCGCTTCGCCGGCCGCGTCGTGCTGATCGGCACGCTCATGGGCCAGACGGACCGCTGGCGCTTGCCGGTGAAGCTCCTCGCCGTCGACCCGGGTCGCGCCAAGGCGGAGAAAGAGGATCCCACCAGCCGCCTCGCCTACAACCAGCCGGGCGTGCTGGTGCACCTCCAGGTGCTGCGCAGCTTGCTCGGCCCCGGGTTGCTGCATGCGCCCCCCGATTGGGCGCGCGCCCTGCTTTGCCTGGCCGCCGCGTTGGTGGTGTTCGTTCGCGCGCGCCTCGCGGCTATCGTGCTGAGTGCGGTGGTTGCGCCCGCGCTCGTCATCGGCGTGAGCCTGGTCGCGATCGTCGAATGGCAGATCCTGTTTCCCATCGCCTCGCTGCTCATGTGCTTCTGGCTGGGCCTCGTGGTGCGCGGCGTCTTCGACGGCATCGAGGCCGCGGTCGACAAGCTCAAGCTGCAAAGCCACTTCGCCGGGCAGGTGAGCCCCGCGGTGATGAAGGAGATGCTCGGAGGCAACCTCAGCCCCGGCGTGAGCGGGCAGCTTGCGGAAGTCTGCGTGCTCTTCAGCGATGTGCGGGATTTCACAACCCTTTCCGAGAATATGCCTCCGGCGGTGGTGACGACTGTTCTGCAGCGCTACTTCGACCGCATGGTGCAAGCTGTCCACCGATACGAGGGCACCGTGGACAAGTTCATCGGCGACGGCCTGATGGTCCTGTTCGGCGCACCGCGCAAGTCGGTCGATCCCTGCGGCGACGCGGTGCAATGCGCGCTCGCGATGATGACCGAGCTGGACGAGCTCAACGCCGACTTCGCCCGCGAGGGGCTGCCGACATTGACCATTGGAATCGGAATAAACTACGGCACGGTTACCGTAGGCAACATCGGGTCGTCGGAGCGGCACAACTACTCGGCGATCGGCGACGCGGTGAACGTTGGGGCAAGGGTGGAAGGGCTCACCAAGGACCTCGGGCGCAAGATCATCATCACCCAGGCCGTGGTGGACCGGATCGGGGATAGGTTCCACTTCGATCCGCTGGGCAGCCACAAGGTGAAGGGCCACAGCCCGGTCGACGTCTGGGGCATTCGCACGGCGCGCGTCGCGTCGGCGGCGGTAGAAGCGGAGGCAGTCCAATGACAACGATCTCGCGCATCCTCCTCGCACTCCTGTTCGTCTCGCTGCCGTCGCTCGGCGAAGGCATCGCGTTCATCACCAACATGAAAGGCGAGGTCGCGGTGGACGGCAATCCGCGGCCGGTGCTCCTCGCCGAGCTGCAGAAGGGACAGAGGGTCACGGTCGGCCGCGACTCCCAGGCTTCGGTGATGTTCATCGCGTCGGGCAAGGAATACGTCCTCAAGGGTGCCAACGAATTCCTCGTGAAGGACACGGAGATGTCGAGCACGTCCGGCATGCCGCCCACCACGCGCGAGACGCAATGGCGCGCGAACAACAAGGTGCTGGCGCAGGTGGCGCAGACCTCGGCGGCGAGCGTGCGCATGCGTTCGATCGCGCAGCCCAAGGCGGACACGGCGCCGAAGCTCCTCTTCCCGACCGAGGGCAACGTGGCGACGCTGCAGCCGGCCTTCCGCTGGCGCGCCGATCCCGCGATGCGGGGCGATTTCACCCTCTACATCATCGGGCAGGAGAAGCCGGTTCACGTCGGCAAGGCGGCGGGCGGCACCTACAAGGTGCCGGCGAAGCTCAAGCCCGACACCGAATATTCGTGGACCGTCACGTCGGGCAGCGACGAGGTCGGAAGCGGCCGCTTCCATACGCTGTCGTCCGAAGGGCTCGCCCATGTCGAGAAGCACCGCCCGTCCGACAAGGCCGACTTCTCCGACCGCGTGATGTTCACGCTGATGCTGCAGGAGATGGGTGCCACCCAGGAAGCGCACGAATCGTGGGCGCGCCTCGCGCAGGAGCGCGGCGACCTCCCCGAGCTGGCCGCGTTCGGCAAGTAGCATGCGCCTGGCCGTTGCAGCCCTCGCATTCGCCGCCGGCTTCGCGCAGGCGGCCCCGGTCGCCTTCGTCGCCGACATCCACGGCAACGCGACCATCGAGGGCAACGGCAAGCTCAACTTCCTCGCCGAGATCGAGGCGGGCACGCGACTGCTGCTCGGCAGCGGCGCCACGGCGGCGATCACCTACGCGGCCACCGGATCCGAGTTCACGATCGCCGGGCCCGGCGAGTTCCTGGTTTCACCGAAGGAGGTCACGGCCGAGAAGGGCAGCGCGCCGAAGAAGCGCAGCGTGGGCACGCTCTCCGACCCCGCGGTGGTCTCCAAGGTGTCGCGCAACGCCGCAGCGAGCCTGCGAATGCGCTCGATCGCACCGGCGCCACCGGCCAGCCCGGAAATGCGGCTGGAGTCGCTTCCCCCCGATGCGAGGGCCCGTGCGGAGAAGTCGCGGGCCGCCGCGCACACGTTTCCGGAGCGCGTGGTGCACGCGATGCTGCTCGAGCAGCTGGGGGCCTCCTACGACGCCCGCAAGGCGTGGGGCGAGCTCTCCCGGGAGCGCCCGGACCTCCCCGAGCTGGCCGCGCTCGCTCGCTAGTGCGCCGATCGTCTCGCTGAGCGATAATTTTCGCTCGGCAGGCCCATGACGACAGGTTTCACCATCCGCAACCGCCTCTTCGCGGCATTCGCCGCGATCGCGCTCGCCTGCACATTCGGCGCGCGCCCGGCGTCGGCCGCGGACCGCGTGGCGCTGCTCATCGGCAACAACAACTACGCCAGCACGCCGCTGCGCAACGCCGTCAACGACGCCAAGGACCTGGCAGACGCCCTGAAGGAGCTGGGTTTCAAGGTGATCGTGCGCGAAAACGCCTCGCGCAAGGACATGATCGACGGCATCCGCGAGTTCGGCCAGTCGCTCGACGGCGCCAGCACCGCGCTGTTCTTCTACGCTGGCCACGCGATGCAGTTCAAGGATCGCAACTACCTCATCCCCATCGATGCCGCCATGGGATCGGAGGAGGACGTCACGTTCTTCTCGGTCGAGATCGGCCAGGTCTTCGACCGCATGGACCGCGCGCGCACGCGCTTCAACTTCATCGTCCTCGACGCCTGCCGCGACAACCCGTTCGCGGCGAGCTTCAAGACCACGAGCCAGGGCCTGGCGCAGATGAGCTCGCCTTCGGGCACGTTGATCGCGTACGCCACGTCGCCGGGCTCGGTCGCCGCGGACGGCTACGGGCGCAACGGCATCTACACCAAGCACATCCTCCAGAACATCCGCGTGCCCGACCTGCCGGTCGAGATCATGTTCAAGCGCGTGCGCGAGGGCGTCGAGCGCGAGACGCGCAAGCTGCAGACCCCGTGGGACTCGTCCTCGCTCAAGGGCGACTTTGCGTTCAACGTCACCTCCACGCCGCGCACCGCCACCGCCTCCGCACCCGCCGCGAGCGCGGGGCCGAGCGCGGACATCACGCTGCAGATCGAGCGCGAGTTCTGGATCAGCGTGCGCGAGTCGAACCGCGCCGACGACATCCAGGCCTATCTCGACAAATATCCGCAGGGCAACTTCGCGGCGCTGGCGCGCAACCGGCTCGACGCACTCGTGCGCGGATCCGCGCCCCGTGTCGCCGCAACCGAGCCTGCTCGTGCGGCCACGGAACCCGCGCGCCCCGCCGCCGAAGCCGCGTCGCGACCGGCGGAGCCGCCCGCGCAGAAGCCCGTCGTGATCGCCGCGGCACCGCCCACGGCGCCGCCGCCTTCCCCCGCCGCCGTCACCGCGCCCGCGGCATCGCCGGCGCCCGCCCTGGCGCCGCCGCCCACAGCCGCGAAGCCCGTCGAGCAACTGCCGGGCCGCGAAATCGCGCCCGGCGTGCGCGAGGTGACGTTCCCCGACGGCGCGATCTACCGCGGCGCCATGCGCGGCACGAGCCTGCACGGAAAGGGCGAGTACGTCTCGAAGGCGTTCAAGTACGAGGGCGAGTTCAACGACGGACTCAAGCAGGGGCAGGGCGTCTACGTCTGGGACAACGGCGACCGCTACGACGGGCGCTTCGCGAGCGACCGGCCCGACGGCCTCGGCAAGTACCACTTCGCCAACGGCGATTCGTACGAGGGCGAGGTGAAGGCCGGCGTGATCACCGGACGCGGCACCTACACCGGCAAGAACGGCGACGTCTTCGAGGGCAGCTTCGCCAACGGCAAGCCGCACGGCGTCGGCGTCTACCGCTTCGCGAGCGGCGACCGCTACGAGGGCGAGATGGACCAGGGACGCCTGCAGGGCAAGGGGCGCTACCTCGCCAAGAGCGGCGACCGCATCGAGGCGCCCTTCGTCGACGGCAAGGCGCAGGGCATCGGGGTCTACACGTTTTCCAACGGCGACCGCTATGAGGGCGAGATCATCGGCGGCGCCCTGTCCGGCCAGGGCGTATACCTCTACAAGTCCGGCCTCAAGTACGAGGGCGAGATCCGCAATGGCCTTCCCCAGGGCAAGGGCGTCTTCTGGTTCCAGGACGGCTCGCGCTTCGAGGGCGTGTTCGAGGGCGGCCTCGCCCGGGCCAAGGGCGAGATCGTGCGCCCGGACGGCGCCCGCAGCCCCGCCGAGATCGTCGACGGCAACGCCAAGATCCTCAATTGACGGGGCTTTCCGGTATAATTGCGGGTCCGAATTGGAGGTTTGAGATGGCCGAACGCAAACGCACCCGCCGCAACACGCTAGAGCGCCGCTGCCTGTCCAAGGTTTACAAGCGCCTCTTCCACGGCGCCCCGAAAGGCATCTTCAAGATGCTCGAGGCGATCAAGAAGAATTGAGCCCCGGGTAGGGCAGAAAGCAAAAAAGCCGCGCAAGCGGCTTTTTTGTTGGGCGTAGGCGTTGCGCCGGCGGATCAGGCCAGCGCGCGATCCACGACCTCCGCCACGTTGCCGGAGAGGCCCTTCGCTTCGCGAATCGTCTCGAGCGCGGCGCGCGCGTGCGCCTGGCGCTCCGTGTCGTACTTCTTCCAGCGATCGAAGGCGCGCGCGAGCCTCGAGGCCACCTGCGGGTTCAGCTTGTCGAGCTCGATCACCTGCTCGGCCACCCAGCGGTAGCCGCTGCCGTCGGCGGCGTGGAAGTGGCCGGGGTTCTCCATTGCGAACGCATGCAGGAGCGCGCGCGCGCGGTTCGGGTTCTTCAGGTCGAAGGACGGGTGCGACAGGAGCGCCTTCACGCGGTCGAGCGTGCCCGGCATCCAGGACGTGGCCTGGACGCGGAACCACTTGTCGATCACCAGGGCTTCGTCCTTCCACTTCTCGTAGAACATCGACAGCGCGCGCTCGCGTTCGGCGCCGCCGCTATTGGCGAGGCACGTGAGCGCGGCCATGGCGTCGGTCATGTTCTCGGCGCGGCGATACTCCAGGAACGCGAGGGCGCGCGAGGTGGCGTCGTCGATCGTGCTCACGTACGCGAGCGCGGCGTTGCGTAGCGCGCGGCGACCCGCGGCGGCGGCGTCCGGCGAGTACGGGCCGGGCACGGAGAAGTGGCGGAAGGCGCCCTCGAAGCGGGTGCGGTACCGGGTCGCGATCTCGCGCATGAACTGCAGCCGCGCGGTGCGGATGGCATCGGGATCGGCGACATCCATGCATTCGGCGAGGTAGCCCTCGGCCGGGAGCTGCAGGCACTCCGCGGCGAACGCGGGGTCGCGCGAGCCGTCGGTGAGCAGCCGCCCGATCGCCTCGGTGAGCTCCGCCGGGATCTCCATCGCGAGGCCCTTGCGGATGCGCTCGACGCCGGCGAGCAGCACGCGCGTCATCAGCGCCTGCCCGGCTTCCCATCGGTTGAACGGGTCCGAGTCGTACGCCATGAGGTGCGTGAGCTCGGATTCGCTGTAGTCGTAGCGCACGTGCACCGGCGCCGAGAAGACGCGCAGCAGCGACGGCACCGGTTGCTCGGAGACGTTGGTGAAGACGAAGGACTGCTCGGCCGCCGTGAGCGCAAGGACCGCGTTGGTGTTGCCGGTGCGCCCGGCGCCGAACACCGATTGCGCGTCGATCGTGAGCGGCATGTCGTGGCCGTCGAGGTCCACGAGCCCGACCGCAAGCGGGATCACGAAGGGCTCCTTCCGCTCCTGCCCCGCAGTGGGCGGGCACGACTGCTTCGCGTGCAGGGTGTAGGTCTTCTTGCGCGCGTCGTACTCGCCGCGGCACTCGACCACCGGCGTGCCCGCCTGCGAATACCAGCGCGCGAACTGGTCGAGGTTCACGCCGTTCGAATCCGCCATCGCGGCGCGGAAGTCGTCGCACGTCACCGCCTGCCCGTCGTGGCGCTGGAAGTAGAGGTCCATGCCCTTGCGGAAGCCGTCGCGGCCCAGGATCGTCGCGTACATGCGCACGACCTCGGCGCCCTTTTCGTAGACGGTGGCGGTGTAGAAGTTGTTGATCTCGGCGTAGGAGTCGGGACGCACCGGGTGCGCCATGGGCCCCGCGTCCTCGGGGAACTGGCGCTCGCGCAGCATCCGCACTTCCTGGATGCGGCCCACGGGGCGCGAGTATTCGTCGGCGCCGTACTCCTGGTCGCGGTAGACCGTGAGGCCTTCCTTGAGCGAGAGCTGGAACCAGTCGCGGCAGGTCACGCGGTTGCCGGTCCAGTTGTGGAAGTACTCGTGCGCGATCACGCGGTCGACGCCGTAGTAGTCGTAATCGGTCGCGGTGTCGGCGCGCGCGAGGATGTACTTCGTGTTGAAGATGTTGAGGCCCTTGTTCTCCATCGCGCCGGCGTTGAAGTCCGAGACCGCGACGATCATGAAGCGGTCGAGGTCGAGCTCGAGTCCGAAGACCTCCTCGTCCCAGCGCATCGACTTCTTGAGGGCCTGCATCGAGAAGCCCGCCTGGTCGAGCTTGCCCGGCTCCACGTAGATCTGCAGCAGCGCCTTCTTGCCCGAGCGGGTGGTGAAGTGGTCCTCGATCACGTCGAGCTGGGCGGCGACCATGGCGAAGAGGTACGAGGGCTTCGGGAACGGATCCTCCCAACGCGCCCAGTGAAAGCCCTCACCGCGGCGAAGGCCGGCGCCGAGTTTCTCGATGAACCACCCCGCGGGCTCGCCCTCGCCCTGCGCCACCAGGTTGCCGTTGGCGAGCAGGCGCGGGAAGCGCGACTTCTCCGCGCACAGCGTGACGGTGTACTTCGCCATCACGTCCGGGCGGTCGATGAAGTAGGTGATGTGGCGGAAGCCCTCGGCCTCGCACTGCGTGACCAGGCCGGCCTTGGTGGCGTAGAGCCCCTCGAGCTTCGTGTTCTTCCACGGGTCGAAGCGCACGACGGTCTCGAGCGTGAACGACTCGGGCACCTGCGCGATCGTGAGGTGCGATTCGTCGGCGCGATACTCCGATGCCGCGAGCGCCCGGCCGTCGATCGCGACCGACGCGAGCTCCAGGTCCTTGCCGTCGAGCACCAGCGGCCCCGCGCCCGTGCCGCGCGCCGGGTTGCGCGCGAGCTTGAGCGTCGCGTGGACCGTCGCGAGCGAGTCGCGGATGTCGACGTCGAGGTCGACGGTGGAGATCAGGAACGCCGGCGGCGTGTAGTCCTTCAGGTGGATCGTCTGGGGCGTCGCGTCGCGCATGTCGATGAGGTCTTGTTAGGCGGCCTTCTTGCGGAAGAGCGCGGGGATGGCCTGGGCCGGGCGCTTGCCGCGCGCCTGGGTCGCGTCGCGCTGCTCGGATTCGGCGGGGGCGGCGCTCGGCGAAGGCTCGTAGGGCTTGCTGAAATCCATCCCGCCGGAGTTGCCCGAGCTGCGCGGCGGCGGCGAGGTCGCGAAGCGCGGCTCGCGCTCCTCGCGGCGCTCGCGGCGCGAGCGGCGCCCGCCACCCTCGCCGCGCGGCTCCTGCGCGGCCTTCGGCGCCTGCGGCTTCTTCTCGCCGCGGTGGCGCGGCTCGCCCTGCGGCTTCTCGCGCGCGGGTTCGGCACGCGATTCGGCGCGCGGCGCGCCCGAATCGAAGCCCTCGAACCTGCGGACCTCGATCTTCTTGTTGATCAGCCGCTCGATGGCGCCCAGCAGCGGGCGGTCCTCGCCGCAGACGAGCGACAACGCCTCGCCGGTGGCGCCCGCGCGGCCGGTGCGGCCGATGCGGTGGACGTAATCCTCCGGGACGTGCGGCAGGTCGTAGTTCACGACGTGCGGGAGGTCCTCGATGTCGAGGCCGCGCGCGGCGATGTCGGTCGCCACCAGCACCTTCACCTTGCCCACCTTGAAGTCCTCGAGGGCGCGGATGCGCGCGTTCTGGCTCTTGTTGCCGTGGATGGCGTCGGCGTTGATCTTGTCCTTCTGCAGCTGCGAGGCGAGGCGGTTGGCGCCGTGCTTGGTCTTGGTGAACACCAGCACCTGCTCCCAGTCGTTCTTGCGCACCAGCTGCGCGAGGAGCTCGCGCTTGCGGTTCGCCTCGACGTGGTAGACGTACTGCGTGACCGCCTCGGCCGGCGTGTTGCGGCGCGCGACCTCCACCGTGGCGGGGTCCTTGAGGAACTGCGCCGAGAGCTTGCGGATCTCGTCGGAGAACGTCGCCGAGAAGAGCAGCGTCTGCCGCGTCGGCGGGATGAGCGCGATGATGCGCTTGATGTCGGGGATGAACCCCATGTCGAGCATGCGGTCGGCCTCGTCGAGGACCAGGATCTGCACCTTGCCGAGGTTCACGGCCTTCTGGCCGATCAGGTCGAGCAGGCGCCCCGGCGTGGCGACCAGGATCTCGACGCCGCGCTTCATCTCCTCGATCTGCGGGTTGATGTTCACGCCGCCGTAGACGCAGAACGAGCGCAGCGGCACGTGCTTGCCGTAGGCCTTGACGCTCTCGTGCACTTGGATCGCGAGCTCGCGCGTGGGCGTGAGGATGAGGCAGCGCACCGGGTGCAGCGCCGGCGAGAAGCTCTTGGTCGCCAGCGGCGCCAGGCGCTGCAGCAGGGGCAGCGTGAAGCCGGCGGTCTTGCCGGTGCCGGTCTGGGCGGCTCCCAGCAGGTCGCGTCCCGAGAGGACGAGGGGGATGGCTTGGGCCTGGATGGGGGTGGTCTCGGTATAGCCTTGCTCCGCGACGGCGCGAAGCAGCTCGGGGATGAGCCCGAGGCTTTCGAAGGACGTGCTGATGACAGTCTCCTGATAAATCGGCCCGCGAAGGATTTCCTTCGACACCGGTTCAGGCAGACGAATGATTGCTGCTGGGGAATTCGGGCGGGATTTCGTCCCGGCGACTCACGTCGCGGACCGCGAATCGGCGGAGGCGTTAACCGGATGAGACGCCTCGATCGCCTGAATCCCCATTATACCCCGAGAAGCCCCTGATTCCCATTGATTTTTAGGGGCTTTCTGAGCCGTGCTGCGGAAGCGTATATTGGCTCGGCTGCCCGCCAGAGGCAGGTCCCGAATCAATCCGAGGAGACCCCCATGAAGCGTACGTCGTTGCTGGCGCTCGCCGCCGCGCTCTTCGCGGCCCCAGCCATCGCGCAGGAACCCATCAAGATCGGCATCAGCATCGCCCAGTCGCCGCCCGGATCGGTGGTCCAGGGGGTCCAGGTGAAGGACGGCGTCGAGATCATGCGCGACATGATCAACGCCAAGGGCGGCGTGCTCGGCCGCAAGATCCAGCTGGTGTACGAGGACAACCAGGGCGTGCCCGAGAAGGGGCGCGCGGCCGCCGAGAAGCTCATCGCGAGCGACAAGGTCGTCGCCATCACCGGCGGCCACCAGAGCTCGGTGTGCCTCGCGGAGATCGAGGTCGCTCACCGCTACAACGTTCCCTACGTGAACACCAACTGCTGGTCCGACGACATCCGCAAGAAGGGCTACGAGGAGGTCTTCAACCCGTCGAACTACAACTCGCGCGTCGCGCAGGCGATGGCGGAGACCATCGCCGCGATGGGCGTGAAGAGCGTGGTGGCGTTCTGCGAGAACACCGACTACGGCATCGGCCAGGCGAAGGCGCTCGGCGACCAGCTGAAGACCAAGGCGCCGAGCGTGCAGTACAAGTACGAGACGCTCGACCGCGCGGCCAAGGACTTCACGCCCGCGGTGCTGGCGCTGCGGGCGAACCCGCCCGAGATGATCGCCACGATGATGCTGCCGCCCGCGGCGTACATCCTCATGAACCAGCTCTACGAGCAGGGCGTGGCACCGAGCGCGAAGACCTGGTTCTACGACGGCGCCGGCATCGCCGACTACCCGGACTTCTGGCAGAACGTGAAGGATGCCGGCAAGTACATGCTGAACTTCGGCCTCTACCACCCGCAGATGAACATCCCGCCGATCGGCAAGGAGATGGCGGCCGAGTACACCAAGCGCACGAAGAACGAGCCCAACCGGCTGGTCTTCCAGGCCGCGGACTCGCTGCTGCTCGTCGCCGAGGCGATCAAGCAGGCGAAGAGCACGGATCCCAAGGCGATCACCAAGGCGCTGCAGGCGATCAAGTTCTCCGGCGTGCGCGGGCCGTTCGAGTTCGGCAAGGAGCCGGGCGTGGGCTTCCACCAGTGGGTGGACATTCCCTACGTGGCGTTCCAGCTCACGGAGGTGAACCAGCCGGTCTCCAAGTCGAACCTGATCCAGGGGCCGGGGCAGAAGCTCGACGTCTCGAAGCTGCAGAAGCCGAAGTAGCCTCGTGGAGCTGAAGGACGCGCTGGCCGGATTCGCCGGCTGGCTGGGCTACGGCCACGCCGAGCGTGCCGCGGCGTGGCTCCAGCGCCTCGAGCTGAACCGCCCGGAGCTCGAGGCGTTCCGCGCCGCGCAAGCGCCACCGACCGCGCCATACGTGGCGCTGCCTTGCGTGGTGGCGCCCGCCCAGGGCACGAACGCGCTTCATGCCGGCCTCGTGTCCGACGCGCCAGCCGCCCTCGAGCGCGCGCGGCGCGCATCGGCGCTCAACGCGTTCACGTTCCTTCCCGAAAGACTCGCGAGCGCGGGGCAGGGCGCGCTTGCCGGCGTGCCCGTGGCGGTGAAGGACCTGATGGGCGTCGCGGGCATGCCGCTCACGGGCGGCAGCCGGGCATTCGACGCGGGCGGCACATTCGACGCGGAGGTCGTCGCACGATTGAAGCGTGCCGGTGCGGTCGTGATGGGGCTCACCAACCTCCACGAATTCGCGTACGGCATCACCAGCGACAACCCGCGCTTCGGCCGCGTGGTGAATCCCGCGGCGCCGTCGCGGATCCCGGGCGGCTCCAGCGGCGGCTCGGCCGCGGCGGTCGCCGCGGGCATCGTGCGACTCGCCATCGGCACGGACACCGCGGGCTCGATCCGCATTCCCGCGGCTTGTTGCGGCATCGTGGGTTTCAAGCCGAGCTACGACGCGCTGCCGCGCACCGGCGTGATGGACCTCGCCACCTCGCTCGATCACGTGGGCCCGATGACGCGGACCGTCGAGGACGCGGCCGCGATGTTCGCCGCGATGCTCGGCATGGATTCGCTGCCGCGGTGGGCGCTCGCCGACCTGCGGGGGCGCGCGATCGCCCGCCTCGGCGGATACTTCGAGGATCCCATCGACGGCGAGGTGCTTGCTGCGCTCGATGCCGCCGAATCCGCGTTGCGCGACGACGGGGCACGATCGGAGCGCGCCGTGGCGCAGGGCATCGAGATCGCCCCGGCGGCCATGTACAACACCATCGCCCACGAGGCGGGCGCCGTCCATGCGGACCGCGTGAAAATGCGCGGCGCCGATTACGGCGAGGACGTCCGGGTGCGTGTCGAGGCGGCGCACTTCCTGCCGGGCCACTGGTACGTGAAGGCGCAGCGCATGCGCAGCGAGATCGTGGCGAAGCTCGAGGCGGCGTTCGGCGACGCGGACCTGCTGCTGTGCGCCACGCTGCGCGCGCCGGCTCCGCCCGTGGGCGCCGCGCAGGTCGACATCGGGGGCCGCTCCTTCGCGCTGCACACCGCGGTCACGCAGCTCACCATGCCGTTCAACCTTTCGGGCCTGCCGGCGATCTCCGTGCCGTGGACGCGCTCGCGCGACGGCGTGCCGGTGTGCCTGCAGCTGGCGGGGCGGCGCGGCGCCGACTGGCTCGTGCTCGCCGCCGGCGAGCGGTTGCAGCAGCTCTCGCCCTGGATTCGCGGCGGCGGCTAGCGATGCTCGCCCTCGACCTCTTCGTCAACGGGCTCATCTTCGGCCTCTTCTACGCGCTGATGGCGGTGGGCCTCGCGATGATCTTCGGCGTGCTGAAGGTCGTGAACTTCGCGCACGGCGAGTTCTACATGGTGGGTGCCTATACCTACGTGCTGTGCGCGATGAAGCTCGGCGTGTCGCCGTGGCTGGCACTCCCGATGGCGGCAATGGCGGGCGCCGTGCTCGGCGCGCTCGTCGAGCGGTTGCTGATGCGGCCGCTCTACGCGGGCTACGGCAGCTGGAGCATCATGAAGGACGAGTACGCGGTGGTCGTGACCTTCGGCCTGTCCCTCCTGCTGGTCAACCTCGTCGACAAGATCGTCGGCCCCTATCCCTTCCGCGGCCCGGCGCTGATGGAGACGTCGCGCTTCGCCGTGGGACCGATCATGCTCAACGGCCAGAAGCTCATCGCGGCCGGCCTGTCGCTGGCGCTCCTCGTGGGCCTGGCGCTCTTCATCAAGCGCTCGCTCTGGGGCCGCCAGATCCAGGCCGTGGCGCAGAACCGGCTCGGCGCCTCGCTTGCCGGAATCGACGCAACGCGCGTCACCGCGCTCATCTTCGCGATCTCGGGATTGCTGGCGGCACTCGCGGGAGCGCTGCTGGCGCCGCTCATCAATCCTTCGCCCGACGTCGGCGCCTTCCCCGCGATCAAGTCCTACGTGATCGTCGTGCTGGGCGGAATGGGATCGATCTGGGGTGCCATGATCGCGGCCCTGCTGCTCGGCGTGCTGGAGTCGTTCTTCGCGGTCTACGTCTCCTACGACTACCGGGACGCCTTCGGGCTCATCATCCTGGTCGCGGTGCTGATCTTCCGGCCCCAGGGCCTCGTGGGCGAGAGGGCGCGCGAGGTATGAGCACCGAGCGCAACCTCTGGTCCCATCGGCTGCGCAGCGACTTCCGCGCGGCGCTGGCCGTGGTCGCGGTGCTCGCCGCCGTGCCGCTCTTCGCGTCGTCGCCATACACGCTGGGCATCCTCGTCGTCAGCATGTACTTCGCGCTGATCGCGCTGGGGTGGAACCTCCTCGCCGGATTCACCGGCCAGTTCTCGCTGGCGCCCGCCGCGTTCGCGATGCTGGGCGCGTACACGACGGGCCTGCTCGCCTACCACCTGAAGGCGCCGCTCGCCATCGGCATTCCCGCGGCGATCGCCGCCACCGCGCTGCTGGGCTTCCTGCTGGGGCGCATCGTGCTGCGTTTGAAGGGGCCGTACCTCGCGCTCACCACGCTCTCGTTCGCCGAGATCGCGCGAAACGTGGTGTACAACTCGTACAACTTCACGCGCGGCGACCAGGGCCTCAACGTGCCGTCGCTCATGGAAAGCCGCGTGGGCTACTACTACCTCTTCCTCGCGGTGCTGGCCGCGACGCTGGGCATGCTCTACCGGCTGATGCGCGGCAAGGCGGGCCGCTTCTGGCTCGCGATCCGGGACGACGAGACCGGGGCGGAGAGCCGCGGCATCCCGGTCGTGCGCTACAAGACCTTCGCCTTCGCGCTGTCGTGCGCGATCTGCGGCCTGGCGGGCTCGTTGTACGGGACCTTCAGCCAGCTGGTGAGCCCCGAGCTGGGATTGCTGCTGCAGACCGGGCTCGTGATCGCCATGGTCGTGATCGGCGGCATGGGCACGCTCACCGGACCGCTCGTGGGCGCGCTGCTGGTGTATCTCGCGTCGGAGTGGCTGCGCGAGTTCGGCGGCATCCAGCTCATCGTCTTCTCGGCGGCGGTCATCGTCGTCGCGCGTTTCTTTCGCGCGGGCCTCTGGGGCCTCGCGGTGCGCCGGTGAGCCTGCTGCGCACCGAGGGCCTCACGAAGCACTTCGGCGGCGTCGCCGCCGTGGACGACGTGGCGATCGCGGTGGAGGCGGGCGAGGTGTTCGGCCTCATCGGCCCCAACGGCTCGGGCAAGACCACGGCGCTCAACATGCTGTCGGGATTCCTGGCGCCGGATCGAGGCCGCGTGTGGCTCGGCGACGAGGAGGTGACGCGCATGAAGCCCGCCGCGCTCGCCGGCCGCGGGCTGCTCAGGATGTTCCAGATGACGCGCGTCTTCCCGCGCATCTGCGCCTTCGACAATTTGCTCACCGCGGGACTCGCGCGGGGCCTGGACGAAGCCGAGGCGGCGCGGCGCGCCGGCGCGCTGGTCGAGGAGCTCACGCTGGATCCGGTGAAATACCTCGACGCGGGCCAGCTCTCCGGCGGGCAGCGCAAGCTGCTCGAGTTCGGCATGTGCTTCATGGAGCCGCCGCGCGTGGCGCTCCTGGACGAGCCGTTCGCGGCCGTGCACCCGGTGATGCGCGAGACCATGGCGCGCTTCATCCGCAGCCGCAACCAGCGCGGACATACGTTCCTGGTCGTGAGCCACGACATGCCCATCGTGGTGGAGCTCTGCCATCGGGCCGCGTGCATGAACGCCGGACGCCTCATCGCGGTAGGCCCCACGCGCGACGTGCTGAAGGACGCCGGGGTGATCGAGGCGTACCTCGGGAGCGGCGCCCATGCCTGAGCTGCTGCTCAACGTCGACAACGTCACCGCCGGCTATGCGCAGGACATCGACGTGCTGCGCGATGTCTCGCTCACGGTGCACGCGGGCCAGGTGAGCGGCCTCATCGGCCTCAACGGCGCCGGCAAGTCCACGGTGATCAAGGCGATCTGCGGGTTCCTGCCGCCCAAGGCCGGCCGCATCGAGTACCTGGGCGCCTCGATCAACGGCATCGATCCGCACCGGCTCATCGACCGGGACATCTGCTGCATCCCGCAGGAATCGAGCCTCTTTCCCTACCTCACCGTCGAGGAAAACCTGCGGCTGCCGCTCCAGGGCCGCGCGCGCAAGTTCGGCGACGCGCTCGCCAAGCGCTTCGACGAGATGCTGGACATCTTTCCGGCGTTGAAGGCGCGCCGGCGCGCGCAGGCGGGCGACCTGTCCGGCGGCCAGCAGAAGCAGCTCGAGTTCGCCAAGGCGTGGCTGCAGCGCCCGAAGCTCTGCCTCATCGACGAGCCCAGCATCGGCCTCTCGCCGATCCTCGCCGAGGAAGTCTTCTCGTGGATCGAGCGCTTCGCGAAGTCCGGAATGGGGATCCTCCTCATCGACCACAACGTGCGCCGCGTCGTGAAGATGTCCGATCGCATCCACGTCCTCAGCCTGGGCCGCATCACCGCCGCCGGCGGGCGCGAGGACTTCGAGGGCGACCTCCATGAGCAGGTGCGCCAGTGGCTGGGGCTCGATTTCTGATGCGCCGCGTCGTTCCGGTGCCGCTCGATGCCGCCACCTTCATGCAATTCGGCAACGTGATCGACGCCGAATCGCGGGCGGCCGAGCCGATCAACGACGGCACGACCCAACGCCATTCCGATCTCGCATCGCTCGACCTGCGCGCGCCGGATCGCGATCCCGTGATCGGCATCTATGTCGCGCGGGCTCGCGCGTTCCCGTTGCGCATCGCCAAGCTCGAGCGCCATCGCGAGGCGACGCAACTCTTCATGCCGCTCGGCAACCAGCGTTTCGTCATCGTGGTGGCGCCCGGCATCGACTCGCCGCGTTGGGATGCGGTTGCCGCGTTCCTCACGAAGCCGGGACAGGGAATCGCGCTGAAGCGAGGGTGCTGGCACCACGGGCTGGTGGCGCTCGACGACGGCGATCGCTTCGCGGTGATCGAGGGCGGCAACTACCGCCGCGACACCGAGGAAGTCGCCGCGAGCGAGCCGATCGAGCTCGCGGCGCCCTGATCTACTTGACCAACAGCCCCGCGCGTTCGATGGGTGCACGCTCCAACACGACCTCGTCACGCGCCCACTTGTTGTAGTCCTCGGTGGACTTGTACCAGTACACCTGGTCGAGCTGCTGCAGCATCTTCTTGTTCTCGGGTTCGTCCATCGCCTTCTTGAAGGCGTCGTGCAGGATCTTCACGACCTTGGGATCCATCCCCTTCGGCCCCACGAGGCCGTACGGCGAATAGGAGACGATGTCGTAGCCCAGCTCCTTCGCCGTGGGCGCGCCCCAGCGCGTGCGCTCGTCGCCGAATGTCACCAGCAGCCGGAACGTGCCCGCGTCGACGAACTTGCCCCACCCGGTCGCGTCGGACTGCGCCATCACGTGACCGCCGAGGAGCGCCTGCGTCGAGTCGGCGTTCCCCTTGTACGGAACGTGCAGCAGCTGCACGTTCGCCTTCGCCGAGACTTCCTCCATGAGGAGGTGCGGGCTCGTGCCGTTTCCGGTGGAGCTGTACGAGAGCTTGCCCGGATTCGCCTTCGCATACGCGATGAAGTCGTCGAACGTCTTGAAGGGCGAGTCCGACTTCACCACCACGCCGAACGTGTAGCCGCTCACGCCGATGATGTAGGTGAAGTCGCGAATCGGGTCCCATTCGACCTTCTGCATGTACGGCTGGCGGAAGGCGGCCACGGTCATCTGCGAGATGGTGTAGCCGTCGGGCTTGGCGCTGCCCGCCATGCCGAGGGGCCCGAGCATGCCGCCCGCGCCGGGCTTGTTCTCGACGATCACCGGCTGCCCGAGGTGCTTCGCGGCGAGCTCGGCGAGCTTGCGCAGGTGCGTGTCCGTGGATCCCCCGGCCGGCCACGGCACGATCAGCGTGATCGGGCGCGTGGGGAAATCCTGCGCCTGCGCGGCGCACAGCGTGAGCGTGGCCCAGGCCGCAACCGCGGCGCGTCGCATCCAGTTCATGCTCTCCTCCGTTTCTTATGATTCGGGCTTCACGCCCGCGGTGTTGATCACCTTCGCCCACTTCGCGATCTCGTCTTCGAGGAACTTGCCTGCCTGCTCGGGCGTGGTGCCGATCGGCTCGATGCCCAGCTGTTCGAAGCGCGAGCGCAGCTCCGCCGACGACATCGCCTTCGACACCTCTGCGTTGAGGCGCGCGATCGCTTCGCGCGGCGTCCCGGCCGGCGCCAGGAACATGACCCAGGTCGATCCCTCGACCGCGGGACCGCCGCCCTCCTCGAACGTCGGCACCTCGGGTGCGCCCGGCGTGCGCCGGGCCGCGAGCAGGCCGATCGCGCGAATCTTGCCCGCGCGCACGTGCGGCATCATCGAGCTGGGGACGTCGACCATCATCTGGATGTCGCCGGCCAGCAGCGCCACGAGGCCGGGCGCCGTGCCCTTGTAGGGAATGTGCGTCATCTTGACGCCCGCGGTCTGCTGCAGCAGCTCCGTGGTGAGGTGCGACGCCGACCCGATCCCGCTCGTGGCGTACGAGATCTTCCCGGGGTTGGCGCGCGCGTAAGCGATGAGCTCCTTCGCGTCCTTCACCGGGAAGTCGTTGTTGACGCAGAGGATGAGCGGCGCGGTGGCCACCAGCGAGATGGGCGCGAAGCTCTTCACCGGGTCGAAGGGGAGCTTGCCCGCGTAGAGCGTCGCGTTGGCGGCGTGCGCGGCGATGACGGTCACCACGGTGTAGCCGTCGGCGGGGCTCTTCGCCGCCACGTCGACCCCCAGCATGCTGTTGGCGCCGGGCTTGTTCTCGATGACGACCGACTGTCCCAAACCCTCCTGCACGCGTTGCGCGACCTGGCGCGTCACCGAATCGGTGATGCCGCCCGGCGTGTAGGGCACGATCCACTTGATCGGCTTCGAGGGGTAGCCCTGCGCGAAGGCGGGCGAGGCGAACGCGAGCAGCAGTGCGATCCAGGCGATGCGATGGCGCATGGTCCCTCCGGTCGGTGCCCCGAGCTTACACCGGCTAGACTTGGGGGATGGACCTGAACGACGCCCCCGAGGAGATCGAGTTCCGCGACCGCGTCCGCGCCTGGCTCGCGGAGCACCTTCCCGCGGAGCTCGGCGACCGCGGCCTGGGATACGACCACTACAGCCGCGACGACCTCGTGCGCTGGCACCGCATCCTCGCGAAGCAGGGCTGGATCGCCCCCGCGTGGCCGCTGGAATGGGGCGGCACCGGCTGGAATCCCGTCCAGCGCTACATCTTCGAGGAGGAGTGCGGCTACGCCGGCGCCCCACCCCTCATCCCGTTCGGCCTCGCGATGTGCGGCCCGGTGCTGATCCGCTTCGGCACGCCGGAGCAGAAGAGCCGCTTCCTGCCGCGCATCTACAACGGCGACGATTTCTGGTGCCAGGGCTACTCCGAGCCCGGCTCCGGTTCCGACCTGGCATCCCTCAAGACCCGCGCGGTTCGCGACGGCGACCACTACGTCGTGACGGGCCAGAAGACCTGGACAACCCTCGCGCACTTCGCCGACTGGATCTTCTGCCTGGTGCGCACGGGGGCGGCCGACGAGAAGAAGCAGGAGGGCATCTCCTTCCTCCTCATCGACATGAAGTCGCCCGGCATCACGGTGCGACCGCTCGAGCTCATGGACGGCGGGCGCGAGGTGAACGAGGTGTTCTTCGACGGGGTGCGCGTCCCGGTGGAGCAGCGCGTGCACGACGAGGGCGCCGGATGGACGGTGGCCAAGTTCCTGCTCGGCCACGAGCGCATGAACACGGCGCGCATCGGGACTTCCCGGCGCGAGCTCGAGCGCCTCAAGGAGCTCGCCGCGCGCGCGACCAAGGACGGACGCCCGCTGATCGAGGACGCGCGCTTCCGCGACAAGCTCACGCGCGTGGAGGTCGAGCTCACGGCGCTCGCCATCACCAACCTGCGGTTCCTCGACCAGCTGCGCGGCGGGCGCGCCCCGGGGCCCGAGATCTCGATGCTCAAGATCCGCGGCACCGAGATCCAGCAGCGCCTCACCGAGCTCGCGATGATGGCGGCGGGACCGCTGTCGCAGGCCGTGGGTGCGGTGGGCGAAGCGCCGCGCGACTTCGACCTCTTCACCGCGGGCCTCGCGCCCCGCTATTGCAACTACCGCAAGACCTCGATCTACGCGGGCTCCAACGAGATCCAGCGCAACATCATCGCCAAGATGGCGCTCGGCCTCTAGCCATGAACTTCGAATACACCGAGGAACAGCGGCTGCTCGCGGAATCCGTGCGCCGCTTCATGGCGCGCGACTACGGTTTCGAGGCGCGCAGGCGGATCGTCGCCTCGCCCGGAGGCGCCAGCGACGCGGTATGGTCGGAGCTCGCCTCGATGGGGCTGCTGGGGCTGGGGATCCGCGCGGAGTACGGCGGCTTCGGCGGCGGAGCGCTCGACATGATGAGCGTGATGGAGGCGATCGGCGAGGCGCTGGTGGTCGAGCCCTACCTGTCCACCGTCATCGGCGCGCAGCTCATCCAGCGCGGCGGCACGCCCGCGCAGCGCGAGCGGCTGCTGCCCGGGATCGCGGAGGGCGCGACCCGGATGGCCTTCGCCCACACGGAAGCGGACTCGCGCTACGACGTTGCGCGCGTTTCCACGCGCGTGCGCCGGGATGGCGATGGGCTCGTCGTCGACGGCGAGAAGCGCGTCGTGATCGATGGGCCGCATGCATCGACGTTCGCGGTGACGGCGCGCGACGACGAGGGGCGCTTCGTGGTGCTGCTCGTCGATGCGAAGGCCGCGGGGCTGCGCCGGGCGCCGATGCGGATGCTCGACGGACATCGCGGTTGCGACCTCATCCTCGACCAGGTGCGCCTTCCCGCAGATGCCTTGCTGGGTGGGCCCGGGGACGCGCTGGTGCTGGCGGAAGAGGTCGTGGACTTCGCGACCGCGCTCGTTTGCGCCGAGGCCGTGGGGGCGATTCGCTACGCCAGCGACGCGACGCTCGAGTACCTCAAGACCCGCAAGCAGTTCGGCGTGCCCATCGGCGCCTTCCAGGCGCTGCAGCACCGCATGGTCGACATGGTGATCGAGTGCGAGCAGGCGCGTTCCATGGCGAGCCTCGCCTGCGCGCGCGTCGACGCGGGGCTTCCCGCCGCGCAGCGCCGCCGCGCCGTCTCGATGGCCAAGATCAAGATCGCGGATGCCTGCCGCCACGTGAGCCAGGACGCGGTGCAGCTCCACGGCGGCATGGGCATGACCGCGGAGCTCAAGGTGAGCCACACCTTCCGCCGCCTCACCGCGATCGCCCAGCAATTCGGCGACGCCGACTTCCACCTCGAACGCTGCGCACGGGACTGACATGCAATACCTCGCACTCGCCTTCGTCATCGGCTGCCTCATCCCGCTCCAGGCCGCGATCAACGCACGCCTGCGCGACCATCTCGACGGCAGCACGCTGCTCGCGCCGAAGATCGGCGTGGCGAAGATGGCGGCGCTGGTGATCGCGGGCCAGGTCGCCCTGTCGCTCATCGCGGACCACTTCGGCTGGATGGGGCTCGCGGTGCGCGAGGTCGATCCCGTC
>Ga0105242_10000715_pt1 | contig 25994 bp, 31 predicted proteins | sample KBSM24metaG_FD_81521 | JGI IMG/M metagenome (GOLD analysis project Ga0105242, IMG submission 81521) | Miscanthus rhizosphere microbial communities from Kellogg Biological Station, Michigan, USA - KBS M2-4 metaG | ecosystem: Host-associated > Plants > Roots > Rhizosphere > Soil | place...
CACAGAGAGTAGAATACGCTTACGTTAAACGAGGGTACTACTATGGCTACTCCATTGAGCGACCAGGAGCTAGAACAATTTAAGGCACTGTTTGCAGCGCAAGATGCTGCTGAACTAGAGGCCGAGCGCATGCGCGAAGTAATTCATGGAGTAGGTGGCTATGTTGAAGCCTAATTACTGCCCAACCTGTGAGCACGCCTATGTGGTTAATGAGCCACCAGAAGATGGGCACTGTGGGGATTGTGGTACCGAACTAATACCCATCCCTCCTATGACGGCTCCATTACCCAAAGACTAACTACTTACAATCCACCGTTACGCTGCTAATGTGCCCCGCGCCCTGGTTAGTAATAGTAATATTCTGCGCAAAGCCCCACCATTCATTAGTGCCCAGGTCAGTGTCGCGTACTACGCGGTCAACGCCGTGGTACGCACGTGTGCCGTTGTCGGCGGTAATTTGGCAGCTAGGCTTACCGCTAGCATTGCCCGTGTTATGTACCTTTACGTCTACGCGCAAAGTTGCCGGGTTGGTAACACTGTAGTTTTGCACGGTAGCGGCGTATTTGGCGGCACCTTTGGGCTTACTACTGCTGCCCACCGCCCCGATTACCATGAATAGGATAAAGATGGCTATAAGGCCGGTTAGTATTTTGTGGCGTGCGAACCAGTTACGTTGCTGCTGGTCGGTCATGGGTTAAGCTCCTTACCTTTAGTTAGTGGTGAAGTAATTGTCCCCAAATAAAAAAGCGGACAACCACCTAGGTTGTCTACGCCAGCAGTAAGTTTGTACTCACTGATTTCGGTGGTTGCCCGCCTTTCAAGTACAAACATTGCCCAGCAAAGGGTATAAAAAATAACTGCTAACGTAGACCTTTTTAGTATAACCTAACAACAGCCCGAGAGGGAGTAATTTGTCTTGCTGACATGCATAACGCCTATGCTATGATTGTTGCAGAGATGGGGTACAACTATGAGTGGAATGCAGAAATTTCAAAATTACATAGTTTTATGGTATAATATGCTTATGCAAAAAGAGGCCTCCCTATGAACGACACCATAAGCTTACTCACTTACGCAATTACGATTTATAAATCTGAGCTAAGTACAAATTTCATTGAGCTGGATAGAATAAAAAGTGCAGTGACAGACGTAACTAATGAGACGGACTTAATTATCTCTCAGTTTCCGCAATTTATAGTTATTGCTGCACCTACAAGCCAAATTACGGTAGCAATCCAGCCAGGTGGCATATCCATCAGTAACGGTAGCACTGAAATTAGTAACGCAAGCGCTAAGCAGCTCGCTAACCTTGCTAGAAAAATTAACGATATCGCCAAGGAAAGGCTGAGTAATTATGTATACACTATCGGGTGTGTACTAGAGTTGCCGAAAGCGCGCGACCTTACGGCTTACTTGAATGCTGACAAACTTCTGGAGTCTGGCCTAATCGATGACAAGAATAAATTGGATTATGCGGCACTTACATGGGCGGAAGGGTCAGATTCGGGCCGTTCAACAGTTAGCATTACACCTAAACTTGACTCTGACTACAACCACACTACGCAGTTTGACATGCAGCGTATGGTAAGGGTTAAATCGCAAAGCCTGCCGCCAATCACAAAGCTTTCACAGGAACTGATGAAGCACTATAAAGACTGCGCTGAGATACGTAAAAAACTAAGTAAGAGATAATGCCATGTACAGTATAGATATCCCTAAAATTGGCCAGCCTGTAAGAACTGCATATGGAGATGTAGACTATTTTGCATACCTATCTCCCCTAAGCCTTAAGGCTATAGACATTGCCAAAGAATATACATGGCAAAAATCGCCAGTGCCCTTATGGTCGTCTGTGCTATCTAACATTAAGTCATTTGAATCTCGTTACGGAATCGCAAGTGAGGAAATGTATCATAATTATGTCGCTCACAGCCTACAGGCCAATATAAATAAGCAAGACTTACGAGATTGGATTAACGCCTACATACTGTATGCCCGGTAATAAATTACCTGATAAGGTAACTCACAAGACAAACACATTAAGGACTCTGCTTACACAGAAGCAATATCTTTTCTTAGATAAAGCAGCTGTGGAAATGGTTCCGTCGCGGTCAGGAGCACAATGTACCATATACATACCCCGCTACGAACGCTCTCTAGGGCTTATTGATGGATTAGGCTCAATAAGTGGTGAGCTAATATATAGACTTGATAGTAATGGTGACCCAGAACTTTTCAGGTATAGTCTTGGCTTTGTACATGCCAAAACCTATGTTGAATACTATGAAGATGAAGGCCTAGGGAAAGAGAGGTACAAATTCCATTACGACATGGATAAGGATAACGCTAAACCCATCGTCCATCCTTTAAGTCATATGCAAATCCACCCGTTATCGATGCCTCGGTTTGAAGCTACCCTATACGATAATGAGGTGGTAATGGTTAAAGCTTTCCTCGACCTTATTGAGCAATCGTTCTATGACAACGATAACCCAGGGGATAAACGTAAGCCCAAACTAAAACGCAGACATGTCTTTTTAACGCAATATCAATAACAGATGATAGCTGTGGCTAAATAAATCTAGGCCCGTGCTACAGTGAAAGCATGGAAAAGGTAGAGTTTGTAAAGTTTGGTACGAAACAACGCGACAACCATACGTACGCGCTTGATAGCAAGGGTATCGTATGGGTTAGTTCTGATGGCGTGGGGTGGGAAAGCATGGAAGCAACGCCAAGGCACATAAAACAGGGTCTCGACGCTGGGCAAATTATGCAGATTATGAGTAGGCGCGGTACTGAAGTGGTCTAAAGGCCAAGACTTAGCTGCGTTGGTAGTAGCGAGCGTTTGCGCGCCCAGCCACGCAGCGCGAGCGGCTCGGTTGCCCGTTTTGCTAGTAGCTGCTTATACGTAAGTACCTTACCCCATGCCTGGTCGAACCATGCCTCAAACCGTTTACCGGCACCCATGCCGCGTGTATTGTATCTAAATTGGTGGCCACCGCCGGCATAGGTAGACAGGTGCTTACCGCTAACCCATATATGGTGGCCTCTTAGCATGCGCTTGGTATGCATCCAACTGTTTTCAATCTTGTTGCTGGTAATGCCGTTGACCACGTACTGACGCTGGCTGTGGTTTACGGTTGCATGCTCGTACTGATACTTTAAGTTGCTATAAATGCGGCTTTCATCGGTGTATATAACTGTACCAGGCTTAATGTGCTGGCGGATAAATTCCATTGCTACCGTAGCGTCTGGCTGCTTTACAACTTCCAATACCATTCTGCCATAGGGTCGCGTTTCAACAGCTCCTATAATGGCGTACTTGCGACTATATCGTGCACTAGTACGCCCACGAGCTTTTGGCCCTACATAGGTTTCGTCAATCTGCACCGCTCCCGTTAGAATGATGTCTTTTTGTTCCATGGCTAGCATTATTTTCTGTAGCAGGAACCATGCCGTTTTCTGGGTAACGCCTATCTTCCGCGCTAGCTGATTGCTTGAAATACCATCCGATGTAAGGAGGTACACGGTCATGAACCATTTGAGTAGCGGTAGGTGTGTGTCTTGGAATATGGTATCAACCAATGGACTGAACTGCCTCCGGCAATCCTTACACTTAAACATGCGGCGAGTTTTACATTTGTAGACTTCTATAGACCCACAAGACAGGCACGCTAGGCCATTTGGCCAGCGTCGCTTGATGATATATGCGTAGCAAGCCTCCTCGTCTGGGAAGCGAGCATGGAAGCTGAACAGATTTAACTCCATTGCCGAGCGATTCTACACTGACGGCGTAGAAGAGTCGATAGCACTAGTGGTGCTAGTGTTAGTGCTACTCAACAGGGGTGATGGTTGTCTTTATTACTTCAAACTACAATTCAGGGTGTGGTTGGGTGAAGTAAGTAAGTCTGGGAGCGTTTTTATTGCAACATAAGCATAATTGTGGTACAATAAACACATTATGACACTCGACAACTCTGAGCGACTCGGTCCAGCCACGGCTGATATAGTAGGCGCCATTCATGAAGCCGGGGGTGCTCGTCGCCCAAGGGCGGGTGCTTGGTTGGCTCGTGAGGTATTAGCGGGACGCGTAACACCCGAGGGGGTAGACGCGATTGCGGCCGCTCTTACTGCGCGGAGGGAGCCCCAGCCTCCGCTTTGGGTGGCTGAGGAGGAACCGCCAGTTGACCACATGCCACCAGCCGATCCATATGGGCAGCTACCCACTATCCCACCTCCGCGTTGGGCAAGTTGGGGTGAGTACTCACAACCCAACGGTGATAAGGACTAGGTGAGACGTGAGAGTTTATCGCAATCTACCGAAGCCCTTTTTCATATTGGCCCCAATGGACGACGTGACCGATACGGTTTTTCGCCAGATTATTGCTAGCACAGTGCCGCCCGACCTGTTCTTTACGGAATTCGTGAATGTAGATGGCCTAATGAGCCCGGGTCGCAGCAAACTTATGAAAAAGCTTCGCTTCGTTGCTAGTGAAAAGAACCTAGTGGCGCAGCTATGGGGGCTCAAGCCAGAAAACTTCAAAGCGGTGGCGGAGCAGATTGCGGATGGCACGATTGCCCGCGAACTCGGTCTGCCGGATGGCTGTAACTTTGTGGGCGTGGACCTAAACATGGGCTGCCCAGCCAAAAGCGAGGTGCAAAACGGGGCCTGTAGTGCGCTTATCAAACTAGAAAACCGTCAGTTGGCGAACGATATTGTAGACGCCACCAAAGAAGGCCTGGGCGGCAAACTGCCGCTTAGCGTAAAAACGCGCCTAGGTTTCAACGAAGTGGACATGAGCTGGTTCGAATTCTTGCTCGGCAAAGACCTTGATATGCTAACGGTGCATTGCCGGACGCGCAAAGAAATGAGCAAGGTTCCGGCGCATTGGGATTTGATTGGCCAGGTGCGCGAACTACGCGACAAACTGGCGCCGCAAACGTTACTCGTCGGTAATGGTGACGTCCAAAACCGTACCCATGGCACCGAACTCGCCAAACAGTACGGCCTAGATGGCATAATGATCGGCCGCGGCATCTTCCAGGACCCATTTGCGTTTTGGGAGGTCCGTCCTCCCAAAACGGAGACACCTTGGCAGGATAAGACTAAGGCGGAACGGATTGCGTTGTATAGGCAACAGGTGGAGCTCTTTGCGCAAACTTGGCAGGACCGCGAACGGAACATCAAAACGCTGAACCGCTTTTGTAAGGTGTATATAAACGGTTTTGATGGTGCTAGTGCGCTGCGTACAGCGCTGATGTTTGCCGAGAGTACAGATGAAATAATTGAACTGCTGGAAAACAATGAACGAGCTCGACCGCTTGCCTCGTTCCAACTCAGTGCGTATGATGGGGCCATGAGCCAGACTATTAAAGCGGTGGTGTTTGATTCGGATGGGACGCTGCTTGATACACGCGAACTAATCCTAGAAGGCTACAAGACGGTGCTAAAACGGCATGGTTTGGAGCATTTGGCAGTGGATCATTACATTCGGCAGCGCCTTGGTAAACCAGTGCCCGAAACCTATGAACAAATTATTGCTGGTCATGACGTGGATGTATCGGTGACAGAATTGGCAGCTGAGCACGACAATGTGCAAAACAATACCGTTAACCTCATTAAGCCATACCCACATGCCGAGGACGTCTTGCGGGAGTGGAAAGCCGCAGGCGTAAAACTGTGCCTGTTTACCTCTGGCAAGCGCATGATGATCGAGCGGAACTTTACTGGGGCAGGCATGCCGGACCCGTACGGATTGTTTGATGCAATTATCACGGCCGATGACGACATTGCTCGTAAGCCAGAACCCGATGCCATTCTAGAACTGTTACGCAAAATCGAAGTGGAACCACAAAACGCTGTAGTTGTTGGCGACCATGCCTTCGATATTATTGCCGCAAAACGCGCCCGCGTTGGCCTAAAGGTCGGCATGTTGCATGGCTTTGGAACGTCGCACGAACTACTGACCGCCGGAGCAGATTTCTTGGCGGACGACCTAACTAGTTTGAGTCGGCTTATACAACTTACCGGTAATTAAGGTAGTGCAACAAAACCACTAGCGTCCGCTAAAAGCCTGGCGTACAATCGGCTTATGCTCTTTTCTTGGCTTTCTAAACTCCTGGCCAGTTTACTGGTAGCGGTGCTGGCCGGCGCGACCATTACGGCGGTCCTAAACCAGACATTACTCAACAGTCATTACATAGAAGGAAAATTAGACAGCACCAATAGTTACAATCGGCTGGCCACGGCGCTGAGCGACCAAATATCCACTCAGGCCGCTAACAAGGGTGATGCGGCAACGGCTGCAAAACTGCACACGCTCATAACACCGCAACTGCTACGAACCAAAACCACCAGTGCGCTGGACCAATTGCAGGCGTATTACCGCGGCAATGGCCCTCAGCCAGTTATTGATTTGCGTGATCTGGCTACGCAAGCCCAGGCGCAGGGCATTGAAGTTCCGGCCGATAGCGCCATCAACAAGCCAATTGCCATCACTAGCAACAGCCAATTGCGGGATGTTAGTAAAACGTTTGACCACATTCGCATCGCGACCATCATTGCTAGCGCAGTGCTGGTGGTGGCGCTGCTGGCAGTTTCGTGGGAGCGGCACCGTTACGCTGCATTGCCGGATGTGCTTATAGTTGTGGGTGTTTTGGTGGGGCTGCTAGCGATTGCGTTTAGCGCGATTTCAGGCATGGCGGGGCATTACACCAAACTAAGTACCGATTCAAATGTGTTTGCACCGATTGCGCGGGATTTGGCGGCAGCAATTGCGTCTGACTTGGCTCGACGCTTAGGCATGTATGCTGGCCTGTTTGCGGCAGTTGGCATTGGTACGCGCATTTGGGTGGCTCGTATGCAGCCGTCTCAAACTTTGGCAAAATCTACCCTGAAAAACCTAAATAAATAAGGCTGTAGCATACGTGCGCGACTGGTAACAAGACCTACTTGTAGCGTATGATGATGTTATATGATTGTTGCCCAAAACCTATCCAAGAAATATAAAAAGAAGCTGGCTGTAAACGATTTGAGCTTTACGGTGGAAACTGGCAAAGTAACGGGCTTTCTAGGGCCCAACGGAGCTGGTAAATCTACCACCATGCGCTTAATGCTAGGGTTGGATAGCGGTGGCGGCACTACGACGTTCGATGATAAAAAACTGCATGATTACGAACAGCCTGCTCAGGTTATTGGTATTCTGCTGGAGGCTAAGGCTTTTCACCCAACCCGTACCGCAAGGCAACACCTGAGAGTATTGGCTGACGAAGGTGGCATTCCGCAGTCCCGCGTAGACGAAGTTCTGGCCGAAGTTGGCCTAACTGAAGTCGCCAAAGACAAGCCGGGCAAATTTAGCCTGGGCATGAGCCAACGCCTAGGGATTGCTGCTGCCATTTTGGGAAAACCGAAGTATCTGATGTTAGATGAACCGGCCAACGGTTTGGACCCAGAAGGCATCGCCTGGCTGCGCGAATTTTTGAAGGATTACGCCGACAAGGGCAACGGGGTGTTTGTTTCCAGCCACCTACTGAGCGAAATGGCCCAAATGGCCGACAACGTGGTGGTGATTGGCAAGGGGCAACTGATTGCAGCCACGTCCATCAGCGATTTAATTGCCAAAAACAGCCATTCCGGTGTGTTTGTACGTTCGCCTAAACTATCTCAGCTAGAACGCGTCTTAACTGGTGCCAAAGCAGACGTTACAAAGTTTGACGGTGGGCTAAAAGTGGTTGGTATGCAAACGGACGCCATTGGCAAACTGGCCTTTGACGCGGGTGTGCCCATTTATGAGCTAGCTGCGCAAAGCGCTTCACTGGAAGAGGCATTCCTGGAACTGACCGCTGACAGTGAAGAATATGTCGGCAAAAAGGAGGCTAAATAATGATTCCGATTCTAAAAGCCGAATTCCGCAAACTGCTAACGGTGCGTTCTACGTACGTTATTTTAGCAATTGCATTGCTGCTGGTGATGTTGTTTGCAGGTTTTGTCGAAGGTGTTAAAGGGCAGACTGTTAACTTACTGCATAACAGCGGCTTGCTGGCGAGCGAATCCACCAACGCCATTGTGTTCACCGGAATGGTTGTAGCCTTTGCGGGTCTGCTCCTGGTCGGCCACGAATACCGCTACAACACCATTATGTACACCTTGGCGTCGTCTAACCGGCGCTACAAGATACTGCTCGCCAAGTTTGTAGCGGTTAGCGTGTTTTCTATTGCAGCTAGCTTGTTCCTTATCTTTTTCTCGCCACTGTGTACTATTTTGGGCGCGCATTTGGCGGGGAAGCAGATTGGCCCACAAGCCTTCAATGTATGGTCGGTGGTCTGGCACTGCATACTTTGCGGTTGGGGCTATTCGCTGTACGCCTTTATACTGGTCTCCATTATGCGCAGTCAAATCGGCGCCATTGTAACGTTCCTCTTGATCCCGATGATTGGCGAAAACATCTTAGGACTGTTGCTGAAAGGTAATGTAAAGTACCTGCCATTTAACGCACTGCAGTCGATAGCTGTCCCAACTAGCCTGGGCAACCACACCACTAGCATGCATGCTGTAGGTGTTGTGGCCGTATATGTGGCGGTGGGGATGTTGGTGAGTGCGGTGTTGTTCGCTAGACGTGACGCTAACTAGGGCCACTTCTGCCTAGTAGACCATATATTGATATACAGGCAAATTATAGTACCATTGGACTATGAAGTGGCGTGAAGCGGCCAAACGGATTGACGGGATGCAGGTGGGTGTCGATATGCTTGCCGGAGGAATAACCGACATGTCCACGGAGGATCGTCGCGTCGCCGTTACAGCATGTGCAACTCTTTTGACAGATGCTGCGTTCGACATCATTGGCGAAAGGCCGTACTGGTCTACCAGAGCAGAACGGCAGGATGGTGTGGATGAGGACTGTTTCCTTTTTATGGATGACCTTCGCTGGCACCCGGGTGCGGCCGAGGCAAGATTAGGGGCTACAGTATACAAGTTGGGGACGCTTGTACTTGATCATGTTGGCGAGGACGCTGCGGAGCAAGTGGAGGCGCTGCGGATACTTCCGGAGCACCTTGCCCTGGCGAGTAGGTTCGGTGTATCGCCAAGAGATTACAGTTATGCGGACCTTAGAGCGTTGCAGGACGGCGACCCTGCAGTCGCCGAACGATATAGTGCCTGGCATCCTAGAGAACCTGTTAGCCTGCACTATTATTTTAATTCCGCGCTAGAAGAGCGAGTTACTACAGATCCAGCGCTAGGAGGCCTAGATGCTAGACAGCATCCCTTTATTACCAATGATATTCCACGGTACTACAGACCGCATGATGCACGCATGGCTAGGCAGCCTGGGTCATATACCTACCACACCACACTCCCCGGGTATGAAGGCTTTATACGCGTTACACTTCATAACGACAAGGTTCAAACTATAGATTTACATAGCTGTGATCGGCAGACTGACGAGCCAGGAGAACTGCTAGCTCAAGTCCAACGCGACGAACGACGGGATGAATCGCGCATAGTTTTTGATGCCATGGGTCTAGCTGGTTGGCAATTTGAAGAGTGGGCTCATCGGGTTGTCATTGCGGGGTCAAGCCTGTTCGGTGCACACCACCCCATGTTCGGGTATGGACCGAGCGTACGGAATTATCTTTACGCTCGACCGCCAGCTGCAACCGAGTAAAGTGGCCGGGTGATTGATAGATTAACCTATAACGGATAACAAAAATACTTATAAAAATGGTGGGGGCACTTGGACTTGAACCAAGGACCAATCAGTTATGAGCCGACTGCTCTAACCACTGAGCTATGCCCCCGAGGCAATAAGACACCTGCAAGCAGGTTTCTCATCGCGCAGGCAAAATGATTTACATTTTGTCTGGCTGCTTTTCCCAGTCCGTGAAGGTGGGGAGCTAACAGATACGAGTATACCAGATTATGTCAGGTGCGATATACTAAAAAAGTAAATGTTCGATAAAACAAACATACTAGCTAAGCTGGAACCGTATAACGCCATGCTGCGGGCTTATGTTATTACCCTGCGCGATGTGCGCAACGTGGGAGTGTTGGTGTTTACCGTTATTTTGGTACTCATAACCTGGAGTGGCATAAAGGCCATACAAACTAACTATGGTTTGCAAAAACAGATCTCCCAGTTGCAACAAGAAAATGACGTAAAGGCTCTAGAAAATGCGAATCTAGCATTCCAAAACGAGTATTACACCACCAACCAGTACAAGGAGATAACAGCGCGGCAAAACTTAGGCTTAGGTGTGCCGGGTGAAACGGAATTGCTGGTGCCCAAGACTGTTGCGCTAGCCCATACCGTAAAACAACCCAGCGTAACCACTGCGTCCGTGGCAGTGCCCGCACAGCCATTTTGGCAGCACAATTTTAGAGCCTGGATAGACTTCTTTTTGCACCGTGGCAGCATAGCGGATTGACATTTTCCGCCTCTGTTGCTACAATTACCTAGTTAATTCTTCGTGTATGAGGAAGAGCGACATATCGCGGGATGGAGCAGCGGCAGCTCGCATGGCTCATAACCATGAGGTCCCAGGTTCGAGTCCTGGTCCCGCAACCAAAGAAAGAGTCCAAGCTTGTCTTGGGCTTTTTCTTTGGTTTTGGATTCAAGGCTCAAGCCAAAGCCTTAGCTAAGATCTCCTAAGGAGATAATTGGTTCGAGTCCTGTCTGGTGCTTTGATACAATACGGGGGCATGACAAAACGTAAAATCAAAATTACCAAATTGCATGTAGGATTAATCGTATTTCTATTATCTCTGCTAATTGTAGTTGGCGGATACCATGTCTGGCTAAACTGGACGCCCCGCATACCCAGCGCAGTGCAAAAAATTAAACAAGAGAGTGAAGATCCTAGATGGTTTGGAGGACTAGACGTTTGTAAAAAAGGCTTTCGCACAGTATATGGCGTAACTCAAAGTAATGGCTTTCTGGGCATGACCACTTATTATTCAGCGGATGGCCGTAAGCTGGGGTCTAGCTACTGGTCGGATGGCGGTGGCAATCCCATACCAAGTGGGACTGTCATCTTTGATGACCGTGGATATACCTGTAAATCCGCTGAGTAGATTAAATGGATCAGTTTCCATCTTGCTAACTTCGCAAGAAGGTCCTTTTTTTGGTGGGCATCTGTAAAGTGGAATAATGTATCAAAGGTCTAGGTACACTTTGAAAATTTTTCGAAGTATTAAAGAGTTAACCACCAAGGTGGCGGAATTAGCAATTATGGCAGGGCCAATTTGAAAACCAAAGATACCCTTTACTAAGGTGACTCCAAAACTTATCCCAGCTACTAGAATTATTGTTTTTACATGTGATGTATCTCGAGTAAATAGCAAGATAAAAATCGCAATTACCTGAATGAGCAGGAGCGTAATGCCAAGAGCGCCATTGCTGCTAGCAAAGGCCGAGAGAAAACTGGTTTGTGTGGTATCGGATGACTTAACTAGTAAATATGAACTAATTTGACTCAATAAAGTTACGCCAAAAACAACTACAAATAGTAGAGCAATATTCCTAATCTCTGGACTTTTATTCGCTGCACTTTTTGCGCCCTCGACCTTCATTATCTCTAAATCGGCCATTGCCATTGGCGCGGTAATTTGTGGTTTTTGTTTACCTTCCACTGAAAGTATTGTAGCAAAATCAAAACTAACATGCGTCTATCATGAGTAAGCGATCCTGGCCTTAGCCACAGTAGGACGGATTAGAACCCGTGCTTTTTGTTTGCTACACTAGTGCTGTGAACGACAAACGATACTCCGTCATGGTTTTGCCTCGTCGCCAAGAGGGTAGTATTTTGCTGCAATCATGGACCAAAGAAGATGGTGTGGTAACCGATGGTTTCGGTAGCTTTTACCAAGCAGGCGAGGACTCCATGCAGGCTGCGTCCAAAGTAATGGCTGAATTCGGCATAAAAGCACAATTGGTTGAAGCAGCAAGGCTGCAGTACTTTATGGATAAGCCGACGGGCTTAGTTGACCTAAAGATTGTCGTCTATTTTGCTGACATTGAAGATGATCCATCACTTCAGGAGCAAATGCACTGGTTCGCCTCAGACGACGTGCCGTACAATCAAATGCATCCCGCAACAGGCAAGTGGCTGCCACTACTATTGGCCGGACAAGTTCCGCTAAAGGCAACCATAAAAGTGCATCAGCCGGGTCATCACACAAAAGGAAAAGTTACAGATTTTGCGGTTGAGAAGTAGCTAAGTATAAGCTAGGGATTTTTTCTTGGTTTGATAGCAGACAGAGCCCCGATCCTATGTCGCCCTTTCGATCAACCTCACGGCCTGCTCTAGTGCTGCAACTGGTTCTGCGGCTCCTGTGATAGCCCTGCCTATGACCACAAAATGAGCGCCTTCGTCAATGGCCCTATCGGGTGTGTAAAGCCTCTTTTGGCCGGTGGTGTCTGCTGTATTCGGCAGTTTAATGCCGGGTATAACTCTTAAGAGCCTGTCTAATTCTCCGAATTCGTATCCTTTTACAAGCTCTCTACCTGAAGAAACCAACCCTTGCAGGCCCGCTGACCGGGCGCGATGAGCAAATTCAACGAATTTTGATTCTGCGGTTGCGCCGCCCCCAAAAATACTTGTAACATCATCGTTATCCAAAGAAGTTAGCACGGTTATCCCCAATAAATTAAGTACATCCGTGTTTTTGCCAACCCTCTCATTCCTAGCCCTGACTGCCTCTGTGAGGGCACTCATGCCGTTTGACGCATGGAGCGTGACCATTAACGGAGGAACCGGTTCAGCGGCCACGTCTGTCGAAATGTAGTGAAACATAGTTTCATCTGTGTCGTGATGCTTAGGGTCGAACATTACATTAGAGCCAAGTGTCGCAAATCTGGCCATGACTGCGTCCAATCCTGGCCTTGTTGCCAGTGAGTTTGCTTTGGCGATCGGGTGGAAACCGGCAGTATTGAAACCAGCATGCATAGCAGCAGCCTGGTCCAGACTCATTCCGTCGTATGCAATGATGATTCTTTGGTCAGGGGACAGTTCGCCAACTCTATCAATTAACATTTCGTAGGCCTCCGCTAAGTTGTTAAACATACGATAGCACATTCTTCCGTCTGGCATTCCTCAAGTAGCTGGCTCCAATTCACACGTACATGTGCAACCAAAGGATTGTATCCTGGCGAAATCCGGGGTTTCTTAGACTGATATAATTAGACTATGCGGAAATTCGACAGCCTTAGTAAAAGAAGAATGGTGGCGGCTTTTATAGGCGGCGTACTATGTCTTTGCCTGTATAAAACGTATCTATATTTTACGAATAGAGAACAATTTGAAGATTCGAACGCGTTGGTCTCGACAGCGTTTGTGTTGATTGCTACGGGGCTTATCCTTTTAGTTTTAGCGCTTGACTCAAACAGAAGCTCATCTAAATAATTCTGATAAGACCTGGGATGAGAATGCAAAAGCAAACTCTTGGTTAATCTGCAATCTTAGAAGATATTGCAGATTAGGGCTATGCCTCGTTTAGTTGTAAATTAGTTTGACGCAGCATAAGCTTAAAGCATGATAAAATCTCAAAATTCTAAGGGCTTTAGTGTGGTAGAGGCACTTTTGGTAATAATTGTCGTCGGTATCTTAGGTTTTACTGGCTGGTTTGTGTATCATGCGAAAAATGTGGCTAATAAAAACTACAATTCGCAGCCAACTACGCAAGCGAGTAAGACAAATAAGGACAGCCAAACTGCAGATGGCCCATATGCAGGATGGAAAACCTATTCGTCCTCTTTCGAGAAGCTTTCTTTCAAGTACCCATCTAGCTGGAAGTCCGTTACACCCGCTATCCCTTCAACAGCTCCCGGTGCTGATTCGTTTGAGCTAAAAAGCCCCTCCGGCGCAGTTACCGTATCATGGGACTCTGAAATAGATGGTATTGGCGGCGCATGTGACCCTGAGGTTATGCCAGGGGATACCTCACCAGCGGGCCAACCCAACCCATGCCCATATTGGACGGTCCTGGATAAACAAAAACTTGCTGGAGCAGATCTGTATTATGTTGCAGGTGTCGTGACGGAGGACGGTAATACCTACTCTCCCTGGTGTGCGTTGCAGGATGCGGATGGCATTGTCCAGAGCCAAGGCAACATGGGCTATCTATTGTTTACGGGCAAAAATAATTATGTTAATCAAGCTGGATATAACAAATCACTACACGAGCTTGCGGGTCTTCTCTGTGGAAAGCCGTTTGGTGGGCAGGGCCTAGTGACGGGGACCAAGGCGCAGGCAACTGCTGCTTTGTCGGACGCCGAGTTCAAGCAGGCCAAGCAGATACTGCTTAGCGCAACCTATTAAATGCCACTCTGGCCTGCGCTAATCCATAGACCCAATCTTGATCTGATTTGTTTGCTATCATGTAGGCATGAGTAAATATCTAGTGACCGGTGCATCTCGTGGTATTGGTATGGCTACCGCACAAGTTCTGCTGACGCGTGGACACCAAGTGTACGGAACATATCATACAGGCGAAGAGACTGCAGAGGGTCTTAGGAAAAGTAACAATGACCTGCAGATGCTTCAGGTAAATTTGGCGGATTACCAAAGTATTGACAGCTTGGTTGAGCGACTAGGCGATGTCAAGTTGGATGGAATCGTCAATAGCGCCGGTGTATTTGAAGAGGTAGATTTTGAAAACTTTGATATTGCGGCCTTAGTAAAAAACTTTCAGGTTAATGCGTTTGCCCCAGTGTATTTGGTGCAGGCGCTCAAGAATAATCTAAAAGACGGTTCGGCAATTGTTAACGTATCTAGTACCGATGCCATGGTTGGTTCTAATGCGGGAATGGGCTATTCGGCCAGCAAGGCTGCGATCTCAAACCTAACGCTCAGTCTTGCCATGGCTTTGGCTCCTAGAAGAATCCGCGTGAACGCCATTGCCCCTGGCTGGATTGGTGATGGCATGAAGGCGCCCCAAGAGCTACTCGACCTGGCTGCTGACTATAATCCACTGAAGCGGCTGGGTGCGTACGAAGACATGGCCAACCTAATTTGCTATCTGTTGTCGAACGAAGCGGCCTACGTTAATGGCACGGTAGTTGTGGCGGATGGTGGTGATTTGGCCAAGAATTACATTCTGGATAAAGAGTCGGAACTGCTGTAGCGTATAGTCATGAGCCTTTACTACGAAGTCAAAATCAGTGCCGAAAACCAAGAGCAAGCCGATACAATCTTGAACTCTTTGCTCGAAAAGAAACTTGCCACGGGTGGACAGTTTCTGGCAGCTCCCGCACGCTTTCTGTGGAAGGGCAAAATTGAGGACATGGAATATGTTACCATCACAACCTACACCACCGACAGACACAAAGGCGCGCTCATCGATGATGTGCGTCGCACGAGCGTGGAAGAATTTCCAATGATGACCTTCATTTTGCCCGACGATCTCAATGTTGAGTTGCGTAAATGGATCGACCAAACGCTAGCTTAAGTCTGCTGTTGAATTATCCAGATTCAGAATTACTACCTTTGTTTCCACTCCAAGAACAGACTGCGGAGCTACTACAAAGGAGTCCTGTCTAATCGCCTAGAGGGGCCTACGTAGTTTTCTAACACCAATTACAACTGCCACAATTCCAACCAGCAGCATGCCGGCAAAAAGCACGATGCCAATGCCCTCGTGTCCGGTGCTAGGAGCTCCGCAGCAGCCGTTAACACCCAACTCAAGCATGATTCCTGCTGGTATGGCGCCGAGTATTAGCATAATGCCCAGTGTCAGTAGGAGCCTATACCCTACTTTTGAGGTAAATGACGCTGTCTTGTCCTTGGCTGATAGCGCAATGCAAAGGCCGCAAAGTACCACTGAAGCGGTAAAGAACTGTGGCCAGTGGTGAGTGTGGTCTATCAGGATGCCGGTACCGCCAAACGGCGAATAACCAACAAAACCTAATACTGTATCGAGTGCTAAGAGGCCGCTGAGGGTGGCGATGATTTTGTACGCAATCTTCATAGTTTATATGCATAAGCATAGCATGAGCTAGAGTATCCAGGGTTGTTCAGGACTAGGGTAATAGCTATTGTGGCCATACTTACAATCAATAAGCTAGTTAACACCAATAGCAATTAACCCAGCCACAATCAAACCAAGCCCAATCCACTGAATGCGGACCACTTTTTCCTTAAAGAAAAAGACGCCAACTAGCACCAGTGGCAGTACCGAAGCGCTTTTAATGGCACCTACATAGCCGGCATTTGGGCTAATAAGTTTTGCCTGGTAAGTTGCCAGTAGATTTGCCGTAAAGGTAAAGCCGATTATTAGGAGCGGCCAAATATTCTGTTTTACGCCAACCTGTAGTTTTTCTATGTAATTTGGATAGTCGGCCGACCGTTGGCGCACTACTATGGTTGAGATGAGGATGATAAACGGAATGCACAATAGTGATGAATAAAAGTTGTAGCTAGTAGGGTTGCTGACGCGCAGCATGGAAACCTCGATGTTGGCGTAGTAGCTCCGTAATATTACCGATATTAAAACCAAAACAAGCGCCAGTTGGTTGCCACTGACGTTAGTCTTTTCGCGTCGCTTGGCCAGATTGTTTAAATACGCACCACCAACGATTAAAAACGCGCCGGCAACGCCCAGAAGTGATGGTTTCTGATGTAGCACCAAGAACGCGCCGGCAATATTACCAACTGCAAACAAAGATAGCAGTGGTGCCACGTAGCTGATGTCAGCAATGGTAATTGCCCGAAAATAGCAGTAAACGTCGGCGGAACTACAGATTACGTACACTACTAGTAATTGCCAAAAATGCCCCGGCAACTGGCTGGGCCAATAAAATCTGGCAAAGAAAAGCGTGGCAATGATGAACGGCATAGCCGCGGTCTGCTGTAACCAGGTAAGGGCCATGCTGTCGATGTTTCGAGCGGCTTTTTTCTCGGTAGAGCGCCGCGCAGTTTGCATAAACAGTGCCAGGAGTGACAGTACGAACCACATTGGTGCAATTATAGGCTATAGTAGCTGCATGCAGATACTAAAAACTGGTAACTTTGAGATAGCGGCGAATATGAGCGGTGACGAACAGGCAGCAAAGATTGCTATATTACTGCCTGGGCGGCTAGACACAAAAGATTACGCTAATTTTACGAGCCATGCGGAGTACTTATCCCAAAAGGGTTTCTTTGTGATTGCCATCGACGCGCCAGGAACGTGGGACAGCCCGGGAGGCCTTAGCGACTACTCTACAACCACGTATCTAAAATCCATCCACGAACTCATAGGCTATTTTGGCGGTCGGCCCACATTACTCTTAGGCCACAGCCGGGGTGGTGCTACGGCTATGCTTGCATCCACCAATCCTGCAGTAGTCGGACTAGCAGTGGTTAACGCTGCTTATGGCATGCCAACACCACCCGATCCAGAACGGATGGAAAATGGCGCGTTAGTAGAATATCGTGATTTGCCACCGGGTGATGTTCGTACCAAAGAAAAACGGCGTTATGATCTGCCAATGGCGTACTTTGAGGACGGCGGAAAACACAATCCACTCGCTGCCCTGGTTAGCTACGGGGGCCCAAAACTGATTGCCCATGCAACACAGGATGAATTTACGTCACTTAGCGAGGTCAAAAAAATCTTCGGCAGCCTGTCCGAACCTAAAATGTTTCTTAAGGTTGATTGCACACACGACTATCGCCTGTATCCTGAAGTTATCCAGACTGTTAATGAAGCGCTCGGTGAGTTCATTGATAAGTATTTGCCAGTCTAATTGGTGCCAGCCCAAGAAAACCGTTGTCGAAATATCTGTAAAAGCTTATGCTTAAAGTAACAACGTATACGAGGTGGATATATGGCAGACGAACAGCCGGATTCGGCGCACAATACAGACGACAATAAATCGGCAGTAAAGCTCGAACCGCATCCGGCAATCGTGCCGGGTAAAACACAGGTGGGTCGACACGGCACCAAGATTGCTGGCCAAAAACTGGCAGTACTGGTAGCTGGTGTGGTGGTTGTAGTGGGAGTCGTCGCGTTTGTGGTTGTTGGGCACAAAGGAAGCGATTCGAAAAAGGTCGCTAGTCAGCAGCAAACAAAAACAATGTTCGACTACAACAAGTGTCTGAAAGACACTGAAGCCACCGGCAAAGATGCTACGGCGGCTGGTGCGGTTTGTCAGGACAACCAACGCAAGTATAACGCTGCGCATGGCATTGTCGACGACACTGCGAGCGGTGGCGACTTAGGTGACCCGGGCTCTACTGACCCACTAACGCGTGGTAAGGCGCTGGGCTACGGCCAATGCACGGGCACTGGTAGTGCAAAGCTAACGCACGCCCCCATGGACATGAAGGACGTTGAAACCATCCAGCCGATGGGCTTAACGATAGGCGCTCACGTGACGCCAGTTGACCACGAATATTATTACCAAAAGAATCCAAGCGCGGCAGCTAACACGTACCCCGTCTATGCCGTTATGGACGGCACCATCACAGGCGCTGGACACGTTGGTAACGCCTGGGCGGTATTCCTTAGTCACTCCTGCACCTTTTACGCTGATTACAACCTAATGACCGACTTAACTGACGAGATCAAGGCGCAGCTGCCAGCCGGTTGGGGACCCAACAGCAATGGTAACGTAAAAATCCCCGTAAAATCTGGCCAGCTAATCGGCTATGTGGGCGGACAAAGCCTGGACTTCGCAGTGTGGGATACTACCAAAACACTGAAAGGCTTCCTGAATCCCGTGGCTTACAACAATGCCGAACCCTGGAAGATCAACACCGTACATCCGCTTGACTACTTCACGGACACCGTAAAACAACAGGTGCTAACGCGCTATGTTCGCACCGCCGAACCACGCGATGGCAAGATTGACTACGATGTAAACGGCCAAGCCGTAGGCAACTGGTTCCAAGTCGGCACAGACGGCTACGCCGGTGGCGATCAAGGTACTAGCAGCCAAACCTATTTTAAGGGGCATCTAGCATTGGCGTATGATTACATCGACCCAACTGCCCTAACATTTTCGATTGGCGACTACCAAGGTGCACCAACCCAGTTTGCAGTTAAGGGCAGTGTGGATTGGACCAAAATTACCCCAACCAGTGGTGTTGCCAAAGTAGAGCTGGCCCAAAGGCAGTACACGTTGGCAGATGGCAGCAAGTGGAATACCAAATATGCCACCGGTATAAAAATGGTGCCAGGTCCATCACAGGCCACGGTGTTGCTGCAAATGACCGACAAACAGGTCATGAAGGTGGAGGTGTTCCCGGGTAAAACCCCGGCGCAAGTGAGTGACTTTAGCTCTGCTGCGGTTCTCTACAACCGTGGCCAAGATGCTCACATGCCTGTTAATACTACGGCTACACCATAGCTCCGGCCATAGCGGTATGAAAGCGCTTACGGCTATGTTTTTACAGAGGTTTGCACTATGCTATAGGAGCGTATGAACGATTCCGAAACAAAGAATTTAAGCAAAATAACCACCCAAACCCATGCTGGGCTAAGGTGGGCGGATGTGCGCAATCCAAACAGCGAAACGTTCGCGCAATTGGCCAAAGATTACAACCTGCATCCGTTGCACTTGGCGGAAAGCATTCAAAAGGTGCAGCACACGCAGGTGGAGCGCGAAGATAACTATTTGTTCTTGGTGTTGCATTTTCCGGTGTTTGAATCGCACAGTGCCAAGATATTTGCCGGGCAAATTGGCGTGTTTTTGGGGAAAGATTTCCTCATCACCATTCACGCCAATCACAGTCCGTTCATACAAGATGTCTTTACTGAATCGCAGCGCAGCCCGGAACGGGCAGATCACTATATGGGCAAGGGTCCAGCGTATTTGCTGTATGTGCTCATTAGTAAGCTGCTGGGCAGTATCGAGGCCATTAGTGACATTGTAGAAGGCGAACTAGATGGCATAGAAGGCTTGGTGTTCGAAAACAACACGTCCGATGCGCAGCGTATTGGCCGCATTCGCCAAAAAATTGTCCGTTTACGTCGACTGATCGGCCCGAAGCGTTCGCTGCTAAAAGACTTAGCCGAGCAGATTAGTACATTTTCTAGCCAAGATTTCTCAAAGCAGTACCACAATAACGTAAAAATGGTGGATCGGCTGTGGGAATCTATAGAAGAAGCCAAAGAAACCGTAGAAATTTACAAAGACGCCGATTTTACCACCAGCACCGAAAAAACCAACAAAATCTTGATGCTTCTGACACTGGTGTTTACCTTTACGATTCCCATCAGTATTGTGGCGGCCATATATGGCATGAACGTGCCGCTGCCGGGTGGCATTGAAACTGGCGCTTGGCATTTCTGGGGTGCTTACACTAGTTTTGGCATTGTGGTGGCATTTTCGCTGCTGCTAGCCCTTGCCATGTATTTGTATTTCAAAAAGCGGAAGTGGTTCTAGAGCTGCAACGTCGCATTTGGGCGGGTTTTCTGGTATGGTAGGCTAATGCTCGTTACCCCTATACATACTGATGCCATTCGTGCGAATGATATCTCGTTGCTCGATTTAATCGATCGTGTCATTGCTGAAGTTGCCGAAGGTAGTGTGTTGGTTGTTACGTCCAAAATTGTGTCGCTCTGCGAGGGCAGTGTGGTGCCGGCTGACGCACACGATAAAGAAGACCTAATTGCTAAACATTCAGCGTATTATTTGCCATCTGAATTTAGCCAATACAACCACCACTTTACCATCGTCAACAACACGCTGGTGGGCGGCGCGGGGATCGACGAATCGAACGGCGATGGTCAGTATGTATTGTGGCCAGCCAATGCGCAAGCTACCGCTAACCAAGTTCGCGCACATCTTGCGGAGCGTTTTGGGTTGCAGCGTTTTGGGGTGATTGTGAGCGATAGTACTTCACAGCCATTTCGGTTGGGGGCGAGTGGTATTGCGCTAGCGCACAGTGGTTTTGCGGCCTTGCATGACTACATTGGCCAGCAGGATATTTTTCACCGCCCATTCAAAACCGAGCGTGCCAACATTTCTGGCGGTTTGGCCGCTGCGGCAGTTGTGGCTATGGGTGAGGGCGATGAACAAACACCGCTCTGTATGCTTTCTGACTTGCCGTTTGTAACATTCCAAGACCACGATCCAACCGAGGCAGAACTAGAAGCCACCCGTGTAACTCTACAAAACGACCTATTCGCGCCGTTTTTTGAACCTGCTCCGTGGCTGCGCGGCAAACTTCAATCCTAACCTAGCAAATGGTGTTTGCCAGCTGCTACACTAGTAGCAACAATATAGTAACTTCAGGATTTTTCTGCATGACTCAAACCAAAACCCTGTCGGCACAGGAACATGCCGCCACATTTAGTAAAAAAATGCGCACCGTTGCGCTAGTAATAGTCGCATTAGCGTTCGTGATGGACTTGCTCGACAATACCATTGTGAACGTGGCCATACCCACCATCCGCGATAACCTGGGCGCCAGCTATTCTGCCATTCAGTGGATCGTGGCGGGGTATTCATTGTCGTTCGCGCTGCTTCTGGTTACCGGCGGTCGCATGGGCGATGTGTTTGGTTACAAGAAACTATTTATGGCAGGCGTCGCCGGCTTTACCTTGGCTTCACTGGTGAGCGGCGTGGCGCCAAACACCGCCACCTTGCTGGTCGCACGTATTTTGCAGGGTGCGTTTGCGGCGCTGATGGTCCCGCAGGTGATGTCACTAATGCAGGTCATGTACAAACCCGACGAACGGGGCGACATCAACGGCTTGTTTGGTGCGCTGGGTGGCCTGGCTGCTTCGCTTGGCCCGGTGGTGGGTGGCCTGCTCATCAAATGGAACGTGTTTGGTTGGGATTGGCGCCCTATTTTCCTCATAAACGTACCAGTTGGTTTGTTTGCACTGTTTATGGGCTTTAAATACCTGCCGGACGGTAAATCGCCCCACCCACTCAAACTGGACATATTCGGTACATTTTTGGTGGTGATTGCCATGTTCCTGTTGGTGTACCCGCTGATTCAAGGTCGTGAATATGGCTGGCCAGCCTGGTCGTTTGTACTTATGGCCGCATCGCTGCCCTTCTTTGCGTTCTTTGCTTGGTGGCAAAAGCGCAAGGAACGGACCGATGGGTCGCCGCTGGTGCTGCCTTCGCTATTTAAAAACCGTTCGTTTGGCGTGGGCCTTGGCGTAAACATGATCTTTGAGATGGCCATGATTGGCTTCTTCTTAACGTTTACCTTAGTGCTGCAGATTGGCCTTGGTTTTAGCGCTGTGCATGCCGCCTTGACCGGCTTACCAACTGCGTTTGGTATTGCCATGACTATGGCAATTGCTGGTGACAAACTGGTACCAAAGCTTGGCCGTTATGCGCTTAGTCTTGGTGCTGTAGTGATGGCTGTGGGTTTGGTAATAACCACTTGGGTGCTGCATCGTTACAATTTTGGCGTGCATTCCTGGCAGCTCATTCCCGGCCTGTTCGTAACCGGCATGGGTATGGGCTTTGTGTTTGGTTCGTTGTTTGCGGCGGTACTGAACGGTGTCGACGCCAAGCATGCCGGTTCGGCGTCGGGCATACTAAACGCCGTGCAACAAGTTGGTGGTGCCATAGGTGTGGCACTAATTGGCGTGGTGTTCTTTGGTCAGCTTAGCCACAACGCACCAAGCAGTTTTGCCAGCATAGAACCGCAGCTACGTCATACGCTTGCCGCTCGGCATGTTCCGGCTGCCGAGCAGGACAGTTTGGTTGCGTTTACCAAAAACTGCTTCATTGACCGTTCCCGCGCAAAAGACGCCAATGTTGTACCTAAAAGCTGTGTGGCAAGTGGTGACCAGGTGGTAACCGACAGGTCAGTAGTACCCGTAAGCGTAGGCATACTAAAAGATAGCGCCCTGCATGCTAACGCTACCAACTTTAACCGTGCGTTCAAGTGGTCCATGATCTACGCACTGGGCTTGCTGGTGCTAACACTTAGTCTGAGTTTTATGTTGCCACGCCACTTCCGTACCGAAGCGTACGCCGAAGTGTGATAGGGATTTAGGCCGGTTGACACGTTATATGTAGGCAAATAATATCTAAACATCTATATTGACGTTTGCGCTATTGATATGTATAATCTGGATTTTATAACAAAATCTTGATCTACCAGAGATGTCTGAACTACCAATCGGGCCCAATGCTAAGCCCAATACATTACCTCTTGATGCGCTAGACAATGCGTCTAGCCTTGTAGTGCCCGGCGAAAATCCAAATGTAGCGAGCACCGACATTTCCCGAAAACTGGGAGGTTTAGCCGTCCTCGATACGATAGAAGCCAGTGCTCCATTGGTGGGCAGAGTGTCTCCGAGGTCTATTAGGATGGATGCCGCCCGAGTACTGACGGCTAACTTTCTTGATAGTTTAAGTCCTTTGGTCGCGTCTTTGCGTGGCCATGCAACACACCGTGGTGTAGTAGAGGGACATTTATTTGCAAACCCACAGGGTTACAAAACCCCCGCCCGATTCAATATCTCTACGCGGATTCTAAGACGGCAACGCAGTCTTACTCGCACAGAAGCCGATCATGTACGAACAGTCGCACCATTGACAGCAGTAAACCCGTATATAGTAGCGGCCGGAGCTGCGGCGAGGGAGATAACAAACGTTTATTTAGATGCCGAGTTTGCCCGTCGTGATACGGAAACACGACAGGTGAAACCAAGCGGTAGCTACACCCGACTTTCGGTAGTAGGCATGGGCCCACACGGTATTATTTCCAGTGGAGAAATATTGCGTAAACGGCCGGATCTGGCCATGCAAGCAACCTTCATAGATAGAGCTGGTCCGGGTGGGGTGTTTGGAGCGGCAAATGGTTCAGCTCATAACCTGAACAGTGCTAACTATAAAGGCAATGAGCCGTTTAGGTTGCCGGATGTCACCGACGGTACCTTACGGCAATACGCAGGCCTGTTCCCACAGTACCCGGGTGAGCGTACAAACCGAAACAGTGGTCGTACAGGCAGTATTAACCGTATTATTCCATGGGCTCCTGCTCCCGACGAAATTCATAAGGGTGCTCGGTACCTAGACAACTGGGAGTTGGTAACGATGCTCAAAGAGCAGGCCGCCCTTACTATGCGTAAGGTTTTGCTAGGTCTAGATTTACAGACTATAGAGCTCAACCAAGATGGTGGGCCGGGTAAATTTAAGCAAACCTTCCGCGACCTGGACAACGATGGTGCCGAATATATTCAGTATACCGATGCGGCCTTGTTACCGACCGGACTTAGTGAGGCGCGTCGTGTTGCAGAAGGCAGTCCTCTATTTCAGGATATCCTGGATCTTCAGAAGGGTAAGCCAGGCCTGCCCTATTACACCACAACACTTGAGGCGTATAACTTCTTTGCCGACGATACACGGTCCCCAGAGAAACTACAGCATGGCCGTAGGTTCGCTCTTATTGGCAGCGGTGACGGTAGTGCGACACTGAGTGAGGACCTGGCGGGTCTGTTCCAGACCGCAAATCTTACCGATGTTGATAAAGTCTACATTATTGCCGAAGATACGGTAAGCAATCGCTGTCGTTATGCGCTCATTGCCGACCTATTGGAGCGCAGTGGTCGTAAAAACATCCTGGAGTATGTGCCGAGTCGCGTAGGCGGCATAGAGTTTTATAATCGCTTTGCACCAAGGCGCAAAGATCGACCTATTGATGGTCTAGTACTCACCAATGAGAACGGTGTGCTCATATCTGACAGTGCAGGCAGGTTTGTTAACGTGGACCACGTGATTGAATCGACCGGTTTTGTTTCAAAGCTCGATACAATTCTGGCACCGCTGCTGAATGGACAAAGTTTATCTGACAGCCTACGGGACATTACCGCGCCGGGCAAGCCAGGCGTGCGCTTAGGCCAACGTCTGGCGGCGTATCCAGAGATTGCGCTGTTTGGTACCGCCATTAACGGGGGCTTTAACAATACCAAGACTGCAGAGTACCCATTAACGACCCAAGACGTGCTGGCCGCAGTTGGTGAAAACAAGGTATCGCTTGGACTCCTTGGCCCTGATACGACTGCGGGAACCGGAATTTGGTTGAACAGGTATGCTCCGCGGCGGCGGTCTATGTCCGTACCGGAACGCGCCAAAGTTCTCAGTCGCACGCCAGCCACATCCACATCTGTGGTGGTAGACATGCCAAAGAAATTGCCAGCTATTCGCCACAGAATGCCTATAGACGACGGTCTCCTTACTCCACTACTACTTGCGGGTCTAAGCCAGCATCGACTTGATACACCTCGCTTGGAGATTAACTCTACTGTCCCCACAGTTGATGACGTCGCAGTTTCCGCCATAGTTAGGCAAGCTCATGTGACATACGATGCAACTATTCGCTTAAAGAATGGCAAGGTGGAGATTAATGTTTCCGAGGGTGTGCCCGCAGCTGTGTTGGCCGAACTTGCCGCCGCTGCGGCCAGTAAGTATTTTGTTGCATATGGCAAAGAGGCTACCCGTCGGCGGCGTAGCAGCTCAGGTCAGATTGCAGTTCAGCTAGTATATCAAAACGGACGACTTAAGCTTAACAAGTCTTACGCGCAAGCAGTTTAGCGAAATACTTGACAAAACACAAGCATGTTGCTATACTATGAATTAGTTTTGAGAAATAAAAACTTCAAAACAAAAACAAACAAAAAACTAACAGAAAGGCATGGCCGCTATGCGACTAGGCATTAGTCAGAACTGGGCGTACGAATTAGCCCCAGCAGACAACAGGTTTCGTGACGTTGACAAACTTTTACGTAAACTGTAAACCATAAAAATCACCCTTCTTACGAGTAGGGTGATTTTTAGTCTAGAGGTGTTATTAACAGAGAAGTCATACTTCCGCAAAACCTGTTGCCGTGCTTTATTCATAGCTCTTTTTCGCGTACAATAGCCCAAAGTAATGCATGCAAAAAATGACAGCTTCAGTCCGAAGCGAGCTACTAACATTGATGGTTTTTTTGCTAAATCTGGCAGGCCTGTAGAGAATCGTCTTCGCCACCCGGTATTCCATGCCTCTTCAGCAAACATTAAGCGGGAACCTGCTAAGCTGGCAGACATGCCTAAACG
>Ga0105242_10000716_pt1 | contig 25932 bp, 23 predicted proteins | sample KBSM24metaG_FD_81521 | JGI IMG/M metagenome (GOLD analysis project Ga0105242, IMG submission 81521) | Miscanthus rhizosphere microbial communities from Kellogg Biological Station, Michigan, USA - KBS M2-4 metaG | ecosystem: Host-associated > Plants > Roots > Rhizosphere > Soil | place...
CGATCCTGATCTCGCCGACTACGTCATCCTCGAGTTCGCCGCGTTCGAATGGCGCGAGGAGGACGAACCGGTGGTCAGCCACCCGCATGACCCGTTCAGCCGCATCGATGTCCTGCGTAGCAGCCGCCACGTCCGCATCGAACTGGACGGCCGCCTGCTGGCTGAGTCGAACCAGCCCATGCTGCTGTTCGAAACCCTGCTGCCGGTCCGGTTCTATCTGCCTCGCGAGGACGTGACCTTCCGGCTCCAACCCAGCAACACGGCGACCTACTGTGCGTACAAAGGCCGGGCGTCCTACTACTCGGTGCCCGACGGGCCGCGCAATGTGGCGTGGGCGTATCACAATCCGCTGCACGACGCCGAACCCGTGCGCGACCGCATATGTTTCTTCGACGAACGTGTCGACGTGATCGTGGACGGCAAGCACCGCGACCGCCCGGTCACGCCCTGGAGTGACGAATGACGTTCAAAGACATGCATTATGGCCGGCTGCCGCTGCTGTTGCCCAACGCGTGGGATGTGGCGTCGGCGCTGGCGCTGCTGGAGTGCGGGTTCGCCGCGATCGGCACGACGAGCTTCGGGGTCGCGTCCAGCCTTGGCAGGCCCGACGGCGGCCGGTCGACCGGCGAGGCCAACCTCGGCCTGGCCGCCGCGCTGCAACCGCTTGACTGCTACGTCAGCGTCGACATCGAGGACGGCTATGCCGATGACCCGGACGAGGTCGCCGACTACGTCGCCCGGCTACCCGTCGACGGCATCAACATCGAGGACAGCACCGCCGAAGAGCTGATCGACCCGCAACGGCATGCGGCGAAAGTGCAGGCCATCAAACAACGTTCACCCGAGGTGTTCGTCAACGCCCGCGTCGACACCTACTGGCTGGGCCAGGACGCTACCGTCACTGCGACGCTGAACCGGGCCGCACGTTACGTCGAGGCAGGCGCGGATGGCGTATTCGTTCCCGGTGCGGCCGAGCCCGACGTGCTGAGTGAACTCACTGCGGCCATCCCGCTACCCGTCAATGTCCTTGCCATTCCCGGACTCTCGCTGCGGGACCTGGCGGCGCTCGGCGTGCGCCGGGTGTCGACGGGCTCGCTGCCGTACCGAGCCGCTATCCACGCCGCGGCACAGGCTGCGGTTGCCGTCCGCGACGCGACCGAGCTGCCTGCCGCCGATGCATACCCCGAGATGCAACGACGCCTGGTGCGCTATGCCAATCAAAAGTTCAGCGGGTAGCCGCCACTGACCTTGATCGTCTCACCGGTGATGAAGGACGCCTCGTCGGAACACAGGAACAGCATCGCAGAGACGATGTCGTCCATCGTGCCGAGCCGGTGCACGAGTTGGAGGCGCTGGACGAACTCGTCGATCAACGGCTTCGGCAGATCGGCCAGCGCGTTCTCGGTGTTCATCAGGCCCGGCGCGATCGCGTTGACGCGGATGCGATCCGGCGCCAGTTCGGTCGCGAACGCGACGGTCAGACCACGCACGGTCAGCTTGGACACCGCGTACGGGGTCGCGCTCATATAGCCGGCCATCGACGAGATGTTGAGCACCACGCCGCCACCACGGTCGCGCATCGAGTCCCTGCAGGCCAGCGTCACGTTGATCACGCCCATCACGTTCACGTCGAACAGGCTGCGGATCTCCTTGCGCGACAACACGCCGAACGGTTGGTTGTACTTCATCAGATGCAGGCCCGCATTGTTGATCGCGATGTCGATACCGCCGAACCGGTCGATCGTCGTCGCGATCGTCGCGTCCACCTGCTCGGCGTCGGCAACGTCGCAGTCCACCGCGATCGCCCGGCGGCCTGCGTCGACAAGTGAGGCTGCCGTGCGTTCAGCCATGTCGACGTCGATGTCGGCGATCACCACAGTGGCGCCCTCGGCGGCCAGTGCCCGCGCGAACGCACGACCGAAGCCGATCGCACCGCCGGTGATCACCGCGGTACGGCCTTCGAATCTCATAGCAGCTCTTTCGTCGGGCAGGCCGCCGCGCTGGTATCGGCCACGGAGCCTGCGGGCAGCATGGTTGATTCGAGCACGGTCAAAGCCTCACGGTACTCAGGACGCGTCCAGAAGCCCGAGTGGCCGCAGATCGGAGGAAATGTGCCGTCTGCGCGCGGTGTCAGGCTCTCCACATCGAGCAGCCGGTAGTCGACCGCCTCCAGCGCTTCCTTCATGCTGCGGTCACGGTCGTCGTTGATCCACGACCCGATCGGATCTGTGCGAGCCCAGAGATTGATCCACCGTAGGTGCTGCCGTTGACGCAACCGGGGCAGCGCACCAGTCCCGAAGTAGGCCGGGAAGTTTCGTGCATACAGGCGGCGCAGGGGTGATCCGAATGTCAACAGCGCAACCCGATCCCCCGTGCGCGCGTCGTCCTGCAACAACGTCGCCGCGGCGATCACCGTGCCCTGACTGTGCGCCACCAGCGCCACCCGCGTGTCGTCCGCGGCCGTCAACACCCGCAGCCGGTCGAGTAGTTCGGGTACCGTGCGCTCCGCGTAGCACGGCGGGGTCAGCGGGTGGTTCGCGCGCGGCCAGAAGGTGATCACATCCCACAGCACCGCAACCGCCCGCCGCAGTTGGCGATCCCGAAAAGCCTGTACGGCCAACAGAACCAGACCCGTCACCAGTGAGATCGTGATGAACACGCTGGCGTTGGTGAGGGCGGGCGAGTATGCGGGCAATGAGCCGAAGCCGCCGCTGCCCGACAGGTACCAGGCCGCCAACGCCAGCATCACTGCCACCGTGAACAGCGCGAGCCCCGCCACGATCGGCGCGGCCAGATCGGTCAGCGACGCCCAGGCCCGCGACGACGCAACCTGCTTCGCCCTGACGTTGGTGTCTGCCGTACCGGGGTAGTCGGCCAGCACAGACCGCAGTTCGGCCTTGGCCCGCCTGCGGGTGATCCCCCACCACACGCATAGTCCGGTGATGATCGCGGCGATGATCAGCACGACAACCGCCACCGCCGCCCAGAAGTACGGCGGCGGCACGATCAGGGGCGCATCGGCATTCAGCGCGGCGGCCTTGTCGGAGAACGACGCCGTATCACTGGCGAGTGTCGCCGTCCTGCGGGCGATTTCGCTGTGGGCCGCCCCCGTCGACAGCACCGCCTTGCCGAGAGCCTGTGCGGTCCACAGGCCGACCCCGACGCTGAACCCGCCACCGATGAGCCAGGCGAGCAACGCGACGACGGGTGCGGTGAATCCCCGAAGCGAGGGCGGGTAGCCGTCGCCCTGGTCACCGGCACGACCTCGCATCGACAGTGCGGTGAAGAGGAACAGCCCGACCAGCAGGACGACCTGTATCACGAGCAGAACGTAGATCGCTTCGCGCAGACCTGGAAAGTGCATCGGCGCAGCCGGATACGCCACGTCCGCCGTCGCGACCCATACCAAGGAGGCGACCAGCAGGCCCAACGAGACCCACCGCAGCAGAAGCAGGGGCCGCGTCAGCCAGTCGGCGCCGACGCCGCCGCGCGCGGTGGCCCGATTCCACGTGGTTGTCAGCACCGCGATCCCGAGGACGACGCCGTTGGCCGCCAGCAGCGCGGTGCCGACCGTGTGTACTGCGGGCGTTGCGGCGTAGCGCACCGGTACGGCCAGGGCGAGCGCACCGAGCCCTGCCGTCCATGCCATCACGTGGCAGGCGCGCAACCGCAGCACCGACGGATCGGTGCACCAGAAGGTGTCGGATTCCAGGGGAACCTCGTCCGCCATCACGGCGGGGTTGGGCGGCCTGCCCACGACGCGGGTGCTCTCCTTCCCGAGCCGCCACAACACCGCGATCACGACCACCAGAGGAACGGCGCTGAGCGCCACTTGCACGCCGCGCGGAGCCGACGCCATCGCCGACAGCGGACCCAACCCGGACCCGCAGTAGTCCAAACCCATGCACTGCCAGACCATTACGTCCATCACCGCCACCGCGGCGGCGAGCATCAAGGTCAGCGTGAGCGAGAGCGCCAACAGCCGCAGCAGGCCCACCGAGACCGCCGCGGCGAAACGCTGCTTGGTGGCGGGCGGCAACATCCAGTGCGCGAGGTTGATGAAGATGAACGGCAAGAACAGCAGCCACACCGCACGGCTGGCCGGGCCGGACGTCAACCCGCCCCACGAGTAGGCCTCGACGATCCGGCGCCACGTACCCGGCGACCCGTTCGTGATGTCGTCGAGCCAAGGTTGTCGTCGATAGAAGCCCGCGGACTTGTCACCCGCGACTTCCTCCAGGAATTCAGTGGGGCAACTGAGAAGCGCTTCGGGCGGCGTGCCGGACACCCCGTGCACGCGCAGCTCCACGACCGTTCCGCTGGCGGCCATGCACCCATCCTGGCGCGAGGTTTGGCGATCGGGTGGGTGGGCACGCCAGCAGAGTGGCTCCCAGCGGCCGCTATCCGATACCCCTGGTTTCAGCTGCGGGCATTCTGGCAACATTACTCACGAGTCAGTTCGGTTCCGACGACACTCCGCGGGTGGGATGACAATGGGGTTTTCACACAGGTCAGAGTCGGTTTCGTTGGTCGCACAGGGCAGCGAGGGCGGTGGCGCCGCGCTCGACCAGGTAATCGGAATGTCGGCGGTGGCCTTCGTCGTCACCGTGGGGCTCCTGTGGATCGGCTATCTGCATCGGCAGCGCCGCATCACCTGGCTGAACGACCTCGCCGAGTGGGCCGGACGCAAGTTCAAGCGGCCACCGTGGGTGGCGCTGCCGCTGGCATTGTTCATCGCGACCCTGATCTGCGCGCTGTTCGGGTTCATCTGGGACGTCAGCCTGCACATCGGCAAGGGCCGTGACCCGGGACCGCTGGCCAACCCCGCGCACTACTTCATCCTGTTCGGACTGTTCCTTCTCTTCATCGCCGGCTGCCTGGCCTGCGTGCTGCCGTACGACAAGCCGGGGCCGTCGGCCGTGCGGATCACCCGCACCTGGTACGCACCCGTCGGCGGCATCCTGATGGCCGGATGCGGCCTCTACGCACTCACGGGCTTCCCACTCGACGACATCTGGCACCGCATCTTCGGCCAGGACGTCACGCTGTGGGGGCCGACCCATCTGATGATGATCGGCGGCGCCGGCTTCTCCACGCTGTCAGCGATCATGCTCAACCACGAGGGCCTCAAGGCGATGGGCGATGACGCTCCGACCGACGGCATCGGCATCAAGTTCATTCAGTACCTCGGCTTCGGCGGCATCCTCATCGGCCTGTCGGTGTTCCAGATCGAATTCGACTTCGGCGTACCGCAATTCCGCCAGGTGTTCCAGCCCATGCTGATCTCCGCCGCGGCGGCTTTCGGTCTCGTCGCGGCCCGCATCATGCTGGGCCGGGGCGCGGCCGTCATCGCGGCGTTGTTGGCGATCGTGCTGCGCGGCCTGGTAGCGCTCATCGTCGGCCCGATCCTCGGGGCACCGATCAACTGGTTCGCGCTGTATCTCGGGCCCGCGATCGTCGTCGAATTGGTCGCCCTGACGCCACTTTTCAAACGGCCCATCATCTTCGGCGCCGTCAGCGGCCTGGGGGTGGCGACGATCGGACTCTGGTTGGAGTCGTTGTGGATCGCCGCGGTCTACCACTATCCATGGCCGACCAGCATGTGGCCGGAAGCGCTCGCGATGGCCATTCCCGTCGCCGTCCTCACCGGTGCCTGCGGCGCGATGTTCGGCCTGGTCCTCACCTCACAGTGGCTGCCGTCCCGTGCGATCAGCATCGGCCTTGTGGTGCTGACGGTGCTGGCCATCAGTGGCGCGACGGCCAACGGACTGCGCTACCACGTGCCGCAGAACGTCACGGCCACAATCACTCTCGCCGATGTGCCCGCCGAGGGCCCGGGTCAGCGGATGGTGGATGCCGATGTGCGGATCAACCCGCCGGACTTTGTCAGCGACAACCCCAACTGGGTGTCGATCCTCGCGTGGCAGGGACATCTGGAGAATCAGCGCGGGGAGGTGGTCACCAATCTCGACAAGGTCGGACCTGGGCACTACCGCACCACCGAAGCCGTCCCGGTGTGGGGCACCTGGAAAACGCTGTTGCGGGTGCACGACGGAAAGACGTTGACCGCGGTGCCGATCTATCTCGCCGCCGACCCCGGAATCGGCGCGAAGGAAGTTCCGGCCGAGGCCTTGTTCACCCGTCCGTTCGTTGCCGAGATCACGATCCTGCAGCGGGAGCGCAACCCCGAGACGCCTGCGCTGCTGTGGATGGTCGGCTGCCTGGTGGTTCTGGTTTGCACGCTGGTTCTCATCAGTGGCCTCAGTTGGGGCGCGGGCCGGATCAACCGCAGCGAGGCCTCTGGCAAGGCCGAACTTCAGCCCACGGCGCAGGCGTGACCGGTCAGCCCGACATCGAGATACTGGCCCACCATGGCCTGCTTCTCGCGATACCGGCATTCGCGCCTGCGATAGCCGTCGCCGGTGTGGTGATCTACGTCGCGCTGCGGGACCGTCGTCGCGAGGGCGAGGCGCCCCAAGGTGAAAACTCGGATTCACCCCGCCAAGATGGTTCCCCGTGACAACTTCCAGGACTCTTGCGATTGTGATGGCCGCCGCCCTTATCACCGCTGGATGCGGCGGGTCGAACAGCTCCGACAACGCATCGGGGAACACCTCGAGCAGTCAGCCGTCGAGCGTCGGCCCGTCGGACATGCCGAACGAACAGGCACCACCGACGCGGCTGCTCGTCGACGTCACGATCAAGGACGGCAAGGTCACCCCCACCAACGAACAGTTGAAGGCGGGCGTCAAGCAGCAGATCGTCATCCGGGTCAACAGCGACGCCGCCGACGAGCTACACGTGCACTCGACGCCGGAACACAGCTTCAACGTCGAGGCCAAGCCGATGCAGTCCTTCCAGTTCACCGTCGACGTGCCCGGGAAGGTCGATGTGGAGCTGCACAAGCTGAACCAGACCATCGCGACCATTCAGGTGCAGTGATCGCGGATCGGTCCACCGCAGTCCTGGCCCACGGCCTTGGCGGTTCGACCGATCTGCCGATCCCGCTGAGCTATGCGCTCATCGGCGCGGCGTGGGCGTTGACGTTCACGTTCGCTATCGTGGCGCTCGCCTGGCGGCGGCCGCGGTTCGATTCCGACAAACCGGGCCGTCCGCTGCCGCGCCGGGTGACGACACTGGTCGACGCCCCGGCGACGCGTTGGGCCGTCGCGATCGCGGCGCTGATGTTCGCGGTCTGGGTGGCGATCACTGCGGTGTTCGGCCCGCAGGACGCGCACAACCCGCTGCCCGGCGTGTTCTACGTGTTGTTGTGGGTCGGGTTGGTAGCACTGTCACTTGTCGTCGGGCCCGTGTGGCGCGTGATCTCCCCCGTGCGCACGGTGCACCGACTGCTTGGCGGCCGATCGCTCGGCCTGCGCTATCAGGAGCGGGCGGGTTATTGGCCCGCCGCGGCCGGCCTGTTCGCTTTCGTCTGGCTCGAGCTCGCCAGCCCCGACCCCGGATCCCTCGGCGCGATCAAGACCTGGCTGCCCGTCTACCTCGCCGTGACGATGGCCGGAGCACTGTGCTGCGGGGACCGCTGGTGTGCCCGCGCCGATCCGTTCGAGGTGTACAGCATGGTGGCATCTCGGCTGTCGGCGCTGCGCCGCAACAGCGACGGCCGCATCGCTATCGGTAACCCTTTCGACCACCTTCCGTCACTGCCGGTGCGCGCAGGCACCGTCGCCGTGCTCGCGGTGCTGCTTGGATCGACGGTGTTCGACAGCTTCTCGGCGACCCCGCAATGGCGCGGCTTCGTGGCGGACCACACGGACTCGGTCGCTACGACGACGCTGCTCCGCACCGCGGGGCTGTTGGTGTTCGCCGCCGTGGTCGCGGGCACGTTCTGGCTCGCGGCGCGCGCCACCGGCGGCGTCGATGCACAGCGTCGCCGCGAACTGCCCGGGCTGATGGCCCATTCGCTGATCCCGATCGTCATCGGCTACGTGTTCGCGCACTACCTGACGTATCTCGTCGAGCGCGGCCAGCAGACATTCATCCTGCTGTTCGGTCTCGGTGATGCTCAGGTGCACTACGTGCTGTCGATGCATCCGCAGGTGTTGGCCAGCATCAAGGTCGGTTGCGTGGTGGCCGGACACATTGCGGCGGTGATCGCGGCACACGACAGCGCACTGCGGCTGCTGCCCGCCGGCCATCAGTTGACCGGGCAGCTTGCGACGATGCTGGTGATGGTCGGCTACACGTTCACCGGCCTTTATCTGTTGTTCGGCGGGTAGGCGGCTCTTAACGTAGACGCATGCGGGCACTGATCATCGTCGACGTCCAGAACGATTTCTGCGAGGGCGGTTCCCTAGGGATTGCCGGTGGCACCGCGGTGGTCCGCGAAATCAACGACTACGTAGCTGCCCACCGCGACTACGCCCACGTGGTCGCCACCAAGGACTACCACATCGAGCCGGGCGAACATTTCTCCGAGCACCCCGATTACCGGCTGTCCTGGCCACGGCATTGCGAGGTCGGCACCCCAGGCGTCGACTTTCACCCGGAGTTCGACGACGGCGCCATCCAAGCGGTGTTCATGAAGGGCCACTACTCCGCCGCCTACAGCGCGTTCGAAGCCGTCGACGACACCGGCACGCGGCTGCCCGACTGGTTGCGGCAGCGCGGCGTGGATGAGATCGACATCGCCGGATTAGCCACTGACTATTGCGTGCTGGCGACCGCCACCGACGCCGTCAAAGCCGGTTTCGCCACACGGGTGCTTCTCGACCTCACTGCCGGCGTGGCACAGGAGTCCACCCACAAGGCAGTCGAAGACATGCGCGCCGCCGGCGTCGAGGTCGCTTAGCCGGACTAGGCCGTCGGGTCCCGCGGGGCGCCGGTCCACCGCGGCGGGCGGCGTTCCATGTATGCCCGCACACCTTCCTTTGCGTCGTCGTGGCTCATGACCCGCAAGTGGATCTCTGTCTCGCGGGCGCCGACGGCCTCGCGGTCAAGGTCGAACGAATCCCACAGCAGCCGCTTGCTGGCCGCCACCGACATCGGAGCGGTGTTCTCCGCGATGTCGTGCGCCAGTTCCAGTGCGGCTGGCAGAACGTCGGCGGCGTCGAGCACCCTGCTCGCCAACCCGAGCTGCACCGCTCGATGCCCGTCGAAAGTCGCTCCGGTCAAAAGGATTTCGGCCGCCTTAGCGATGCCCACCAGGCGCGGCAGGGCCCAGTGAGAGTAGGCATCACCGACGATGCCCCGCCGGACCTGCACCACGCCGTAACGCGCGTCGGCGGCGAACAACCGGATGTCGCACTGCAGGGCGAGCGTCAGGCCCAGGCCGATCGCGTGGCCGTTGACCGCGGCGATCACCGGCTTGGAGAGTGACCATGCGGGCACGTCGATGCCCGCGGCGCTGAAGCCCGGCCCCGGTTCGGCGAACGTCTGCTCGCCGCCCGCCAGATCCGCACCTGCGCAGAACGCGGGGGGCGTACCGGTCAGCACGATCACCCGCACCGAGTCGTCGCGGTCGCAGGCCCGGCAGGCATCGGCGAGTTCCTCGCGCATGCCGTCGCCGATCGCGTTGCGTTGCTGTGGCCGGTTGAGCGTGATGGTGGCCACACCGCGGTCGATTACCAGCAGCAATGTCCGGTAATCGGGCTGGGGACAGTCCGGTTGTGATCCTCTCAGTTTGGGCACCCCCGTATCGTCGCCATGGTCGGTGATTCCACGTCGACCACGTCAATACTGGAGAGTGCCACTTTGAGCCAAGCTGCCAGCCCGCAGGCCACCCAATTGGAGGTGTGGCCAGGCAAGGCTTATCCACTGGGCGCCACCTATGACGGCTCGGGTACCAATTTCGGGGTGTTCAGCGAGGCCGCGGAGAAGGTTGAGCTCTGCCTGTTCGACGCCGACGGAGCCGAGTCCAGGGTGACGCTGCCAGAGGTCGACGGCTTCGTCTGGCACGGTTTCATCCCCAATATCGAGCCCGGCCAGCGCTACGGCTATCGCGTGTACGGCCCCTATGACCTCGCCACGGGACAGCGCTGCAATCCGAACAAGCTGCTGATCGACCCGTACGCGAAGGCGATCGACAGCACCTTCGAGTGGAACCAGTCACTGTTCGGCTACAACTTCAGCGATCCCGACAGCCGCAACGACGAAGACTCGGCGGTTGGAACGCCCAAGGCCGTGGTGATCAATCCCTACTTCGACTGGGGCGTGGATCGCCCGCCGCAGCACGCGTACGCGGACACGGTGATCTATGAGGCGCACGTCAAGGGCCTTACCCAGACCCACCCGGACATCCCCGAGAACGTTCGCGGCACGTACGCCGCCGTGGCACACCCGGTGATCATCGAGCACCTGAAGTCGTTGGGCGTCAACGCGATCGAGCTGATGCCGGTGCACCACTTCGTCAACGACTCCACACTCATCGAGAAGGGGCTGTCAAACTACTGGGGCTACAACACCATCGCGTTTCTGGCGCCCGACGCCAAGTACAGCAGCAGTTCCACCCCGGGCGGTCAGGTGCAGGAATTCAAGGCCATGGTCCGTGCGCTGCACGAGGCCGACATCGAGGTGATCCTCGACGTGGTCTACAACCACACCGCCGAGGGCAACCACATGGGCCCGACGCTGTCCATGCGCGGCATCGACAACGCCGCGTACTACCGGCTTGTCGACGACGACAAGCGCTACTACATGGACTACACCGGCACCGGCAACAGCCTCAACGTCGGCCACCCGCACACGCTGCAGCTGATCATGGACTCGTTGCGGTACTGGGTCACCGAGATGCACGTCGACGGGTTCCGGTTCGATCTGGCGTCCACGCTCGCCCGCGAGTTCTATGACGTCGACAAGCTATCGACGTTTTTCGAACTCGTGCAACAAGATCCGACCGTTAGCCAGGTCAAGCTGATCGCCGAACCGTGGGACGTCGGACCGGGTGGTTATCAGGTTGGCAACTTCCCACCCCAGTGGACGGAGTGGAACGGCAAGTACCGCGACACCGTCCGCGATTACTGGCGCGGTGAACCTGCCACCCTCGACGAGTTCGCCTACCGACTCACCGGATCGGCCGACCTCTACGAGCGAACCGCCCGCCGCCCTGTCGCCTCGATCAACTTCGTCGTCGCCCACGACGGATTCACGCTGCGCGATCTGGTCTCCTACAACGACAAGCGCAACGAGGCCAACAAAGAAGACAACCGCGACGGCGAGAGCCACAACCGATCCTGGAACTGCGGCGCGGAAGGCCCGACCAAGGATCCGGAGATCAATGCGCTGCGGGCCCGTCAGCAACGCAATTTCCTTACCACGCTTCTGCTTTCGCAAGGCGTCCCGATGATCGCCCACGGCGACGAACTCGGCCGTACCCAGCAGGGGAACAACAACGTTTACTGCCAGGACAACGAGCTGTCGTGGATCGACTGGGCGAACGCCGACACGGAGCTGATGGAGTTCACCCGTGCGGTGTCGGCGCTACGCACCGCGCACCCGGTGTTCCGCAGGCGACGGTTCTTCAGCGGCAAACCGGTCGGCCGTCGCGGCGGCGAAGGCCTGCCCGACATTGCGTGGTTGGCTCCCGACGGCTCGGAAATGACCGGAGAGGACTGGGAATCGGGCTTCGCAAAGTCGATCGCCGTCTACCTCAACGGCCAGGGCATTCCCGATCTCGACGTACGTGGTCAGCGCGTCACCGACGACTCGTTCGTGCTGTGCTTCAACGCCCACTACGAGTCCATCGAATTCACGCTTCCGCCAAAAGACTTCGGCCCTGCCTGGGTGCCGGTGATCTACACGGCGGATACCACCACGGCCGAGGAGGCCAAACCGGTGACGGCAGGCACCAAGGTGTCCGTCGACGCGCGTGCGGTGATGGTGCTGCAGGCGGTGTCGGACTAGCTCATTCGATCACGTCGTAGAACGAGTCCCCGTCCTCCGGTGTGCCATCGATCTGTCCGCGTTCGCGGCCGTGCCTTTCCACGTCCATGTGGTCGAGGTCGTAGTTGCTGACCAACCTGAGCCCACCGCCGGCGTCCGAGTCGTGGGCGTCGCTGGGCGCCTCGTCCTCGTCATCTCCGAGATCGTCCGGCACTTCCTCGGCGAGTCTCTCGTCGAGCGTTTCGTTGTCCTTTGCCTCGATCCATTCCTCAGGGGGGTCGACAACTTCGTCACCGTCGTCATTGCGGACCTCGTCGGAGTCGAGTTCCTCCTCGGGCTCGAGCGGGATGTCGTCGAAGTCGTCACTCGCCATGTCGCCCATGTTGCCCGACATCTGCCACGGCCACACGACGCGGTCCAAATTGACCACCTCGAGTTCGCCAGCACGTGGGAACCGCGAAGGCCGCGGCTGACTCAGAAGCGTTGTGCGCCAGCATGCTTGCTAATCGAGTTCACGCGTCCGTACCTGGCCGTATGGTACGGTGAGCAGCTATAGCAACCGTGGCCGCCGCCATGGCTCTCGAGACTTCTCGTTATCTCGCTGACGCCGGCCGGCCGGGCGGGCCGGGAGTAGGAGCCGAAGAGCGGCGGCGCCCTACCGGGCGGTCACGGTTGCCAGCACCCCTTCCGGATGTAATTGTCGTCCGTGTCAGCAGAACGCGGTGGATCACCGTATGCTGCCCAGCATGGCGCCGCCGCACGGTTCTGGCCGGCTAACGGCGGACGACTGGATACAGGCCGGATTTGCTGTACTCGTTGACAGCGGTCCAAACGCACTCCGGATCGAGCCCCTGTGTGAGCGGCTGCATGTCACCAAGGGCAGCTTTTACTGGCACTTCACCGATATGGCCACCTACCGCGTGGCGCTGGTCGAGGCGTGGGGTAACTTGCACGACCGCAACCGCCGGGTGTTCGAGAACATGCCCGACAGCGGCCCACGGGAACGCCTGGCCGTCATGATGCAGACTCTCGTCGCTCCGCAACACTGGGCGCTCGAGCGCTCGATGCGGCTGTGGGCGCTGACCGACGAGGCGACCAGGGCCAGCGTCGAGCGCAGCGACGGGCGCGTGCTGCGCGCCGTCCGGCAGGCCTTTGACGAATGCGGGTTCGAGGCGGACGACGCCGCGCTGCGGTCGCTGGTGGTGTTCGCGGCCGGTGTCGGGCTCATGCAGTCGGCGGGCCCGACCCCGGATGTGCCCGCCGAGCTGCGGGACCGCTTCCTGGATTTCATGCTGCGCCCGTAGCCGGTCAGGCCTTGGCCGTCGGCGCCAAACCCGTCTTCTTGTCCAGATACTGCAGCAAGTCGTGGGCGGCGAGCTCGACGTCCTTGTGCCGCCATTCGGAAGCCCGGTACACACAGGCGATCAATCCGGTGCGGTGAATTCGACGAAGGTCCCCGTATACGAAGGCATATCGCGCCTTCGTCCCGTCCGCCGCGCCATCGGTCAGTCCCAGATGCCACTCGGCATATTCGTCCCAGGTATGCGATTCAAGGTAGGTGTTCTGCGCTTCCGCCCGCGGCTGCACCTGTCCCCAGTCGCTGTCGAGGACGTACTGGCGAGCATCGATCAGCGAGCGCGCCTTGGCCACCGCGGCTTCGTTGAGCAGGTACTTGGCCATTAGCCCATTGTCCGCCCGTCGGCGCGCCCCGGCAGGGTATTACCTCTGTAACAGAGGTAATATCGCTTTCGTGGAAACCCGCACCGATCTGATCGCCGAGCTGTTCAACGTGGTGGGCCGGTTCCGGCGCCAACTGCGTCGGTCGACCGGCCGGGGGTTCGACACCACCGGGCTCACCCAGTCGCAGGCCGAATTGGTGCGCTTGGTCGGCCGCCAACCGGGTATCTCGGTACGCGAGGCGGCCACCGAGTTGGGGTTGGTTCCCAACACGGCGTCAACCCTGGTGTCCAAGCTCGCGGCCGCTGGCCTGGTCATCCGCGCCGTCGACGCCGACGACCGGAGGGTGGGCCGACTGCGCCTGACCGAGCCCGCACAACGTATCGCCGACGAATCTCGCGCCGCGCGCCGCGCCGCCCTGTCGGCAGTGCTCGACGAGCTGGACCCGAGCCAGCTCGACAGCCTGGAGCGCGGATTGGCGGTACTCGCCGAGATGACCCGCATGCTGCACGAGAGGCAACCATGACGACGCTTGCGATCGACTGTCAGCACCTGACCCACCGCTACGGTCAGTTCACCGCGGTGGACGACCTCAGCCTGCAGGTGCGCTGCGGTGAGACCGTCGGCCTTCTCGGCCCGAACGGAGCGGGTAAGACCACCGTGGTGCGCGTACTCACCACCCTGACGCCGGTGCAGAGTGGCGAGGTGTATATCTTCGGCCTCGACGCGCGTCGGCACACGATGGACATCAGGCACAACATCGGTTATGTGCCACAACAGCTTTCGATTGAAGCCGCGTTGACAGGCCGGCAGAACGTCGAGTTGTTCGCACGGCTCTACGATGTCCCGCGCCGTCGGCGGTCTGATCGCGTCGACGAAGCGCTGGAAGCGATGCAGCTGCTCGATGTCGCCGACGCGGTGGCGGGCACGTACTCCGGCGGCATGGTCCGCAGGCTCGAGTTGGCGCAGGCGCTGGTGAACCGGCCGTCCCTGCTGATCCTTGACGAACCGACCGTCGGCCTGGATCCCATTGCGCGCGACAGTGTCTGGGCCCAGGTGGAACTTATGCAGCGCGAGTTCGGCATGACCGTGCTGCTCACCACCCACTACATGCAGGAGGCCGACGCGTTGTGCGATCGGGTGGCGTTGATGCACCACGGCCGGCTGCGGGCGGTCGGCACGCCGACCGAGTTGAAGCAGCGGGTGTCGCGGGACGCGACACTCGAGGATGTTTTCCGGCACTACGCAGGCTCGGATCTGGGTGAGGACACCTCGCAGAGCGGCTTCCGTGCGATCCGGAACACCAGAAGGACGGCTCGCCGTGTCAGTTGATCAGAACGCGCAAGTACATATCGTCCGGGCGCCGCGCGGCTGGCGTCGCATCCGCGGAATGGCCATGCGGATGGGCGCTTTCGCGATCGTGGAACTGCAGAAGCTGCGCCACGACCACACTGAGCTGTTCACCAGGATGGTGCAGCCCGCACTGTGGCTGTTGATCTTCGGGCAGACATTCACCCGGCTGCGCGTGATCAACACGGGCGATGTGCCGTACCTGGCGTTCCTGGCCCCGGGCATCATCGCGCAGTCGGCGTTGTTCATCTCGATCTTCTATGGCATCCAGATCATCTGGGACCGCGACGCGGGCATCCTCGCCAAGCTGATGGTGACACCCGCGCCCGCATCGGCGCTCATCACCGGGAAGGCATTCGCCGCAGGAGTGCGCTCGGTGGTGCAGGTGATCGGTGTGCTGGCGCTGGCGTACCTGCTCCGGGCCCAGTTGACGGTCAATCCACTGAGAATCCTTGGGGCGATGGCGGTTGTGGTGCTCGGCGCGGTGTTCTTCTCCTGTCTGTCGATGACGCTGGCCGGGCTGGTCCGCCATCGCGACCGCATGATGGGCATCGGCCAGGCCATCACGATGCCGCTGTTCTTCGCCTCCAACGCGCTCTACCCCGTCGATGTGATGCCACAGTGGCTGCGCTGGCTGTCGGCCGTGAACCCGCTGAGCTACGAGGTCAACGCCCTACGCGGACTGTTGATCGGCGCGCCGAGCAACGCCCTCCTCGACATCGCCGTGCTCGTGGTGGCCGCGGTCGCCGGTATCGCGATGGCGTCGACACTGCTGCGCCGGCTGGTCCGCTAGCTCATGCTGACGCCTTAGCCGCCGCATATCGCCGACCTAGGTTGCGGCGGTTGAGTGGACTACATGATCCACGAAGCATCCTCCGCCACAGGCGAAGTCGTCCTCGTACTCGATGCAGGAACCGAAGCAGGCACCCGGCTGGCCCGGAAACTGTTACGCGACGGCTATCGCGTCGCGATCAGCAGCAGGCATGCCACCGACCTCGCGCCGATCATGCATGGCTACTCGTCGAGCCGGCTGCTGGCCGTGGCCGCCGATCCCAACGACCCCGTCCAGCGGAGCAGGCTTGTCGCCAGGGTGCGCGACTACTTCGGCACCGACAGGTTGTACACAGTGGCATCGCCGACGTTAGTAGCCGAGAAGGTCGCCGCAACCCATTTGTCGATGTCGGCGTGACCGCGGTTGCCCCAGCCCGGCCCGTGGCCACGGTTGTTCATGACGACGTAGTAGGCCACCTTGTGCTGCGCCACGTCGTCCTGGAACTGGCTCAGCGTCGGCGCCGGGTCGCTGCCCGAGAAGCCACCGATCGCCATCACCGCTGTGTCCGTCGACAATTCGAGGCCCGCAGCGCTCGACGACCGCAGGATCGCGGCTGACCACTTGGTGTTCGTGTCCTTCAGGATCGCATCGAGATCGGGATTGTCCGCGCCCTGGCCGAACCAGAAATGGCCCTGCCGGGACGCGTCAGCGGGCCCGACAGACGGTCCGCCGCCTTCGTGCGGCTGACCGATCGTGACGATCGCATACACCGCGGGCCCGGCGAGCGCACCGACGAGTCCCACACCCAACGCGCCAAGCGCGAACCTGCGGCGCGTCCCCGCTGTCCACGGCCCGAGCAGGGCGATCACGCCTATCACGGCAATCACGAGAATGGTCCACCGCAAAATGGGCAGCCAGCTTGCATTACGACCGAGGATCCACCAGCCCCAGACGCCGGTGCCCCCGAACAGCACAGCTAAACCAACTCGATACAACCACTTTTCGCGGCGCTGCCACAGCTCGTGCACCCCGATCGCGAACATCGCCGCCACCGGAGGCGCGATGGACAGGCAGTAGTACGCATGGATCGCGCCGTGCATGAAGCTGAGCACCAGTCCGTCCACGACCAGCCAGCCGCCGAACAGGATCGCCGCAGCCCGCGTCAGGTCTGTCCGCGGTGCACGGCCACGGGACAGCACGATCAGGACAGTTGCCATTAACGCGGCGGGCACCAACCACCCGATCTCGAAACCGAATTCACCACCGACCAGCCGGGACCAGCCCTGCGATTGGTCGCCGAAGACACCGAATCCGCCCTGCCGCCCGAGACGCAACTGGGCGCCCGCCGCCGATCCGACCACCTGGGCCGGCGGGCCGAAGCCCATGTGGTTGCGGCCGAGGACGCGGGCAAAACCGTTGTAGCCCAACACAAGATTCATGAAGTTGTTGTCGGTGGAACCCGCGATATACGGACGCGACGACGCGGGCCAGAACAATGTCAACACCACGAACCAGCCCGCCGAGGCGGTGAACGCGACCCCGGCCACCAACACATGCCGCAGCCGGGCCCACAACGTCGTCGGTGCGGCGACGAGGTACGCCGCCGCCAAAGCCGGGACGACCATCAGCCCCTCGAGCATCTTGGCGAGGAATGCGAATCCCAGCGCCACACCCGCCCATGCCAGCCACTTCGGGCTCGCTTGCTGCACTGCGCGCACGGTGCAGTAGGCTGCCGCGGTCATCAGCAGCACCATCACCGCGTCGGGGTTGTTGAACCGAAACATCAACGCGGCCACCGGCGTCAACGCCAGCACCCCGCCTGCGAGCAGCCCGGTGCGCGGGCCGCTGATGCGCGCGACGGCGCCGTATAGCAGGGCGACCGCGGCTACCGCCATCAGCGCCTGCGGAATCATCATGCTGGCGCTGCTGAACCCGAATATCTGCCCGGACAGCCCCATCACCCATTGCGAGACCGGCGGCTTGTCGACGGTGATGAAGTTGCGCGGATCCAGCGAGCCGAACAACAACGCTTCCCAGTTCGTCGAACCCGCCTGCGCCGCAGCGGCATAGAACTGGTTGCCCATCCCATTGATGGTGATGTCCCATAGATACATCACCGCTGTGGCGACCAGAAGTACTGTGAGGCCCACCCGGTCCCACGTGATCGCGGTCACCCGGGTGGGCCATGGCTTGTCGGCGTCAGCGGGCGGTGTTTGCGTCTCCAACGTCGTTGTCACACAGCCAGTGAATTACCACTAGGTTGCGTGAAGCTGTGAGGAACCGGCGAGGCTGCTGCGGGTTGCGCGCAGCGCATCGGCCAGCGGGATCACGCTTGGCCCGCCTCGACCCGTTCGCTTTGCATCACCTCGGTTGCGGCCCGCTCACCGGAGCGGACGGCTCCGTCGACCCACCCGCACATCACGGCCGAACTCTCGGTTCCGGCCCAGTGGATGCGGCCGCACGGTTCCCGTAGCGCCGGTCCGAATTCGGTGAGTACGCCCGGCGGCGCATGGCTGAGCATGCCTCCACCGGAATAGCGCTCGGTGGTCCAGCATTGCTCGATGTAGTCCACCGGCGACGCGGCTTTGTCGCCGAATCGACCGACGCGCTCGGTGAGAACTGCTCGTCGCCGCTCCGCTTCACCGAGCTTCCTCAGCTGGCGCGCGATCGGCCCCTCGGCGATCACGCACATAACACCGGGACGTGGGGCGTCGGTAGACGCGTCGATGGTGACCGGTGCGGCCGTCCCTGGCGCCGCCGACTGACCGGATAACCCGTCGTTACGCCAGAACGGATCGTCGTAGACGATGTTGATCTTGTCGATCGCTCCACTCGGCATGCGCTGGTGCAGGAACGACCGGTCCACCGGGAGCATCGGCTCGTACCAGATCTGGCCGGCTATCGCGATCGGCACCGCGACGACGACCCGGCGCGCCCGCACCGTCATGTCGTCAGAGCACACCGTCACGCCGTCGGCGTCCTGGTCGATGCGCCGTACCGGTTGAGACAAGTGCAGCGAGTCACCGATCTCTGCAGCCATCTGCCGGTACACCGCGCCCATGCCGCCGACGATCCGCGAGTCCTGGGAGGCGTCCTTGATTCCGAGCACGAACCCCGGTCCACCCCCCGACGCCATTTGGTAGGCCACGAACAGCATCGACACCTCCGAAGCGGCCGACGTGTAGCAGCCCGCGATGGCGGTCTCGAGCAGATCGTGAGCGGCCTTGGACACCGTGTTGCCTGCGAGCCACTTCGCCAGGGTGATCTGGTCCCACTTCTGGGCGTTCTTCGCTTCCCACGGTGCTTCCAAGGGGATCGACTTGCACATCTGCCCCAATTCGAGAAAGACAGCGCCGAGATTGGCCGAAACCCAAGGCGTCATCGTCAGCGGAACGGTGCCGGAGTAGCGATGCTGCTTTCCGTCGAGCACCATCATCGCTTTGCCATCGCTGTACTGCTTGTAGCTCGGCACGCCGTACTCGGTCATCAGCGCCTTGATCCGGTTCTGGCCCGGCCCGATTCAGGCGCCGCCGCGGTCGATCCAGACACCGTCGTCGCTGACCTCGGTGAACGTGCGGCCGCCGACCCGATCACGGGCCTCCAACAGCGCCACGGATTCGCCCGCCTGCTTGAGCCGCAACGCGGCCGTCAGCCCGGCAAATCCCGCCCCAACCACGCAATAATTTACATCCGCCATAATTGCTATGGTCCGCTGCAGATTGCGTCGAAGTCGCGCTTTGTTATTTCCTACTGGCAAATACCGATACCGAGGGCAACGCCCAAGCTAGCTGACGATCCTCGCGATCGACTTGAGCGGGATCTTCAACCAGCTCGGCCGGTGACGCGCCTCGTAGGCGGCCTCGTACGCCGCCTTGTCGAGTTCGTAGGCCTCGAGTAGATGCCTGGAGTCGCGCGGGTCGGCGCCGGACACCGCCGCGTACCCGTCGCAAAATGCGGCCGCGTTGCGGTCCACCCATTCGCGGGCCCGTGCGGCCAGCTGGCGTTCGCGGTCCTCGTCGGTGCCCTGCTCCATCAGTCGTTGGTATGCCGCGTACTCGAATGACCGCAGCACGCCTGCGACATCCCGCAGCGGGGAGTCCGGGCGGCGGCGGTCATCGAGCGGTTGGCCGGGTTCACCCTCGAAGTCGATCAACAACCAACCCTCCGGCGTCCTCAGCGCCTGCCCGAGATGCAGGTCGCCGTGCACCCGCTGGACCGTGATCGCCTCCTCGGCCAGCTTGCGGTAGCGCTCCTCGATCAGCGCCACGTACTGCTGCAGTTCGGGGACCGCCGCGGCCGCGGCCGACAGCCGCTCCAACACGGTGTCGATCGGGAACGCGACGGTCGACGTGCCGAGCTGGTCGGCGAGGGTTGCGTGTACGGACGCCACAGCCTCGCCGAGCCGGAACGACTCGCCTGCGAAGTCGCCGCCCACCTCGTCGGCGTACAGGTCGCCTTCGGCGAACAGGTCACGGGTGCTCGCCGTCGCCATGTCCCAGCCCTCTGCGGAGTTGGCCGCGAACTCGGTGACCATGCCGAGGGCGTAAGGCTCACCGTCGAGCGTCGTCTCGTAGGACCCGAGTAACCGCGCCACATGCTCGTTGCCCGCCCGCGCCAGCACCCGATTCAGTTCGATGTCCGGATTGGTGCCGGGGGTGATGCGGCGGAACACCTTGAACACAGCCTCTTCTTCGAAGATCACGCTGCTGTTGCTCTGCTCGGCACTCGACACCCGCGGCGCGGCGTCCACCGGCAGCGTGACACCGGGTTCCTTGACGAAGCGCACCGTGTCATCTGGGGAACCGACCGCCGCCGACGAATCGACCAGCGACAGCAGGTATTTCGCGTCCGCCGGGTTGTACAGCGCGTCGTAGGCGGTGCGGTCGCCCTCCGCGCCGATCGTCGCGATATTGAGAAATTCGAAGATGGGGCTCCCGCTGGATGTCGCGTCCGCGGCTCCGGCATCCCACCGCACGATGACCTGATAGCGCTCCGACGGACCTTCGGTGTAGGTGACGTCGAGCAGCACGAGGTCGAGGTCGTCACGCAGCGAAACCACGACCGCGGGCGCCGTGGATGACAGCTCGCGGTTGCGGCCCGCATACCAACGTTGTTGGACGATCCACTCATCGAACGGCAGGTTCATGACTGCTCTCCAGACTCCGGCGGCCGCAGCTGGAACCAGTAGAAACCGTGACCCGGCAGGGTCAACAGGTAGGGCAGCTGGCCGACGCGGGGAAACTCAACGTACCCGGTCATCTCCACAGGCGTGTACCCATTCCAGTTCTGCAGATTCATCTCGATCGGCTGCGGGAACCGGGACAGGTTGTTCACGCACAGCACGGTGTCTCCCTGGCCGTCCTCTTCGACCTCACGCACAAAGGTGAGCACAGACGGGTTCGAGCCGCCCAGTTCGCGGAAGGTGCCGATCGCGAATGCGTCGTGGCGGCGGCGCACCGCGAGCATGGTCCTTGTCCAGTTCAGCAGCGAGTTCGAAATGTCGCGCTGGGCCTCGACGTTGACGGCCTGATAGCCGTAGATCGCGTCCTGATTCGGCGGCAGGTACAGCCGGCCCGGGGTGGCGGTCGAGAACCCCGCGTTCCGGTCGGGCGTCCACTGCATCGGCGTGCGTACGCCGTCGCGGTCACCGAGCCAGATGATGTCGCCCATGCCGATCTCGTCGCCGTAGTACAGCACCGGAGAGCCGGGCAGCGACAACAGCAGCGCAGTGAACAACTCGATCTGGTTGCGGTCGTTCTCCAGCAGCGGCGCCAGCCGGCGGCGGATGCCGACGTTGGCCTTCATCCGCGGATCCTTGGCGTACTCGGCGTACATGTAGTCGCGCTCTTCGTCGGTGACCATCTCGAGCGTCAGCTCGTCGTGGTTGCGCAAGAAGATGCCCCACTGCGCGATGTCGGGGATGTCAGGAGTCTGGGCGAGGATCTCAGAGATCGGGAACCGCGACTCACGGCGCACCGCCATGAAAATGCGTGGCATCAGCGGGAAGTGGAACGCCATGTGGCATTCGTCGCCGCCGGTGTTGGGATCGCCGAAGTACTCGACGACGTCGGCGGGCCACTGATTCGCCTCGGCCAACAACACCCGGCCGGGATATTCGTCGTCGATGAACTTGCGGCAGTGCTTGAGGAACGCGTGTGTCTCGGGCAGGTTCTCGCAGTTGGTGCCCTCGCGCTCGAACAGGTACGGCACCGCGTCCAGCCGGAAGCCGTCGATGCCCAGATCGAGCCAGAACCGAAGCACATCGAGCATCGCCTGTTGCACTGCCGGGTTGTCGTAGTTGAGGTCGGGTTGATGCGAGAAGAACCGGTGCCAGTAGAACTGCCGTCGCACCGGGTCGAACGTCCAGTTCGACTCCTCGGTGTCGACGAAGATGACTCGCGCGTCGGTGTACTTCTCGCTGGTGTCGCTCCACACGTAGTAGTCGCCGTACGGCCCGTCGGGGTCATGCCGCGACTCCTGGAACCACGCGTGCGCATCAGAGGTGTGGTTCATGACGAGGTCGGTGATGACGCGAAGGCCGCGGCGGTGCGCCGCGTCCAGAAGCTCGACGAAATCATCGACGGTGCCGAACTCGGGCAGCACCTTGTAGAAGTCGCGAATGTCGTAGCCGCCGTCACGCAGCGGCGAATCGTAGAACGGCGGCAGCCAGAGACAATCGACGCCAAGCCACTTGACGTAGTCGAGCTGTTCGGTCAACCCACGCAGGTCACCGGAGCCGTCGGAGTCGGAGTCGTGGAAGGCTCGCACCAGCACCTCGTAGAACACCGCGCGCTTGAACCAGGTGCGATCCGCCGGCAGGGCCCGAGCGTGCCCGAAGTCTTCGGCGGTGGGGTGCTCGACGGATCGGCCTTGAGGGCCGTCCTCGACGTGGCTGCCGTCCGCCGGATCGTGTCCGGAGTCCGTGATGCGTTCGTCCATCAGCCTTAAAACCTACCCATGACGGACGAAACTGAATCGCCTTCACCGACGGCAGACTCCCGGTCCGTTGCCACCGCAAACTCGCCGCTGACACGGTCGTCGCCGACCGATCGATCGCGCTTTGCAGCGGTTGAAACCGCACTCAAGACGGGTTACGGTTTGGCCGTCCTAGATCCGTCAGCGTGGCGATCTGGCCATCACTGGCGTTGCTTTTCCGACCAAGAATCGAGTGGCAGTGGCTGATTCGACGCCAAATGATGGTGAAGCTCCAGTAATCGTTGGGATGGCCGACGCGGCGATGCATATGTATTCCGCCGCGATCGACGCGCACGATCCCGAGTTCCCCCATCGCGCCGGCATCATCCTCGCCGGGCTCCGCAAACTCCAGAGCTCACTGTCGGAAGCGGCGGGCCGCAGTCGCGTCACACCGTCGGTCATCGTCGCGCTCAGTGGTGTGCGGCATCGCTACGACGAACTGATGGAGACCGCCGCGCACGGGCCGGGCGCCACGCTGGGGCAACGGCTTTACGTCGCCCGCGGACACGCCAAGCTGTCGACCAGGGAGGCGGCCGCCGGGGTCGGTCTGCGTAAGGACCTCGTCGAGGCCGTCGAGGCGGAGGAGCCCGCCACCGAAGACGAGACGAGCCGCATCAAAGACCTGATCGCCGCGCTCGGCGGCTGACGCCACCGTCGTCGTCGAGGGCGTCGGTTAGGCCATGAAACGTGCTGCGCCACTGTGCCGCAGCACTTGGCCCGCCCGCGCTTGCCGGTAGCCGATGGCGGTTCCGCTCGCCGTCATCAGCATCAGACCGGCGAGCCCCGGCAACGCGACAACGGCAATGTCGGACGCCTTGGCGGTGCGCAGATACTGCTGATATCCGACTCTGGTTGCGCGGATATCGACCGGAACAGCACCAGTGGCGGGCGCCGGTGCGGGGTTGGGCACGGGCTCACGCATCCGGGGCGGAGCGCCGGCAACGATCGAGTTGGGCGCCTGCACCTGGCTACCCACGCGCCCCCCGACCGGCGGCGTCGCAGCGACCGGCGGAATGACCGGCGGCGCGTTCGGTGGTGTAACAGGCCGCGGTGGTGCAACCAGCGGCGGCACGATCACCACCGGAGCCCTGATGGGTTGCGAGTCACCCGTCGGTTCGTAACCGGATCCGCCCTGCCCCGAGGAGTCGATGACCTCGACATCCGGTTTGTCGGTAGGTACCTCGCTGGTGCGAAAGCTCGGCGACGGCGTCGGTTCAGGCTGCGGCTGCCCGTACGCCCGCACTATCGAACCTGTCGGTGCGGAGATCACCACGGTGGTGAACGGAGACTGGGTATGTGCGCCAGTTCCCGCTACCAGTCGCGGAAGAGGAATGTAGATGGTCAACCGCTGGGCCATCGCGGCACGGCCGATGCCTGGGGTTGTCGCGCGACCTTCGGACGCGCCAACCTCCTCCGACTCGAACGTAGTGGCGGACGGACTGAATTCGGCCTCCGCTCGTGCGCCGCGACCGAACTTCAGACGGGAACCACTTGGCCCGAGGTTGACCGCTCCCCTGATTCCACGCCTATCGATCGTGAGTCTGGGACCGCCGGGACTGATATCAAAGCCACCGCGGAATCCCGGTTGACGGCTGATCCGAATTCCGCCCGGACCGACCTCGAATCCGCCGCGATCTTGGCGGGCGCCGATTCGGACTATGGGGGGGCTGATCGGGTCCACCTCGTTGCGTGGCTTGTCGTGGTCGTTGTTCTTCTGGTGGCCAATGCCAAGCCCACCGAGTCCGGAATCGGCTGACGCGATCCCACCACCGATCAGCAGACCTGCAGCAACGAACCCGACGCATGCGATTAAGCGCAGGACCGGCTGCGTCACTATCCCCACTCTTCCCACAAAACAGTTGCCCCCCAGACAGCTAAGTATGCGCGATTATCGCATCTTCGCGCCAATTTCACATCAATTCATTGCCCAATTGACGTTGCTAGCAATTGACGCTATTCGACGCATCCGTCATTTATTGTTGTGCGCCCGGCAATCATGCAGGTATTCGGTATCGTTCCGGCGTGGCGCCTCGTGATCATGGCGACCCGGGCGATGCCCCGTCGGTCCCTCCCCCGCTTACCGCTATCGCCAATTCGGTTCGCCCGTCGGCCGCGGAGGAAGCCCGCACGATCGCCGCATCGACCAATGCCGGCACGCTCGCGACGCTGACCTCCGACGGCGATCCGTGGGCGTCGTTCATCACGTACGGGCTGCTCGGCGGTGAGCCGGTGCTGTGCGTGTCCAACCTGGCTGAGCACGGCCGCAACCTCGCGGCCGACCCACGCGCCAGCATCGCGATCGTGGCACCGCAACGCGAGGCCGATCCGTTGGCCAGCGGCCGCATCACGCTCGCAGGCGTCGTTGAGGAACCCACCGGCGGACAGCGTGCGGCAGCCCGTGATGCGCACCTGGCCGCCGTCGCCGCGGCGAAGTACTACATCGACTACAGCGACTTCTCGTTGTGGGTGCTTCGGGTGCGACGGGTGCGCTGGGTGGGCGGGTACGGGCGGATGGACTCGGCGACCGCCGAGGCCTATGTCGCCGCCGAACCAGACCCTGTTTCGCCGCGCTCGGACGGGGCGATCGCGCACCTGAACAACGACCACGCCGAGGCGCTGATCGCGATGGCGCAGTCGCTCGGCGGTTATCCCGACACCACCGCGGCCACCTGCACCGGCGCCGACCGGTACGGACTCGACCTGAGAGTCGTCACGCCGCGCGGGGTGGCCTACACCCGGATCGGATACGCCACGCCGATCGACTCGATCGACGAATTGCGTTCGGCCACGGACGACTTGACGCGTCGCGCCCGACACGCCTGAAATACCATCTTCGACATGTCTGTAACCGACCGACCGGACACCTGGCAAGCCGCCTTCGACCTCATCCGCACACGCGGTTACGAGCGTCGCGAGGAACCGTTCAAGCTGGCCAGCGGCCAGCTCAGCCACGACTACATCGACGGCAAGTTCGCGGTCGACACAGGAGAGCGCCTGGAGATCGTCAGCCGCGCTGTCGCCGACCTCGCCGCGCGGCGCGGAATCGAGTTCGACGCCGTCGGCGGGCTCACCATGGGCGCGGACCCGCTGGCGCACGGCGTCGCGATGGTCACCGGCAAGGCGTGGTTCTCGGTGCGCAAGGAACAGAAGCAGCGCGGCCGCGAGCAGTGGGTGGAGGGCACCCGGCTGCAGGCGGGCACCCGAGTTCTCCTGGTGGACGACGTCATCAGCACCGGTGGCTCGACGGCGCTGGCGCTCGACCGGATCGCCCCGCTCGGCGTCGTCGTCACCGGCGTCATCCCGATGGTGGACCGCGGCGA
>Ga0105242_10000717_pt1 | contig 25925 bp, 21 predicted proteins | sample KBSM24metaG_FD_81521 | JGI IMG/M metagenome (GOLD analysis project Ga0105242, IMG submission 81521) | Miscanthus rhizosphere microbial communities from Kellogg Biological Station, Michigan, USA - KBS M2-4 metaG | ecosystem: Host-associated > Plants > Roots > Rhizosphere > Soil | place...
TCGCGGCGATGCTCGCCGGGCAGGCGCTAATGGCGCTGCCCGGCCGGCCGCATCGAGCGCTCGAGCGCCGGCGCGCCGCTCGCGGCCAACCCGGCTGGTTGCGCCCGCAGACTGCGGCGGCGCTGCGGGGCTCCGCCGATCCACTTGCCTGGAAGCGGCTCGACGGCCCGCTTTGGTGGGCGGAACTGGCCCACGGGATGGCTCGGGGTCTGGACGAGAGCGGCATCTTCGAGCACCAGCGCCAGCGCGCCGCGGTGGTTGGCATCGAGGCCCGCCATCCCCTGCTCGACCTCGATCTGGTCGAGCTGGGTCTGCGGCAACCGCCGGCCGCCACCCTCGATCCGCGCTTCAGCCGCCCGGTCCTCCGCGCCGCGGTCGCCGGCCTGGTCCCGGACGCGGTTCGGTTACGCCCCGCCAAGGCCCGCTTCGACCCGTTGGTGATCGACTGCCTTGCCGACTCGGAAGCGGCGGCGGTGCGCTCGCTGCTCACCGACCCGGCCGCCGAGCTGCGCGCCTACGTCGACCCGGCGCGGGTCGGCCGCGAGCTGCTCGACGGGCAGGACGGGATCGAACCCGGTTCTTTCCCCTGGATGTGGCTGTCCTGGAGGCTCGTCACCGCGGAGATTTGGCTGCGTGAAGAGGCGGCGGGTCGCAGTGGGTCTACAACTTTTTCCCCCCTTGACCGCCTGATCGGCACCCCCGAAGATCACCGGACCGAAAGTTGACTCTCGGTCAACTGGAAAAGGAGCTCGCGTCAAAATGAAAAACCAGGCAACGGCGATCGCTTATGAGAAGCCGACCGTCGTGGACTATGGAGACCTGCAAGAGCTGACCGCCGCCTGTCTCGGCGGTGGCGGTGGTGACGCGGGCTATCCGGGCCACGTGGGCGGTTTCAGCGTCGGGGTCAGCAACCCGGCGGCGGGTTGTAAATCGAACCCCTGAGCTAAGCCGATAGCTGTATTCGGGCGTACGGCCGGCGACTCTGTCGCCGGCCGTACTTTTTTGTGCGCCCAGGTGTGCGGCGGGGAGCCGACTCACACTTTTCTCGCACCACAAAATTAATGACGGCGTCGCGGTCGAGGTATGCAAAAGAATCGCGATGCAGGCAGCGTTTGCCGCGGCGTGACGAGAACCGCGGTCAACGGCTATCGAGGCGCCGAGAAGGTGGAGGCGACGGGCCCGGTGGCGGCAGTGATCGGTCCCGAGGGCTCGCGCTGGGACGTCGCCGAGACCCTCCGCGAGGGTGGCTGGGCGGTTAGCTTCCGCGCCGCCGCCGAGGACCTCTCACCGGGTGAGGTGACGGTTGCGATCCTGCTCGGCCGCTCGCTCTCCGAAGCGGAGGAGGGGGCGAAGTTGCTTGGCGCCAGCGGCGACCCGGCCCTGGTCGCCGTTTGCGAGTCGATCCGCCCGGGCGAGCTGCGCCAGGCGCTGGCGGCCGGCGTCGCCGGGGTGGTCCTCACCGAGGACCTGGCGCAGGGGCTGATCCCCTGCCTGCTGGCCGTCGCCGCCGGCCAGGTCTGCGTGCCGCGCTCGCAGTCGGGCCAGATCGACGCCGCCTCGCTCTCGCCGCGCGAGCGGCAGATCCTCGGCTTGGTCGTGATGGGCTACATGAACGGCGAGATCGCCGAGCAGTTGGTCGTCGCCGAAAGCACGGTCAAGAGCCACCTCTCCTCGGCCTTCGCGAAGCTGGGGGTGAAGTCCCGCACCGAAGCCGCCGACCTGATCCTCGATCCTGAGCGGGGGCTGGGGATGGGCATCCTCGCGATCGGCGGTGAGCCGATCGATACCGCCGAGCCGGCAGAGGGAGGCGATCACGAATGAGCGGCGTCGCCGCGGCCGGCCGCGAGCCCGTCGCGTCGCTGCGCCCCGTCGGCCCGCCGGCACCACCGTCGACTGCCGCCTATCCGGCCCTGGACCGGATGCTCCGCCGCTCCTTGCTGGTCGCCGACGTCGCCGCCTTCCTGACCGCGATCGTCGTCACCTCGCTGGCCGCTGGCCGGCCGCTGCAGGTGACCTGGCTCGGCGTCTTCGGCCTGCTGGCGCTCTGCCTCGGCGCCAAGGTTTTCGGCCTCTACGATCGCGACGAGGCGCTGCTGCGCAAGTCGACCCTCGATGAGGCCCCGAAGCTGTTCCAGGTCGCCACCGTCGGCGCCCTCTGCACCTGGCTCGCCGGCGGCTTCGTGATCGCCGGCGGCACCCTGGACCGGGCCGAGGCGTTGCTGCTTTGGGCGCTGCTCAGCGTGCTGCTGGTCCTCTTCCGGGCGGCGGCGCGGGCGCTGGCGATCAGCATGGCGCCGGCGGAGCGCTGCCTCTTCGTCGGCGACCGCGAGGCGGCGCGGACGATCCGCGCCAAGTTCTCCGACCACCACGGCGTCAAGGCCGCGCTGGTCGCCCACCTCGATCCCCACGACGTCCCCAAGTGGTCCGCCAACGACAGCTCAGCTCCGCGGCTCTCGGAAATCCACGAGCTGGCCAACTCGCTGGGCGTGCAGCGGGCGATCATCGCCGCCGACTGCGTCGATCCGGACCGGATGCCGAACCTGATCTGCACCCTCAAGGCGGTTGGAGTGAAGGTCAGCGTGCTGCCGCGGCTGCTCGAGGTGGTCGGCTCCTCGGTCGAGTTCGACGACCTGCACGGGGTGACGGTGATGGGCGTCAAGCGCTTCGCCCTGACCCGCTCATCGACCCGGGTCAAGCGCGGCTTCGACATGATCGCGACGGTGATCGGGCTGGTCGCCGTCGCTCCCTTCTTCGCCGCCCTGGCGCTGGCGATCAGGCTCGACAGCCGCGGCCCGGTCTTTTTCCGTCAGCGCCGCGTCGGCCGCCACGGCGAGCACTTCGAGCTGCTCAAGTTCCGCACCATGGTCGACGGCGCCGACTCGATGAAGGAGTCGCTGCGCGACCGTAACGAGGCCAAGGACGGGCTCTTCAAGATCGCCGACGATCCCCGCATCACCAGGGTCGGCCGACTGCTGCGCAAGAGCGGCCTCGACGAGCTGCCGCAACTGGTCAACGTCCTCAAGGGCGAAATGAGCCTAGTCGGGCCGCGGCCGCTGGTTGCCGACGAGGACGAGCGGGTCACAGGCTGGTACCGGCGGCGGTTGGAGCTGACGCCGGGAATGACGGGTCCCTGGCAGATCCTCGGCCCGGCCCGAGTGCCGCTACGCGAAATGGGCGCGATCGACTACCTGTACGTGGCGAACTGGTCGCTCTGGGGCGACTTCAAGATCCTCATGCGAACCGTGCCGCACGTGCTCGCCCGCCGGGGGATGTGAGATGCGGGCTCGGCCAGCTCGGTATCGCTCCGCGAGGCCATGCGGCAGACGGCAAAGACGACCGCGACGGTCGCCAGCCAGAAGGCGATTCCAACGGCGATCAGGATGGTTACTGGGTCGGGCACCTGGGCTCCTCGGTGGCGATGGCTGCTGACGGCCGTACCCGTATCGGCGCCGGTCTGGGCCTGCTTGACCCCAGTAATGAGGTTGTTCGGCTCGGGTTCGGCTGCGCCGGGCTGATGCAGCTGCCCTCGCGGCGAGCGCGGCAGCGGCTGCTGGCCGAGGCCTTCGAGCGCGGCATCGACCACTTCGATGTCGCCCGCATGTACGGGCTGGGGATGGCCGAGGCGGAGCTGGGCCGCTTCGCGGTTGGGCGCAGGCGCGAGCAGATCACGATCGCGACCAAGTTCGGCATCGATCCGGGCTCTCCTCGGCTGGCCCGCCTGCAGGGGCCGGCCCGCTTCGCGATGGCGCGGATGCCGGCGCTGCGCGAGGCCGCCCGGCGCCGGGGCGGGGGGCCGCGGGAGCCGCGCCGCTACGACGCCATCGGGGCGCGGGCGAGCCTGGAGACGAGCTTGCGAGAGCTCGGCACCGGCCACGTCGATTTCTTCTTCATCCACGACCCCGGGCCGGCGGATGAGGTGGACCTCGACGGCATCGGCGAGCTCTGCGAGGGGCTGGTCGAGCGGGGGACGGTGGGAGCGTGGGGTGTGTCCGGCGACCCCGATCCCTGCCTGGATCTGGTCCGGGCGGGGGGGATGGGCGTGCTGCAAGTCCGTGACGACATCTTTGCGCCGGTTGTCGACGAGGCGGAGTTGCCGCCGCGGATCGGCTTTGGGGTCCTGGCCGGGGCGCTGACGCGGCTGCAGCGTCACCTCGCGGTCGAGAGCCGGCGGCGGCGCTGGAGCGCCGCGGTCGGCCGGGACTGCGGGAGCGCCGAGACGCTGGCGGCCCTGCTGCTGGCCGACGCGCTCGAGCGCAACCGCGGTGGCGGCGTCCTCTTCGCGACCACGCGCCGCGAGCGGCTTGGGGCCGCCGCGGCGCTTGCCGCACAGGCCTCGAACCGCGCCGAGGAGCCGGCGCTGGCCGCCTTCCGCCAGTGTCTGCGGGACGACTTCGGGCCGTCGAGGGCCGCCGGTGGCTGAGACGATCGAGACCGACGTCGCCGTCGTCGGCGCCGGCCCGGCCGGAATCGTCGTCGCCCTCACCCTCGCCCGCGCCGGCCGCTCAGTGCTGCTGCTGGAGAGCGGTGGCGAGCGCTACGACGAGCGGGCGCAGCGGCTCGGCGACACGGTCGGTACGGATCCCCACCACGTCGAGGCGGAGCTGGCGATGCGGCGGCAGATCGGCGGCTCCTCGAACCTCTGGGGCGGCCGCTGCGTTCCCTTCGACCCGATCGACTTCGAGCCGCGGGCGATCGTCGGCGACGCCGCCTGGCCGGTCTCCCACGAGGAGATCGCCCCCTACATCGGCCCCGCCTGCGAGTGGTGCCGCTGCGGCGATCCGGTCTTCGAGGCGGGGCGGATACCGGAGCTGGCGGGACGCTCGCTGATTCCCGGCTTCCGCGACGGCGACGTGCGCGCCGACGAGCTGGAGCGCTGGTCGCTGCCGACCAACTTCGGGCGTGTCTACGGTCGTGAGCTGGAGCGGGCGCCGACGCTGCGGCTGGAGACCGGGCTGACCGTGACCGAGATCGTTCCCCGCGCCGGCGGCGGATCGGACGGCGGCCGCAGCGTCGACCACCTGCTGGCCCGGCGTGCCGACGGCGCCGCGGTGACGATCCGCGCCCGCCGCTACGTGATCGCCGCCGGCGGCCTCGGTGCCACCCGGCTGCTCTTCGCCTCGCGCCGCCACGACCCGGAGGGGCTCGGCAACCACTCCGGCCACCTCGGCCGTTGGTACATGGCCCACGTCGAGGTGCGGGTCGGCCGCGCCGTCTTTTCGACCCCGCCCGAGCAGACGATCTACGGGCACGAGCGCGACCGCGACGGTGTCTACGTACGGCGCCGCTTCACTCTCAGCCCGGAGCTGCAGCGGCGCCAGGGGCTGCCCAACGTCGCCCTCTGGCTGGTCAACCCGGAGATCGGTGACGCCTCGCACGGCAGTGGCATCCTCTCCTTCGTCTACCTGATGCTGGCCTCGCCGCTGGGCCGCTACTGCGTCGCCGAGGGGATTCGCCAGGCGCACCTGAAGACCAGCCGCCGGCCCAGCCTGCGGGCGCACTTCCGCAACCTGCTGCGCGACGCCGGCCCGGCCGCCCGCTTCGCGCTCGAATTCGGCTGGGGCCGCTTCTTGCGGCCGGGGCGCAAGGTGCCGGGTTTCTTCGTGCCCAGTGCCGCCAACGAGTACACGCTCGTCTATCACGGCGAGCACCTGCCGCAGCCAGACAGCTTCGTGGCCCCGACGGAGGAGCGCGACGAGCACGGGATGCCGCGGCTGCGCACCCAACTGGCGTTTGGCGACGACGACGTCGAGGCGGTGCTGCGGGTTCACCAGGAGCTCGACCGCAGTCTTCGCGAGCAGGGTCTTGGCCGGGTCGAGATGATCCACGACGACGTCGAGGCGGCGGTCCGCGAGCAGCTCTTCGGCGGCTATCACCAGGCGGGCACGACGCGGATGTCGGCGCGGCCCGAGGACGGGGTCCTCGACGGCGACCTGGCCGTGCACGGCTTCGAGGACCTCTACGTCGCCAGCAGTGCCGCCTTCCCGACTTCGAGCCAGGCCAACTCGACCTTCATGCTGGTTGCCTTCGCTGCCCGCCTCGGCGAGCAGCTGGCGGCGGAATCGGCGCGCCCGGTCGCGGCGCCGGTGGCGACGGCGCGAGTGGCATAACGGTCGCCGCCCCCTTGGCGCCGCAGCGGCTGCGGGCCGCCGACATCTCGGTTCCGGGGCGCCCCAGTCTGGCTCCGTCGGTCGCGGTTGGCGCCCGCGGGACGGTCGAGGCTTCGTCGACGCCGAGCTGCGGCGCCGGTTCCGACCCCGAGGCAAGCGTCACCGATTCGCCCCAACTGCCGAGCGCCGACCGCGTCGCATCTCGCGCCCTCGGTCCGGGGCTCGACCACCACGGTCGGGCCGACCGTCGAATGGCGCAAATCCCTGAGCCTGTCGGCGGAAGCAAACGTGAGTCCTGCCGGGCAAATCGGTTGGTCGCTTTTGCACCGTATAGATGCACAAGTGACCAAGCGATTCGAAGGATCGATGCTGGGCACTATGGGGCAGGCGAAATCGCGGCGGCCGCGTCGTCGGTGAGGCGGCGGCCGGCGGACTGGGCGATCAGGCCGACGAAGAAGGGAAGGCCCTCGACGAGGTAGCGGCGGCCGAGGCGACGGGGCTCGGCGCCGAGGCGGAAGGCCCACTCGAGGCCGCCGCGCTGGGCCCAGGCGGGGGCGCGGCGGATGTCGCCGCTGACGAAGCTGAAGGAGCCGCCGAGGCCGATCAGCCAGGCGCGGGGAGCCGTCTTGCGAAGGCGCTCCATCAGCAGCAGCTGCTTCTCCAGCGGCAGGCCGATGTAGACCAGGTCGGGGGTGGCGGTTGCGATCGCGGCGTCGACCGCGGCGAGGCCGGCGGGGGAGTGCTCGAAGCCGTGCGGTGGGCAGTGGGTGCCGACGATACGCAGGCCCCGGAAGCGCTGGCAGAGCTCTCGCTCGGCGGCCTCGGCGGTGCCGGGGTCGCCACCGAGGAGGAAGAGCGAGCGACCCTCGTTCGCCGCGGCAGCAGAGACTGACCAGACCAGATCGGAGCCGGCGACGCGGGCGGGTAGCGGCGTCCCCTGCAGGCGGCTTGCCCAGATCAGCGGCATCCCGTCGGCGACGACCAACTCGCACTCCGCGAAGGCGCTCCGCACTGCGGCGGAGCGGCGGTAGGCGCGCAGGTGCTGCAGGTTGGGGGTGAGGACGCGGCCGCCGGCGGGCGACTCGACGATCCGGCGCACTGCCTCGGGCGGCGAAACCGCGTCGACCCGCATCTCGAGGATGTCGACGGAGGCGCCGTTCTCGACTGCGGCGGCGCTCACCCGAGGCCCTCCCGGGCGAAGACGTCGCGCAACTCCGCCGCCGTCGCCTCGCAGTCGAAGCCGCGCTGGACCGCCTCGCGGCCGGCCCTGCCGAGCCGCCCCCTCAACTCCTTGTCGTCGACCAGGCTGGCGAGCGAGTCGGCGAGCAGGTCGGGCCGGCCAGGGGCGACGAGGACGCCGCTGTGGCCGTCCTCAATCAGCTCCGGGATGCCGGCGATCCGGGTCGTCACCACCGGCAGTCCCATCGCCATCGCCTCCATCAGCACCACCGGCACCCCCTCGGCGAAGCTGGGCAGACAGAAGATCGCTGCGCCTTCGTAGAGCCGCTGCAGCTCGTCCTGGCCGACGGCACCGAGGAAGCGGACCCGCTCGGCGATCCCGAGGCCAGCGGCCTGCCGTTCCAGCTCCTCGCGCAGCTCCCCCTGGCCGGCGAGGGCGAGCTCGACCTCGGTGCCGCGGCCGGCCAGCGCCGCGACCGCCTCAAGCAGCACCGCCTGGCCCTTCTCGGGGACGAGGCGGCCGATGTAGAGGATCGTCGGGCGGTGGCCATTGCCATTCCCGTTCCCATTGGAGCTGCCGTTGTGCGCTGGCGCCGCGCCGGCCGGGGTGAAGCTCTCGATCGGGATGCCGACGTGGACGACGTGGAGACGTTCCCAGAGGGACGGGTCGCAGAGCCCCATCAGCTGGCTGCGGGCGAAGTCGCTGATGCAGACGACGAAGCGGGCGCTGGCGATCTTCTCTGGGAGGCGGAAGTGGCGGACGTCGTAGAACTCGGTCGGGCCGTGCATGGTGAAGCTCCAGCCCCACCCGCTGCCCGGCTTGACGGCGCCGCCGACCTCCGCCGCCAGCATCGCCACGTCGGCGGCGGCGTTGGCGAGGTGGACGTGGACGTGGCGGATCCCCCGCCGCTCGCATTCGCGCCACAGCACCACCGCCTCGAGGAAGTAGAAGAGCTGCCAGAGCCGGCCGCGCAGGCCGGGCGGGGCGAGCTCGAGGGCGCGTCGCAGGGTGGCGAGGTAGACGCGCGGCGCCCGCAGGGCCAGCCGCAAGTGGGCGGCGAGCTGGCGGCGGCGGAAGGGCAGCGCCGAAACCGTCGTCGCGGCTGCCTCGCGGTCGGCGGGGGCCAGTAGCTGGTCGGGCGGGGTGGGGCGGATCGCGAAGGTGGTGATCTCGACCCCGAGCCCCCGCAGCGCTTCGACCTCGCGGAGGATGAAGGTGTGCGAGACCGCCGGGTAGGCCGAGCAGAAGTAGGCGATCTTCACCGTGCCGCTTCCCCGGTCGCGGTCGCGGCCGGGGCGGGCCCCTCCGCCTCGCGCGCGGTCCGTACCCAGCCGCTGGGGCCGCGGCCGCTGGCCAGGCGCGCGTAGAGGCCGAGCTTGGCGACGATCAACGCCGGCGCCGAGAGCAGCGCCCGGTAGACGTGGGCGGGGGCGCCGACCAGGCGCAGGCCGCCGAGCACGAAGCTGGCCTGGGCGAGGGTCGAGAAGATCGAGAGCGCGAGCAGGCGCCGCGAGCGGAGCAGGAGCCCGGCACCGGCACCGGCGAAGTTGCCCAGTGCCAGCAGCGACTGCGGCGGCACCAGGGTCTCGAGGGCGGCGTGGAGTCGCTGCGGGTCGCGGCGCCGCAGGCCCGAGGCGAGCAGGCGACCACTCCAGGCGCGGATCAGCTCCAGCTTGCCCTTTTCCCAGCGCTCCTGCTGGCTGGAGCTCTCGCGGTGGGTGGTCGGCACTGCCTGGCTGACGCTCGCCTCCGGCGCGAACTCGACCCGCTCGCCGGCGAGCACGAGGCGCATGTGGAATTCGCCGTCCTCAACCAGGCCGGTGGTCGTCCAAGGAACCTCGGCGAGCAGCGAGCGCGAAAACGCCATGCCGGTACCGACCAGCCCGCAGGAGAGGCCAAGCCGCGATTTGCCGAGGAAGCGCACGGTGTCGCCGACCGCGAAGCCGGCGAAGCGCAGCGCCGCGGCGCTCGAGGCGCCAGGGTTGGCGGCGCGGTAGTCGACCTGCAGCGCCCGTGCCCCGGCGTCGAGGCGGGCGCCGACGGCGCTGAGCAGGTTGGCGGAGACGAGGCAGTCGGCATCGACGAAGACGACGCCGGCGAACGGGTCCTCCTCGCTCAGCAGCCGCTCCAGCGCCCAGGCCAGCGCGAAGCCCTTGCCGCGCCGCTCCTCGTCGCGCCGTTCCCAGATCTCGGCTCCGGCCCCGTAGGCGACCGCGGCGGTGCCGTCGCTGCAGTTGTCGGCGATCACGACCAGGCGCCAGGCGGTCGCCGGGTACTCCATCGCCCGCAGCGCCGCCAGGGTCGGGCCGATCACCGCCTCCTCATCGTGGGCGGGCACGAGGACGACCAGACGCGGCTGCTCGCCGCGCGTCGGCTCGGCGGCGGTTCGCCAGCGCTCGCCGCGCGCCGCCGCCAGCAGTCCCAGCAGATAGGCGGCCGCCAGGGCCAGCAGCGACTGCAGGGCCATGGCCGTCAGCAGCAGCGCGCCGGCCACCCTGCCGCGGCGGTTGTCCCGGCGGGATCGATGCGCAGGCGACCCCGCCACTCAGACGCTCCAGCTGGCAAATTCCTTGCCGGTCAAGCCCCGCAGCCGCTGCACCTCGTCGGCGTAGAGGCCCTCGAGCTTGGCGCGCAGCTCGGCGTCGACCGCGGTCTCGGGGAGGGGCGGGAAGAGGCTTCCCTCGATCCGCCGCCGCAGCGAGCGCCGCAGTGGCGGTGGGATCCGCCGCAGCGGCGGCGCCGCGACCCGGCGCACGAAGTAGTTCCAGCCGCGCGGGTAGGCGCGGCGCTCCTCGGTCTTCAACAGTTCCGCGTCGAACTCTGCCGAGCTGAAGTCGGGGTCGACGTCGATGAACGCGAAGACCTCGCGCAGGACCGTGTCGCGGTCGGCGAGCAGCTCCGCTTGGTCGACGACGAGGATCTGCTCGACGGGGAAGTGGTCCAAGTACTCGTCGAGCTGCGAGGCGTAGAGGCTCATGCAGGTCTCCTCGCGCCGGCGCGGGTCGCCGCAGTCGCCGAGCACCTCGGCCAGCGGCCGCCGCTCGCCGTTGACCGAGACCCGGTGCTTGTAGTGGGAGACGGTGCGGGCGACCGGGTCACGGACCAGGTAGATCAGCTTGGCGTCGGGAACCAGCTCCTTGATCCGCGCCGGCACGCCGCGGCGAAAGGGGTTGTTTGCGTACCCCGGGCAGGCCTCGCCGCGGGCGGGGACTGCCGGGTCGAAGAGCGCTTCGTAGTCCTCCCGGCGCTCGATCCGGCCCAGCTCGTAGGGGCGACCGGCTGGCGGCCCCGAGAAGAAGTGAGTCTCCTTGACCGCCGACATCTGCACCTCGGGGTGCAGGTCGAGGTAGTAGTGGAGGCTGGTCGTGCCCGCCTTACCGGCGCCGATGATGATGAAGGTTGGCAGTGCCATGGCGCTGCTGCCAACGGTTTCCGGGGGGCGGAACTTTTGGCTCTTGTACTTAGGTCTCCGCCTGCAGGGGCGGCTGGCCGGAGCCGCGTCCGAGGCGGGCCCGCAGGGCGGCGCCGGCCTCGGCGAGGCGGCCTCGGTCGCGGTCGTTGACGCCGCCGCAGGCGGCGAGGACAAGGCCAAAGGCGAGGCCGCCGGCCAGCAGCGCCAGCGGGATCCCCAACAGCGGCGGTGCCAGCCCCTGGACCGCATGGGCAGCGCCGAAGCCGGCGGCGTAGGAGCCGAGCAGGGCCAGCCGCTGGCGGCGCGGCCAGGTCGCCCGCAGGGGACGCTCGAGGTGGTTGCGCAGGGCCAGCCCGGAGAGGACAACGACGGCGGCGAAGCCGGCCAGCAGAGACAATGCCGGGCCGACCATGTGCATCTGCGGCGTCAGCACCACCAACAGGGCGATCGTCAGCAGCAGGCGGACGATCGCGATCAAGCTGGTCAGGCCGGGCCGGTCGACCGCCCAGAGCCCTTGGGTCTGGGTCGTCGTCACCGAGGCCAGCGCTGGGTAGAGCGCCAGCAGCGCCAGCGCCGGGGCGGCCGCGTCGAAGCCCGGCCCGAAGATCTTCAGCACCGTGTGCGCGGCGCCGCCGATCGTCGCGGCGAAGAGCAGCATCCCGATCACTTCGTAGCGGATCGAGTCGATCAGGGCGCGGTCGAAGCCGTGGCCGTCGCCTTCGCTCTTGCGCCCGACCAGGGTGGGGAAGAGGACTTCGGTGATTTTCATGCTCGCGGTCTGCAGGCTCTTTGGGATCACCAGGGCGCGGCTGTAGGCGCCGACGACGGCGACCGGGGCGACCATCCCGATCGCCCAGATGCCGCCCTGTTGGGCGATCCCCTGCGCCATCTGGCCAGGGGTCGCCTTCAGCCCGAAGCGCAGCAGCTCCGGCAGGCAGTCCAGCCCGGCCCGATATTCGGCCCAGCTGAGACGGAAGCGGGTGTAGGCGCGGGCGAAGAAGAGCCGCTGGACCAGGGCCAGTGCCGAGGCACCGATCGTGCCGATCACCAGTCCCCAGACGGAGCGCCAGGCGAGGCCGATGCCGGTGGCGATGACGATGAAGCCGAGGTTTTCGGTGAGGCGCACCCAGAACAGCTTGCGACCGGCGACGAAGGCGGAGAGGATCGAGTCGAGGTTCCAGGCGGTGTTGAGGATCAGCGTGTAGCCGGCGATTGAGGCCAGCGCCGGGACCAGCAGGTCGGGTTGGTGCAGGGGCCCCGTGAAGAGGAAGTAGGAGGCGACGGCATCGAGGATCGCCACTGCGACGGTGAGGCCGAAGGAGAAGGTGAAGACGGCGGCGAAGAGCTGGGCGACGCGTGGCTCGCGCGGCTGCAGCTGGGTGATCTCGCGGATCAGCGCCTGTTGCTCCTTGATCGAGGAGAGGGTCCACATCACCGCCACCGGTGCCCAGACGAGGGCGAACTCGCCGATTACCTCGATCCCGTAGAGCCGCGCCGTGATCACCGTCGAGATGAAGCCGAGGCCGACGCTGGCGAGGAAGCTGAGCGTCCCGAAGAAGAAGCCGGCGCGGTAGCTGCCGCGCTCGCCGCGGGGGCTCACGCGGGGGCTCCGTGGCGCGGGCGCAGCAGCATCGAGAGGGTGAGGCCGTAGCGGAAGACGGTTCGCACGGCGAAGCCGGCGGGGGAGGGGGGCCGCCCCTCGCGGCCGTTCTTGCGGGCACGCCCCTCGATCACCTCGCGGGGTGGGGCGATCTGGCGGCGCAGGAAGGCGCGGCGGCCGCGGCGCGGGCTGAGCAGGCCGTCGACCAGGCCGATCTGGGCGAAGAGCTGCTCCTGACTGCGCAGCAGCGGCGCCCGGCGGGCGAGGTCGATCGCCAGTCGGCCCCGCGCCGGCGGCTCCAGGCCGCTGGGGTTTGGCAGGCCGACCGCCAGCGCCGCCATCAGCGCCGAGGTCGACAGCACCGGGCCCAGCCGCGGGTAGCGAGCGGCCAGGGCAGCTAGGGCGCCGGCCTCGACCCCCTCGCCGTGGCGATCCCACCAGGCGCCCAGGTCGGTCGCCTGGCGCAGGCCGACGAAGCCGTCGCGGGCGTAATAGAGGAGCAGCGCCGCCAGCTCATCGACGGGGTCCGGCCGCCAGCCGGCGGCGGCCAGCTGCCGCGGCAGCAGCCGCTCGCCGGCGAAGCGCGTCTCATACCAGTGGATGCGCCAGTGCAGCTCCAGCGGCGGCAGCTCGCCGCGCTCGTGGACGAGGGAGAAGTGCAGCAGCGGCAGGCCGCGCCGGTCGACGCGGTCGCTCGGCGATCCGTAGCCGAGCCCCCGCGCGACCTCGACGGCGGCGCCGAGGTGCTCGGCGGCGACCAGGAGGTCGACGTCGCTGGACTGGCGGCGGCCCGGGTCGCCGTAGATCGCCTCGGAGAGGGAGGGTCCCTTCAGAGGAGTAGCAGCGATGCCGCGCTCGCCCAGCTCGGCGACGACGAGGTCGGCGGCCGTCTGCAGCAGCATCGCCTGGTGGCGGCCGGCGGCGAGCGACTCGGCGACGGCGGTGGCGAGCTGCTCGCCGGGGTCGACCTCCGCCAGCTCTAGCAGGCGCGGGCCGAGTAGCGGCAGCAACCGGTTGGCCCGCAGCAGCGTCGTCAGCTCGCCCCAGTCGACTTCGGCGCCGAGCTCGCCCAGGCGCGCCGTCGCCGCGGCGCGCCTGGCGGCGGTACCGGTGCAGAGGCGGGCCAGTTCGAGCTCGGCGGTCGGCACCGCTGGCTGGGCCGATCGGGTCATTGCCCCTCCTCGCCGTGGGGGTCGGGGCGCAGCCACATCTCCAGCACTCGCAGGCGGTCCCAGGGAAAGCCGGCGAGCAGCTGCAGGGGGGTGCGGTCGGCGAAGAAGCCGTTTGGCCCGGCGTAGGGGTCGCCGCCGGCAAGGGTGGGGGCCTGGGCGTAGAAGGTGACGTCGCCGGCGATGTCGCGGACGAAGATCCCGTAGCGCTGCGCCGCTTCGGCGATCATCCGCGCTAGCGGCGGCAGGCCGAGCGCGGCGACGTCGACGTTGGGGTCGAGCTGCAGATGGGCGCCCTCCGGAAGCGTCAGGGGGTCGCTCGAAGTGCCGTCGCTGCGGCGCGCCGGCAGCGCGTAGACCCCGGCGCGGACTTCGGGCAGGCTGATCGCCAGGGCGTGGTTGATTTCACCGGCTTCGAGGTCTTCGAGGGTGATCAGGCCGCCCGCAATCGAAAGCGAGGAGGCCGAGGCGCCCCACCAGGGCTCCGCGCCAGGCCAGGAGTGCCGGTTGTAGGCACCGGGGCTGCGGGAGGCGTGACGCATCGCTCCGCCCCAGCCGGCGACCCAGCCGGCCGGCGTTCGCCGCAGCCGCCAAAACTCCCAGAGCCGGTCGCTGTGCGGCTGCCAGACGACCAGGTGGCCGTCGCTGCCCGCCGCTGGGCGCGCCCCCGCGGGTAACGGCACCCGCCTCCAGGCGGCCCGCAGCGAACCGTCGGCAGGGTGCCCGGCGAGGCGCACGGTGACCGCAGGCTGGTCGGCGGGCACCCGGTAGACGGGCACGCTGTAGCGGTCGGTGCTGATCCAGGGGCCGATCGCCGCTTCGGCCTCGCGGGCGGCGGTGGCGGCGAGCGCCGCGGTCAGTTCTTGCGAGCGTGGGTCGAGCGGCGAGTCGGCCGGCACCGCGGTGTTCCAGAAGCTGGCCGGGCTGAAGAAGCGGTGGTGGGGGTCCGCTTCGGAGCGGACCGTCGCGGGATCGACCTCAACCCGCGCGGCGGGCGCCCCGCCACAACCCAGCAGTGCCAGGGACGCCGCCAAGACGATGGCTCCGAGCACGGCGCCGGTCTCGGCGAGGGGGCGCATCTATCCGCTCACCACCGCGCCGCCGTTCGATTGGCGACCCGCGAGCGCGATCCCGGCCCAGGCCATCAGGATCATGAACGCGAAGGGGGGTTCGTGCGGATTGACCAAGATCACGGTGAGAACGAAGATCGCCACCGCCGCCAGGCCGAGCTTCCAGGGCCGCATCTCGGTCGGGCCGCGGGCGAAGACGCCTTCGCCGACCGCCCAGAGCAGCGAGGCCAGCCAGAGCAGCGCTCCGAGTAGGCCCAGTTCGACGGCGTAGGCGAGGTAGGTGTTGTGCAGGGGCTGCGGCACCTCGGGGGTGCCGATCAGGGTCCCGGGCAGGTAGCCCGACATCGGGTAGTCGAACGGCTGGCGGAAATACTCGCCGCTGTCGGTGGCGTAGCGATTCCAGCCGAAGCCAAGCAACGGCTTCTCCCCGACCATCCGCAGGCCGGCGCCGATCTGGGTTTCGCGGTCCCAGACGCTGCGCTGGTCGTCGGCCCGTTCGCCGGTGCTGCTGGAGAGCGTCGAGGAGGCCGCGAGGGCGCCGCCGAGGATCAGCGCGCCGGCGACCAGCGCTGGCACCAGCAGGCGCCGGCCTGTGCGGGTTCCGAGGGCGACGACGACACTGGCCAGCAGCGCCGCCGCCCAGACGCCGCGCTCGAGGGTAAGGAAGCAGCCGGCCAGCGAGGCGAGGCCGGCGGCAGCTGCTACCCAGCGACGGCGCTGGCCGCGCCAGAGGCCGAAGGCGATCGCCGCGGCGACCGCGCAGACGTAGGTCGCGCAGCCCTCGGCAACCGCGCTCTGGAAAGGCCCCCCAGCCCGCAACACGCCCGGGGTGATGGCGTCGCTGGTGACGATGTAGCGGGGGAAGACGAGGGCGTGGGGACCGAGGATCTCGAAGATCGCGGTGACGCCGAGGTAGGTGCCGAGGCCGAGCAGGGTGATCAGTAACAGCTCCCGCTCGCGGCGCCCATGGAAAACGGCGGGGGCGATCAGGAAGAGCAGGTACGGCATCACCCCGAGCGTGTCCCAGAGGCCGAGGAAGCCCTTTTCGCCGCCGAGGGTGCCAGCGGCGGCTGCCGAGCCGATCGCGTAGAGCAGCGTCAGCGCCATCAGCAGGTGCACGTTGCGCAGCTGCAGCCGCGGCATTCCCACCGTGCCCGGAGCGCGCAGCAGGCACTGGAGGACTGCCAGCAACGCCAGCAGTCTGTTGATCGGGAGATTGCCGAGCCCCATCTGCCCCCAGGCGCCGGAGAAGATCGAGAGCGCGATCGCCCCGCACATCGCCACCGCCGGTGGCTGCTCCCAGAGATAGCGCAGGGCGAGCACGCCGAGCCCAATCAGGATCGGCGTCGCGAGCTGCCAGTGGCCTTCGAGTTTCTGTGGCTGCAGCTTCCAGACCAGCAGCAGGGCCAGCACCCCCAGCAGCGGCCAGGCCAGCCGCGGCGGGCGCCAGACCGCCGGCATTTCCATCAGCGCGGGCGCGGCTTCAGCAACGGCTCCGTCGCCGGCGTGGCCTGACGGCGGCGCTCGACGAGGAACGCGGCCGCGGAGCCGGCGACCAGGCCGAGCAGCAGCCCGAGGAAGCCATACAGCTGCATCTTGGCGGTGCGGTTGCCGCTGGCGCTGGTGGCGCCGGCCAGAAGCGAGACGAAGCCTTCGCGCGGCGGCTGGCTGCCGACGGTGGCGATGTAGGTGGCGCCGATCGCCTTCAGCCTGATCTTGGCGGCACTCTGCGCCGCTTCCGCGGCGAGCACGTCTTCGCTGGAGCCACCGCTGTGGGCGACTTCGACGGCGGCGTTCGCCTTGTTGAGGGCGAGCGAGGCGCGACGGTAGGAGCCGAGCAGCGCGGCCGCTTGCGGGTTGGCGCTGTTACTGCGGTTCTCGTAGGCGATCACGGCAGCGGCGGCGACGTTGGCGAGCTGTTTCGCCTTCTCCGCCGAGGGGCCCTTGGCGATCACGCGGAAGGCCGGGCTGAGCGGGATCGGCTCCGAGGAAAGGCGAGTGACGGCTCGTTCGGGCGGGATCTGCAGGCGTCGGTTCACCTCAATCAGGACCGGCGTGGCTGCGATCGCGCGACTGAAGGCGGTGGCCAGCGAGCTCGAGGACTGCGTGTAGCTGGCGAAGCCGGCTGAGTTGGGGTTCACCTGGCCGACCTGGAGGGTGGCCGAGGCTTCGTAGGTCGCGGGGCGTGCATAACCGAGCGCGATGCCGGCAAGGGCCCCTAAGAGGGCGATGACCGCGATCAGGCCCTTGTGGCGGCCGATTGCCTGGAAGAGCGGTCCCTGCGGGGGCTCAAAGGCACTCCGCAGGCTTGGCATCGGGGGGGCGGGGGGCACCGAGCCCGTCTCCGGCGGCGACTCGACGGTTCTCATCGGCGGCTCAACGCGGCCCGGACCGGAAAACTTTTGGCCGGTCCCAAAAGTAAGGGAGCGCCGCATCCGTTTGCCGGATTCCACCCCGACCGCAGATGACCGCGAACGCGTCCACCGACAGCCCCCCGCTCAACCTCGACCCCCGCGGGGTCGAGGCTTCCAACCTGCGCGCCCGCCTGCTTGGTCGCCTGCGTGGCGAACGGTCGCTGGCCCGGATGCGGCGGCGCGGCCTGCGTGCCGAGCCGCCGGTGCGGATCGGTCTGCGCGTCTTCATCGACGCTGAGTACGCCTGGGCGGTGGAGATCGGCGCCTTCACGATCATCGCCAATGACGTCCGCATCATCGCCCACGACGCTGCGGTCAAGCGCATCACCGGCTACACCGAGGTGCGGCCGGTGACGATCGGGAAACGTTGCTACCTCGGTGCCGGCACCCTGGTGCTGCCCGGGGCGGTGATCGGCGATGACGCGATCATCGGCGCCGGCGCCCTCGTGCGGGGCGAGATTCCGGCCGGCAGAGTCGCCGTCGGCGCGCCGGCGCGACCGATCGGCACTGTCGAGGAGCTGCGCCAGCGTCACCTCGCCGATCTCGAGCGCTACCCGCGGTTCGACCGCTGGCCGGGCGACCTCAGCCCCGACGAGATCGCCCAGATGCAGCGGGCGCTGGCCGAGTCCGGCCGCGCCTATCTCTATTAGCCGCTGGGCTTTCTAGCCGCTGAGCTGCATCGGGAGCAGCTGCAGGCGCTTCCAGGGGAAGGCGGAGAGCAGCCGGGCCGGGTAGGTGTCTTCGAAGTACCCGCGCGCGCCGTCGTAGGGGTCGGCGCCGGTCGGGGCCGGGTCCTGGGCGTAGAAGGTGACGGTGGCGGCGCAGTCACGGACGTAGATGCCGTAGCGCTGCGCCGCTCGCGCCAGCATCAGGGTCAGCGGCGGCAGGTGCAGCTTCCACAGTTCCAGGCTCGGGTCGAGGCGCAGGCGGGCGCCCTCGGGCAGCGAGGTCCCGACCCACGAGGTACCGTCGGTGCGGGCGGCGGGAGCGGCGAAGGTGCCGGCCCGGACCCGCGGCAGCCCGATCGCCAGGGCATGGTTGATTTCCCCGGCGGCGAGGTCTTCGAGGGTGATCAGGCCGCCGGCGATCGAAAGTGAGGAGGCCGAGGCGCCCCAGGTCGCGTTCGCACCCGGCCAGGAGGAGGGCCCGTAGACGCCGGTGCTGGAGCTGACGTGTGCGATCGCTCCGCCCCATTCGGCCAGCCATCCGGAGGGGGTTTTCGAGAGGTGCCAGAACTCCCAGAGCCGGTCGGTGCTGGGCTGCCAGATCAGCAGGTGCCGATCGTTCCCGGTCGCCGGCTGCGCGTTCGTTGGCAGCGGTACGGCACTCCAGGCCGATTCCAGGGCGGGAACGTGGAAGCGGCTGATCAGCTGCACGGGGACGGTCGGCTGGCTGGCGGGGACTTCGTAGATCGGCACGCTGTTGGAGGTGGCGGCGATCCCCGGGCCTTCGCTCGCAGTCAACTCCCGCTGCACCTCTCGATAGAGCGCGCCGACTGCTTCGGCCGAGCCGGGGTCGAGGGTCGCGGCTGGGGTCGTCTGCCGGTTCCAGGGGCTTTCCCAGGAGAAGAAGCGGAAGGGGACGGCACCGGCGCTCGGAGCGGCGAGCGCGAGCACCAGGAGCGCCAGCGGCACGGCAAAGAGGGAACGGCGGATTCTCATCCCGGACTCTCTCGGCATTTTCTGCCTCTACTTGACCCTTCGGCTCAGACGTTCAGGAGAGTGCGGACAACGTTCGGCATTCCGAGTCGTCGATTTCGAGTACGGACGCGGACCGGCTCGCGGGCGAGTCCCTTCGCGCCCTGCCAGAGGTCGGTGCCGAGGCCGTCGAAGCTGCGCGGCAGCTCCGCCAGTTCCGCCAGCAGCAGCTCCTGGTCGTAGCCCATCGCCGCCAGTCGCTCGGCACCGAGGAAGAGCAGGTAGCGGCGGCACCACTCGCGGCGGATCGGGTTGGCGAGGGTGGCCCGCCACTTGTCCTGGGGGGCGGCGCTGAGTTGGCGATAGGCACGGCGCCCCGTCGGGTCGCCCATCCGCCCCTCGACCCCGACCTCGGCGAAGCCGGTCAGGGAGGCGGGGTCGAACTCGAGGCCGAGGTAGCTCATCAGGGCGGTCCAGGTCTCCGGGTCGCCGCTGACGGCGTCCTCGAAGCGGACCGCGTGGCAGCGCTCGGCACCGGCGGCATGGGCGGCGAGCAGGCGCGGCCAGCCGACGAAGAGGTCGGCGGTCATGAAGGTCGGCCGCCACGGGCCCCAGGTCTCGATCATCGAGGCGATCACGCTGAGTGGGTTGCGCCAGAGGAAGACGAACTTCGCTTCCGGGAAGATCCGCAGCAGCTCGGCGGGGATCAGGCAGTAAGGCGGACTCTTGTCGACGAAGTGGGTGGCGCCCTGTCCGGCTGCCTTGGCATAGAGGCCGAGGGCGAACTCGCGAATCGCCGCCAGGTAGTCGTCCTCGCCGTTCGGCAGCCGCTCCGCGAAGTCCTCGACCGCGTCGGCGAGCAGCTCCGGCACGTACTCGGCGTCGACTCCCTGACGGCGCAGTGAGTAGGCGGGGGGGAGCAGGATCCAGGGCTCGGGCGCGGTGGCGACGCCGTCGTGGGCGGCGACGATGCGCTGCAGCAGGGTCGAGCCGCTGCGGGAGACCGAGAGGATGAAGACCGGCGTGACGCCCACGATCGGGCGGATGCTCTCAGACGCTCCAGCTCGCGAAGCGCTCGCCGGTCAGCTCGCGCAGGCGTGCCGCTTCGTCGGCGAAGTACTCCTGGAGTCGCTCGCGCATGCCGTTGTCGGGCTTGGACGCCTCATGCGCCGGGAAGAGGGTGCGCTCGACCGAGTGGCGCATCGTCCGCCGCACCCCCGGCGGCAGCCAGCGCAGCCGCGGGATCACGTGCAGCTCGACGAACTTGGCGAACCAGGGCGGGTAGGTGTGGTGGTCGCTGCCGCGCAGGAATTCCTCCTCGAAGCGGGGCGAGACGAAGCCCTCGTCGACGCCGAGGAAGGCGAAGATCCGCCGCAGCGTCGCCTCGCGGTCGGCGAGCAGATCGGCCTGGTCCACGACCAGAAAGCGGTCTTCGGGGAACTGGCGCAGGTAGAGGTCCAGCTGCAGCCCGTAGAGGCTGGCGCAGATCGACGGGTTGCGCGGGTCGGAGAGGTCGCCGAGCGCCTCCTCGAGGGAGCGGCGCTCCCCCTGGGTGGCGACCAGGTGGTTGAAGTGGGAGATCGTCCGCTCGACCGGGTCGCGGACCATGTAGACGAACTTCGCCTCGGGTACGCACTCGTGGATTCGCTCCGGAACCCCCTGGCGCAGCGGGTATTCGCTGTAGGGGGTTGAGGCCTCGCCGCGAACGGCGGTGGTGGGATCGAAGAGCTGTTCGTACTGGTCGAGCGAGCCGACCCGGCGCGGTTCGTTGACCGGGTCGAGGTGGGGGGCGAAGAAATTCGGCTCCTTGACCGAGGACATCTGCACCTGCGGATGCTCGCTCAGGTAGTTGTGGAGGCTGGTGGTGCCGGCCTTCGGAGCGCCGATGATGAAGAAGGTGGGAAGTGCCATAGCCGAGTTGGCGGCACTATAGGCCCGGTGCCGCTCCGGCGTGGTGCCAGAAAAGTCGTAACTGGACACGGGTTGTACGGGTGGCAGAAAAGTTCCGCCGCAAGATGTTCACCAGTCCTTTCCGGTTGGTTCACATAGCGAGCGCCGCCGCCTCCGACGATCCGCCCATTCCCGCGAAGAGAAATGCGGGCAGAACGACTCAGAGATCCAAGGAGGATCCATGTCACGTTTCCGTAGAAGGAAATCGGCCAAGCGGGGCCTGCGCGCCGCGCTCCTGGCCGGCGCCACCGTGGCGGCGTTCGCAGTCGCCAGCGTCGGGGCCGGCAGCGCCTCGGCAGCGGTTGCCTGCAACGGCGGCAGCATCATCGGCGAAGGCTCGTCGCTGCAGAAAATCGCTCAGCAGAACGTCTGGATTCCAGCGTTCCAGAATGAAATCTGCAACTTCGGCACCCTCCCCAAAATCGAATACAAACCAGAAGGCAGCGGTGCTGGCCTCAAATCGTGGGGCGCGAGCGGCGGCGCAATCGACCGCACCCGGGCCTTCATCGGCACCGATGACGCTCCCACCGCGACGCAGATCGCCAACATCAAAGCGGCTGCGGGCGGCGGCAACGTCCTCGTAATTCCGGTCGCCCAGACCGCGATCGCGTTCCCGGTCAACCCGCCGGAAGGCTGCACGATCACCCAGCTCGGCAACCTCGACCTGGAGCGGATCTTCCGCGGCATCAAGAAAAACTGGTCGGAACTGGAAACCGCTTCGGGGACCTGTAACTCCCCGATCACCCGCGTCGTCCGCAAAGACGGCTCCGGCACCAGCTTCCAGTTCAAGAACTACCTGAGCCTGTTCAACTCCGCGGCGCTGCCCTGCATCGGCAAAACCTGGAAAGAACTGGAGGCGATCGAAAACGCCGAAACCGGCGCTCCGAACACCAGCTGGCCCGAAAGCTGCACGGGCAAAACGCTGTCCCCGGTCGTCCGGCCGGCGAAAAACGGCGGCGGCGAACTCGTCGCCACGGTGCTCGCGACTCCCGGCTCGATCGGCTACGCGGCGCTGCCTGACGTGCAGTCGAAAGGCGCCTCGTTCGTCGAGGTCCAGAACAACGGCAAGGTCGTGGCGGAAGAAGCCACCTTCGGCAAAGCGGTCCTCGCCGGCGAAACCCCGGGCAAAGGCGTCGCCAACTGCGCCTCGACCAAATACATCACGCCGGAAGAAGCTCGCCCCACGGGCACCGGTATCGATGTCGACTGGTCGGGTGTCTTCGGCGCTCAGCCGCAGATCGGCGGCACCGCCTACCCGCTGTGCACGCTGACCTACATCCTGGCGTTCAAGGGCTACAAAGAAGCCGGCTTCAAATTCGCCCCGTACCAGACGGTGCGCGACTTCGTGAACGGCTACGTCGCCTTCAAAGGCCAGGAAGACCTGATCAGCTCTGAAACGAACTACGCCCCGGTGCCAGAAGTGAAAGGCAACGCGACGTACAACGTCCTCAAAGCGATGCGGAAGTCAGCAGCGCTGATCACTCAGTAACTGCTGCGCCAGCTGTGCCGATGCGAGGGGGCCGGGTTATCCCGGCCCCCTCGTCGTTTTCACACACGTACACAGATCTTTTTCGCGATGTTCACACCACACCCCGACGACACTGACAGCTTGGGGCAGCGATGCCCCCTCGCAGGATCAGCCACGCGATCACCCCGACCAATACAGGTGTGGGTGCTAGAAAAGTACTAGTTGGGGTCATTGTTTCGGTGATTCTGGCTCTCACGGTGACGGTCGCGACCGACGCCAGGGCCGCGACCTTCGGCCAGCTTGGCGAAGCGTGGGGGAAAGCAGGCACCGGCTCCGGCCAGTTCTTCAAACCCGGGACCTTCGGAGTCGACCCGAGCAGCGGCGAGGTCTACGCGGGGGACATCAACTCAACCGGGGCGAACTACCGGATCCAACGGTTCAGCGAGAGCGGCACGCTCGAGGCCTCACTCGAATTCTCGAGGAAAGACGCGGCAACCGCGAAACTCGTCAAGCTGATCGGGCTCGCCGTCGATCCCTCCCGGCAGCGGATCTACGCGCTGGAAGCCTGCAAAGCCCCGGTCGGGACGATGGCCTGCTCCGGGACGGTCGGCCCCTTCGTGGCGCTGCGCGTGCACGTTTTCAGCACCGCCGCCGGCAATCTCGAATCGGCGGGGACGCTGGCACTCCCGGCCGGGCCGGCTGAGCTCTACGAACCGACCGCGATCGCGGTCGACCCGTCGAACGGCGACCTCGTCCTGCTCGGCGAAGACGAAGGCAGCGAAGTGAGCCGGCCGGGCGGCGGTAGCGAAGTCGTCCACCACAAAGTGCTGCAGCGGCTCAGCGCGGCCGGGACCCTCGGTGCCCGCTTCGTCGACGAAGAAGACAAGCTGCGCCCGCGAGAGTCCTCTCTGCAGGGCGAGGCGCGGTCGCTCGCCGTTGGACCCGACGGCACCACCTACGCGCTGACCGGGGGGCAGGCGTTCGGGGCCACCGGAGCCAGCTCGACCCGGGCCTGGGAATTGCCGGCGAGCCTCGCCGAAGTCTTGCCCGTGCCCGGCTTCGCTGCGGCCGCTGCGGCGGAGGGCTGGCCACTGCCGCTCCTCTCCCGGAACGGAGAAAGCTTCACGGTCGGCCCCGGCATCGCGATCTCGCCGGACGGGTCGACGCTGTACTGGAAGGAGACGTATCCCGGCACCGAAACCGTCCCGGAAAGCGACCTGATCCGCGGCTACTCACTGCAAAGCGGCAAGACCCGGGTCCTCTACGGCGGCGGCGCCACGCGTTGCCTGGTGCGGACCCCGTGGGCAGGGATCGGCGTCGCCGGCGCCGGGGCGAACGAAGAACTGCTCGCCTTCGACTACGGCCCCGAACAGGCTGCGCCCCCGTACGGGGCCAAGGTCGTCCGGTTCGGCCAGGGAGGCAGCGGCTGCCCGGCACCGCTGGCGAAGTTCTCGGTCGACGGGCACGAAGAAGACGGGGCGCTCGCCAGTCCCGGCGAGACGGTCGCTTTCGACGCCTCCGCCTCCGAACTGGAAGCGGACGAAGCTGGCGGCGAAGAAGGGGAAGCGTTCCCGCTCGAATACGTCTGGGACTTCGGCGACGGCCAGCAGCAGCCAGTTGCCTGTCTCGAAGTCGAAGGGGAATGCCCGGACCCGGCCGTGCCGACGGTCAGCCACCAGTACACGGCGCCGGGGGAATACACGGTGACGCTGGAAATCAAGCTGCTGGCGCCGGTCTTCGGCAACCCGCAGCCGGTCAGCCACACGCTCAAGGTGCAGAGCCCGCCGGCGACGCTGAGCGTCTTTCGCTCGGGCACCGGCAGCGGCTCGGTGCTCAGCTCTCCCGCCGGGATCGACTGCGGCGAGACCTGCGCCTTTGAGTTTCCGGGCGATCAGCTGGTTACCTTGGCCGCGAGCGCCGACCCGGGCTCTGAATTCAGCGGCTGGAGCGGCGCCTGCAGCGGCACTGGCAGCTGCCAGGTGACGATGAGCGAAGCGCGCGCGGTGACGGCCCGCTTCGAAGCCGAAGAAGGGACGCCGCCGCCCAGCCACTTCCCGCTCAACGTCCTGCTCACCGGCAGCGGCAGCGGCTCGGTCGCCAGCTTGCCGCTTGGCATCACCTGCGGCTCGGTCTGCGCCGGCGAATTCGAAACCGGGCAGATGGTGACGCTGACCGCGACCGCCGGGGAAGGATCGGAATTCCTTGGTTGGAGCGGCGCCTGCTCCGGTGTCGGCGCCTGCGAAGTGCCGATCGACGAAGCCCGCTCGGTCGGGGCCGAATTCGTGCCGGAACCACCGCCCCCACCACCCAGCTTCCGCCTTGCGGTCGTCAAGGTCGGCGAAGGCAGCGGCACCGTCGCCAGCGCTCGCACCGGGATCTTCTGCGGCGCCAAATGCGAACGCGATTACGAAGAAGACGAAAAAGTCACGCTGGTGCCGACGCCCGCCACCGGCTCGAAATTCGCCGGCTGGAGCAGCGGCGGCTGCGCCGGGCTCGGCGTCTGTCGGCTGACGATGAACGTGGCACGGACGGTGACGGCGCGCTTTGAGCCGCTGCCCGCTCCGCCGGCGCCGCTAGCCACCGCGCCGGCGGCCCCGGCAGCTCCCGCCCCAGCGGGCGGCCCGCCCAAGCCGGCGAAGAAGGGCCCGCAGAAGAAGCCGCGGCGCTGCGGCCGTAAGCACGGCAAGGCCGCGCAGCGAGCGGCCGGCAGACGGTCCGGGCGCTGCCTGAAGTCGAGGCAGGGTAAGAACAAGAAGAACCAGCAGGGCCACGCTCGCCGGCGGGGTCAGAGCTGAAGCGGGCACTCACAGTGGTGGCGGCGCTGGCGTTGCTCGCCGCCGGCGCGCTCGGCGCTGCCGGCCCGGCCCAGGCGCTGGTTCTGCCACCGGTGAGCCTTGACGGCCCCTCCGCCCAGGTCCTCGACTTTGGCGGTGTCGCAATGGCCGACGACGGCAGCGGCGGTCTCGTCTACCTGAAAGCGGTGGAAGGGGTCCCGCACGTCTTCGCCTGCCGCTATCTGGAAGGCCGCTGGACGCCGCCGGCCCGGGTCGACTGGGACCAGCCCTACACGGCCAGCCAGCCGCGGATCGCCGCCGGGCCGCGCGGCCAGCTGCTGGTCGTCTGGGTGACCCAGGTCGCGACTGTCCACGGCAGCGTCCACTACGGTCTCTTCTCGGCCCGGATCGGGGTCGGCGGCTCCAGCTTCAGCCCCTCGCTGCCGGTCGACCCCGACGTCGGCGAAGGCGAGGGGGTCGATCCCTCGCTGGCCGGCGCCTCACCGGGCAAGGCGATCGTCGCCTACCGGGCGATCACCTACACCTTCAAACCCGGCACCTTCTCGACCGCGGTGCAATTGCGCCCCGGAGATGTAATGGCCGACGTCCGCGTTGCCCGCCTCAGCGGCGAACGCTGGTCCTCGCTGGGCCCGCTCAACCGCAACCCGGAAGCCTCGATGCGGCCGCCGAGCCCGGTCAACGGCCCGCAGATCGGGATCGGCAACGACGGGGCCGCCGTCGTCGCCTGGCAGGAGCCCGACCAGACCGGCACGGCGCGGATCTGGATGCGGCGGATCTTCGGCACCACCCCGGGGCCAGTGCTGCAGGCCAGTCCATCGAGCTGGGAAAACAAGCCGGTCAGCGCCGACGCCGACGCCCTCTCGCTCTCGGTCACCCCCTACGCCGGGGCCCAGGCCGCCTACCGGATCGCCCCCGGCGACGCGACGCCGCTGGCCGGCCGGTTGCTGATCAGCTCGCTGCCGGCCAATTTCGCCACCGCCGCCGCGACGCTCGCCAACCCGCAGCTAGCCGACGGCGGCATCCAGCCGGCCGGGCCGCCCGACGTCGCCGCCGCGGAAACCGCGAGCAAACAGCCGCTGCTGCGGCTCGGCTTCGTCTCCGGCTCGCAGTTGCAGCAGCTGCA
>Ga0105242_10000724_pt1 | contig 25786 bp, 23 predicted proteins | sample KBSM24metaG_FD_81521 | JGI IMG/M metagenome (GOLD analysis project Ga0105242, IMG submission 81521) | Miscanthus rhizosphere microbial communities from Kellogg Biological Station, Michigan, USA - KBS M2-4 metaG | ecosystem: Host-associated > Plants > Roots > Rhizosphere > Soil | place...
ACGCGCTCGTGTAGAACGTAGCGGCTGGCGACCACGACACCGCAATACGACAGCGCGGCGAATGGAAAGGCGAGGCTGAGCGGCGCCAGGCTGAGCGCCGCGAACCAGACGACGAATTCGGCAGAATAGACGAGCAGCCCGGTGACGACCCACGGCGAGCCCAGCGTTTGCAATGCGAATGCAGCGATACCCGGGGTTGCTTGCGCGCCTTCGTCGTGGCCGACACCGAGCTTGAAGCAGACCTGGCCCAGCACGTCGCAGACCACGGACGCGATCAACAGCGCGAACATCAGCACGTGGCGGCCTCGTGAATCGTCCGCAGCAGTTCGCGATTGACCGCTTCGTTGCGGGCGAGCAACGTGGCATCGGCCACACGTTGCGGCCGGTCGAGGCGCGATTCGATACGTTTGAACGGATTGCTCATCACGGGTGGTGAAAATTCTCCGCACAGGTCAGCGCCGACGACGCGCTTGCTTGCACCGATCGCGGCGATCAGTTCGCGCAGCGCCGGCAACGGCATCCGGCCCTGGTCCCAATTGGTCAGAGCCTCGCTTTCGTCCAGGACATCCTTGTCGATGCTCAGCCAAATGGCGTCGGTTTCGATCGTTGCAAGGATGGCGGCGACGTTTTCGGCGCTGCTGTGGTCGGCGAGGTTGTGCCAGACGATGTGTCCGTTCGCATAGCGATGGCCGGCACCGTCGGCGATGCGCCGGAACACTCGCGTCGGCGCGTGTTGCCAGGGGAACAGCGCGACGCGGCCGGCGTCGAGCGCGGCGAGATTTCCACCCTTGAGTTCCGGTCGCACCAGATCTGCGCTGTTCGGCCCCAGGGTGACTACTTTGACCACGTGCGGCAGGCGCAAGGCCTGGTTGATCCAGGAGCCGCAATGCCAGCGCGGCGCCCAGCGGACCCAATCGGGATGGTTGTCGAAATGAACGAGCGTGAGCGTCTCGTGCGCCTGTTCGAGCAACGGCACGGCCAGATGGTGGAAATCGCCGGAACCGATCAGCGTCAGAGTTGTGCCGCGTACCGGGGTATGCGCGGCCAGCCGTTCGCGAGCCTGCTCCATGGTCGCGGCGCGGCTCCACAGGCGCAGGCGCGCGGCAAGGTCGCGCAGCGGCACGGTTGCGACGGAAGACCATGCGGCCACGTCCTGCAGGGTTGCCTGCGTCGTCAATGAGCCGTCGAGGTCGAGGATGCGCAAATGCACGTCTGCACCTTTGCGTCGAATGGTTGGAGGGCGACCGCATCAAGCATCGCCGCAAACGCATAAAGAATAGCTTAACCCGAGGCGCGGATTTCCGAGCGTCCGCGCGTGCAGAGCGGGCGGCACTGCAGCAATTTCCACAATGCCGCATCGCGCTTCGCTCAGGTACCCGGGGCGCACGAGGCACTTGCTCCGCATGCTCGGCAGGCATGTATCATGAGCGGGAGCGCGGGCGAATTCTTCCGCGCAAGCCGGAGCGCCGCACCGGCGCCCAACGGACAGAGCGCACGCATGAACGCCAGTAGTTTGCCGAACGCCGGCCGCCTGATGTTCGATGAGCTGCTGCTGCAGCCGAACCTGCGCCTGCGCGTGGGTGAGCATGTCGTCGACGTCGGCGCCTTGCGCGTGGTGACGCATCCGGAACATCCGCGCCTGACCAGCAAGGCCACCGCCGTGCTCATCGAACTGGTGCGCCATGCCGGTGACACGGTCACGCGCGATGCGCTGCTCGATCGCGTCTGGGCCGACCGTGTGACGACGCCCGACGTACTGACCCAGGCGATCAAGGAATTGCGCAGGGCGTTCGGCGACGATGCCAAGCCCTCGCGCTACATCGAAACGATTCCGAAGGTCGGCTACCGGCTGCTGGCGCCGGTGAGCCTGCTCGATGCGGAGCCGATCGATGCCGCCGCACACGCGCCGGCAGGCAACGATCCCGATCTGGCCGATGCAGGCAATGCAGCGACATCCTCGATGCCGCGGCGCCGTTCCGGTCGCTGGCCGTGGGTACTGATCGGCATCGCCGGCGCCCTCGTTCTTGCGGCCTTCGCGCTGCTGCGCGGCGAAGCAACGCACAATGCCGGTGGCTGGATTGCGAGTGACATCCGTGCCGTGACCTCGGATCCAGGGTCCGAGCGCCGGCCGGCAGTCTCCCCCGATGGAACGCGCGTCGCCTACTCGCAGTTCGACCAGGCCAGCGGCACCGATCGCATCGTCATGCGCGCGCTCGGGCAATCCCAGTCGGTTCGCCTGACGGCCAAATCCGACACCTTCGAAGAAGCTCCGGCCTGGTCGCGCGATGGCAGCCAGATCGCATTCGAGCGGCTCGGCACGAATACCTGCACGGTGTACATCGTCTCGAGCGTCGGCGGCGCCGAACGCGAGGTCGGTTCGTGTCAGGATTATCTGCGCAACTACTTCGACTGGACACCCGACGGCAAGGCGCTGATCACGGCGCAGAACGTCGGCGGCGCATCCGACGACATGGTGCTGATGCACTGGGACCTTGCCACCGGCGTCAAGCAGCCGTTGCAGTACGAGCGCGTGGCCGATGCTCAGGATCTGGAGGCGCACTATTCGCCCGACGGCAAGTTGATCGCGTTCCGGCGCGGGCTCGCGCCGTACAGCGACCTGTGCGTGATGCCCGCGGCCGGCGGCGCGGTGCGCCAGCTGACCCAGCTGCATTCGCGCATCCGCGGCCTGGCCTGGACGCAAGACAGCCGCGCCCTGATCTTCTCGTCCAACCACGATGGTCACTTCACTCTGTATACCGTCACCCTCGACAGTGGCGAGGTGCATGCACTCGGCGTCGGCCCTGCCGAATATCCGAGCACCGCGCCTACCGCCGACATCGCGGCGTACGAAATTCCGCGCACGACCAGCCGGCTGGCCTGGGTCGCGCTCGGCGTTGACGACGCGAAGCCGGAGTTGCTGGCGAAGTCGACCGGTAGCGATCAATCGCCGGCGTTCTCACCGGATGGCAACCGCATCGCGTTCATCTCCGACCGCAGCGGCGCGCAGCAGGTCTGGCTGTACGATTTCTCGACGCTGCAGGTGAGCGCGCTGACGGAATTTCACGATGCGCTGCTGATCAATCCGGCCTGGAGTGCCGATGGCCGCCGCCTGCTGGTGACCGTGCGCGGCAAGGACAGCCCGGGCTTGTTCGAAATCGACCTGGCCAGCCGGCGCCAGCGCAGCATCAGCAAGCCGGGTCAGGATGTGCTTTCCGGAAACTACGGCGCCGATGTGGACAGCTATCTGCTCGTCATCGGCGGCTCGAGCCGGCAGAACCAGCTCGTACTGCTCGAACACGCAGGCCGGGAAGACGAACGCCAGATGCCGCTGGCCACGGGTGTGGAGCATATGGAACTCGACGCCGGCGCACGACGTGTGTACTACACGAAGAACGCGCAGCGCGCGCTGTTTGCGCGCGATCTTGGCGGCGGCGAGGAAAAGCTCGTCACCACGACGATCGAGTCGACCCTGATCGACGGCTGGCGCGTAGTCGATGGCCGCATCTGGTACGTCTCGAAAATCGCGTGGAAGCCGACCTACCTCACAGAGTTCGATCCGGCAACGGGCACGCAGCGCATGCTCGGCCTTCTCGACACGGAACTGCACGACGTTGGTTTCAGCGCCGCGCCCAAGCGTGACCGCGTCGTCATCACACCGCTGGGCATGGAGGACACCGATATCGGCTCGTTTCGTCTGAGCCAGGCTCCGCGCTGATGCTTGCGAAGTTGAGTCTGCGCAATTTTGAGCACGCTACCGCTGCATTCCCGCAACCACCGGGCTGGCGAGCGGTGTGATAGTGAACTTGCCCGGTCAAACGGGCAGATCGTTGGCGGACCACCGGGTCCGGGACACCGGTGGCCGCTTTTTTCCTCTCCCGTGCGCATTTCCGCATTCCCCAAGAGAAATGCACGATCGAAATGCACGATCGAAATGCGCGATCGAAATGCGCGATCAAGACCGATTCCCGCTTGCGCGGGAATGATGACCACGTCAGATGTTGTCGGCACTGGCCTCGCGATCGTCAGTCGCGCACGCGGTCGGGTCCGCGGTTGCGTACGATCATGGCGATCGCGATGCCGATCACGGGGTGGATCAGGAACTGGCCTGCCGAGACGATGCTGAGGGTCAGTGCGCGCGCCGGTGTGGCGGACAACGGCACGATGACGAACGTCATTGCGATGTAGACAGCGACACCGAAGGCGATGCCGCTAACCAGCGGCGCGCGGTTCAATAGCGATAGACGTCGGCTGGCGAGGTAATAGAACCATGCCGCGACGATCAGGATGAAATAGTGCGATACCAGGCCGACCGCCGCGGTGGTCAGCCCGCCTTCGAACGAGGCCCTGCCGTACCAGCCCGTCGCCACCGACTGCAGCACGCGTACCGGCGTTATTCCCAGCGTCCAGCCGAAGAATACGAAGGCAAATACGATGTCGATAGTGGCTGCCACGCAGCCGGCGAGAAGCACGGTTCGCAGTGCCGAGGCGCTGTGATTCATTGCCGAAGTTCCCGTCAGGTTGCCAAGTGCCCGTTCCTTCACGGTGGGACTGCTCATTTCTTGCACTCCGCCAGCGGCAGGCGCACTGCCTGCACGACGCTGCCGTCGCGCTCGTCCTGGACAAACGCGACCACCGTCGTCTTGTCGGTCTCTGCATGAGGCGGCATTTTCAATTCGGCCAGCGCGTGCGGCAACTCGAACGGCCCGGCAAAGGCGCGCACGACTTGATCATGATTCAAGGTCTTGCCGCGGTTTTCGCCGGCACGGACATTTTCGGACAGGCCATTCACGGTGAGTGCGGCATAGACGCGATAGTCGGGATTTGCCGGCGTCGTGTCCGCATCGAGTTGCAATTTCACCACGTCGCCGCTCTCGGCCGTCAGACGCAGCGCCGGCGGCGTAGCGGTCACCGGCTCCGGCGGCGAGCCCTTGGGCCAGTTGCTCCAGACGTGCCCATCGAGCCAGATCTGCGGCGTATAGATCTGGTCGTGGTTGCCGCGCTTGGCCAGTGCCTTCTGCCGGACCGTATAGGCGTGTTCAGAGTACGGATCGTGCCAGCCGCCGTCGTCCCAGTAGTCGACATGAAATTCGAGGCCGACCAGATCCGGGTGCTTGAGCAAAGTGCTCATCCAGTGTTCGGCGGGCGGACAGGAGTTGCAACCCTCGCTCGTGTACAACTCGACGAGGTGTGGGTGCTCGGCATTGCTTTGCGCGGTGCAGGCGGCATCGGCATTGGCCATTGCGGCGACCAGGGCGATGAGGACGGGAATCGTTCGCTGCATGGAATCTCCTTGCCCGGCAGGCGATGGATCACCGGTCCGCGATAGATAACGCCAGGCGGCCGCGATTGCGTTGCCGATCTTGCCGACATGGCTGGCTTGGTCGGTGAGTTGACGCCCGGCTGCGGTGGTGGGGCGGCGAGTGCCTCAACACGAGCGATTCTAGCGCGCGCCGGCTTGTCTTTCGGCAACACTTCAGCGCAATTTCGGAAAAATCTCCTGACTCGCGGCGCAACTTGCGCATGAATGGCGGCCACTCATCCCATGACGTGGTGCACCCCGTGGTTACCAGCCATCAGCTCAGTTCCGGAGCCAGCCTTGTCCTTTCTGCCCAGACCGCATCCGGCGGAACCGAGACGCTGAACATGGTCGTTGGCGGCGGTCGGGGTTGCGTGCTGAAAACCGACGGCCCGCTCGCCGGCTTGTGGTTGCCGTTGCGCGGACGCTTGCAGCTTTCCTGCGGTGGCGCCGAAGGCGCGCTGTTGTCGGGCGAGGTCCGCATCAGCGAACCTGAATCGGGCACCAACGCGATCGGTCGCGGCAACGCACTATGGATCGCGCTGCTCGGCACGCGTGCCGCATGGCGTCGTGCGCTCGAGAGGTCGAGCGAAATGCCGATGACGGAGCCGATATTGCTGCCGACCTGGCACGCCGCAGATCGCATGCTGCGCCGGCGCGCGATTGCGCTGGTGCGCGCCGCTGCGGCAGGCGCAACACAAGGCCCGCTTCAGGCCGTGATCGAGAGCGTGCTCGAGCTGCAGTACCGGCATGCGCCGGCGATCGAACGGTGTCCCGGCCGCACCTACGCGCAACGGCGCCAGGTATTCCTGCGCCTGCAGCGTGTGCGCAACTATCTCGTGGCCAATTGCCACCTCGAAGTCGACAATGACGGCCTCGCGCGAATGGCGAGCTATTCGCCATGGCATTTCATTCGCGCATTTCGGGCGGCCTATCTGCAGACTCCGCATGCATTCCTCGTCGAGCAGCGGTTGCAGCGTGCGTGCCGGCTGCTGCGCTCGAGTCCGCTGGCAGTGGCAGAAATCGCGCTCGCCAGCGGTTTCGAGAACCGCTGCGCGTTTTCGCGCCTGTTCCGCCAGCGCTTCGGCATCACGGCCGGTGCGCTGCGTCGCCGGGTCGAGCCCGCGGTCGCCGCCACGCGGTGATGCGAGGCGAACGTGCAATGGGGAGGGCAAGCCTCGATGCGACGCGACGTGGTGCGTCTTCCGGCGCCGCTGGATGCAGTGGCCGACGCCTCACGCGCATTCCTGAACGGACCGCTTGATTTGCGGAGCGCGCCCGGCACTTGTCCTCGCGCGGTCCATTCAGCGTAGCAGCGCGCGACGACAAGCGTTTGCGCCCGCTCTCGGCACGCGGCCTTGTCCGGAGCCTGAAATGCCGGTCTCGACGCTGCCGCGCCCGGCTCGTTTAGCCTGCAGACAGACAGCCTGCGCTATTAAACGCCTCCGCAATGCGCCGCGCACTGTCGGACGATTCGACGCGCGGCACGACAGAGGTGCGCATGGTTCTGCGAACAAGCAGCGGCTGGAAACTGTTGCGGCGCCGTGTCGTAGAGATCGCCGTGGCCGTCGCGTTCGCCGTATTCGCCTCGGCCTGCTCCTCGCTGCGAACGGATTTCGTCAAGCAACCCTCCGCTGCGCTGCCGCCGGCAAACGACACGCCGTCGGCCCGCTACGTGCAAGGCGAGGTGAAGCAGCACAGCGACCTTTCCGGCTTTCGCCTGCTGACGCGCAGCAACAATGCCCTGATGAGCCGCATCGCGCTGATCGACCAGGCGGCGCATTCGATCGACCTGCAGTATTACATCTTCGACAACGACGACACCGGCAGGCTTGTGGCGCAACGCCTGCTCGCCGCAGCCGACCGTGGCGTGCGCGTGCGCCTGCTTCTGGACGACATCAGCCTCGACGACAAGGACCACGTCTTCGACGCGCTTGATGCGCACACGAACATCGAGGTGCGTCTGTTCAATCCGTTCAACACGCGAAATCCCTCGCTGCCTTCCAAGATCGCCCAATTCATCGTCGACGGGCAACGCCTGAACCGGCGCATGCACAACAAGTCGTTCATCGTCGACAATGTCGTGGCCATCGTCGGCGGACGCAACATCGGCGACGCTTACTTCGATGCCAGCGTCGAGACCAACTTCCGCGACCTCGATGTGATCTGCATCGGCAAGGTCGTCGGCGAAGCCTCGCAGGCCTTCGACAGTTACTGGAACAGCGATGCCGCGTATCCGGTCATGGCGTTCAAGGATCGCCACGGCACCGACGCCGATCTCGACCGGTTGCGCGGGCAGCTCAAGGAGCATGCGCGCGCGTTTGCGCAGTCGGATTACGCGCAGGCGGCCCTGGAAGAACTGCCGAACGGGCCGACCGCGGATCGCCGCGGCGCATGGTTCTGGGGCGTCGGCGAACTCGTCGCCGATCAGCCGGAGAAAATCGAAACCCGCCACGACGAACCGCAATTCCGCATCGGGCCGAAGATAAAGACGATACTCGATGCGGCGCAGAGTCAGGTCCTGCTTACGTCACCGTACTTCGTGCCGGGCAAGACCGGAACGGCGTATCTGGTCGGGCTCGCGCAGCGCGGCGTCGAGGTCGAAGCGCTGACCAATTCACTGGCTTCGACCGACGAACCGATCGCGTATTCCGGCTATTCGCACTACCGCCGTGACTTGCTCGAAGGCGGCGTCAAGTTGTTCGAACTTCGCCCGGCAGTCGGCGGCAAGCAGCCGCCGACGGCGTTCGGCGCCTCGTCCGGCGGGGTGGCACTGCACGCGAAATCCATCGTCGTCGATTCGCGCTGGGTGTTCGTCGGCTCGATGAACATGGACCAGCGTTCCAAGTTGTTGAACACGGAAATGGGCGTCATCGTGGATTGCCCGCCTCTGGCGCAGGCGGTCGCCGAGTTCTTCAGCAAGGCGATTGCGCCGACCAGCGCGTTCCACGTCAAGCTGACCGACCCCGCGGATGGCAGCGGGAAGCCGGGCAAACTCGAGTGGATCAGCCAGGAAAACGGTGCACCGCTCATTCTCGATGACGAACCGGAAGCCAGCGGCGGCCGCAAGCTCGAAGTCGATCTGCTCAAGCTGCTGCCGATCGAGAGCCTGTTGTAGCGCCCTGCCGCGGCTCGGCGCGGCGCCGGCAGCGGACGACAATGTCGGCCCGGTCACATTAACCGCCTCGAGCGCGCAATTTGCGTTGCACGCGGGCGCCAATCGTGGAATCCTGACAGACAAGCAATGGGGCAATTTGGAGGCCATAGATGATGATCCTGCGAACCCTGGTGGTCCTTGCCACGGCAATGACGTGCGGGATGGCCTTGGCACAGACGAACGAGCCGCCGACGCGAAACAACGCCATCGTCTACAAGTGCACGAACGCTGACGGCAGCGTCATCTATGCGCAGGATCCGTGTTCCAGCGATCCGAAAAAGATGCAGACCCTCGACACATCGGGCGCGCTGCGTACCGGCAGCGGCGGCCATCAGGACGAGATTTCGGCCAGCGTGGCCGACAGCGACTGCCGCGACAACGCCTACAATTCATCGCGCGTGTCGGCAGGCCACATTAGCGAATCCAACGAGCACATCGCCACCTATCGGCAGCAGCTCGAGGTCCTGCAATCGGATGCCAACTACGCCGGCGGAACACCGGATCCGGCCGTGCGCAAGGCAATCGATGACCTGGATGCGGCGATTGCGCGCGAGAGCGAATTCCAGCAGAAGGAAGTGGCGAATTCGGACAAGGCGTATCAGGATGCGCTCCACGCCTGCGACCTTGCGGCGAAGTCGAAGAAGTAACCGCGCGAAACCCCGCACGACCAGGAAACAAGCGTCGACGCGAGAAGCGTCGCGTCGCGCCATGTCGCAACGGTGGTACGCTTGTTACGAGTCGATCTGAACCGAATGGACCTGACCAACCCGATTCCCGAAGTACACGATGTCGAACGCGATCGATTCGAGCGCGAGATCGTTGCTGCGGGCACCCCGGTTGTCATGCGCGGTCTGGTCTGCGACTGGCCGGCGGCAAGACTCGGCCGCGAGTCGCCCGAAGCGATCTGCCGCTATCTGATCGAGCGCGACAGCGGCGCGCCGGTCGACGCGATCCTGCTGCGGCCCGAAGAAAAAGGGCGCATTTTCTACAATGCGGCAATGGACGGTTTCAATTTCGTGCGCAACCGCCTGCCGATCTCGCGCGTCATCGAGCAGGTCGCGCGCTATTCGGCATTCGAGTCGGCGCCGGCGGTCGCGGCGCAAAGCGCCTTGATCGGCGCGTGCCTGCCACGCGTGCTCGAGGAAAACCGCATGCCGCTGCTTGACGCGGCGATCGTGCCGCGCATCTGGCTCGGCAACGCGATCACGGTGCCGGCGCATTTCGACGACTCCAACAACATTGCCTGCGTCGTTGCCGGCCGCCGCCGCTTCACGCTGTTTCCGCCGGAACAGATCGGCAACCTGTACATCGGGCCGATCGATTTCGCCCCGACCGGTGCGCCGATCAGCCTGGTCGATTTTTCCGCACCTGACCACGAACGCTTTCCGCGCTTTCGCGAGGCGCTTGCCAGCGCCGTGGTCGCCGAACTGGATCCGGGCGACGCGCTCTACATCCCGCCGCTGTGGTGGCATCATGTTCGATCGCTCGAGCAGTGCAACATCCTGATCAACTACTGGTGGGGGGCGTCGCACGGCACCAACGCGGGCCTGGACTGCCTGATGCATGCGCTCGTCAGCCTGCGCCAGATGCCGGACGCGCACCGTGCAGCCTGGGGCGCATTGTTCCAGTATTACGTTTTCGGCGACGGCGAAACGGCGCGCATGCATATTCCAGCCGCTCGCCACGGCGTGCTCGGTTCGCTCGACGCGGACTCGATACGCAAACGGCGCGTGCAAATTGGGGAGAAACTCAAGTCGTAGCCGGCGGTGCGGTTGGCAGGAATCCGCACCTCGATATTCGGCACCAGTGAGACAAGGTCCGCCATCGCGACTCCTAACCTTGGAACGCCAAGAGGATGTCGGAGGACCCGCCGTGATCGATTACGACCCTTCGCGCAATGCGCTCTATCATCCGGCCTTGCGTCCGACCGTATTGTGCGACGGCATTGCGTTGACGCCTGATGCCCTTTGCGCCGAATGTTCGCGCCTTGCCTATCTGCACTTCGAGAGCGACGCGGCGCAGCGCCAACAGTTGATCGATGCGCTGGCCTGCGCGCGTCTGACCCAGTGGGCAGGCTTCAATGATGCGGCGACGGGTAGCGAAGCCTTCGCTGCCATCGATCGCGACAGCGGTGCAGTCCTGGTGGCGTTCCGCGGCACCGAACCCGGCGACTTCACCGACCTGGGCACCGACATCAGCGTGCGCCCGACGCCGTGGGCGAAGGGCGGCAACGTCCATTCCGGATTCGCGGCGGGATTCGAAGGCATCCGCGCGGATATCGAACGCTGGATCGAACGCGTTGGCCGGGGCGCCACCGTGACCGTTACCGGGCACAGCCTCGGCGCAGCGCTGGCAACCCTGGCCATGTCGAGCTGGCAGGCACAGCGACTGGTGACGTTCGGCTGCCCGCGTGTCGGCGACAAGCAGTTCGTGGCGACGATCGACACGCGCGCTTGCGTGCGCTATGTCGATTGCTGCGACATCGTCTGCACGGTCCCGCCGCTGAGTCCCTGGTACGCCGACACCGGCCCGCGCCACTACATCGATCGCAATGGCGCCGTGCGCGACCCGATCAGCGAAACGGAAGCCAGCCACGACCGCGAAAACGCGCGCATCGAGTACTTCCTCACTTACACCGGTCGCGACAACGTCGTCGTGCGCGATCTGGCCGATCATGCGCCGATCAACTACGTGCGTGCGCTGTTGACGAACGTGTGATCACGCATCGTCGTCCGGCCAGCACGTTGCTAGCGCTTGCGGCTGCGGGCTTTTCCGGGCGGAGCCAGTGTGATCCAGGTCGGCGCATGGTCGCTGGCGCCGGGCTCGCCGCGCACCCAGGTATCGACGCCGGCACCGTGCAAACGCGGCGCAAGCTCGGCGTTGAGCAGGACATGGTCGATACGCAGTCCGGAGTTGGTCTGCCAATGCTGGCGGAAGTAATCCCAGAACGTATAGATGCGTTCGTCCGGATGCCGGTCGCGGATCGAGTCGACCCAGCCCTGCGCGAGCAGGCGCGCATAACACGCGCGGCTCTTCGGCTGGAGCAGGGCATCCTTCAGCCACGAGCGCGTGTTGTAGATGTCGAAATCAGTCGGCACCACGTTGAAGTCGCCGGCGAGTGCGACCGGATGTCCGCACGAATACAGGCTGGCGGAGCGCTCGATCAGGCGTTCGAACCACGCCAGCTTGTAGTCGAATTTCGGCCCCGGCTGCGGATTGCCGTTCGGCAGGTACAGACAGGCGACGAGGATGCCGTCGACCGCGGCTTCGAGGTAGCGACTCTGTACATCCGCGGCGTCGCCGGGCAGCGCACGCAGGATCGGAACCGGCTGCGCGTCCCTGGCCAGGATTGCCACACCGTTCCATGATTTTTCGCCGAGCCACAACGCCCCATAGCCGGCCGAACGCAGCGCCAGGGCGGGGAATTCCTTGTCCGCCGCCTTCAGTTCCTGCAGGCAGACGATGTCCGGCGCCTCGCGCTTCAGCCATTCCAGCAGCTGCGGCAATCGTGAACGGATGCCGTTGATGTTGTAAGTGGCCAGTTTCACTGGTTTCATAGCACCTGCACCACCCACGTCAGGAGAAAATGATGACCAAGCTCGACAAGCCCCTGCGCCGCGAACTGATGATCGGCGACAAGGCCTACACGATCACCATCGCGCCCGAAGGCCTGAAGATCACCGAAAAGGGCCATCGCAAGGGGATTGAATTGAAGTGGCCGGCTCTACTCAACGCGGATGCAGCACCGTCTGCTTCCGTGGGCGGTTAAGGTAAACGATCGGCCGGGCGATGGCGATCGGAAGGATCGCCATTCAGCCCGCGTCGCGGCAGGCCCATCAGCATCGGTGTTGCGGGTTAGAAAGACTCGCCAAGAGAGAAGTAGACGCTTCCACCGTCCTTGCCGACTGCATAATCCAGACGTGCGTTGACGCGATAGGCGACCGAAGCGAGAAACCTCAGTCCGACGCCGCCTGCCGGCAACATCTTGTCGATCGCGCCGAAATCAGGCCCGACTCCGCCGCTGCCGGCAAAGGCGACGGCACCCCAACGCTGCGCAAATTGCCAGCGAAGTTCGCCTTGCGCGGCAATCAGCGCATGGTCGCGATAGCGGCCGGCTTCGTATCCGCGCAGATCGCTCCCCGCACCATAAAGGCACAGGTCGTAGAACGGTGCGCCGGTGCCGACATGGCAGGCTTTCACGCGTGCCGCCAGAACCAGGGAATCACTCAGCGCCACGAAGTGGTTGGCCGCGATATTCTGCGAGTCGTAGTTGAAGTCGCTGCCGAAGTCTCCGCGCGACCACCTGGCCGCCAGTGTCGCGTAGCTGCCCGCACGTGGCGCGAACGGCTGGTCGCGTGAGTCGTACTCGAAATCCATGCCGAGCAGCGAGATCGTGCTGTTCAATTCGATGCCGTCCGGACGCAGGTCCGGATATGGTAGCGATTCGCTCTTGATCTGCGTCTTGACGTCGATGTAGCGATAGTCGATGCCCGCATAGAAATCTCCCGCGACGCGCATCAATCCCTTCGCGATTACCGCGTTGCCCACCTGTTCGATCGGCACGGCGACGTCGCGATCTCCGGCACCGGCGCCGATGCCGTAGAACTTGAGGTTGAGGTCGGCATGCCCGATTCCGCCGGTGATGCGAAAGCGGCCCTCGTCGAAGTCGGCTTTCTGGAACGCCGCCACTGCGACGCTCTTGTTGTCGGTCCCCAGCACGCCAACTCCGGTTACCCATGGCTGCGACGCCGTCTCGGGCTTGTACAGCGCGGTTCCGACCAGCACGAGGCCGCTGCCGAGCGCCGGATTGGACAGGGGAATCGGCAACGCGATGAAGCTGCGCGAGCTTTCCTCTTTCGGCGTGATGCCGTCGGAGTTGTTCTGCACATCTTCAGTGACGCTGGCCGGACTGTCCGCCGCGGCATGCGCCATCACGAGCAAGAGGGACGAAGCCAGGCAACGCAATATCCCGGCCGCTCCATTTTTCCGTGCGTCGCCACGGGCCGGCCAACGCCTCCGGTACGCAGCCGGCGGACACGGTCGCGTCGCCTCCAGCCGCATCCGATTGCCGGTCATTGAGTAGCCGCCATGTCGAACAGCAGCAGCTCGGCATCCTCGAGAGCTTCCATCTTCAGTTGCTCGATGTTGTCGACCGCGGCTCCGTCACCCTGTTGCAGCGGCTGTCCATTCAACTCGATGCTGCCGCGGGCGACCTGTATCCAGCCCAGGCGGCCGGCCGCGAACGTATGCGTGAGGTTCGCGCTGACTGCAGGGCGCGCGACGTAGAGGTCGACGTCCTGATGCACGAGTACCGATTTGTCGCGTCCATCGCCGGAAGCGACCAGATACAGAGTGTCGTCGAACTTCGCCGAGAAATCGCGCTGCTCGTAGCCCGGCTTCAATCCTTGCTGCGCCGGGATGATCCAGATCTGCAGAAAGTGCACGCCGTTTTCGCTGGAGTGATTGAACTCCGAGTGCGTAATGCCGGTGCCCGCCGTCATGCGCTGCAACTCGCCCGGCTTGATCACTGCGCCGGTGCCGATGCTGTCCTTGTGCTGGAGCGCGCCTTCCAGCACCCAGGACAGAATTTCCATGTCGCGATGGCTGTGCGCCCCGAAGCCGCGCCCGGCTTCCACGCGATCCTCGTTGATCACGCGCAGCGGGCCGTGACCCATGAAGCTGTCATCGTGGTAGTTGCCGAACGAAAACGTATGGCGGCTCTTCAGCCAGCCGAAGTCGGCGTACCCGCGTTCGCCCGAGTGTCGAATCCTGATCATTGGACTTTCATTTGCCGAGGGCGCGATTTGAGCAAGATACAACCCGCGCGCACTCGTGGATAGTGCGAGGGCGCTCGAAGGCCCCGCCGTCAGCGGGGACGCCACCGCGCCTGCCGGAGAGAGCCGGGGCGGGCTCGTCGATGGAGAGTCACGAGTTCGTCATCGGCATGCGCTATTGTGACTTTGTCCAGATTTACACAAAGTCGGTAAATGACGGAAGTCCGAACGATATTCCTGTCAGACGTCCACCTCGGCATGCGCTCGTGCCAGGCCGACCGGCTGCTCGAGTTCCTGCGCTGTTACTCCGCACACCAACTGTTCCTCGTCGGCGACATCATCGATTTCGAGGCCCTGGAGCAGAGCATCTACTGGACGCAGGCGCACAATACGGTCGTGCAGAAGATATTGCGCCGTGCGCGGCACGGCGAAAGGATCACGCTGATTCCGGGCAATCACGACAAGGTCTTGCGCGAGTACATCGATGCAACATTCGGCGACATCCGCATCGCCCGCGAGTGCGTGCACACCGCCGCCGACGGCAAGCGTTACCTCCTCGTGCACGGCGACGAGTTCGATCCTGTGTCCCGCTGCAGTCGATTCATCGCCGGCGCCGGTCATGTCGCCTACACGATGCTGCTGAGGCTCAATCGCCAGCTCGCCTGGTGGCGACATCGATTCGGTGCGGGCGGCTACTGGTCGTTGTCCAGCTACGTCAAGCAGCGCATCCGCCGTGCCGCCGACTACATCCGCGATTTCGAAGCCGCGGTTGTGCGAGCGGCCAGGACGCGCGGCTTCGATGGCGTGATCTGCGGGCACATTCACGTCGCCGCAATCCGGGAGGTGGACAACCTCATCTACGTCAATTGCGGCGACTGGGTCGACAGTTGCACCGCCGTCGTCGAGCACCTCGACGGCCGTTTCGAGCTGGTGCGCTGGGGTTCGCGCCCGGCGGTTGCGGCGGCGCGCTGCGTGGAAGTTGGCGTTGCCGCCGGGTGACGGCCTCGACTCGCGTCGCGGCCCGGCCCCGCTCTGAAAAATTGCCGGCTATCGCATCTTCACGACGTACCATGTCGGCAGTGCGCCATTGCGCACCGCCCCGCGCATGGTTTCCAGCGCCAGTTGCGCCAACTCGCGGTCGACCTCGGATTCGCTGCCGCGCGCGCCGTGCAGTATGTCGAACTGATGCTCGTCACCGCTGCGTTGCGCACGCAGACCGTAACGGCCGACCAGCGCCTGGACGGTAGCGTGACTGGCGTGGCAGCGAATGGTCACAAGAGGCAAATCGTGCATGTTCATCGGAATGTGGCCAGTGCGTGGACCTCGATCATACGAACCCAACATGTGCAACCTGTTAATCGAAAGTTCGCAAAACGACAAGATCAGTGTCCGCCCGAAGCAGATTTTGCGGAGGCTGAAAACTGCTTGAGCCACGAGGCCTCGATGAGCTTCACCAGCTTCGCCGGCAGCGGCGTGTACCCTTGTGCGTCGGCAAGCTGACTGCCGCTGTTCAATGCCCAGCGAAAGAAATCCAGGCACTTTTCCGTGGTTGCTGCCTTCGCGGGCATGAGAACCCAGGTCGTTGCCGCAATCGGCCAGGCCTCCTTTGCCGGGGTGCCAACCAGGAGCAGATTGAAATTCGGTACATGCGCCCAATCGGCCGCCTCGACAGCGTTGCGTATTGTCGTCTGGTTGGGATAGACCGTGGCGCCGCTGGGACTGTGCAGCGTTGCAATGCGCATGTTGTGGGCGAGGGCGTAGCCGTACTCCACGTAGCCGATCGAACGCGGTGTATTGGTGACCATGTTGGCAACGTTCTGGTTGCCCTCGGTGCCGGACCCGACCGGCCAGTTGATGCTCTTGGCCGTGCCCAGCGTCGCCGCCCACTCTGGACTTGCTTTTGTCAGGTACGCGGAAAAATTGTATGTCGTGCCCGATCCTTCGCTGCGATGAACCACTGTTATCGGTGCATCGGGCAATGCCGCGCCGGGGTTGAGGTCGACCAGCGCGGGATCGTTCCACTTCGTAATCTTGCCCATGAAGACCGAAGCGAGCACACGCCCATCGATCTGCAGGCGTCGCCGGCTGAGATCGGTCACGTTTTCGACGATCACGATGCCGCCGGTGACGATTGGAAACTGTACCAGCGCGCTTGCTGCCAGGTCCTCTTCGGCGAGCGGTGCGTCAGTGGCACCGAAATCCACCTGGCCGGCCTTCACCTTGGTAATGCCGGCGCCCGACCCTCCGCCCTCGTAGTTGATCTTGATGCCGGTCTTGTTGGCCCAATTGCCCGCCCATTCCGCGAGCAGCGGTTGCACGAACGTGGAACCGGCGCCGCGAAGTTCCGGGGGCGGCGGCGGCACGGATGCGCCGAGCGCGGCAGGTGCGAAGACGGTGAGCAACAGGGCGGCAAACAAATCTGCCGGCCGATACCATTGACGACGAACGTCTTGCCGAATCATGAAGTTTCCCCCTGAAGAAAATCGATGATGTGACCCTCGTCGAAAGCGCTGGACCGCGCTCTCGGGTCACCGGCCGAGTGTCCTGCCGGATCGCTACACCTTCGTGACAGATTTTCGATAGCGATCAGACAGGCGAAGGAGATGAGAACGCGGTCACGAATATTCCGCATCCGTTTCGCGGGTGGCGGTTGTACGTGCCAGCCGCAGCAATTCCGTAATCGTCTTTCAATAAGCTCGTCGTCATGAACATACTCATGCTCAGCGACGTCTATTTCCCGCGCGTCAACGGCGTTTCGGCGTCGATACGCACGTTCTCCCGCGAACTGGCCCGGCTCGGACACGCCGTCACCATCGTCGCTCCGGAGTACGGGGCAAGCGCTGCAGCGGACGAGTTCGAGATCATCCGCCTTCCGGCACGCGTCATCTTCTTCGACCCCGAGGACCGCCTAATTCGCGCGCGTGCGCTTCACGCCGCCCTGCGTGACTTGAGCAAGCGATCGTGGGACATCATTCACATCCACACGCCATTTCGCGCGCATCAGCTCGGCATCCTGCTCGGTCGCCGGACCGGTTGCCCCACGGTCGAGAGCTACCACACGTTTTTCGAGGAATATGCGGCCCACTACCTGCCATGGCTGCCGGCGCCGCTGCTGCGCTTTGCGGCAAGGCGGTTTTCCAGGCACTTGTGTCACGACGTCGACCACCTGATCGTGCCGACGTCGCAGATGTCGGGCGTGCTCGCGGGCTATGGCATTGCCACGCCGTCGTCGGTGATTCCCACGGGGATCCATCTCGACGAGTTTCGCGAAGGCGACGGCGAGAGATTCCGCAGAGAGCACGACATCGCACTCGATCAGCCGACGCTCGTGACCGTCAGCCGGCTCGCGGCGGAGAAGAACATCGGATTCCTGCTCGACGTAACTCGGGTCTTGATCCGCGAATTTCCCCGGCTTGTCTTCATCGTGGCGGGCGAAGGTCCCGAAGCTGAGCGACTCAAGCAACGCGCCGACGCGCTCGGTTTGAGCGCCAACCTGCGTTTCGTCGGCAATCTCGACCGGCGCACGCAACTGCTCGATTGCTACCGTGCGGGGGACATCTTCGTCTTCGCCTCGCCTACCGAAACGCAGGGACTCGTGCTGCTCGAAGCAATGTCATTGGGCGTGCCGATTGTCTCCACCGCAGTCATGGGAACCGCGACGGTGTTGAAAGATGCGAGGTCCGCGCGGATCAGCGCACAAACCGTCGGGGAGTTCGCCGGCAATGTCGCCGCGTTGCTGCGCTCGCCGGCCGATCGAAGGGCCTTGTCGGAGGCCGGCCCCGAAGACGCGCGCGCCTGGAGCGCACCGGTGCTGATGAAGCGCGTGGTGGACTTGTACTCACGTTTGTCCGCGCCGCAGGTCAGCAAGCGCGAGGCGCTGCGCATGCGCCAGCAAGTGCTCCAGGATTAGTTCATGCAAATCGGGAATCCGACGTCTGCCGCTCCCATCCGGCCTGTCATGAGGGTGTCATGGAGTCGTCAATACTGTGCCGAGATGCGAGGAACGATCGTCATCGACAACGACGCAGGAAGGTCGCTTTGCCGGAAGCCGGCGGCGGTGCGTGCAGGCGATGTGCTTTACTGCGCGGGCGGTTTTTGCGCCGGTGACTCCATCTACATCGCGTTTCGAACGTCGGACGGCAGCCAGTACGTTGTCGCTACCGGTATTGCCCGCTGCGATGAAACCGACCTGCGCTTGACGTCGCGCGTCGGGCACCATGAAGCAACCGCCCCGACTCGAACCGACAGGCCGGATATCGTGGTGCAGGAGCGCGACGTGCAACTGTTTTGGCCATCGTAGCGCCGCCGCCGCGCCATCAATTTCTGTAACCAGGATCGAGGCGATCGAGCCTGCGCAGCAGCGCGGGCCATATGAGCGAACCCTCCAGTCCCTGCACCTTCATCGCGTGTCCGATGCCTTCGACGATGCGCGCATCGATCCTGGCCAGTTCGCCGCCGCCGGACTGTGCGGCAATCTGGATCTCGCACGTCGTCTGGAATGCATACATGGCCAGAAACGCATCGGCCACGGTCTTGCCGACGGTGAGCAGCCCGTGGTTGCGCAGCATGAGGAATGTGGCGCTGCCGAGGTCTGCCTGCAGGCGCGGCTTTTCATCTTCACGCACGGCGACGCCTTCGTAGTCGTGATATGCAAGCGACGACAACACGAATGTCGATTGCTGGCTGATCGGCAGGATGCCGTCTTTTTGCGCGCTCACCGCGATGCCGGCGCGCGTGTGCGTGTGCAAGACGCAGCCGACATCTTCGCGTCCTGCATGAATGCAGCTGTGAATGATGAAACCGGCCGGATTGACCGGGTGCGGGCTGTCGCTGAGCTTGTTGCAGCTCTGGTCGACCTTGATCAGGCTCGACGCGGTGATTTCGTCGAACATCAGCCCATAGGGATTGATCAGGAAATGATGTTCCGGCCCCGGGATGCGTACGCTGATGTGCGTGAAGACGAGGTCGGCCCAGCCGTAAAGCGCCACCAGCCGATAACAGGCAGCCAGGTCGATGCGCAGTTGCGATTCATGTGCCGACATGTTCATGCGTTTCTCCCTGGCCGTGCCGGCTGCCCGTCTTGCCTGGAAAGCGCGGTCAATTCACCGCAACTGTAACGCGTAGATAAGTCGCCGGGATCGAGGTCCTGTCCGAGCTGGCGCTCTTGTTCTGGCGCGTGAACAGGTCTTCCAGCTCCTTTTGCAAATCGGCGGCCTTGCCGTTTTTTTCCGCGGCGTCAAAGGCATTCATGGTCGGTCCGTAGAATGCCCTGAAAGCATCGACGAGCTTGGGCGGCGCCTCGGGAAATTCAAACGTATAGGTTTCTCTCGAGAAGGAAACACTTTCCTTCGCCATGCCGGCGCCGGAAAAACGTTCGATCACGTTGCTCTCGACGCCCCAGGTCATCGGACTGACGAAACCTTCCGGTGGTGGTGGCGAATAAGCGCTGCTTATTTTCAGGATCTGGGCAACCAGCGTCGGATCGTTCGGAATCCAGTTTCCCATGACGATCCGGCCGCCGGGCCTGGTCACGCGAACCATCTCCTTGGCCACGTCGAACGGCTTTGGCGCAAACATGGCGCCGAAGATGGTCACGACCAGATCGAAGGACTTGTCCCCGAGTTCGTGCAGGTTGGAAGCATCGCCTTCCTGGAACCGGCAATTCGCCAAACCTTCCGCCTGGGCGCGTTTGTTTCCGGCCTAGACCAGATTGGCGGCGATATCGACACCGAGCACGTCCGCGCCGAGCCTGGCTTGCGGGAGCGCAGTCGTTCCGTCGCCGCAGCCCAGGTCCAGAACCTTCATGCCTCGGGTGATGCCCAGATCCTTGACCAGGTTCTCGCCGCTGGCTCGCATGCTTTGCGCAATACGCGTGAAGTCGCCTTTTTCCCAAAGTGCCTTGTTTGGATTCATCGGCTGTCCCCTGAGTGTCAGTTGCTTCCGCAATAATATGCTGTGGAAAATGTGCCCGCGCAACGATCATCATTGTGCATGCGGGGCTGCCAATGCTCGCCAGTGCCGCCTGGGCGGCAAGTTGGAAGCCGGTTCGCTCGATGAGGAGGCGTCATGACCGATACGAAAAAACCCGTGGCCGTTGTCGCCGGGGCAGGGCCCGGAAACGGAGCCGCACTCGCACGCCGTTTCGTGGCAGCAGGTTATGCGATCGCGCTGCTCGCGCGCAATCGCGAAAACCTCGATGCCATTCTCGGCGAACTCGAAACGGCGCGAGGCTACGCCTGCGATGTCGGCGACGCAGCATCGGTAGAAGCCGCGTTCGCAGATATTCGCTGCGACCTGGGTCCTGTCGACGTACTCCTGTACAACGCGGGATCCGGCGTCTTTGCCGATGTCGAATCGATCACCCCCGGGCAGTTCGAGCAATCGTGGCGCGTGAACGCGCTCGGCGCGTTGCTTTGTTCGCAGCAGGTAATCCCGGCGATGAAGGAGAAGTCTCGAGGCAGCATCGTCTTCATCGGCGCCACTGCATCACGCCGCGGCAACGTGCAAACGGCAGCGTTTGCGCCGGCGAAGGCCGCGCAGCGCAGCCTCGCCGAGTCGATGGCGCGCAAACTGTGGCCGAGTGGAATCCATGTCGCGCTGATCATCGTCGATGGCGTCGTCGACCTGCCGCGAACGCGACAGGCGATGCCAGGCAAACCCGACGATGCATTCGTCGATCCGGACGGCGTCGCCGAGATCGCATTCCAGCTGACGCGGCAGGAGCGCCGCGCGTGGAGCTTCGAAGTCGAGGCGCGACCCTACACGGAAAAATGGTAATGGCGTTGCCAGGCGGTCGGGCCCGATGTCAAAGTCCGCCGCCCCAGCGGTGCTGCCACGCGATCGCGATCAGGTCGAAGTTGTTGCCGGTGCGAGCCGAGACCCCGCTGCTCAGGGCGAACTTGATGGAGTTGTAGCGGTTCACGGGAAACGCCAGCGTCGCGCCGATGCGCGAGTTCTGCTGCAGATCGTCGCTCGATATGTGGTTGAGCGTCGTGCGCCCGCCGGCGAACCACGTCGCATCGGCCGAGGCCCAGACACCATTGCTGAAGCTGTAGATCGCATGTCCCTGGATCGAGTACAGCGGATCCTGCGCACGCCTGTTTCCGCCATAGAAATCGTTGTTGTCCGTGAATAGCGTGACCGCCGCGGTGCCCTCGAGCGTCCACGTGCCGAGCGCTTTCGACACGCCGATCTCAGGTTTGAAACGCCAGCTATTCGTGCCGATATTGACGATGCGCTCGTCGTCGTACTGGCCCCAGGGGGGCGACACCTGCAGACTGGCGCCGACGATCAGATCCTGCTGGTAGCCGGAAAACTCCTTCAATGTCAGCGCCGGGGCCCCGTAGAGATTGATCGACAGCCGGAACAACGGGTTGCCGGGACCGTTGACGACGCGCGTAACAGGCTGGCCGGCATAGTCCGCCGTCCCGTGCAGCCACGTATATGGCACGATCGCGTCGAATTTGCCGGACATGCCCCACAGATCGAGGCTCCGCGCGTAGGCAAACACCGTGTTCGAAGTCTCGAGGTGCGGATCGGTGATCGGCAAACCCGAATCGGTCGGAAAGCCGCCGCGCGTGTAACCAAAGCCGGCAATGACGAAGTTCACCCCGACCGGCGCATTCGAGTAGGAGCGCGGCTCGATTTCCTGGGCGCCTGCGACGTTGACCAGGACGAACGCGAACACGACGCATGCCACCAGCCGGCGCAGCGCCACGATTCCACGCACGCACGATTCTTCGTGCCGAGGCAGCGACGGGAAACCACCAGAAGCGGCTCGAGACATGCCTCGACCTGAGTGTTTGATTCGGGGGAACGCTACGCGAAAGCCAAGGCGGCGGTCAAGGCGGCGCGGTCGTTGCTGCCGTTCGGGCCGGATCTGAGCGCCACTGGCGCGAAGAGGACGCCGCGTTCCGCGACCGTGCAACGTCGTCGGGTTGCAAGGCTCCTTTCTCCGCCTCAAGCGCATGGGGAACCATGTGACCTGCGCCTCATTCTTCCTTTGCGTCCGCACACTCATCGCGAAGGCGAGAAAAGATCGGTTCCGAACCGTCGTCAGACCGGCGCCGAGCACCGTGACACGATTGCAGAACAATTGCGAAAAAGTTTGCGGAATGTTGACGTGCCAATCGGCAGCGTGGTTTCGCGCATTTGCCATGTGCCAATCTGAACAGCGCACCTGTTCTTAAACGCCCGCTGAATTCGCCGCGGCATCGCCTGCGCGCGATGCGAGCTAACAGAAATTTGTCGATTTTTTGCGTTTGGCGGCTTGAGCAAAGGCGTCGCGGCAACCCTGCTCGAAATTTTTGTCGCGACTTTTCCGCGTTGTATGAATGCGCAGCGCAAGAATCGCCTTGTTCTTTCACAAGACGAAAACATTCTGCGTGCCAGCCTCCAAAAATCCCGTCCCAAGGTGTAGTTCGAAGTCCGTCCGAAGCGCCGGCCGCTTGCGTCTCTGTGCATACCGGTAACCGTCGCAGGAAGGATATCGGCCAACCCTTCGTTGGCGGAAATGGGACGCCCTGCAACGGGGCGACGAGGAGCACGAATGTTTCGGAGGTGAAACATGAATGGTCGGTCCTGGAAGAAATCCCCCGTGCTATTGCTTGGCTTCTGCGCACTGAGCGCGAGCGCCTGGAATGCGTGGGCGCAGAATGAGACGATTGCCGAAAGCGAGAGCAGTGAGCGAGGCGAGGCGATTCAAGACGATCCGCGCGCGCGCTTGGCCTGGGAAGCGGAGCTGACCGGTCCGGTTACGGCGGCAGCCCGCCAGAACGAGATCAAGCAGGTCAACCTGCACAACGCAAAGAAGAATGCGCCCGGACCGAGGTGGGTCAGCATCGGTCCGGTCAATTCCGACTACGAGCAGAACGGCAGCTTCACCGGCCACGTCCGTGACAGCGGTCGTGCGCGCGGCATCCTGTTCCATCCGGACTATCCGGACACCGTTTTCTTCCTGACTTCCGGCGGCGGCCTCTGGCGCACCGACAACTGGAGCGCGACCAGCCCGACGTGGACGGCGCTCACCGACAACACCACCACCACGGGTGGCGGCGCCGTCGATTTCGGTCGCAGCCCGAACACTCTCTACCTCGGGCTCGGTGATCCGTACGACCAGCTCCTCATCGGCGGCGCCGTCATCAAGTCGAAGAACGGCGGCGTGAGCTGGGGCGCGGCAGTCGATCTCGGCACCACCATCTCGGTGCGCGATCTCAAGGTGGATACGAGCACGAAGAACGATATCGTCATGGTCGCGACCGAGAACGGCTTGTTCCGCTCGGCCGACGAGGGCGCTTCTTTCTCGTTGGTACCGACTTTCACCGGGCTTTCGGTGTGGAGCATCGTGCGCACCAGCGCCGGCTGGCTCGCCTCGGCGCAGCCCTGTCCGGCGCCGCTCGGCAGCCGCATCGGCGTGATCTGCAACACCAACCTCACGCTGTATCTTTCCACCGACAAGGGCGCGACCTGGGGACCGATCAGCAACGCCGGCAACGTGTTCGCGAACAACGGCCGCACCACGCTGGCGGTCGCGAAGCCGGGCGAGTCGGTGGCGTATGCGTACTCCAGCAACGTCGGCGAGACTGCGCTCAGGGACGTCTATCGTTCCGCCGACGGCGGCCAGACCTGGGTCGCGAACAACGTCGGCGCTCAGCCGAATCCGATTCTGGGCACCATGAACGTCTGCGGCGGTCAGTGCTGGTACAACCAGTCGATCGGCGTGGACCCGAACGACCCGAGTCGCAACACGGTCTGGATCGGCGGCAATCTTTCGACGGCCAGCACGAGCAATGGCGGCGCCAGCTGGACGTTGCGCACGTGGTGGTTGTACAGCCAGATTCCGGAACTTCCCTACGCGCACGCGGACCATCACATGCTCGCGTTCAAGACCACGGGCACGCCGAGCATCGTGCTCGGCGACGACGGCGGCCTCAACGTCAGCGAGGACAACGGCGATACGTTCTCGAGCGACAAGAACATCGGACTCGTATCGCACTTGTTCTATACGATTTCCGGCAGCGACAAGATGCCCAACCTCGTGATCGCCGGCCTGCAGGACAACGGCACGCGCGTACGCACGGACAACGGCGGCACGTTCAACCAGTCGCTCGGCGGCGACGGCCTCGGCACGGCCTACAGCCAGGACAGCACCAATTCGGTGTTCGCCAGTTCGGCCGGGACGACGTCCCCGAACCTGCGCGTGAACGTCGTCAACAATCCGCCGACGGACATCCAGAATTTCGTTGCCGCCACCAGCGGTTTCCAGGACGCCAACGGCGTCGGCTTTTCTACGGACATCGTCGCGGCGCCGCCGGACCTCGACGCGACCGGCAAGGTGTTCTTCATGTTCACCAACTCACGCGTGTGGAAGACCACGTCGTCCGGCATCTCGACCGGCACATGCGCGATCGTCAACCAGCCTGGCTGCGGCTGGAAGTGGTTCGGTTCTGCCGGCGTTGCCGGCATCCCGGCCGCGCGCCGCTTCCGCTCCACGCCGTACAACCTCGGCTTGAGCCCCACCGACATCAACCGAATCGCGGTGGGTGGCGCGTCCGGGTTCTTCGACGTGACCACGAACAACGGCACCAGTTGGACCGACATCAACCTGGTCGCAGCAGTCGCCGCGTTCAACGGATTTATTTCGAACGTGATCTGGCAGGACAACCAGAACATCTGGATCACCTCCACGGACCTCACTCCGGGCGTAACGCGCGTAATCAAGGCGCACATCGCCAATCCGGGAGATTCATGGAGCACGGCTACGTTCACCGCGATGCAGAGCGGCCTGCCGGACCTGCCGGTGTCACGGCTGTACTTCGATCCGCGCGACATCACGCACAACACGATCTACGCCGCCACGCACGTCGGCATCTATCGCACGACGAACGGCGGCAGCAGCTGGTCGCCGTTCGGCAATGGCTTGCCGACCGTGCGCGTCAGCGACATCTACATGCCGCCCGACGGCAGCACGATCCGCATCGCCACTTACGGCCGCGGCATCTGGGAGTTGGGACAGATCGAGCTGCAGAACGCTTCACTCACGGACAACACGGTGTCCTGCGATCACGACGGCGTACTGGACAACGGCGAGACTGGGTCGCTCAAGATCACGCTGATCAACCAGGGCCCGAACAACGTCAACAAGGGCACGCTGACCTTCAGCTCGGACAACCCGCACGTCACGTTCCCGAACGGCAACACGATCCCCGTGCCGCCGCTGAGCAAGGGTGCGGCCGCCTCGGCCAGCATTGCTGTTGCGCTCGCCGGTGCCGTGAGCATCGAGAACGTGACGTTCACTGTCGCGATCAATGCGCCCGAGCTCGCGCTGTCCACGCCGTACACCGTCGAAACCTCGTTCCGGCTCAACTATGACGAAGTGGCGAACGCCTCCGCCACCGAGACGTTCGAAGAGTCGAATCCGAACTGGACCATCGTGGGCGATCCAACGATCGCGCCGAACATCACGAGCTGGCAACGCCGCGCCCTCGCGTTCAACGACCACGTCGCCTACGGCCCGGACAACAACGGCCAGGACGACGACACCAAGGGCGCCCTCCCGAA
>Ga0105242_10000727_pt1 | contig 25662 bp, 25 predicted proteins | sample KBSM24metaG_FD_81521 | JGI IMG/M metagenome (GOLD analysis project Ga0105242, IMG submission 81521) | Miscanthus rhizosphere microbial communities from Kellogg Biological Station, Michigan, USA - KBS M2-4 metaG | ecosystem: Host-associated > Plants > Roots > Rhizosphere > Soil | place...
AGCCTTGGTACTACCACTAGCTGATCGCAGACTGTACAGGTAAGTAAAGTCAGGCGCAAAGAAAGGTGCATAGTTCGGATCCGCCGCTTGCAAAGTTTGCAGGTTACGGTAGTCGTAATCGAACACTACCAGCTTGCCATTGCTAACATAGGTTAGCCTGTCACCATCCATCCAGACAGCGTGGCCTTGTGGTTGGTCGATGAGCTCTTTGGGCATGTAGTGATACTGGCTAGCATTCTCAAAGTCACATACCACAAATTGTTGGCCATTTTCAGCCAGCAAAAACTGCATGTTACTAGAAAATGACATGAACGACGGATTAGCCAGCGGCAAACGTCGCCAAGGGGCAGGGTAGGCGTCTACACTTGTAACGGTAGCGTCCTGTGGATTTTTGTAAACGTAGGTTGCAGCATCATTCGATGCCCCCACACCTATGTACCAGTCACTGTTATACTGGGCAAGGTTTAGCACATAAGCAGATGCACTGGCAGGCAATGTCCGCAGCGTAACGGTCTTTTGTCCAGCTAGTAATACTGCGCTCACCTGACCGCTGACTGTCTTGCCGGTTGGTGATTTATCAGTAACGTACAGCACGTAGCCATTGCCATAGGTCTTAAACGACAGAATACTGTCCAGTTGGCTAACTATTGAACCGTCGTTAGCATTGACCCGCAGCAAGCTCTTGGCTGTTTGGTCGTACAAGTAAAACTGATCGACATGCTTGTTGTACAAACTAAGCGCCTCTGACGAAGTCAGATGTAGGGTAGTGCTAAGATCTAGCGAATCTACCGGCGAGTTACGATCTAGTAAGACATATTCATGTGCAGTATTCTTGCCCGTAGCGTAAGTGTGCAGCAATAACACGTGGCGGTTATCACTAGACCACTCAACTGGCGACCAGGTGTCAGCCGCAGCCGTACCGTCACTCGGAGTAAAGCTACCACTGGGCAAGATAATCTCGCTTAAACTCGGCTTAGAAGCATTTTTTAGGTCATACTGCTCAAAGCTTCCCGACTTATTCGGCTCCCCTAATAACAACCACCGCTTGTCGGGACTCTGGGTAGCTATAGAGGGAGAAGCTATTAGATCATTCAAAGAGGTCGTTTTCAGCTGCTTGGGAAACAAAAACGGGTAGTCAAAGTGCTGCACATCGTTACCGAACACTACCACTGGCCGCTCCCAATCACGGTAGCCATCCTGCGTCAGTCGTAACATATACGCACCCGACGGTATTGTTACTCTCGCATTAGTGTTCGACTTATAGCGTTCTTTGTTTAAATAGACAGCAGAACCACTGGGTTGGCTCGATACAAACAGCAGGCCATTCTGCGTAACCTGTCCCTGATGATTCACGTTGTAGCCATAGGACTGGTACAGCAAAACTAGGGTCGCGATACCAATAGCCAATGCCACCAGGCAGTAGCCAAGCAACAATCGAATATGACTGGAACGTTCGTGTTTAGGGTCTAGAAATTCCATGTTCTAAACATACAGTATAGCGCACCGGCCAGTCGGGCAGCTAGGCTATAAAGTGCTTGCGTTTTATAGGCTATAAGCGCTAGTATTAAGATAAAAGCATAAGAGCTGCAAAAGCCCGAGGAAGATGAAAAGCAAAAACACTATCAAACTCAATGGTAATCTATATGATGCCGTCACCGGAAAGATGTTAGGAGTGAGCAGTATGTCAGCCCCCAAAACCGCCAATAACATCGATGGCTTTTTTAGAGCCCGTACTGCTGCGCCCGTACGCCCAGCTGTTGAAAAAGTTACCGTAGCCGTGTCTGCCGCTAAGCCCACTTCGCAAGTAGCCCTACGTGCCGCCCGGGCCGCCAACCACGCAAAAGCCCACAAACCCCAGGCCTCACAACGAGTTCATGCGGCTACAAAACCATCTACAAAAGTACCCGTTAGCCATACTGCCGCAGAGCACAGACAGATCAACGTTAACCACGCGAAAGCACATAAGCCCCAAGCTGCCGTAACGCTGATGCGTACTGCCGTTAAACGACCCAGCCCTAGCCTAAAGGCTCAGACCAAGGTGCAAAGTTCGTTAACCCACTCCACCCCCAGCCTTATCCCTGTAAAACACACCGCCCAGCATATAGATGAAGACCGCCTAGTTCGCGCCAGCAGTGTTGGGGTTAGCCCACTCATTGCCCACCACGGCAAGCAAGTCCAAAAAGTGGCGATTGGTGTTGTGCCATTGGCCGTCCAACCTATGCCGACCAATCCCGTAAAACCCGGTGATGACACCCCGGCTGGCGCTCCCGCACCATTACCCAACAACAATCCGCAACCACAAGACATTTTTAACCACGCCCTGGCAAACGCCGCCAACTTCCTAGATGTCCGCGAACACCGCAGCCATTTCCGCAAGCAGGCCAAGCGTCACATTACCAGCATGGCCGCAGGCACACTAGCACTGCTGGTCATTGCCGGTTTTGCCGCCTACCAGAATACTCCTGGATTGCAGCTGAAAGTCGCTGGGGTGCAAGCCGGCGTAGCCACACACATGCCAAACTTTAGTGCTGCCGGCTTCGCATATAACGGCGTTAAAGCAGGCGAAGGTAAACTAACCCTTGGTTTTAGCAACGCGAACGGCAATTACCAATTAGTTCAACAAAACACCAGCTGGTCGGGTACCGATATGATTCAAGATGTTTCAGCCGTAGATGCCAGTGGCAACCCCAACTACACCACCGTCCAAGCTGGTATCACCACGGTATATCGCTTTAGCAATAGCAACGCCATGTGGGTTTCAAACGGCAAATGGTACACCGTTACTGGGACTGGGGCGCTTAGCAACAACCAGGTTAAGTCACTGGTTCAGAACGTATAGCATCCTAGGCCCTAGAAAGGGATCTGTTCACCTTCTGGAACCTTTGTAGCGTCAAATCGCATTGCACCAGGGACGTCATATTCTGGTACTGCAGACCAGGGCCGACCGAGGCTGGGTGGCACATCGGTAGGGTTTACATAGCCACTTAAACCTACGGAGCCCACTGCTTTTGCAGCTTCTGATTCGCCCGTATCAGCTTCTTGTATAACTGATTCATGATTCATGAAAATATATTATATTACAAAAGCCACATTTAGCAATATTCTTATTCCACCCCTTATCAGCTATAATCAACCCCATGAAACCAGCCCGCACCCGCTTCGCTCCCAGCCCCACCGGCGCTCTCCATTGTGGCGTCATCCGTACTGCCTTATTCGCCTGGTTGTTAGCTCGCCAGAGCGGGGGCCAGTTTTTGCTGCGCATAGAAGACACCGATAAAGTCCGCGAAGTAGAAGGCGGTGTCAAGAACATCACCGACACCTTGCAGTGGTTAGGCATGCAGTGGGACGAGGGCCCTGGCATAAACGGTCCTTACGCTCCCTACATCCAATCGGAACGACTGGATATCTACAAACAGTACGCCCAGGAACTCGTTGACAAAGGCCTAGCATATACCGACCCTTACTCAAAAGAGGAACTAGAAGCTTTCCGCCAACAGGCAATAGCCGAAAAGCGACCGTTTCTGTACCGCAACCACCGGCCAGAGAACCCACCAGCCTGGGACGGCACGCAGCCGCTGCGCATCAAGCTAGAACCAAAGGCCTGGAGCTGGGTTGACGGTGTCATGGGCACAGTAAGTATGGGCCCAGAGATGATCGACGACTACATCATCATCAAGGGCGACGGCTACCCGACTTACAACTTCTGCCACATCATAGACGACCATCTTATGAAGATCACCCATGTTACCCGCAGCCAAGAATTCATTAGCAGCGTGCCTAAATTCTTGGCAACGCACGAAGTACTTGGCTGGGAGTCGCCCGTTAACCTCATCATGCCACAGGTCATGGACGAGACTGGCCGCAGTAAACTTAGTAAGCGCAAGGGCGCCAAAGCAGTACTAGAGTACCGCGACATGGGCTTTTTGCCAGAGGCCATGCTAAACTTTATGGCCACCATTGGCTGGAACGACGGCACCGATCAAGAAATATATTCGGTTGATGAACTGATAGAAAAGTTCCGCGTAGATCGCATTCAAAAGAGCGGTGGTATATTTGACGAAAAGCGCCTCATTTGGATGAACGGGGTACATTTGCGGACGCTTGACATAAGCGATATATATAGCCGTTCTCAAGATTTCTGGCCGGAAACCGCCAATAGCCACCCCGAAGAGTATAAAAAACAGGTGTTAGGACTCATACAAGAGCGCCTCAAATACTTCGCCGAAATCCCCAGCCTAACCAACTTCTTCTTTGAGGATTTACCGGTAGATATGAGTCTGATTGACGACAACAAGCAGTTGAAAAAGTTTGAGCACAGTGAGCTAAAAGCTCTGCTAGAGCAGGCAAAGGCCAGTCTGGAACAGAGTGATTTCAGTGTCAGCGATTTAACTGAGCGATTAAATGCGCTTTTGGAAGCTACCGGCCAAAAACCGGGTGTGTTATTTAGTTTGATTCGGATTGCTAGTACGCAGGCACCCTCTAGCCCAGGTCTGGCGGAAACGCTGCACGTCCTCGGAAAAGAAGTCAGTCTTCGTCGTGTTGATGGTCTACTAACGACGCTCTAAAAGCGGCAACACTGGCCCGCCTGCTCCAGCGTTCACCGAAATATGCCACTTCATCAAGCGCAGGGTCAGGACCGGACTCGTCCGGCCGACCCTCGGCACCCAGTAATGCCCCTAGCCCAGCGGCACGCACTGCGCCATCTCTAGCGAGCCCTCCCAAGTGTGGCAAGTCCAAGACCGCTTCTCTGTCAGATGCCTCACCAAGAAGATGCTCCAGCCGCTCAAACGCCAGATCGGCCGCACGATCCACAGCTTCACCAGTAGATGTAGTGGTGTCTGATTCAATCTTCATATATGTAATATTATATCACACTTGTCAACTTAGGTGTTAGCCGAAAGTTTGGTACAATACTGCTTATGATTAGCGATGTGACGCCGCCCCAACCTCGGCAGCGTCGAAAACCAAAACGAATTGAACCGCTCAAAAAACTAGGTCAGACATCGTTACACGAGCTGGCCGCTGTTGAGGAACCCGAATTTAAGACACCCGAAGAGGTGGCGGCGCATGAAGTACCCATAGCCGGAGCGCCCACTGTCAACCACCCTAAGCTAAGAAGACCGAAAAAGTTCGGGCCACCCAAGCAAGCTGCGGAACCAACACCAGAACCAAACCTAGCGCAAGCATCGCAACCGGCCTGGTATAAATTTGGCCAACCACTTTCACGTAAACAACGAATCATCGGTGGCACACTACTAGTGCTACTAGCTTTTGGCGTAGGTGCCACCTGGACACTAACCCACCACAAACGCGCCGTGATTGCCGAAAAACCTATCCATAAAGCCATCGTTAAAAAACCAGCCCCACCGGTCATCATTTACAGCACCCTAACCGGGCTTCCCATAACCGATGCCAGCCTCAACCAAAAACCAGTCACCGCCGTCATGATTGAAAACAGCCTAGATGCTCGCCCACAGAGCGGCCTGGGCAGCGCCGGAGTAGTGTTCGAGGCTGTGGCCGAAGGTGGCGTCACCCGCTTTTTAGCACTATTCCAAGACACCACACCTACCAACGTCGGGCCCATCCGCAGTGCCCGGCCGTACTATGTACAGTGGGCTTTGGGGTTTGACGCTGCCTACGCGCACGTTGGCGGCAGCCCCGACGCACTGGCCGACATTAGCAGCTGGGGTGTCAAAGACATGAACCAGTTCAGTAACGGCGGTTATTACCACCGCACCAGCGACCGCGCCGCACCACACAACGTCTATACGGGCATCGACACCCTAAACCAGCTAGAGGCCAAAAAGGGCTACACTAGCACCTACACTGGTTTTGCCCGCAAAACGGAACAGCCCTACAAGGCGCCGGCCCCCGTAAGTACGCCAGCCACCAACACACAAACTAGCACCGGCAAAACCAAAACCGCAAAACCGCCAGCCCCCGTCGACACGCGCACCCCAGTCACCAGCATAGATTTCAGCCTATCTGGCTACACTTACGACCCACACTACGACTACAACGCTACTACCAACAGCTACAACCGCACCGAAGCAGGGGAGGCACACATGGACGCTAACACCGGCACGCAGCTGAGCCCCAAAGTAGTCATTGCTATGGTCGTCCCCATGAGCCGCGGCGCACTGGACAGCAGCGGTGCGTATTATTCAGATTACAACCCCATCGGCAACGGCACGGCCTACATTTTCCAAGATGGCACCATTACCACGGGACAGTGGAATAAAGCTAGCAACGGTGGCGCACTAACGTTCACCGACAGCAGTGGTGTGCCACTACCGCTTAACCCCGGTCAAACCTGGATCTCTGCCGTTACTAGTACAAGCAGTGTAAAGTATAAGTAATATGGACTATCTGCAGCGTTTTATAAGACAGTTCCGTAACCGATTGTTCAGTCTGCTTATCATCAACAACCTGTTGATTGTTGCTGACTATTACATTGTCGAAAAGATCGTAAAATTGACCGGCTGGTGGTCGCTCGTTGCGCTCCTAGCAGCACCTATACTCACCGTTACTATACTGCCGTGGATCACCACCAAAAGCTTGGTGCAGCCTACTAAGCTCATCTGGCAGGCTATTTTGCACATTGCACCCGATACCGCCAACCAGGTTGGCGCACCTAGGCCCGAAGGGATGGGCTTTGGACGCGAACTCGTCACTAACCTAGTCAACCAAATCTACCAGCTAGCCAGCGTCGTAGATGGCGTCGAAAAAACCAGCCAACGGAATGCCCAGGACCTACACAGCAGTTTCGTAGCCAATTCGCTGCCATTACCACTGCTCGTCATCAACAAAGAAGAAAAAATTGTTTATGCCAACGACACGACTGCTAAATACCTAGGGCAACCAGCCGCCGATCTAACCGACCAGAACGTCTACACCGCACTGGATATGGCGTTTGCTAGCGACGACACCCTGGCCAGCTGGCTTAAGCAAGTGAAGAGCAGTGCTGTTACCGCCGACCACAAATGGGAGCGGGTACGCATTGGTATGCCCGGCCAGAAGGACAGCCTGCAGTTTGACCTAGCCGCACATTACAACAAAGACAATCCGTTAGGTTACGAAACGTTGCTCCTTTTGTTTGACCACACTGAAGTCTACGCTCAAGACGACCAAGCCATGAGCTTTGTGGCACTTTCCGTACACGAACTGCGCACTCCGCTAACCTTACTGCGTGGCTACATAGAGGTGTTCGATGAAGAGTTAGGACCAGACCTCAACACCGAAATGAAGTCCTTTATGAAGAAAATGGACGCCGCCGTCCAGCAGTTGGCCGCCTTTGTAGACAACATTTTAAACGTTGCCAAAATAGAGGATAACCAGCTGACCCTGCAGCTGCACGAAGAAAACTGGAAACAAGTGGTGGACATGGTGGTACAGGATTTAAGTTTGCGTGCAGGCGTGCGGGGCATTACCATCAAGACCGATATTGCCGCCGACCTACCCAGTGTAGGCGTGGACCGTTACAGCATTTACGAGGTCCTGGCCAACCTGCTCGACAACGCCATTAAATACAGCAAGGGCACCAACGAAATCTACGTCAGTGCTAGTTTAAACAAAGACGGCATGGTGGAAACCAGCGTCAAAGACTTTGGACTGGGGATAGACGGCTCCATATTGCCGCACATCTTCGATAAGTTCTACCGCAACCACCGTAACCGTTCGCAGATCGGCGGAACCGGGCTGGGTCTGTACCTAAGCCGTTCCATTATTGATGCTCACGGTGGGCAAATCTGGGTCAACAGCAAAGTCAACGAAGGCAGCACACTGACCTTTACCGTTCTGCCGTTCGCTAAACTTGCGGAGCAGGGGAAAATCAGCAATACTAGTGGGATTACCAGAGGGGCACATGGGTGGATAAAAAACCATTCAATGTATAGAGACTAATATGGATAACACCGCAATCAAACGAATACTATGTATAGAAGACGAACACTTTATAAGTGAGTTGTACGCCCGTGCACTTACTAAGGCCGGTTACCAGGTAGATGTTCAGTTAGATGGCCAAAAGGGGTTAGCCGCTGCCCAAACTGACCAGTACGACATTATCCTCCTCGATCTAATGATCCCGAACATTACGGGCATTGAAGTGCTGCGCACGCTGCGCGATCCTGCCAAAACTCCCAAAATGCATGCCAAAATCATCATCACCACCAACCTAGAACAGCGTGATGATGTCCGCGCCGACATCGAGCGGCAGGCCGATGGCTACTTAGTAAAGGCAGAGATTACTCCGCGGGAGTTAGTTGAATTTTTGAACGGGTTAGCACTGTAGCCGTTGGCCCAACCCCTAATGGAATTGTGGTGAAAATCACGTTGCACACGTAAAGCAAAAGCGTATAGTAAAGCTTAGCCATGTGAGGACTGGTGGGTTTATCGCCCTCTTTACCTTGCAGACTTATATACAATTTCGGCAACCATACTTCGGTCCCTGGGCGCCACCTACAAATTCAGGTTTTTAGACAGGTTACAGACTGCGAACGGCGCTCTGCAATCATAAAACCTCTCTTCGTCTCCGTTCCCGAGCTAGAAATCAGCAATCGGTCTTTTATATTAGTCTCAAATTTGTAGGAGAAACTCTTTATGACACACACCATCAACACCCCCGTCAGCGTCAGCGCATACTACTTTGCTGGCCGCGAAATGAAGACCTTTCCACGTCAGATCGAATACCGCGACCAGGCAGTGACCTTTGCTAGCGGATTGCGCTACCTAGTACAGCGCGGCGCCGAAGCCATAAAACTATTCGACATGAGCGGGGAAGACGGCCTAACCTACCGCCTGGAACAAACCGGCGACAGCTGGACATTACTGGGCACGAAAGGAGCATTCTAATATGAAGCGCACTTACCTAGAAGAAGACTTACGGTTGATACACAAATACTTTCCTGGAGCACGCCAAGTACCCTTACGAACACCCTTCGACCTCACCGTCCGCTCAGCACAACCCCAAAGCGCGGTGGCCGATACGTTCCGCGGCGAACAAGCCGCCAACTACGGCTGGGGCGGAGAAACAGCATGGATGCATTAGACGAGGCCCTAAGCGGCGCTTATGCCGAAGGCAAGCAGACCGGCACCACCGTAAGCGTCCATGCCGGCTTTCCTAACCCAGCTGCCGAGCGCACCGGGGCACCACTTAGTCTAGACAAGCTGCTCATCCGCCATCCCAGCAGCACTTTCTTTTTCCGTATTCGCGGGCACAACTGGTACCGTTATGGCGTATTCGACGGCGATCTAGCAATCATAGACCGCTCACTAGTACCGCGCGAACGTGAACTGGTGGTTTGGTGGCGGGAAAGTGGCGATTTTATGCTGAGCCCGTTTGAACGCGCCGGCAAAACTAACGTCTGGGGCACCATCACTGCCATTATCCATTCATTTTCAGACAGTAAGGACAACCATGAAAATAGCAGCCATTGAGACATTGCCCGTAGTTCAACAAGCCGCCCAGGTACATGGGCAACTAGAAAAATGCGGACTAGTCGAACCGGCCATTGCCTCTGGCTGGATTCGAGGCTATCTAACCAGAATTACGCCATCGGACATCGACATTGCGTATGTCGGCCCGGTTGCACCAGAAGACGCCCAACAATATTTACGAGATACCCTAACCAATCTTGGCATCGACCCATCCCCCTGGGACATTGCGGGCATTTGGAACGCCGAGCTTGCTTATGGCGTGAAGCATACTGCCGAAAATTATCTGCTCTATTACATAAACAGCATCGATACGGTCTACCTAGCCGCCGACGGCAAGTTACACGATCCAACTGGTCACGGTTTTGCTGATGCTGAGCACAAAATTTTGCGCCTGAATACGCACAACACTACTGCTGGACGTATGCCAACAGCAAAAGAGGAAACCTATGTTTGCCTGGAAGGCTGTAGGCGTATAGCAAAATTTGGCTGGGCCCCAACACCTTACAGTGCTGACAGGATCCGGCAGGGCGTGGGTCAATGGCAGGAATTGTCACCAACAGAGCAGCACTACTTCATACACAAGAAGATAACGGGCAAGTACAACCCCAATGAGCGCCTTGCCGTTCGACCAACATACGATTCATACGGCTGGGGTTTTGTGTTTGACTTGGCTGATCTATCGGGAGGTTGACCACCCGAGCTCACCGCCAGACTCGCAGTAATAAAGACGCCCTTAAAAATTTATCGACCATCACGAAAGGAAACGACATGGACTACAAAGGTATCATCATCGAAGAAAGCCTAAAAGACAAAACCGTCTTAGATTCAATTATCATTACGGACACCAAAATCGAGCCAGTCACCGAAGCTCACAAAACACCGTGGCTCAAACAGTGGACACTGCACACCATCACTATTCCCGCCAACCGGGCAGAAAAGTTAGCGGAGCAGCTAAGCCATTGCCTGAACGACAACTATTGGTACGCCGATTATCGCAACCGAACGACTCACTACATTATTTTTCCTGGCAAGGTTTTTCGGGTCGACCGAACCCGACAGAAGCAGTACGAAGCAGTCAAAGCCTATGGCATAAACCTAGGCATCCCAGAACATCAACTAACCTGGTCGGCAGAAATCCAGGAGCCTTAAGCGAACATGCAAGCAATCTACGCCCTCATAGACTGCAATAACTTCTTCGTTAGCTGCGAACGTCTGTTCCGGCCAGAGCTAGAGGGTCGTCCGGTGGTAGTGCTCAGCAGCAATGACGGCTGCGCTGTATCGCGCAGTCAAGAAGCCAAGGAGCTGGGAATCCCCATGGGTGCGCCACATTTTAAGTTCAAGGAGTTCTTCCGGCGGCACGGAGTTATAGCCTTTAGCGCCAATTTTGAACTGTACGGTGATGTTAGCGAGCGCATTACCAACTTGCTAGCCAGTATCACCCCAAACATTGAAGTGTACAGTGTGGACGAGTCGTTTTTAGACCTAAGCCAGCTTAGCATTACAGATTACGAAACATGGGGACGAACGGTGCGAGCGAGCATATTACAACAAGTAGGCGTTCCGGTAAGCATTGGCATAGCCGGTAGCAAAACACTAGCCAAGCTAGCCAATGACCGCGCTAAAAAGATCCCGGAACTGGGTGGATCGCTGGACCTTACTGAACAAGGAGCTAGGACAGATGGCTACCTAGCCCAAATGCCCATCCGCGACATCTGGGGCGTTGGCTGGAAACTTGCGCCACTGCTCAAAGCACAGGGAGTCCACACGGCGCTTGACCTGCGAAACGTGTCGCCCAAACGTGCCCAGCAGCTAATGGGCATCCGCGGCCGCCAGATGCAAACCGAGCTAAACGGCATCACCTGCCTGCCCCTGCAGCGCAGCCACAAACCCCAGCAAATGGTCATGCGCGGCCGCCAATTCGGCGAAGACACCCGTGAGTTTTACGTCATAGAATCAGCTATTGCTAGCCTGACCGCCCGAGCGGCGGCAGAGCTGCGCCGAGAACATCAGCTAGTTCGCCGCGCTACTGTCATGCTCAGCAGCAATCGCCACAAACCCGGCTACCAAAGAGCCAGCGAAACCGTCCGCTTTTATACACCAACAGCCGACACAGGTACCATTACCAGCCAGCTGATCCGTATGTTAGCCACCACCTACAATCCCAGCGCAGAGTACCACAGAGCCGACGTACTATTGCACGACCTAATCCCCGAAACAGGCCTGCAGACTGACCTACTCGGCATGGTAAGTCTGCCCACTAACGCCCGCAGCCAGGCTCGCATGCAAGCGCTGGATGCCATAAACCTGCAGCACGGTAAGGGCACCATAAAATTCGCTGCCGAAACACTCAGCCAGTCCTGGCGACCCCGCTACCAGCTAGCCAGCCCACGCTACACTTCCCATTGGAGCGAACTACCAGAGGTGAAGCTGCTATAATGACCACCATGAAATTACACTTGGTGACTGTCGGCAAGCCAAAACTAGCCTACGCCGCGGCTGGATGGGAAGAATATCTAGCCCGCTTACAGCGTTTACACACTGTACGTTTGTCGCAGCTGGCAGATAAATACGCCTACGACACAGCCAAATTCCAAGAGGTCACGGCCGGGACTGCTGTAGTAGTATTGGAAATCAACGGCACCCAGTTTAGCAGCGAGCAATTAGCCAGCTTCTTGCAGACTCGCGAACTAGAAGCTAGAGAGGTCAGCTTTGTGATTGGTGGTCCAGAAGGCCTACCGCAAGCCATCAGAGACCAAGCGAACTATCAGTGGAGCCTAGGCAAGCTCACGCTGCCACACGACCTAGCCATGGTAGTAACCCTAGAAGCACTCTACCGCGCTAGCACCATTAACGCCCATTTGCCGTATCACAAATAATAAACTGTAACTTTTTGCCACTGCGCGCGGTATGTAAGCTATGCAAACACAGTCAGAAGCAGAGCTCATAGCTCAATCATTAACCGGTGACACCGCCACCTACGCGAAGCTTGTCGACCGCTATAAAAACGCAATTTACTATCACTGTTTTGCAATTGTCCGGGATGAAGACGCGGCTGAAGATATGGCCCAAGAAGCCTTTATAGCTGCATTTTATTCCCTAAAAACATACAAACCGCAGTATCGATTTAGTACCTGGTTGTTTAAGATAGCCACCAACAAATGTCTGGGGTACTTGCAAGCCAAGGCTAAAACCATTGCCGCCAGCGATGAGCTAATCGCGAGCATCGTGAGTGTGCATGCAACGCCACACGAATGGGCAGAAGCCCAAGAATTGCATGATGCCGTTCACAAGCTATCGCCCAAACATCAGGCAGTCATTAGTTTGTACTACTGGCAAGGCATGGCCTATGCCGACATTGCCCAAACACTTGGAGCGCCCATTAACTCAGTCCGCATTTGGCTATTACGAGCCAAGCAACGACTACGAAAGGAGCTATCATGAACAAGATAGAAGCACTACTCACCAATCATATACCGAAACCAAAACGTGCCCTGCGCAGTAACTTCACCAAAATTATCGTAACCGAGCTCAATGCTCACCCAGAGGCTGCTGGCAACTACACCAAACTCAGCCGGCTCCGCAGCCGACTATTAACCCGAGCCGGCATGCTATCGCTAACCGCCGGAACACTGTTAGTCGGCGGCACCGCCATGGCAATCGCCGTCTGGCCCACACCATCGGTTAGCAAGACCACCACCCAAGAGCTGCCAAGCGGCAACCACATCGTGGGTTACAACCTTAAGAACTGCAACTACTTTAGCGGAGTCGCTGATACTTCTCGGAAAACTAACGAAAATGTGTACTACGAAATCCGCCAAGGCTCCGCACTAACCGACCATCAGCTGGAGAGCACTCTGCAGGGAATATGCGAAGAAAACGTTAGTAATAACGCCATATCTACCATCATTAAGCAGCTACCCAATGGTCTGCCACGGGGAGGGTTCTCTACCGAGGCACTGACCGTGGAGGCTACTTCCAAAGACAGCATCACCGTGAGCCTAGATCCTCATTACAATCAGAGCTTATTTACCATCAAACCACATCTCACCTACACAAAACTGTCTGGGAGTCTACTGGTCTATAATGAGGCTACCAAAATGGCATTTGCCAATCTACGCCCCGGCGACACCGTGAAGATGGTCATGCAAAGCAGCGCGGGTATCTCGAGCGAAACATCTCAGAATTACAACCCACAGAACCACCCCGAAGCAATAACCATCCTGGCCATAGTAAAGGTACCGGCGCTTACCAATGACCCGACTACTTTCTACACAGGCGTGGCGACCGACTTCGTCAGATTAGACACATGCACCACTAGTCCGACTGGTTTTTGCCGCGCCTACGACTTCGTAGACAATAATACTGCTAACGCGCCTGGGACCGCTCCACCGGCAAGCCCAGCACATAGTCATAAGCCCTAGCTTTCATGGCATAATCACAGAATATAGCTCTGCCTGTCAGGGCTATATTCTATGTCTGTTAATTACCTGCAGACTTTGCAAAATGCTTACGCTTGCTATACAGTAAAGTTAAAACAAGATTAAAACGGCAGGAAGCTATGCAAAAAGCGAAATCACGAGCAACCAGCAAAGTATCATCGAAAACTAAGAAATCGGTCACAGCGCGCGTCAAAAAGGTGGTCGCAGTCACATCAAAACGAAAAGTTGCAGCCAAGCCCACAAGAGCAACCATGCATTTACACCGCTTGCACCGGCTACACTTTGGCCTGACTTCACTCTTGATTGTCGCCACGTTTGCCTCGCTCTTTATAAGCTTAGGCACCGCACATAACACCAGCGCCAGTGTTGCATGTACGCTCACTAGTCGACCAAGCGGTTGTCGACCCCTGATTGGTTCGTTCTCTGGTGGTTACGGCCAGGTAGCCGGCGACCTCAATACTCAGCTAAACTACTTCAACACACGTTTGAATAACCCCAACGCTGTCAACAGCGGCAGTACGTCAGGGACACTTACCCACAAGCTGGATGTCGGCCACGCGTATAACACGAAGGGGACAAACTTGCTAAGCGGCAGCGACAAGGCGATCATTAACAACAGCAATATTACCTATGCAGTCATAAACTGGAAACCAATGCCCAATGGGTTTAACTGGAAGGACGCCAGTGGCGGTAACAGCACAGTAAACGCGTACATAAAGGCCGGTGCGGATGCCGTTAGAACACTCAACAAGCAGATCATCATAGCGCCATATCACGAGCCAGAAAACGACGTTAGCACGGGCAACTGCGCTCCCAACGCCGGCGGTGCAAGCGAAGGTAGCCCGGCAGATTATGTAGCCATGTTCCACAACGTCCGCGCCATCTTCGACCAAGAAGGTGCCAGCAAAAACGTAGTGTGGGCCCTGAATCTTATGGGCTTTAGTAAATGGAATTGTTTAGTGCCCATGTTATGGCCGGGTAACAACTACGTGGATTGGATCATGTGGGATCCGTATGGCTCTGGTAGCAGCGGCTACGACAGCAGTGTTGGTTCTATGTACAGGTTCCTCTCTACCAACAGTGACGCTACCCATGACTACCTCGGCAAGCTCTGGGGCGTCAATGAGTTCGGCTACGGCAGTGGGGGCAGTAGCAACTATAACGAAGCTGGAGCCGTGCAATATTGGAAAGACGCGCTGTCGTCCATTCAAAAGAACACCTACCCACACATACAGCTGTACGACGTTTTTGACACTAGCGCCAACAATGCACACTCGCAGGTTGGGACAAGTATTAACGGTGGCAACAGCGTTGAAAAACAAACAGCCTACGACGCATTCGCTAACGCAATCTTTGCTAAGGGAACAGGGAGCACTCCGACTCCAGTCCCTACGCCAATACCTACTCCAACGCCAACGCCCACGCCTACTCCAACCCCAACCCCTACGCCAACGCCTACGCCCACGCCAGCACCCGCTGATGACACAACACCGCCAACAGTTGAGCTAACATCGCCTGATGGCGACGTAACTGCCGCCGGCACGATCAACATTAGTGGCACCGCGGACGACGACGTAGGAGTTACCGCTGTAACGCTACGCATAGACGATGCATACATTGCAACTGACACCGCTCCTCCTTACAATTTCAGCTTTGATACCAGCAGACTCACGGCCGGTGACCACACTGTCGTCTTGAGAGCCTGGGATGCAGCTAACAACATGTCCGAGTCAAACGCCATCACGGTCACCGTGATGCCCGCAGATAGTGGCGATGACGCTGGCATAATCTTCGCACCTGGCGTCGACGATAATGGGGACCCCACAACCGTCATTGTCTTTGGTGGTTCGCCTACGAACAACACCATTACCGTCAAAGGCGTCTTACAATTCGTTTCGAGCGATGAGGGCGGCACTGTAAGCGTAAAGGTAGACGGCCTACCCGTTAAGGGATCGGGCGTAAACACCAAGCAGCTTACCGATGGCACACACACCATAACGGTCACACAAAACGGTCAGACTACCACGCAGCGGGTTGCCGTAGATAACCCATGGCCAATTGCCGCTAGGAATAGCATAAAAGCACACCCGGCAGCTTACACCGCAGGTGGCAGCGCTTCTCTGGCAATGTTAGTACTGCTGGGCTGGTTCGGCCGCAAGTACAGCGTAGAAGCTTTCGAAGCCCTCCGTAACCACCGCTTTGGAAATCCGTGGCACCCCTAGGCAAGTAGCTCAGAGGGATTCACATAAACAGAGAGCTCAAAACGAGCTCTCTGTTCTAGCTATAACCACCACCATCTGTCAATATTTAGAGCACAATACGGAAAACCACCGCGCAAAACGATGGTTTTCAAGAATAGTACGTAGCTACCTACTAAAAATGCAGCGTATCTACTGCATCCTGGTCAACCGTAATCCGCTTGTCACCATGCAAGTGCGATGGATCGGTTTCAACACCCACCACTGTCGCTACGGCGGGGCCATCAAAGCTTTTACCATCGTCGGCCACATGTATCTTAAAGCTGACCGTAAGCAGTGGACCAGGCGCATGGTTGTCGACGAAAGCGTTCAGCTCTTCGAATGTACCTTCTACATACTTGTCGCCGTTGTCTTCTACTACTTTCCACCTACCCATACCAACGCTATCGTTAACACCACCGTGGAAGGCCGTTGCTTTTTCCTGCACATTGGTAGGGTTAGTGCTCAGCATAGTGCCATCACTATTGAACATAAATAGGTGCGGTGGATACGGCGCATCTGCAGTTACTTCCCATGCCCCTACAATTTTACCTGGGTCGTCAGCACTAGCTGTGGTGCTACGATATACGCCCACCCCAACACTAGCCGTTACTGCAGCCACGGTAAATACAGCCGCCGTTAGTAGTTTTTTCATTCAATCCACCCCCTTATGTTAGTGATTGCTATTGTATAGCTCGCACCTTTAGGAGCAGTAAAATATTACATTTTTATTAACTAACTGCTTTGGTATGATTATAAGTTCCAGCACTTTCAGACACTATCGAACTAGTAGAGATGCTGCATAGTTACGTATTCCAAAACCGCAGGGGTCACCAGGGCACTAGCACTAGTATGATACGCTATTAGGTTACGTACCTCTGTCGATGACGCGTCATCAAACTCCGGCGGTAACGTAATGGGCAACACATGATCCTGTGCGGCCACCTGCGTCCCGGGCCCCGTAAAAACAATCAGCTGCAGCCTGGGCACAAACTCGTCAGCACCAGGCCAGGTAGGCAAGGTGCGATACGAATCGCCACCCATGGCAAACCAAAAGTTTACTGTCGGATAGGCGCTGTGCAGTTCCGCTAGTGTCCGACGCGTTTCCGAAGGACGGGGCAGCTGCAGCTCAAAATCGCTAATGATCAGCCGTATATCATCTTGAAAACTGGCCGCCTTTACTAGTTGCAACATCTGCAGCCGATGTTCATCACTTACCAAAATTGTTTTATCTGCCCGACTGCCAGAGGGCATCACCCACACCTCATCAAATTGTGGCAGTGCCAGGCAAGCCCGAATAATTGCCTCGTGCGCCAGCGTGGGCGGGTTAAAGCTGCCGCCGAAGATCACCACTTGTTTGTCGTAGGTCATATGGTCATTATACAGAGAGCGGCGGCACTATTTGCAACAGAACCATTGCCCTAACCATAACGTAACGTTATAGTCTAGTACATGCACCAAAACCTCCTAACCCCGGCCGAATTCGCTAAGCTTGCCCGCACCACCAAGCGTACGGTGTTGTGGTACGCCGAAAAGGGCATTTTGCTGCCACACACCACTAGTGAATCAGGCTACCGTCTATACTTGCCAGAGCAGATCATAGACTTCCAAAGCATTTTGCTGATGCGCAAACTAGGTGTAGCGCTAGAGGACATTAAAGCTCGCATGGCCGGGGGCAATTCTTTGCAAGATCTGTTTCAGCAACAGCGGGGAGCCATAGAGGTGCAAATTGGCGATTTGCAGCGTATGCTGACCGCCACCACGCACTACTACCATAACCTGGGCGCCACCGGCACGCTGGTAAAGCCGCGCATCGAGCAAACCAAGCCGCTGGACATTTACTACATTGACCGGCAGGGGCCGTACGCCAACATTAAACACTATGCAGACGAACTGCAGGGCATGTTTGTACATGTGCCAAAAGATGCCATACGCCTAACCATCTTTATGGAAGACTATTACCAACCCCAAACAGCCGCCATGCAGATTGGCATTGTCTGTCGACCAGACGTGCAACCCAAACCCGGCGTAACCGTTCCGAGTCAAACGCTGCCAGCCTACAAGACACTCAGCTACGTGCACCACGGCTCTAGCACGCTGTTGTCGCTCCTCTGGCAAGAGCTAGGCAAATACTGCCGTCTAAACCATCTGACGCACGACGACTCGCTACCATTTGCCGATCTAGAATTTTACCGCATGGACGATGCGCCCTACATCGACAACGACGACTCGCTCATCACTACCATGCACATGCCCATCTGTTAGCGGCTTGCCGCCCAGCGCTACATGCCTAGCAACCAGCGCAACACCATATCTTTTAACGGCCAATATTCTTCCTCGGTGCACTGCATATTGGCAATGCAAAACTTTTTGTCCTTCATGTTGGAGCAGAACATGCATTCGTACATGTTGCTAGATGCGGCAATGAACAGACTATTCACCACGTTGGCGGACCATGCCACCGAGAAGCTATTGGAGCAGGTGGTACTGTCATCTAGCCGCACACAGTAGGCAGAGCCATGCGACCGCTGGCTAGCTACTACATATTCGCAGTCATTGACGCTTGCCGAAAACAGAATGTTTTTAGAACGAGAAATGTCCTGGGAGCGAAAAACATCTTCGGAAGAGTATATGTTGTCTGACTGGGCCATGTTCAGCGAATCCAGCTGGCGTTCAGTGGCAGTGTAGTTTACCGCCTCCCAGGCCTGCAACATGTCTTCTATGGAGCGCAGCGGACGTTTTTCCTGTGCCCAATCGACCTCCTGTGCTCGAAGGAAAACGTTACTAAGCGTCATAAACTTGCTGGCATTGGCCGACTGCGTCCAGGTAGTTTCACCGGTGGTAGCATCTTGCACCTGCACGGGCAGATCAACATCGAAGGCATATTTTTCTACAAATTGCTCCAAACTAAACGGATTTTGATAGCCGGTAATGTGGTGGATGGTTTTATCTAGGATGGCTTGCGCTTGCTTTGGGTCCATGGTAACTCCTTATTGTTCTGGTTCTTTGTGGAACGGTTTATGGGCAGACGATTGGCGGCTGAGTAGTTCGGTGATGTTGGGGCGGGGGTTGGAAGCGTCCTGGACCGACGGCATGTTGATGGGTGAAGGTGTCTCGGCCGGTGGCACTTCAGGAGCAGATGCCATACCAGTAACGGGCGACGGACTATCGTCGGAGAGTTCATCGGTGGCAGTCATCACAAAACGCTCAGGCAGCACTTGCTGCGGCCGCTTAACCACCACCGTGGCATCTGCGGTTCGAACAGTAGTATCCATGGTCCGCGCCCGTATAGCGGGCAAAATCCGCCCGCCAGAAGCTACCCGTACCAGACACTCTCGTGGGTGCAGGCCGGTCATCAGCTTGGTGCGAACATCGGCTTCGCGCAGGCCGCGGGCGGCGGCAGCTTGCACAATTTCCTTCGGTAGTTCAATGGTTAGATTAGCTTCCAGCGACCGTGCATCTTCTTCGGACACTCGAAACACGTAGTAGTTCACCACGTTGGACAAAATCGCGTCACGCAAACCCTTTTCTATCTGGCCAAAGTACTGCTGCGACAAGATCACCGTCAGGCCAAACTTACGCGCCTCTGCCAAAATGGACGCCAGAGCAGGGTTTTGCACCACTGAAACCTCATCCACCACTAGAATTACTTTCTGGCCGAATGCCCGGGCTTGGGCCAGCAAAAAGATCTGCTGAATCAGCAGCCCGGCAACGGTTTTGACCACCTTTTCGCCCATGCTAACTTTGTTCAGCGAAAACACCGTCAGGAAGTTATCTTGCACGGTTTTGGCTAGCGACATGTCGGCTTCACCCAGCAAGGTTGGCTGCATCTGCATTTCTTCCACCAAGGCAATGATGGGCGAGATAGCTTCGCTATAGTTTTGGGTCCGCAGCTGGTTATATTCCGACCCAAAGAACAAGAGCACGTTTTCAGGCACATAGCCCCGCACGTGCCGAAGTAGTTGGTCGCGGGTATCCACATCCGTCAGAAAGGTTTTGAGCAAGGGCAGGGACATACATTGGCCCACAAACAGCACATACAAACTAAAGCGTAGCACGCGGTCCAGGCGGGCGCTGGGCGTTTCGGTCATCAGCGAACGGAGCAGGGTAGTCGTCAGTTCGGTAGCAGCAGATATGTCAGTGGCGCCACGTGGAAACAACTGCGCCGTTTCGCCGCTAAAATTAATCACTTTACTAGATGGCAGCTGCCCCAATTCTTGCTCCAGCGAGGCGTGCGGGTCAATCACCACCACCCGGTATTGGTCCGCCAGGGCAGTTTGGTGCAAGTGATCAATCAGCAGTTCAATTAGTTTCGATTTACCACTACCGCTGGAACCGATGATGAACGAGTGCTTATCAAACTCGTAGCCGAGCAGATCTAGGTAGTGGGGACAAGTAAAGTAGGGAAACGTGTCTACCGCAAACAGCGCATCCTCGGGCTGCTTAGTGAGCATACCCAGCGACTTTTCGATGTCCACATAGCTGGGCACCGCTTTCTTTAGGTAGTGCGTATTGCTCACAAAATTCATGGCTAACAGATGTGCCGGAAAGGCAGTGAAGTGTTTGGTTGCCACACTCCACCGATCACCGCTAGCCCTAAAAAACAGGGAAAGCCGCAGAGGTGCAAAGTTCCGTACTCGCAGTACCGCATAGTCCAAGCTTTTACCGTGTTTAATGGCGTGCTTTTCACGAAGACTGAGCAGGTTAGCGCCAGGTGGTAATTGGACGAACGACTGATGGTGCGTTGCCCTGGGCGTTTGCAACTCAGCAACATCCACTGGCTTAAACACTATCCCCGTTATATCGTTCGATAGCGAACTGATGTCCCGCGAACAGCTGACAAATAGCCGCACCACGTTATCGGTGCAGCGAAAGGTCAGTTCGAACCAGCCCAGCAAGCCCAAATGCTGTCGCACGGCTTGGTAAAAAGCCGTCCACGTTGCAACAGACAGGTCATCTTGCTGCAGATACAATTCAAAATGGTAGGTGTTAGTCATGGGTAAAGCTCCGGCCGTACGTGCCCACAATAGGGCTGCAGCATGGCTTGCGGGAGAGTATAAACTACTACGTTACGTCATAGTCAAGACATATGTAGCCATGTCACTTTGATCCACCACAACGTACACTTTCTAATTCACAAAGGCGACCAATTGTTCTCAACATTTTGTGGTCTTTCAACAGGGAATATACTAAGATAGACTGATGAGCGTAACAGATGTAACTCCAGCAACGATCAATCATCCGGTTCTAATCATGATCCGTGGCTTGCCCGGTAGCGGTAAATCGTATATTGCGAACGCATTGTTAACAGAGCTTGGTACGGACAAGGCCATAATTCTCGACCCGGATGCCATTGATTTTACTAGCCAGGCCTATGCCGACCTCTGTAAAACATTAACTGAGGAGGGTATAGAAGAAAAATTCTTTCCCAATAGGTTCCTGAAAGAGCAGGGCTATGCCGCACTGGACGCCGGCAAAAACATCATCTGGAACCAAGCATTCACCGACCTAGGCGGCTTTGGGCGGTCCCACGGCAGCCTGCAAGACTATGCCACGGAACACAACATCCCGCTTGCAATGCTAGTGGTAGAAGTGCAAATCGACCCTAAAATTGCCCAGGAACGGCTAGCAAAACGTGCGACCGAAGGTGGACATGTGGTAAACGACGAAGCGTTTGCGCGCTTTATAAATGACTACCACAGTTTTGCCGGCGAAGGCTATACCACCATTTCAGTAAATGGCCAAGACAGCGCAGCAACATCGGTCGGGGCTATCATGCACGCCCTGCAAGATTTGCAGTAAGACAAGCCCTACTTTTTGTCAGCCATTTTTGTTTCTAAGGCACGTAGCTCTAGCAGGTGGGGTCTTAGAACAGGCTCTAGGTCTGGATGACAGACTACAAAGCTCTTTGTCTTATAGGTATACACATCTTCCTGTATGGGCAGCAAAACACCGCCAGCTTCGCGATCCAGTAGGGCGCCAGGTGCATAGTCATGTATATACCCACCGCCTAGCATATTGAACCGCGCTGCCGCTTTTCCGTCGGCTACCATGGTAAAACCGTAGCCGCCGCCCTTAACACCAATGTCACATACAACTCCACTTGGCTGCAGCATGCTATTCAGCACCTCAGAAAAGCGCGCTTTGCAGAACGCCACCCCGGGCAGTGGCACCACGCTTAGATCTAAACGAACGCCGTTTTTATACGCTCCACCATTTTTTTGAGCAGTATACATTTCGTCGGTAGAAGGGTTATAGATAACACTCGCTACAGCCTCGCCACCTTGGATAAGTACCGCCATACTAGTGAATGCGGGGATATTATCTATAAAACTTTGGGTTCCATCTATAGGGTCGACTAGCCAGAAGGCACCGGTCATGTCATCGTTGTAACCGCCCTCTTCGCCGTAAATCGGTACATCCGGGAAATCGTGCGCCATAGCTGCCAAAATCACTTTTTCAACTTCGACGTCGGTGTCAGTAACAGGGGAGCCGTCTTGTTTGTCGGTGAATGTTACTTTGCCCGCTCGTTCTAGAATGAGTGGCCGAACTTGTCTAAATGCCTGTTGCAGAACTGTTAGAGCCCGTTCGATTTCTTCCGGTAAAAGATGACGATCGGCGTTTGAGGTTTGTGGGGAAGCCATGCGCTCATTGTATCACTTAGACAGCTGGCGGCAGACCGGGAAGATGTGGCGTTCTAGGGGAATAGACAAGTAGGCTATACCGCTAATGGTTTAAATCTGATAAAAAGGTATTGTACTTTCTGTCAAACATACTATGATGGAATTTGATTCATAAAATTTAGGGGAGATTTAATAGTATGTCTGAACTTCGAAGAGCTGCAGTAGAGCGTGACGCCGCCGCGGCCGCAAATAGACGGGAGCGTGACGCCGCAAGGCGCCAGAAGGTGGCAGATGCGCAAGCAGTATTGGGCCCTGTAGCAACACGAGCTGATCGTACGGCCGAGTTGCTGGCCCAGGTGGTAAAACTTGAACAAGCTGAAGGGCGACCACATATCGATGACGTCTTTCCTGCGGACGTTGCTGCAGAGCTAAAGTACCTTATTGAGCACGAGGGCGAACAACACCCGCCGCACCCTAACGCTACTCGTTTTGGAACTCCTGTTATGGCAGAGGCCGCACCTGCGGAGACAAAGGCTGGTTTGAAGGTTTGGGGAGGTCAAAAGGCAAAGCGTGCTGGAGCTCCAGCAGTAGCTGCACAGGTTGAGGACGCATGGGCCTTAAGGGGCTATGTTGTAGGCGTAGTAGAGCCAGATCACTACGTATCGAACGCAGTCCAGGACCACCGTGGCGTTAATACCCCTAGACTCGTAGCTGCATTCGAAGACTTCACGGTAGGCGTAGTCGACTCACGTGCAGCTGGTAACAGATTAGTACCGGTCACTACTGAGCTACCTTCTATACCCATGGTAGATCCTAGGCTAGGCGGATATGAGGAAGTGGCTGCGGGTGTCTATGGTCCAATCGTACCTGTTAAAGAAGGCGTGGTTGGTGCAGTCCTGCAGGTAGCTGAAGATGGACCCAGTGCCGCCTTTATGCTTGAGCGCTATCTAACGGCTAATGGCAACCCTACAGCCGCAACAGTGGCAGAGTTTCCGGTCGCAGAAGCAGCCGGCATAGGCGCTAACGGCCACCGAGATGACGCAGAGGCTCTAGTAGCCGCAGCTGTGGCCGTAGTCTAACCCTCCAAACAAACAAAAACTCTATCCAACTAAGAGAGCTCCGTTTCTGGAGCTCTCTTAGTATTTGCACGGGTTAGGAACTCAACGTTCCGTTCTATAAACGCCGAAAAATACTAGAGCACTAAATAAGCGCGTATCCCTACGCGCTTATTACTAAACCCAAGATGGCCTATTTGTTCTTATTGCCAAGTGCATGCACATTGCTTTGCACATAGCTTACGCAGTCACCTTGGTTTTTGAATGACGGGTCAGAGTATGTCATCCAGCCGCCTTGCTTACACTGGTCCTTGTTGGTGAGCGTGTCGGTTATCATTACATTGTCGAGGGCAGGGCCGTAGAAACCGCTATCCATGCTGGTAAAGGTAACGGTGGTGCTCGTACCGGTTGCAGTAAAGCTATAGGTTTGTGGTTGCCACCCCATGTTGGTTAGCGTTTTGCCAGTTGTATCAAAAGTGTAAGTCGTTGGCAAGCTACCGGCATCGACAGTCAATGTCTTTACCGTTGGTGCCCCGGCCGGATTCCCAGCCATATCGAACGCAACAGTGTAGGTGTGTCCAGGCACTGTCGTGAACATCTGGCTTATGGCACCGGCACTAAAACCAGTCATATCAAGACTGCGCGTCCCGTCCGATGCTGTCCAGTAGCTACCAATGTAGTCAACACTGCCGGCAGTGACCGTCCAGCCGGGAACACTGGTGTTATCACCTGCCACAAGCGTGCTAAACACGCCCGGATCGGTGCCCGTTTCAAAACTACCGTTTGTTACGGCGGAAGCTGCAAACGCAGTAGCGACCATACCCGCAGACAGTGCTGTTGTAAGCGCACTACCTAGTAAAACTTTTTTAATATTCATAACGTCACCCTCTTTCACATTATTAAACAGGTAAAATTATAGCGACCGTGTGGTTGGCTGCCGTATGTTTTCTTACAGTTACCGCGAACATACTTTAGACATTATCTTGTGTTTATTACTATAGTATTGTATAATTACAATCTATGAATAAACTCCACATGCCTTCGAGTCTACTAAAACGAAGTGCCATGACCGGCAAACAGCGCCTAGTATTTGGTGCTCTGATGGGTCTAGGCCTGCTAATGACCGCCGCATTTGGTGCCTGGTGGTTCGAGCCGAGCCACATACCGGCCAATTATCACGGCTGGAAGCACGCACTAGATTTTCTATTGTTTGGGATTGTGTCCTACATTGTCTGGCATCAGGTGGTTAGCGAAACATTTAGCTGGACCGTTGCCAAGGACATGAAGCACCCGCACTACATGCAACCTGTGGAAGACAAGCGAGTAGCATTTTTAACCGCATTCGTGCCCGGCAAAGAGCCCTATGACATCCTAGAAATCACGCTGCGGCAGATGGTAGCCGCCGACTATCCTCACGACACCTGGCTACTCGACGAAGGCAACGACAAGCGCGCCAAGCAAATATGCGACCGCCTGGGCGTCCACCATTTTTCACGCAAGGGCATTGCCGCATACAACACCGAATCTGGCGCTTTCAAGGCCAAGACCAAGGGCGGCAACCACAACTCGTGGCACCACAAGCATGGCCAAGACTACGATTTTGTCGCCCAAATAGATGTCGACTTTATCCCCCGCAAAGATTTCCTAACCATGACCCTTGGTTACTTTAGAGACCCTAAGGTGGCCTTTGTAGGCACACCACAAATCTACGGTAACCTCGACGAATCATGGATTGCGCAGGGCGCAGCCGAGCAAGCGTACGGTTTTTACGGCGCTACGCAAAAAGGCCTATTTGGGAAAGATATGCACCTGCTTATCGGCGCCAACCACGTGATACGCGTGGCTGCTTTGAATGAAATAGGTGGCTACCCAG
>Ga0105242_10000728_pt1 | contig 25654 bp, 30 predicted proteins | sample KBSM24metaG_FD_81521 | JGI IMG/M metagenome (GOLD analysis project Ga0105242, IMG submission 81521) | Miscanthus rhizosphere microbial communities from Kellogg Biological Station, Michigan, USA - KBS M2-4 metaG | ecosystem: Host-associated > Plants > Roots > Rhizosphere > Soil | place...
AACCGTAAATCGGCGCCGGGAACTTAGGCACAATGTGTGGCAAGCCACCAATGTGATCCAAGTGGCCGTGGGTAATAATGTACGCACGGATTTTGTGCTTAATGCTGTCCATGTAGGCCGTGTCGGCAATACCGTAGTTAATGCCCGGCAGGTCAACACCCAGGTCGTTGCCAGCGTCGATGACAACGGCGTCATTCACGTATTCGACCAGCATCATGTTTTTAGAACCACCGCCGTCCATACCACCTAGACCGATGATTTTCAGGCGTGGGCTGTCGTCTATGAAGTTAGCACGGCGTCTTTCGTCGGTTGCGGCGGGCAGGTACTGGTTAGCGACCCGCTGAGCGTCCAATTGGGTGCGCTTCATGGCACGTACGGCCGCGCCACGGCTGACACCGCTGCGCTTTTCGCCGTCCGGGTTTTGGCCGGCACCATTTTGCTGGCCCCGGCCGCGACCACCGCCCTGCGGGCGTCCGCCACCGTTACCGCCTTGTGGGCGATTGCCACCACGCGGTCCACGTGGGCCGCCATTTTGACCTTCCGGTCTTGGAGGTTTCGCACTGTTGTTCTGATTTATTTCCATTTGGTTATTTCCTTCCTTTTTTCTAAAAGGGTTTAAATTTTCTGCAAAATTGCGGGGATGAGCGCAAAGTCGTCAATGAGGGTTTGGCGCATCCCACCGTTATAGAGCGCTGCTGCTGGATGAAACAGCGGCAGGTACACTCTGCCATGGTAGCGCTTAGGCTGACCATGGACTTGGCTGATTTTCAGCCCGGGCAGCAACACATCCATGCTGTGCCTGCCTAGGGTGACAATCAATTTCGGGTCTATTATATCCAACTGCTGCTGCAAGTATGGCAGAAAGGCGGACTTTTCGTCGGGCAATGGGTCACGGTTGTTGGGTGGCCGGTACTTGACGATGTTGGTTATGTAAATGTCCGTTCGCTTCAGGTCAATCATCTCTAGCATCTCGTTCAGGAACTTCCCCGCCGCACCCACAAATGGTATACCCTGCAAATCTTCGTTCTTGCCCGGCGCCTCGCCGATGAACACGATGTCGGCTGCGAGATTGCCGTCGCCAAACACCAGTTGCGTGGCCTGCGCCTTTAGCCCTGGGGTGACATTTGCTGCTTCAATCTGCGCCTTGAGTTCATCGAGCTGTTGCTGTTTGGTTGCTGCGTCGCCCATTACAATGCCTCGAATATTCCCTTTACCCAGGCTAAGCACACTTGCCACCAGGTAGTTTTTTGAGGTGTGGTATTCATTTTTTGCGCATCCTCCATATGCTGTGAGCGAAGTTTTGCAGTGCCCCAAACAATAGCATGAACGATACAATCCACCACCAAATGCTGCCATCCGCTAACGCCCAGTCGGCGAAGCCGTAGGCCATAGCCAGCTCGACCAACCCGAACACAGCATAGCCGGTTCGGGTTTTGTGGAATTGGTCGAGCTTTTGCATGTTCATTTAGGTGTTCATCCCTTTTTCTCCTGAACTCCCAAGAGCAAGACCGGCTACCGCCCTGACCATGATAGTGTCAGCAACGTAGGCAGCAAGCTGATCTGCCTGAATCAGCCAAAGTCTTGAATACACGGGATCGAAAGTCAATTGCTGTGCAGTAGGATACTTATCCATTACGCTCTACTTCTTGCCTTTCTTATTCTTTTCGGCGAGTTCGCGGGCGGCGGCTTTCATGGAAAGCTGCAGGCGGCCACGATCATCTATGGCGACCAGTTTTACGGTGACTTTATCGCCTTCTTTTAGCTTGTCGCTAGGTTTTTCGACCCGCTCTTCGCTAATTTCGCTAACGTGCACCAGGCCATCTTTGCCGGGCATAATCTGCACAAAGGCACCGAAGTCTAGTACGCTGACCACTGGTTTGTCGTAGTAAATAGCGCCCACTTCTGGGTCATCGGTAATACCCTTAATCCAAGCAATCGCAGCGTCGATCTTGGTCTTATCTGGGCTGGAAATCATCACCGTACCGTCGTCTTTGATGTCGATCTGCGTTTCGGTTTCGGCGGTGATCTTCTGAATCATCTCGCCACCCTTGCCAATCACCTCGCGGATTTTGTCTGGGTTAATGCTAATGCTCTCGACACGTGGTGCGTACGGACTCATTTCCTTGCGTGGTTCGGCCAAGGTGCCCAACATGTGTTCAAGGATGAACGCCCGACCCTGCTTACCCTGCTCTAGCGCTAGTTTCAGCGTAGAAACTGGCAAACCGTGGACCTTCATGTCCATTTGCAGTGCCGTGATGCCGTTTTTAGTTCCGGCAACCTTGAAGTCCATGTCACCGGCAAAGTCTTCGGCGTCAGCGATGTCGCTCAGCACCCAGAATTTGTCACCGTCGACCATTAGGCCCATGGCAATACCAGATACCGGAGCCTTCAAAGGCACACCAGCGTCCATCAGTGCCAAACAGCTAGAACAAGTTGCGGCCATGCTAGTCGAACCGTTTTGAGACATAATTTCGGTTACGGAGCGAATAGCGTATGGGAATTCGGCTTCGCTAGGCAATACACCACTCAAAGCACGCTCCGCTAGGTAACCATGACCAATTTCGCGGCGACCAGGGCTACCAAGACGACGCACTTCACCCACAGTGTAACCCGGAGCGTTGTAGTGGTGCATGTACCGGCGCTCGCCATCGGTTACTTCCATGGTGTCGACCATCTGGCTGTAGCTAAGTGGCGCCAGCGTAACGATGTTCATACCCTGCGTCATACCGCGGGTAAACAAGCTAGAACCGTGTGCCCGTGGCAATAAACCAACTTCGGTAGACAGTGTGCGAACTTCGGTCAACTTACGACCATCGGGGCGAATGCCATCTTTTACGATGCCGTTGCGCACATCTTTGTGAATAGCCAACTGCAAGGCTTCGTCGTATTCACCGCGCAGCGCCTTGTATTCGGCTTCACCAATCCGTGCAGCGAATTCGTCGTGCATCTGTTGCTTCAGCGTCGAAACAACTTCGTTGCGTTCTGGGTACGGTGCACGCAAATCTTCGCCCAACTTGCCCTCTACCCAAGCGTCAACTTCCTTCTGGAAAGCCTCGTTTGGCAGGTCTAGGGTGTATTCCTGAGCAACAACACCCATTTTCTTGACCAATTCTTTTTGCACTTCCAGGGCGGGCTTAATAGCCTCAACTGCAAATTCCATAGCGGCGATGACTTCCTCTTCAGTAGCTTCATGCGCACCGGCCTCAACCATCATCACTTTGCCGTTAGTGCCAGCTACTACTAGGTCCAGCTTGCTTTCAGCCAGTTCAGCAGCAGACATAAATGCCTGGTACTTACCATCTTTGTCGATACCCACGCGCACACCAGCCACGGGGCCATCAAACGGCGCACCAGTCAGCATAAAGGCGGTACTCATGGCAATCATAGCCACCATGTCCGGACGGAAGCTTGGGTCCAAGCTCAAAACACTAGCTACACCCTGTACTTCGTTGCGGTAGCCCTTGGGCCACAGCGGACGAATCGGGCGGTCGATGAGTCGGCCAATCAAGACGGCTTCGTCAGATGGCTTGCCTTCGCGCTTAATAAAGCGGGAGCCGCTAATTTTGCCAGCAGCATAAAACTTCTCTTCGTAGTCGATAGATAATGGGAAATAATCCATGCCCGGGATGACATTGCCAAGCATAGCCGTACCCAGCACCACGGTTTCACCGTAGGTTACTAAGACAGATGCTGTCGTGCGAAAACCAACTCGGTTCACTTCCAAAGTCAGCGGCTTGCCGCAAAACTCGGTCGAAACAGTAATAACCTTCTTGCCGTAAGGGTTAACAGTTGTGTTGTTGTTAGTTTGGCTCAATTTGTACCAAATCTTTCTGTTCCAGTTTTACCTGGGAGAGGTGCAAATATATGGCTCCAGTCTTGTGCTGTATACGAGCGATATATCTGGTCCCTACCCACGTAAGTATGTAGAACTATTTAATGTGCACAAGCTTGGGCTCTCGAAGTGTATCGAGAGCCGAGTCTACGCACAGTTTAGCGACGAATGCCGAGCTTTTTGATGAGATCCAGGTACGCCTGGCCATCTTTGGCGGCAATGTACTGCAGCAAACGCTTGCGCTTGCCAACCAGCTGTAACAGACCGCGGCGAGCCATAAAGTCATGCTTGTTCACCTTTAGGTGTTCAGTCAGTTCCTTGATGCGCTCGGTAAAAATACCAACCTGCACAGCACTGCTGCCGGTATCAGTTTTGCTTGCCTGTAAATCGGTAATGACTTTCGTCTTCTTTTCAGTTGAGATCATTCGGTTCCTTGTCTTAAAAAATTAGAGATTAACTCGATGGCGTTACCGGCAATTATACCAGTTCTCGACCCCTATTACAACCCGCTGGGCGCAAAATGTGCTCAGCCTATAATTTGACGTAGTTCAGAGCATAGATTGAGCACAGAAATAAGGTAGCGCTCACGCCTAAATGACGTCTATGTCCATCCTGTAGGGAGCACTTTGGGGTGCAGGAGGGCTCGGAGGAGGAGTTCCCACAGCGACAGAACCTACTGTTCTTACTACAGCTGAAGCATGTATAGGCCCTCCTTCAGCATATGCACGACGCAGTTCTTCTGGACTCCTCGGAGTGGTTGCCCAAGAGTGATCAACAGGAGGAACGCCAGCGCCTATACGAGCGTCCCGAGCGGCCGTCTGTGCGGCTGCACTGGCATCTCGTTCTCGCGCAAACTGCGCTGCACGAGCGTCTCGCCGCTCTGCCATTGTAGCTGCATTAGCGTCCCGGTCATGTGCAGAAATGTCAGGAGAAAAGTGTGGGGTTGGGTCGTGCCTCGGCGCGTAATCTCCAGCATCAACTACTTCATCTACATCGATTACCTCAGGAGGGCGTGTTGCTGGCACTAAATCTTGTGATACTGGGTCTGGGACTAGTACAGCATCTACTATCATATCTGGATTAAACGGAGGTTTCTGTTGTTCTGGCATGCGCTTAGTATAGCATAAACTATGCGGATAAGCAATAGCGCTATGTAGCTATTCTATTCAAAATGATAGCACCATAATCTTGGCGCTAGACGCGCAAAATCATAACACCTTTCTTTGCGAGTATTCAGTGTATAAACATACCGACAAAGTAGACCCTTTGTCGGTATGTTTGCAGTACTTAGTTAAACTAGTCCGGTCTACTAACCTACGATCGGGTAGCCATAGTTGTCTAGCCCTTTGACGTTTTCTCCACGTTCCTCCATTGCGCGCACTAAACCTGCCCGTACCAACACACCATCCACAATCATCCAGGGGCCCCTGTCCTCTGCGTCTGTGTGAGTTATCAGCTCTGAGGCCATCGGGCCTTGATCTCGGGGCCCCACTTCGACCACACCCTCATCAAACTGAAAACCTTCGTGTGATCCTGCCATTTGTTTTCTCCTACCAATTCTTAAATGATACTAACAGATATAGCCCCGGCAGAGCGGGTTGTCAATATTTTTACTGCATTTTACATCAAGATGCAGTAGCTGGCTCTGAAACGCGCTTAGGCAACTGATAGCCGCACCAGGCCTATCCGACCCAATAACTGGAGTACCTGCAGGTTTAACAGAGGTAGATAGTCTATTGGGGCCGCCATTCCTAGGACTTGCTCGTGCAAAACATCGCGAAATGACGTTTGGTCACTTAATTCAGTCGCCGTATGCGCTCGAAGCCGTACATCTCTGCCCACCAGTGCTATAAACCGCTTTATCTGTTCAGTTGTTGGTTCAGACATACCCAACTCTTGCAGTACTAGCGTAACAACACGTTCCAGCTCCCCTGTCTCGGTCGCCTGTTCCGAAACGGGCATAGCGCTGGACACCTCAGCCATATCTCCTGCCATAATATCTGGTTCAAGTTCAAATTCGCCAGTTTCGGCCTCTGATATTCGTTGCAAATGCGGTGCTGCTTCTACCAACTCGTAGACCTTAGCAATCAGTACTCGCACCACCGGCTGGCGTTCAGGCAGTACGGTTTCAACAGTCAGGTCTTCGAGCTGTACTGAAAGACTTATGGCAGAAGTGGCGTCCGGAATAGTCGCCTGTGGCAGCACTTCTGTGGTTGACGCCGCATCTATAGCCCCTACCCTTGGTGATTCTATCGGTGGCTGGGGCTGTGCCAACAAGAAGTCAGGCTGTTCTAGAAGCATTTCAATTGCAACTGGAGCTCTTGCTAAAGATGAAACTTCTGGCGCAGGTTGGGGTGTCGGGGAACTTTCAACACTATGTGCCCAGATTTCATCAGGCTGCTCAACTTGCAGCTCGTTTATACTCACAGACTTGTTTTTGTCAGACTGAAGGATAACTGGCAATATATTAGCCGCGGTCTTGGCCGCTGTAGCCTGCAGCATGGCAACCACATCGATGGTTGCTTCGTGTATCGGTATTTCATCTGGTTCGACCTGTTTTGGCTCCGGCCTATCGGTAACGTGCAGTTTCAGCGCAAGTCTCTTTGACACCTTTTCCTCAAATATGGCCTCCTCTGCGATGACCGGTTTTGTTTCCTCGACCTCAGCTTTATGGGACGTTGCTTTGTTGGGGCCTTCCAACCGCGACTGCTCAAGTTCTGTTCGTATCTCGGCTAGCGCCGCCTCTCCAATATTGCTCAGGAACGGGCAGCGTTTAGCAGCTTCATCAAAATCTATGCCCCCATCCCACTTCTCGGCCGACACAGATCCTACCTTTCTTTTGGTCCCTCTGTTGGCAGTTCTACGCTTGCTTCTCTCAACATACTAAGAACACCCACTCGAAAGGCAATTGGCCAACCCGTCATTAAGGCCGCAGATTTGCATTGGGTTAGTTTATCCGCCAGCGGTCCAGGCCCAGAGTCGCCCAGGGGAGGATCAACAACCGTATTGGCATAACCACTAAAGTCGTGGCCAAAAATGGTGGTGTTGCCTAAAACACGCACCACTTCATCGCGCGTTGGGTAGAGACCTGCAAATGGTCGAGTTTCCGCCATATGTGTTAACTATACCGGACCGAGAGCGGTATTGTTACAAATTGTGCAGATAACTCAGTAGATTGGAGTCATTGGTAACGCGTGCGCTGGCAATATCGAACCGCCCCACACGGATACGCCGCAGATCGGACATATAAGCCCCCGTGCCCAATGCTTTGCCCAAGTCTTCAACCAGCGAGCGAATGTATGTCCCACTCCCAACCTCGCTAGTAAACTTCACAAACGGGTATTCATAAGACGTCAGGCTATTTTTATAAATGGTTACCGGTCGCGCTTCCAAGGCCACTTCCTTGCCCTCCCGCGCCAGCTTGTAAGCCCGCCGCCCGTTAATTTTCATAGCGCTAAACGCGGGTGGCACCTGCATGAGGTGGCCCTGGAACGCGTCTAGAGCCGCTAGGATGGCCTTCTCGTCCGGAATAGTATCGGATACTGCTGTTTTTTCGCCCTCTTCGTCACCGGTAGTGCTGGTTTGGCCTAGACACATGGTAACTTCGTAGGTTTTATCTAGTTTGGTCAGTTCGGTGGCTTTACGGGTGTATTCTTTGCCTACTAGCAACACTAATAGCCCCGTGGCCAAGGGGTCTAACGTGCCGGTGTGGCCAACCTTGGTATTTTTGGGCTTTTTACCCTCCTCCGTGGCTACCATACGGCGCACGTAATTTACCACGTCGAAACTAGTCCAACCTTTGGGTTTGTCTACTAACAGCACGCCTTGCATAGGCATCAGTATACCCTGCCCCTGTTATTTCACTAAATTACTGGACTGGCGGGAACATGGGCGGAGGCACTGGTGGCGGAGGGGTTTGACCTCCCATAGCTGGAGCTGGAGTACCCGGGAAGGCGCTAGGGGCTGGCTGGCCGAATCCACCGGTGGGTAGTGGCATGTCTAATGCACTATCGGCAGGCGTGTTGCCAGGGGTCGGTTCGCTAAAGCCCATGTTGGGTATCGAGCTTGGTGTCATCGGAGCGGCGGGTGCCGGCGCAAATAAGTCGGTTGGCGGTGTGTATGGGGCGCCAGATGACTGCTCCGGCACGGAGGTAGGATGCAATTCTGGTCCTAGGGGCTGCGCGTTGAGGGCGGCGATTGGACTCAGGGGGTTGCTATCTGCGGCGTTGTTCAAGGCAGCTTCTACGGCGCTGCGAGCACTATCGACGCCATCTGATCCAGCGCTATTTGAAGCATCCGCCGCTGGGGCGGGCCCATCCCCCATATGTAGGTGTGGGCTGTCCACTGCCTGCTCTATTTCAGCTAGCGTCTCATCGTCATTAACTGGGGCGGGCGTGGGCGAAGTCGGAGCGGGCGTTAGTGGGTTCGTGGGCGGTTCCGGCTGGAACGACGGAGCTGCGGGCTGTGACTGTGCGGGTGCAGGTGACCAGACGGGTGCATATGGTTCGGACGGCATGGGTGGTGGCGACCAGGCGGGTTGCGAAGGTGCAGGCACAGCTGGAGGCATGAGAGGTGCGGCCGAAGACGGCAACACCGACTCGTTATGACTCAGGAGCGGCTCACTCACTGCGGGCAACGTCAGCTCCTCTGTGGGTAGATCAAACTGCTCTGGTTCGGTGTTGGCGGTAAGACTGCCGGTGTCCATTTGGGGCGTGTTATTGGTAAGGAGCTGGCGATGGACCTCTGTTCTGCCAGCTGGACCATCGGAATCAGTAGGCGTGCCATCGGATGCCACACCGTGAACATGCGATATTTCAGGTAGCTTTTCGGGCGCGGGTAGTTGGTCAGCCATGAGCAGTTCGCCGTTATCGTCAACGTGAATCTGCGGATGCTGCGGCTCTGGCGCCGGTTCGTCGGGTTTTTCTAGAGCAAGCGGTGATCCAGCCCCTTCGGCTTCTTCGAACTGCTCGGCTTCGTGGTTGATTTCGAGCGTACCGGGTTCGGCTTTGTGTTCGGGAATTGACTGCGGTTCGCCAGACGGCGCGGCACTGTTGCCTGATTCATCGATGGTCTGAATGCCAGCCGCGGGTTCAGGCGGTGTCTCCAGCTCAGTGGCAATGAGCTGCTGGTTGGCCCCGGCAGCCATCAGTTCGGCAGCGGCACTCATAGTCTTGGGGGTCGTGTTGTCGCCGCGGAAACGCTCGGTGCTAGCCACAATACCGGTTAGTAGCGCAGTAGCCACCTGGTTGTTCAGTGCTTTTTTGTCCAGACCACTAGTCAAGCCCACCATCATTTCGGACAGCGAGCTGGCCTGCGGATCTACCCAGTTAATGCTGCCCAGACTTCCCTGTCCGGTGGTGCTGATGCTCACAATGGTAGCATCGTGCAAAATCCGGCCGTGTGCGGTGATGGCCTTATCCAGGTCTTCTTGCTCATTTACGCCCAAACAAATCACCACATCGACATTAAAGTCGCCTTGGCTAAAATCTAGATCTTTCTCGGAAAGCGATGTCTTGTACGGGGTTATGAAGATGCGCACCACTTGGTCTTCCACCTTGTAGCGCAGCTTGTCGGCCTTGGATTTGTCGAGCGCAATGATAAAATCACGTAAGGAGTCAGTGTTCTTTTCCAGCGTATCTTCGGGCTTTAGGAATTCGATGGTGCTGGGCACCGCACCGCTAAACACCGCGGTGGCGTGCTTATCCATCTGGTTTAACACCAATGTAAGGCCAATAGCAGAGGCTAGCTGGTCCACGCTAGGGTTGGCGCTAACGGTTACCAGAATGTTCTGGGCTTGGTTGACGCGCTCGATGATTTTTTGTTTTTGTTCGTCCATGGTGATAATGGTTATGTTTGCCTGCATCGTACCACTAAACTTACCTGTTGCCAAGTGCTTCCTGTGTGTTACCTTTGACAACAGAGGCGTAAACCCCTATAGTTTAATTCGATAACAAATTAAAAGGATTTACGATGCCAATCATCAAATCAGCAAAAAAGCGCGTTAAGGTTGCCGGCAAGGCAGCAGTGCGCAACAGTAAAACAAAACGGTCTCTAAAGGGAGCCATCAAGGCCTTCGGTAAAGCCCTCACCGGCAAGACGCTCAGCAAAGCACACAGCGAAGTCGACAAGGCTGCTAAAAAAGGTGTGATGCACAAAAACAAGGCTGCTCGCAAGAAGAGCCAGCTCGCTAAGGCGGCCAAGGCGGCCGCAGGTGTCAGCAAAAAAGCTGCACCCGCAAAGAAGGCAGTTGTTAAAAAGGCACCTGTAAAGAAAGCTGCTCCTAAAAAAGTTGCGGCCAAGAAGCCAGTGGCTAAAAAAGCCGTGGCTAAGAAAAAGTAATTTTCTTATCACCCACAAGACCGCTCGGATTTTCCGAGCGGTTTTTATTTAGACATTCGTCGGAATCTGGGAATGCGGCTCGGTGGGAAGCCTAGACCAGCTATCGGGATGAGGAACGTCGTGGAGCGTGGGGGCAGTGAGCGCAGCGCTTGGACCAGCAGGCACTGGTTCCGCTGACTGGTGCGTGCGCACTGTATGCAGTTCTCGTAGCGTAGGACCTACCAGAGCGCTCTGTCGCCCCACAGACTCAGCGGGCGGAATGCCCATAGCCACTCGGCCAGTTCTAAAGGCTACACCTCCTGGTTCGGCAGGAACTTGCTGGGACTTTGGAGCACGATGTCGCCCCGGTGGCTGGCTTTCAAAATAGCTACCCACAGCCCTTACAGCGTTAATGGCAGCCGTACCGAGCCGCCTACTCCGTTGGCCAAAAATCATAGCAGCCACTGTTTCACGGCGCAAAGCAGGGTCCTCTGACTTTGGATGACGAGGCGGCAAATCTTCACCAACAGTGACCAGTGGCATTAAACGCGGGTCGTAGTAGTCCTCGGTCGGACCTAACGGGGGTTCCTTTGGTGCCCTAGTAGCTAATGATCGCATGTTTAAACATTAGCATATTATTGCTATAAAAGCAAGTTGCAAGCCTAACGAGACAAATTGAGTAGGTAGTAACGGACAACCTCATCAGCACTCAAGCCTTCACTTTTCAAGCGCACATCAAACTGGCGAAGTTCGGTCACCAGCTTTTTGAGCTGAGCAAGGGTAATGTGCCGTGCTAACCCCTGAGTTTTGCGCACCGTAAAGGGGTTGATTTTAGCTGTCCGCGCGATAGTGTCAGTATCGCGACTGCCCGCGGCTTTTACGATGGCCAAAATGTGCAGCTGCCAGACCAGCATAGCGATAATCTGCTGTGGTTCTACCTGCAGGGCGCGCTGCTCGTCGTACAGCTGCATAGCCCGCTTGGTGTTGCCAGCAAAAGCGGCATCTAGCAGTTCAAAAATGTTACTCTGCGGGGTACGCTCGGTGAGCAGTTCTATGCTGTCGCGCGTTATTTTGGGGTCGTAGGCCAGTAGTTTATCTACCTCGTGCTGCAAGGTCAGCTGGTTCTGCCCTACGCGGTCTATTAACAAACGGGCATCGTTACTACTAAGCGTGCCGCTCTGTTTTTGAGCGTAATCCATTAGGTAGCGTGCTAGGCCGTTGGCGTCCAAAACCGGAAAATCACGAAACTGTGTATCGCGCTTAAGCAATTTGTAATAACTAAGCCGCTTGTCTAGTTTTGGTTCCACCAGCAGCACATCATTGGTCTCGGCTACTTCTTCGGCAAACTGTTCGAACTTTTCGGTGAATTCTTTGTTGCTACTAGGCGTGCGTAGCACCACCAGCTTGCGCGGAGCTAAAAATGGCAAGCTCTGCGCCGCACCCAGCATGCGGTCGTAACTGGCCTCTTCCCCGTCCAGACGTTCTAGCGCCATGTCGCCGTGCTCCGCCACAAAGTTGTCCACCATATGGCGGACGGCTTCTTGGCGTAGGACGTCGTTTTCTCCGGTTAGGGTGGTTATCATGTAGGGTAATTCTAACAGCTAAACTAGGAGACCTGCTAGGCCAACCATTTCGTTTGTCGCAATCAACCCCCAAAGTATGGGGGTGTGGTTACTAAAATCACCGAGCCGGTGATACAAACTCTACGACAGAGCTCCGACCAAAACCAGTGTTTTCATGCCAAACGCCTAACTCGTCAACAAGGCCAGCGACATATTTATTATTCACTACCGTAGAGACTTTGCCCGCCGCATCCGTAACAGAAACAAAATAATCGGGTGGTAACTGGCTGCCTTCGACATCGACGGCCGTATCTATAGTACCTTCTACTCCCCGAGTAGCAAGCTCGCCGCTATACGGAACAGCGACTATCATTTTGCCACCAGCATCAACACCACGGAACCCACTCACCACTGCCACGTCGATGTCTGCAGCGGATGTATGATCATCGAAGAAGATATAGGCTTGGGCTATGTTACTCCACGCTCCCCCTTGCTCTTCAAGCTGACGACGCGCATCTTCAACGGTGTAGAAGCTGTCTTGTCTGCTGCCTAGCATGTAGTTTAAGCCGCCAAGACGATTTTCCTGGTCTATAGGTAGTCTTCCCTCAAGCAGCCGTTTTCCACCTTCCGAGCTCTCAAGCGTGGCACGGATCTGAGCCTCTCGCTCGGGTTTACTTTGCTCTTGAGCTTGATGCCGTGCCATCTGTTCCTTTTCATAATCAGGACGACCCTCGTACCAGGCTGCAACGTCTGCTGGTGTCACCCCATACTTGTTGAGAAACCCTTCTGGATCACCATCAAGATGTCCCTGTGAATCCCTAAAAGCCAGATAGCATGCCTCTGCATGTTCTATCTCGGGATCAGGGTCTGTATCAAAATCAAGGAAGTCTCCTAGATCATCAAATTTGTCGACTGACGCCGCCTCAGCATGGTGTCCGTCTGTTACTGTCATCCAATCATCAAGCTGCTCATCTGGTACCGGTGCGGCTGGCCCCTCTGGCCATGCACCATCGCCTCCATACATAGGGTTCGCATCACCTATCGCCAACGTGGCCAAGTGTGATGCGGCAACCGCATTATCAGCTGGCGTTATTTGTACCTCAGGAGCGGTACCGTCTACAGGCGGAAGTGGTTGATTTGAGTGTGGTGATTCAGCAATAGCCATGGTATTTGTTGTTTTTTGTTTTAAGGCTTTATTTCTATATAAACATTAGCACTATGTTGCCGATTTGTCAATTTTCGGTTAGTCAGCCTCTTGACCTACATAAACCCGCTATGACAGAGGTTGTAGGGATACGGAGTTACTGGGAGGCCGCTCTCCCGAAGGAGTTAGCCCCCATTGAGCGTATATACGCTCAACCTCAGCGGCTTTAGCAACCACATACTGTGCCCAATCAACAACCTCTTGCTCATACTGTCCAAGGGGCGCAACCAAGTCAATACGCTGAGCAAGCTCCGCTGGACGCGTCCCTTGTCCTCCGTGCTCATCCAACAGTGCCGTTTCTATCAGCTCAGTAGTCTCACGTCCTATGTATTTCGCATCTAATATGACCCTGTTAAACGGCACATTGTTGTCAGCGAGAGACGCAAAGATGGCCCTAGGGGCATCCAATAGGGGGGCACCGATGGCGACGCCCGTGGCCTTATCTATTGATACAGCTAGCTGCAAAAGGTTATCGTTAGCATTCGCACCAGCGCATGCCTCTGACAGCGCATACATACCAACCTTACCCCTAGTCATCCTCTCGATTGACTGAAGGGTTGCGATCTCGTCGTAATACACTGACTGATCTAAGGCAATTCTCTCAGACTCAGGATGAGCATGGTTGTAAACAGTGGTAGCGATTATATCGGTGGGCCCCTCATTAAGATAATCCCCTAGACCAGGTTTCAGAACATGCGTTAATTCGTGATAGAGCGTATAGTCGGGCACTTCATCGCGTAGTTGAATGGTACCAGACTCATGATCGACATAAGCATGAGCTCCAGCGAGAATAGGTGAAAACGGACTGCCGTGAACTATCCGATGACTATCCATATCAGGTACATCTATAGCCATACTTGGGTGAAGGTCACCTGCGTCTATGGCGATTTTAGTGCCACATAGATAGCCGTCCTTAACCCGGCTAATCTGCTCTTGAAATGTTTGGTCGTTGTTACGTTCCCGTAAATAACCATCATGCCACTGCCACACGTTTAGCAATTGATCGTCCGTTGCATCAACGGCCATCCATTCCAAAAAACTTATTGGACGACCTTCATTAAGCTCCGCTTGGCGGTGTAGTTCACGGAATAGTGGGGGGAGTATCGACTCTTCAGTACGAAGTCCTAATCGCTTATCAACCTGAACATCATCCACCCCCTGGTTGACCAACTGAATAAGCATATCTCGCGACTTGCCGAGGCTATCTTGGACCTGTGACTGCTCCGAGTGATCTTGTAATAACTCACGGTCAAGGAGACGAAGTCGCTCGCTAGGTTCGCCCGGCCCCTGAGATACTTCGCTCAATAGCGCGTTAACTCGAATATTCTCTTGTTCTACAACTGAACGCGGCGAAAGCTCTTGGTCAACTAACGCACGAGATAATTCTAGACCATTTGAGACTGGGTTATGTTTATTTTCTGTCATAGAATTTGTTTTTGCTTTCTACATAGACATTAGCACTATATTGCAGTTTTGTCAATGTTAGGCGAAGAGTTTGTAAGATACGCCGCACTGCTACGAGCTACGTTGTGGTACATTATGGTATTGAGATGCCAAGTTTGGTGATTGTTTCGAATAGACTCCCTATGAGTGTCAAAAAAGTTGACGGGAGCCTTGTATTTGAACAAAGTTCTGGCGGATTGGCCACTGGGCTGACCGACTACGTCCGACGTGGCAGTACCAAATGGATTGGCTGGCCAGGGATTGCCAGCGACGATCTAACTAGAGCCGAACGGGCTCAGATAACGCGCGAACTGCGCAAGTCAGGCTGTTACCCGGTGTTTCTAACCCAAAAGCAGCTAGATGACTATTACAACGGCTACAGTAACAGTGTTATTTGGCCGCTGTTTCATAACTTGCCCGTGAAAGATCATGTGCCAAAATTGTGGCGCGGGTACCGTGAAGCTAACAGCCTGTTTACGGAAGAGGCACTGCGCTTGAGCAAACCTGGCAGCACCATTTGGGTGCACGACTACCACCTAATGCTGGTACCCCAATTACTGCGCCGGGCTGGGCGCGGTGATAAGATTGGGTTTTTCTTGCACATCCCCTTTCCTGCACCCACCAGTTTTGCACCGCTGCTTGAGGCTAAAAGCTTGCTGCACGGTATGTTGGGGGCGGATTTGGTTGGATTTCATACGCGGAGCTATACGGAAGCGTTTTTGGCTGACTGTGATGCTCTGCTAGGACTGGCCAATGACGCAGGCCGACTGTTAATTGGCCAGCGGCCGGTGCGAGTCACCGAATTTCCGATGGGAATTGATTACGGCCGGTTCTCTAGGGCCACTCGCCTGCCACACAAACACATGGAACTGCACGCGCTGCGGCAAAAATATCAAAACAAGCAGGTCATTTTAACGGTGGACCGGCTAGACATGACCAAAGGCCTGGTGGAGCGAATAAGCGCCTACCAAGCACTGCTTCGACAGCAGCCAAAGTGGCATGGCAAACTGGTGATGGTGATGATCGTGTCGCCGTCTCGTTTGGATGTTGTTGAATATCAGCAGCTTAAGGTGCAGGTAGACGCAGTGTTGGCGGAAATTACCGACGAATTTGAGACCAAAGCCTGGCAGCCGATTGATTTTATATATGAAACAGTGCCTATCGACACGGTAATGACCTATTATCAGCTGGCCGACGTGGCGTTTATTGCCCCGCTTATCGACGGCATGAACCTGGTAGCTAAGGAGTTTGTAGCCAGTAAACCGCTGGGTAGCGGTGTGTTGGTTTTGAGCGAAACGGCCGGTGCCGCCGAAGAACTGCGCGACGCTGTTTTGGTGAACCCTAGCGAGTCGCAAAGCATGGTGGATGGACTTACCCGAGCGCTGGCCATGCCCAAACACGAACTGCGTCGGCGCGCCCGCAGTATGCAGGAGCACATCCAGGAGTTTACCGTGCAAAAGTGGGCCGGGACGTTTATACGCACATTGCAGCGTCCAGTCATGCTCCCTATTTCGTTGTCACATCCGCTGCGAAATCGTACAAAATCGCTGAATCCTGCCGTGCAAAAAACATTGGTTGGGCAGTACCAACGGGCTCGCAAGCGGCTCCTGTTGCTAGATTACGATGGCACATTATGTCCGTTTTTTAAAAATCCTGACGACTCCGTTCCGAGCCCCGAAGTGGTACGTTTACTAAAACGACTTGGCAGTGACAAACGAAACGAAGTGGTAATAATAAGCGGCCGCAAACGGCGCGATTTGCAAGCTTGGCTAGGGAAATTGCCCCTGACACTGGTGGCAGAACACGGTGCGTTCGTACGGCCTAAAGGTGTTGCGACGTGGCAAAAAACCGCAGCCGGCGACAAGGCTTGGCAGCAACCGGTGTTAGATTTGTTCGAACGCTACGCCTTTACTACTCCGGGTAGCCATGTTGAACAAAAAGAATGGGCGCTGGTGTGGCACTATCGCACGGCGAGTCCGTATGCCTCCCAGAAAAATTTGGTGGCGTTAAAACGTCTCTTGGGGCCAATTGCCAAGCAGTATGACCTGCGGGTGCGAAATGGTAGCAAAATACTGGAAGTGACACCCCTGGCCATTAGCAAAGGCCGGACTGCCGAGGAGCAATTAAGTCGCGGGTACGATTTTGTGCTCGCCGCGGGTGACGACACCACCGACGAAGATATGTTTGCGGCTCTGCCGCCTGACGCGTATTCCGTAAAAGTGGGGCACGGTAAAACATTGGCGCGTTTCCGCGTGGCTAATGTTCCCGAAATGCTTACATTGCTGGGTAAACTCAACGCCTAACAGACTGGCCTATTGCGCCAGCTTTTGGCAGTGCAGGCAGATGTGCGTACCGCGGCCAGCCACCCGCAGTTTTTCTATGGTTGCGCCACAACGTGGACAGGCCTGGCCTTCACGGCGAAAAACACGCGCAAAGTTCATGTAGCTGCCCTTTTTACCTTCGGCGTTCACGTAGGTGTGGTTACTGCTACCACCCTTTTGAATGGCCAGATTCAGCACAAATTGCAGCTCCGTGAAAAGTCGTGAAAACTGTGCGGCAGACAGGTTTTTTACCAGAGTGGAGGGGTGAATTTTGGCGCCCCACAGAGATTCATCCGCATAGATGTTCCCTACTCCGGCAACCACTGTCTGATCGAGCAGAGCGGCCTTGATGGCGGTGTTTTGGCGGCGCTGGAACCGTTCGGCAAACTGCTTAGCTGTGAATGCGGCGTCTAGCGGTTCGGGCCCGACTTTTTTCATAAAATCTATGTTTGGGACTTCGACCGTCGGGACGAGCTTAACCCAACCAAACTTGCGCTGGTCGTTAAAGAACAGCTTGCTGCCATCTTCGAAGGTAAATTCTACTCGGGTCGACTTGTCTGGTAGCTGGTTTACAAGCGAGTCGTTCGGGTGCCCTGCCCCAAACCGTGTGTCGGCAGACACAAACACCAATTGGCCAGTCATTTTCAGGTGTATGACCAGCGAATAGCCGGTAGAAAGTTCTATGAGCAGCACCTTGGCGCGGCGTTTTACGCATTCTACCGAGGCACCAATCAGGAATGCTTTTACGTCACCCATAGCATTTGGGAAGCTCTTTTCTGTGTCGTGCGTGGCTGCTTTAAACACGCGGCCCGGCAACAAATCTTGCAGACCAATCCGGACGGTCTCTACCTCTGGTAACTCTGGCATGTTTCTATTGTAGCAGCATGCATTGGTGGAACTTACACGGGCCGTTTCTAGGGACTGTGGAATCAGTCCGAGCTAGGACTGATTCCAGCCGAACGCATACCTTAGAGCCCCAGTGGGGCTATAGGGAGAGTGTGCCCTAGAAACGGCCCGTGTAAGTTCCGAATACCAGACGGCAAAGCCGTCTACCGAGGTATACTAGAGAGATATGGATGGACTTGGAGACATACTGAAGCGACGGGATTTGGACGAGCCGCCGGAGGTGCGAGCTATAAAGGAATACGTGCGGCGCTACTACGAAGCCGAGGTGCGCGTAACCATACAGCAGCATGCCATTGTGATTGCCGGACGCAGTTCGGCGCTGATTGGCAGTTTGCGCCTAAATTTGCCCAAATTGCAGGCAGCCGCTAACACCGAAAAGCGACTTATTTTTCGGGTTGGCTAAGCACGGCTTCTAGATCGCGGCGGAACCGGGTAAAATCTTGATACAAAATGGCCTGCATGCCCACTGCCCTGGCACCCTCGCAGTAATGTTCACGGTCATCGGTGAATACACATTCGTCTAAGCGAACGCCTAGGCGTTCTGCCGTAATTTCATAGGCTTGGGGCTCCGGCTTTGCGTAACCAACATCACCCGAGGCTACTACAGCGTCAAAATATGTCTGTAATTCTTGGTCGCTAAAACGACGTTTTAGGCTACCCCTGGGGATATTGCTAAGCAGTGCGATCTTGTAGTTTCGTCGCAAGCTTAAAATGTAATCGAGTAGTTGTTGGTTTCTAACTTCGTTCTGTTGAATCTGTGCTCGGTAATCTGCGTGGGACAGGCCCAAAATCACCGCCATGCGGATAGAGGACTGCTCGGACGTAATCTGACCACTGTTAGCCTGGTCGAGCAAAGCACACACCTGTGCTTCCAGTTCCGGCTGATCAACGTAAAGCTGGCGGGTCATACCCGACAAAGCGTCAGCGACCACCACACCAAAACAATCAAAGATTACAGCTTTTATCAAGCCAATGCCTCTATGTGCTTCTTTAGGTCTGCAATGCCCGTGAACACCACTGCTTGCATACCTGCAGCCCTCGCGCCCGCCACATGGCGCTCTTGATCGTCTACAAACAAACACTCTGCCGGTTCCACGTCCAGCCTGCCCGACACGGTGTGGTACATACGTACATCTGGCTTGGTAAGCCCTGTGTGATGCGACAGCACCAGAACGTCGAAGAGCGCTTCGTCTTCGGGGGTAAAGATTTGGTCGATTACCTTGTTGCTACTGGCATTGCTGAGCACGCCCAGCTTGTAATATGGTTTGAGATCGGTGCGAATGTAGCCGAGGAGCATTTCGTTGGGAAGCGTGTGTTCCAATTGATAACGGACCGCGGTTTCACTTTCACCAGTTTGCTCGGCAGTAAAGCTGATGAGCTCATCATACCCCGCCAGCCCAGCGTCCACTTTGCGACCCAGTTGAAACACCTCATCCCAGATATGCTCTCTATCTGAAAAATGCTTAGCTTTAAAAGCCTGCCAGCCGTTGAGCGCCAGAACTCCGTACAAATCAAAAATAATTGCTTTCATTAGCATCTATTGTAACAGGCGTGGAGGAGGTCTTCCGTTTTTGTAAGAATGGGCTCTCAGGGTGGAGGCAAGACGGCCCAAAGGGGCCTCTGCCGGAGCAGCCCATTCGTCAAAAATGGAAGGCCTCTTGGCTAGGTGCTAGTTAAGGGGGATATTGCTGGTGAGCTTGTCCAAGTCGGCAATGGGGATTTGGCGTTCAAACAGGCGGTGGACTAGCGCACGATTACCACCAAAGGTGCCCTGACCACAGCTAGTTGCCCAGTAGCGAAATAGGTCGTTCTGACCGTCGTTAAAGGTGTATACAAAACGATCGCCGGTTGGACAATAGCCACGGTAATCGGTGTTAGCGATAGTACCCTTGGCGAAATTTAACAGTTTCAGCGATTGCAAGAAAGCGGCAAAGGCCGGACTATTGCTGGGATAGGTGCGGCTATCGATAACATTGCCTTGGTAGCCTTGTAAAACTTCAATCCTGTTTTGCGTACCACTGACAGTAATTCTTACCTGGCGGTGATCTTGATCGATGTTAGTTGGAGCGTCTATGAGCAGGCTAGCTTCAGCTGCAGTGTCACTGTACTGAGCTATGTTAATTTGGTTCGACGGAGCACCGCCGTGCCCAGAAAAGGCCTTGCTGATAACCACTATAAAAAGCACAATAATACCAAGACCCACCAGGGCGGCTAAGATGGTTCGGATAATGCTTCGTGCGTCCATAAGTATTCATGGCTATTGTATAACAAATAACACTTTAACGCAAGAATTTTTCAAGGGGCAAAGTTGTTACATAGGCTGATCGAAACCGATCCTCATAGTTAGTCCACCCACTCCCCGGGCAAACCCAGGACCATCTGGTCGTGGGTGACGTACAGCCTCAACCCTAGGTATCCCACCTATGGGATACCTACCCGGCAGAGCACGTACATCTGTCGCGGCGGCTATAGCACCCGACGCTACATATCGTAGCGCATAGCCCCTCCAGACATCTCCTGCCGCAGAATCTGGTTGGGCATGCGCATCTGCATACCTTTCAGCTGCATCGATGCCATCACGAATATACCCATCAGCATCACCACCATTCCCGTCTAGAATACGTGGCATAGTATCTACGCTCATACCATTATCCCCCTTTTTAAGGAAAGAGTGTGGTGTTATGTGAACGAGTACGGATACCCCCCACTCTGCAATTACAGAATGTCACCAAACGTATATAAATGCTGTAAGAATCCAGACAGTAGGCTAGGGTTAGACACCCATTTCGCTAAGTATTCCATAGAGCCAACCGGTATGGCGTTGCCGCCTGTAGGCAGTCTCGTAGTCATACGATAACTCCCTTAGTCCGCCCGTTCTGTATCCAGGCACCATATTTTGGATATTTCGATTAAGCTGCAAAAATACTCTCCGTCGTACAGGAGCGTCGAACTGTCGTGGAGCATAAAATGCCGCGGACAGATCAAAGACATCAATTTGCTGGCTAGCTTCTTGCGTAACTAGATGTAGGAATGTACGCTCACATTTATTGCCGATTCCATTTGGATCGGATCGCTGGGCAGGGTCAATGATCTCTGGCTCTGGATTTACCGCATCTTCGTCGCTGACAGCCGTAGTATGTGCCGCAAAGGATTCCTCGGCCCAACGATGCAAGGGAACCTCGTTATTACCCCACTCTAGAAACCCGCCCGTTCTAAAACCGGCAACGTGAGTAAATTCGTGGAAGTCGGTCATATACAGCGCCCTTTTTGGCACCAACAGGCCACTCTCATCAAGCGCCGGAAGGTAATGAAATACCCAACCTCTGGCGTCATCGAAATATGCAGATGCACGCGTTCCACCGCCGGCAAAGAAGTCCATACAGCGCCGTGGGCCAGTCCACTCAATTGCCTGCTCGTACACCGTAGCTGACTCTTTCGGCAAGTAACCAATGGCTCGCAATCGGGCCGCTCGCTCTGATACATTGGCATTTAAATTGGGCTCGACGGTTTTTAGTGCTGCTTGCCGTCGTTTGTTATCAGCTACGTTTGCAGCCAAGAAGGTCTGTAGATCCCCGGGAGATGCCACAACAAACCAATCCAGCACCTCCTGGCGAGTTGCAGACGCCATCTCCGATGGTAAAGGTACGGGGTCGATTCGGAAATTTTCATTGATGGCGTATTGTGCACCCCAAGTATCGACATCGGCACGAAATGCCCTTAGAGCAATCTGCAGTTTAGCAAGCTGCAACCCGATAGCTTCTCTTGGCATGCCGCTGGCGAGCGACGAGACCACCTCACTGCCCAAGGGTAAGCCATCAAAAAAATTAAACCGAGACGAACCGTCAGTCCAGACTCCGGCTGTGTTCATAGTTTGGCTATTTTACAATATTTTGGAGTAAATATCTACTCTGTACTCAAACTACAGCACGGCCACGACATCACAGAATTCTTGGGGATACTTTTTCTGCAGTTCTTGGGCGGCTACCTTCGGTTCAAACCAATCGTAAGCTTCTTCCGGTTCGTCCTCGTTCAACGTAATAGGCGTGCCCCGTAACAACGCCGCCTCATAGGCTATTAAAACTAAGGGTACCCTAGTGTCCCCTACCGGTATGGTGAGGTTCGATAGGACCGTAGCTAGATGTTTTGGCTGACCGTCATAATCTACGCCGATTTCTTCCTTTAGTTCGCGCTTAAGCGTCTGCACAAATGTTTCGCCGGGATCCATACGCCCACCAGGTAAATCCCAGTAGCCGGGGCTGCCACCCCACGAAGGAATCTTCAGAAGCAAGATTTTGCCCTGCTCGCTGCGTATTAACCCTTTAATGCCAATTTGGAATAGTTGTTCTGCCATTATTTTGTCGCTACAACTTGTACTACATTATCGAGATGATCGGTAGGAACGGTGTGCATAAAATCTTTGAAGAGCGTCTCGTCATATCGCTCTAATGAGCTAACCAAAAAATCGGCGTCTTTAAGAGCTTCCGAGATAGTTTGTTCCGTGTGGAAATACCGAGAGTAATGATATGTTTTATTGCCCTCAATGACGGCACCTGTAGTGAGACACGTCTTCGGATCGTAGGTAGCGTTTTCTCGTTTAGCATCGGCACATTCGGTAGATCGCACTACCACAAAGATGGTACCGCCCGGTTTTAGAACACGACGGATTTCTGCTAGTGCTTCCTGTAAAACATCCTTCGCCAAGTAGTGTAAAACGAGCCGAGCATACACGTAGTCAAAATGACCGTCTTCGTATGGTAATGGCTGGGCGACATCTTCAACTTTTACCGTAATCTGGCTACTGAGACTTTCTTCCGCAATACGTTCCTCAGCAAAAGCGGCCCCTTTGACATCGATAGTCGTTGCGATGATGTGAGCATTTGGGAGCTGGCGTGCCATACGCATCTCGGCAATTCCACCGGTAGATATACCGATGCTATAAATATGCCCTGCATCGGCCGGTAAGAGTTCGATCCCGGCCTCTTCGCTTTTAGAAAAATTAACTGCTTCTTCATTCACCATACTACTCCGCTCTTTCCTGGTTAAACAGTGCTGGGTTGCGCTGAATTAGATCTTGGAACGATTGTATACCCCTGCCAGCCACTTTGTCGCGTTCAACCAGGCAAGCTTCGAATTTTTCGAGCAAATCTTGGTTACGTTCGCGGTTTTGGTCGGCGCTGGGCGGCAAGCCATCGTGGGCGTCTTTTGCTAGATGCACTTCTATGTCCTCGCCGCGGTGCGCCATAACGGCTAGTAGGTTATGGCCGTCTATAGCCACGTAGTTGCCGTTTGGGTCTTGGTGCACAATGGGCGCTGGTGACAAATCTGCTAGATTGGCCGTGGCGAAACAGCTTAGTATAAACCGTACGGTGTTTGGTTTCAGGAAATCTTGCGATGGGGTTATTTGGCTGGGGTTTAGTTTCATAGTAGGTCCTGTCTGGTTATTTCATAGCGTCTGTCACGGATTATTAGGCCGTCTGCTCTGCGTTCTGCACCGTTCACCCAGAACTGGCGAGTAGTGGCAATGTACATTCGCTGGGGCGCTTCACCGCTGTAATAGTTGAGCGACAACGGCTCATTACCTTGCAGACTACGCCGTCGATTGTGCTCCGCTAAGGCAGCTTCCAATTCGTGGCCCTCAGCAACATGCGCATCGTCTGCACGTATAAACAAACCGCCACGTTCCATAGCATCGTACAGTACCACAAAAATCTGACCTGTTCTGGCCACATTTTTGCTGTGTTCTGATTCTGGATGCGAACCCCAGTACAAATACTGCAAATCCGGACTACACATGAAAAAATACGGCGTGTTGTGCGGCGAGCCGTCTTCGTTTACGGTGGCCATGGCAGCGTGGTGCACAGTTTGCAACAGCTCTCTTGCCCTTTGAATCTTATTTTGAATATCTTCTTTCATGATGTTCTGGTGCAGTGACTTGTCGCTAGGTTAAAATAATGTCTATCTGCATCTTCGCAACTGGCTCATCATATTTTTTAAGATAGTCTCCAACCATTACCTCCAGCTCGGCGTTGTAATCTGGTGGTAGTTGAGCTAAGGTTGAAACTGCGAATACTATGTTTGAATAAGCAAGTAGACTCATATATATTGCCTTCTTTCCAGCGAGATCCCTATGCACGTCGCTCGCATTTATTAGGCCTCGCTGGGCACTACCATGTACATAGTCACACATCATGGCGTATTCATTATCATATATTTGCTTGATGTGAGCACCTGCAGCTTTCGCCCTATCTTCAACACTAATCTTATCGAGCATATTCTTATGACGTTTAGGGCTATTCGATCTCTTAATCCAATCGTTAGCTACTCTATACCTCTCCTCACGGGTACCCCTGGATATTAGGTAACTAACATTAATTAGTTCCTCTAATAATGTCCTTGCAGCGACGAGAGAAATAAGTATCTTATCGTTATGTATTGCAGCCAGTATTTCATCACAGATTATCCCGTCTGTTACGACAAAATTCTTTACATATCCATAGTATGCAGAGTCTTCATCCGTCTCACGTTTGAATAGATCCATCCGATCACAAAGAAATTTGCTTCTCTCAAGCAATTGTTCTAGTAGCCTATAGGATTCCGCCTCAAAACTCTCCATGATTCGGTTATAATTCACCCCAGTTTTGGCCAATACTAACATCTACCAGCAGTTTTACGGGTAGATCTGGCTCGATGGCTTCCATGACCTTTTTCATCATGGCAGCAACAGCTTCGGCGTCGGCTTCGTTGCACTCTACTAGGATGGAGTCGTGGATTTGCAGGAGCTGTTTGGCACCAGGGATCTTGGAAAGTTCGGCGTCTACGGCGACCATGGCTAGTTTCATTAGGTCTGCCTCGGTGCCCTGAATGGGCATGTTCATGGCAGCGCGCTCCGCAGCACTGCGAACCATGAAGTTGCTGGATTTTATATCGGGCATGGGCCGGCGTCGGCCAAACAGCGTTTCTACGTAGCCTTGTTCGCGGGCTTGCTCTTTTAGCTTGTCTAGGTAGCCGATAAGTGGTTTTCGCAGTTTGAAATATTCATCGATAAAATGCTTGGCCTGCTCGAACGTCATACCGGTGGCAGCAGAAAGACCATGTGGACTCATGCCGTACAGCACGCCAAAGTTGACGGTTTTGGCGGCACTACGCTGCTGCTTGGTGACGTCTTCTAGCTGGCGGCCATAGATCTGTGCGGCGGTAGTTACGTGAATGTCCGCACCGCGGTTAAACTGCGCCACCATATCGTCGTCACCACTCATGGCGGCGGCCAAACGAAGTTCGAACTGGCTGTAGTCGGCACTGACCAGGCGCTTGCCCTTGCCTGCTACAAAGGCAGTGCGAATCCGCTTGCCCAGTTCGGTGCGCACAGGGATGTTCTGCAGGTTGGGGTCGTTGCTGCTGAGCCGCCCGGTTTGGGCCACCGTGAGCGCAAACGTAGTGTGCACGCGGCTATGGCCATCCACCTGCTGCGGTAGCGTGTCGACGTAGGTGTTTTTGAGCTTAGTGACTTCGCGGAACTGGGTGATGAGGTCGATGATGGGATGCGCCTGACGCAGCTTGTCCAGCTCGCTAGCGGCGGTGCTGTACCCAGTTTTACCTTTTTTGATGCCCTTGCTGGATAACTGCATAGTTTCGAACAAAATATCAGCCAGCTGGGCTGGGCTAGCGATGTTAAATTCCTTGCCTGCCTGACCGTAAATTTCTTGTTCGAGGTCGGAAATGGTGGTTTCTATTTCGCTGGAAAACTGTTTCAGATAGTCGACATTTAGCTGAATACCCTGGTGTTCCATGCGGGCTAGCACCGGCACCACCGGCCACTCTACTTTGGTTGCTAGTTCGGGTAGTTTTGGCATTTCGGCTAGCGCCTTGGTTTGCTGGGTATACAGGGCGTGTATGGCTGCTATGATCTCTGGTGCGCGAACCATTAGTTCATCTACGTCTAGGTCCTCGAGCGGCGAGCCTTCGTAGCCCAGGTCTATTTGGGCGAGTTCGGTCAGGGTCTGTTCGCGGCGCGGGGCGTTGCTGAGGCAGGCACCAATCAGCACATCGTGCTCCACCGGCGGCAGTCCCG
>Ga0105242_10000730_pt1 | contig 25621 bp, 22 predicted proteins | sample KBSM24metaG_FD_81521 | JGI IMG/M metagenome (GOLD analysis project Ga0105242, IMG submission 81521) | Miscanthus rhizosphere microbial communities from Kellogg Biological Station, Michigan, USA - KBS M2-4 metaG | ecosystem: Host-associated > Plants > Roots > Rhizosphere > Soil | place...
CGCCGGATCAGCATCGATCGAAGCGTCACCATCGGCTACTCACGCGCGCCGCGCTTCGACGCGAACCGCGCGCTCTTCGACGTCGAGCTCGAGCCGCACGCCTCGTGGCATCTCTGCATCGACTTCGCGCCGTCGATCGACGGCAAGGCCATGCGCCCCTGTCATCGCTGCCGCTCGTTCGGCGTGACCAACGAGCGGCAGAAGATCTTTCTCGACGAGGCCGCGAAGATCGAGACCCGCGAGAGCGGCACGCTCGCCGCGGTGGTCGAGGGAACGCTCGAGCAGGCGAAGCGCGATCTCGCGACACTGCGCCTCTACGACCTCGACACCGGCCCGCGCGCGTGGACGTTCGCCGCCGGTCTTCCGCTCTACATCGCCCTCTTCGGCCGCGACACGCTCACCGCGAGCTGGCAGGCCGGCATTCTCGGCCACGAGATGATGATCGGCACGCTCGCGACGCTCGCGCGTTACCAGGGCACGCGCGTCGACGACTGGCGCGACGAGCAACCGGGGCGCATGCTGCACGAGGCGCACACCGGTCCGCTCTCCACGCTCAACCTCGATCCGCGCGGACGGAGCTACGGCTCGATCACGACGTCCGGCCTGTACGCGTTCATGGTCGCGGAGCTGTGGCACTGGTGCGGTGACGCGGAAGTGATCGCCCCGTTCCTCGACCCCGCGCTGCGCGCGCTGCAGTGGCTCGACCGCGAGCGCCTTCATGACGGCTTGTACACCTATCAAACGCATTCGACGGACGGCGTGAAGCATCAGGCGTGGAAGGACTCGCCCGACGCGATCGTGTACGACGACGGCTCGCCGGTCGAACCGCCGATCGCCACGTGCGAGGAGCAGGGATTCGTGCATATCGCGAAGCTGCACTTCGCCGAAGTGCTGTGGGCGATCGGGCGGCGCGACGAGGCCAAGCGGATGTTCGCGGAGACGCTCGCGCTCAAGAAGCGGTTCAACGAGGCGTTCTGGATGGAAGACGAGGGCTTCTACGCGCTCGCGATCGACTCGAACGAACGCCAGGTGCGATCGATCACCTCGAATCCGGGACACTGCATCGCCACCGCGATCGCGGATGACGAGCACGTGCCGCGCATCGTCGAGCGTTTGTTTCGCGACGATCTCTTTTCGGGCTGGGGCATCCGCACGCTCTCGTCGCGGCATCCGTCCTACAACCCCTACAGCTATCACCTCGGCTCGATCTGGCCCGTCGAGCACGGAACGTTCGCCCTCGGGTTCATGCGCTACGGTCTGCACGATCGCGTGCAGCAGATCGCCCGCGCGCAGTTCGAAGCGGCGGCGCTGTTCGACTTCAACCGCCTCCCCGAGCTCTTCGGCGGACATCCGCGCGATGACGATCATCCATTCCCCGCGCTCTATCCGAACGCGAACTCGCCGCAGGCCTGGTCGGCCTCGGCGACGTTCTGCCTGCTGCAGGCGATGCTCGGCTTGTATCCGTACGCGCCGCTCAATCTCCTCGTCGTCGATCCCCATCTGCCGGAATGGCTACCGGAGATCACCATCCGCGGCCTGCGCGTCGGCAAGGCGAATGTGACGATTCGTTTTCACGGCGAGTCATGGCACGTCCTCGAACAAGAGGGCAAATTACATATCGTGCAGCAACCCTTGCCGTGGTCTCTCACCGCAACATGGCCGGAACGGGTCGGTGATCTGTTGCGGAGCCTCGTCAAGTGATCGCCGCGCTCATCCTCGCGCAGGCGATGTCGGAGACGATCACGGTGACAGCGACGCGCACGGAGACGCGCGTTGCGGACACGCCGGCGAGCGTGGTCGTGTTGTCGCAGGAGGCGCTCGCGAATACGGCTGCGGCGACGACGGACGACGCGCTGCGGCAGGTGGCGGGCTTCACGCTGTTCCGCCGCGCCGGGAGCCGCGTTGCGAATCCGACGACGCAGGGAGTGACGCTGCGCGGCATCGGCGCGAGCGGCGCGTCGCGCGCGCTCGTGCTCGACGACGGCGTGCCGCTCAACGATCCGTTCGGCGGGTGGGTGTATTGGGGACGTGTGCCGCGCGTCGCGCTCGATCGCGTCGAGGTCTTGCGCGGCGGCGCGTCCGATCTCTACGGCAGCTCGGCGATGGGCGGCGTCGTGCAGTTCATCCGCCGCAAGGGCGCCGGCGTGAGCGGCCATCTTTCCGCGGGCTCGCACGCGACCGCCGGCGCGAGTGCATTCGCCGGCATGAAGCATCTGAACGTCGTCGCGGACCTGTTCACGACGGACGGCTTCGTGCTCGTGCGTCCCGAGGAGCGCGGCGTCGTCGATGTGGCCGCGGACTCGCGTCATGCGACGCTCGACCTCACCGCGCGCAGCGAGGCGGCGTTCGTGCGCGGCTCGTATTACCGCGAGTCGCGAGGCAACGGCACGCCGATGCAGAAGAACGACACGACCATCCGGCATCTCGCGGCCGGCGGCGATTTCGGCGCGCTGTCGCTCCGCGCATACGCGAGCGATCAGGATTACGTTCAGACGTTCTCCGCCGTCGCCGCCGACCGGATCTCGGAGCGCCTGACCATCGAACAGACCGTTCCCTCGCGCGGCCTCGGCGGCAGCGCGCAGTGGACGCGCGCCCTGTTCGGACGTCACGTGCTCGTCGCCGGCGCCGAGGTGCGAAGCGTGCGAGGCACGAGCGACGAGCTGCGCGGAGCCACACGCGTCTCCGCCGGCGGACGGCAGCGCACCGCGGCGGCGTATATCGAAGACCTGTTCGTCGTCACGCCGTCGCTCACCGTGAACGCCGGACTCCGCGCCGACTGGTGGTCGAATGAAGGACAGGTCAATCCGCGCGTGTCGGTGCTGTGGCGCAACGTCTCCGCGTCGGCGTACACCGCGTTCCGCGCGCCGACGCTCAACGAGCTCTATCGCGGCTTCCGCGCCGGCAACATCGACACGCTTCCGAACGCCGCGCTGAAAGCGGAGAACCTCACCGGATTCGAGGCCGGCGCACGCGCGCGCAACGCGCGCCTGACGCTCTTCTGGATCACGCTCACCGACACGATCGCGAACGTGACCATCGCCGAGACGCCCGACACGATCACGCGCCAGCGCCGGAACCTCGGCCGCACCTGGTCGCGCGGCGCGGAGCTCGACGCCGAGTGGCGCCTCGCTCGCGACGCACGCGCGTCCGTCGGATGGCTCTTCGTCGACGCGAGCGTGCGCGAAGGGGAGTTGCGCGGCAGGCGTATCCCGCAAGTGCCGCGCAATCAAGTCACGGCGCAACTGCAGTGGCGCACGCTCGGCGTGCAGGCGCGATGGTCCGCGGCGCAGTTCGATGACGACCGCAACGAGCTGCCGCTCGTCGGCTACTTCGTCGCCGACCTCTTCGCTTCGCATCCGCTCGCGCGCGGCGTCGAGGTCACGCTCGCGGTGGAGAACGCGTTCGATGAACAGGTCGAGGTCAGCGCGAGCCCGGTCATCACGACCGGCCAGCCGCGCGCGTGGAGCATCGGATTGAGGTATGTTCGTTAGCCGATGGCGTGGCGCATCGAGAAACAATCGAACGGCAAGTTCGCGATCTTCTCGACGCGTCTCCACGACTACATCGTGATCGACGCCGGCGCCGACGAGATCGAGCGCATCTACGCCGACAAAGGCGTGAAGGTCTACCTCGCCAGCGCGCGGGCGCAGATGGCGAAGGAGACGCCGGTCCCGGACGACGGTGAGGCGCTGATCGACGCGAGCCGCAAGCGCGGAGCAACGCCGAAAGAGCCCCCGGAGAAAATCGGCGCCACCGGATTCGTGCTCGAGGATTGACGGGTTGTTGCAGCGCGCCGAAATGCTTTAATACCAAATACGATACTTGTGTTTAGGCCGTCGCCAAGCTATGTTTATGCCGTAACGGCATACAAGTCGTTAGACATGAACCAGGCAAAGGAGGCCTTTATGAGACGGAGTCTGTGGATCCTCGGGTTGCTTCTCGCTGTGGCGCAGGTTGCCGCGGCGGGCGAATTCATTCGCGCGAAGACTGCCTATCCCGGCGAATACATCGTGCATCTGCAGGATGACCTTCCCTCTGCAACGGTCGCCGCTCAATTGGCGCGGAAGCATGGCGTGAAAGTGACTCACGTTTATCACGCTGTTCTGAACGGGTTCGCTTTCATGGGGAGCGAGCGTGCGGCCCGCGCGATGAGCCGCGACAGGCGGGTCATCTCTGTCGAGGAATCGACCCTCATTCGCAGCACCGGGTCGCAGTCGCAGGCAATTCCGGGGAACTCGGGGCTCGATCGCATCGATCAGCGCCGGCGTCCGCTCGATCACACCTACGTTTACAACGAAACAGGATCGGGCTCGATCATCTACATCCTCGATACGGGCGTCAATCCGGTGGCGGAGCTCAACGGCCGCATTGTCTACAGCGAGAGCTTCGTGGGCGGGGATACGTCGGATTGCCAGAACCACGGCACGTCGGTCGCCACGATCGCCGCCGGTTCGGTTCACGGCGTCGCCAAGCAGGCCTCGATCGTCAATATGAAAGTCATCGCTTGCAGCGGCGACGGCGGGTCGGCACCGCCGCTCGCAGCGTTCGATCGGATCTATGGCATGCACGGCTCCGCCGTTCCCGGCGTCGTGAATATGAGCTGGTTCCGATTCGACTCCCTGGCCGTGGAGAATTCGTTGCTGCAGGCCGTCCTGAAGCTCGTCAACAAGGGCCTCACGGTCGTCGCCGTCGTGCCCGACACCTCGACCTCCGTCCCGTTTCCCTGCGCGACCCAACCCAACGGTTCCGTCTACGAGCCTGCGCATAGCGGCAGTGCCTACGAGGGGATCATTGCCGTCAGTGCCACGACCCTCAACGACAGCATTTTCGGTCATCCGGACGGCTCCTATGCCGGAAGCGGACCGTGTGTCGACATCCTGGCGCCCGGCTTCAATCTCGCCTCCGGCAGCGGAGGCGGTGAAACGACATTTACGGGCGTTTCCGCCGCCGCGCCGATCGTCTCGGGCGTCGCCGCGCTGATTCAGCAGCGGACGCCGTCGATCGCCACGACGCCCGGCGCCGTGGAAAGCGCGATGAAGAGCAGTGCCTCCGCGGATATCCTCGGCGTTCCGAACAATACCCGCAACCTCCTCGTGCACTCCCTTCCGAAAGTCGCGATTACGATGCCGATTCAAGTCGACGCTGCGCAGACGTTCAATGCGTCGATCACGCCTGTCAGCGGCGCGACGTATCAGTGGAACGTCGTCGGCGGCACGATCACCGCGGGCGGCTCGGCGTCGACGGTGACGGTTCGTGCTGATTGTCAGGCGCGCGTGACGCTCGACGTCATCGTCGATTCCGCTGCCGGCCGCAGCACCGGTCTGCGCTATGCCACGATCGTTCCCGCCACGGCCTATGTCAGCGGCGACACGTACATCAATCCCGGCGGAAGCGCGACCATTCAGGCCGCTCTGACTGGCACGGGACCATGGACGGTGTACTGGTCGGATGGTTTTCAGCAAACCGTCAGCTCGTCGCCTGCGACACGAACCGTTTCGCCGGCCGATACCACGACGTATACCGCCTATATCTCGACGGGCGGCTGCTATGCGAGCGGCACCGGATCAGCGACCGTCACGGTCACCGACTGCCTCCCGCTCTCGGGCGCGCTGAGCGTTCCTTCGTCCGCCTACTCCTCGGCGACGGTATGGGCGTCCGCCACGCCGGATGAAGGGGCGTACTACATGTGGAACCTCACCAACGCCAGTACGAACTGGCTGGAGGGGCCGAATCCCTATCTCTCCTTCAAGATGGGCTGCAGCGGCTCCGCCACGGTCGGCGTGCAGATCACGCGCTCGTGCGGGATGCAGAGCACAGGCAGCGCGTCGATCCCGATCGTCCTCGGAAACGCGGTCGTGTTCGGATCGACCACGATCAACGCCGGCCAGTCGGCGACCATCCGTGCCGACTACAACGGCACGCTGCCGTGGTCCATCCGCTGGTCCGACGGCGTGTGGCAGACCAACATCGGCAGGACGTGGGTCACCCGAACGGTGACGCCGTCGTCGTCGACCACGTACACGGCGATCGAGGTCCGCGATCCGTCGTATTGCCTTGGGACCTCGTCCGGATCGGCCACGATCACGGTGCAGTAACCAATCGGATTCCGGCGCGGCGAGGCTCGTCCTCGCTGCGCCGTCAAACCCGTCGCCGCTCGCGCGACGGCTTCTTTTCCAGCTCTTCCCACGCTTCCACGCCTGCGACGACGCAGCGCGGGATCTTCTGGCCGAGGGTCTCTTCGATCTTGTGGACCATCGGGATGTCCTGCCACGTGACGATCGTCGAGACGATGCCCAGCGCCGCGCCGCGGGCGGTGCGGCCGCCGCGGTGCACGTAGTCCTCGACGTTCTCGGGGATGTCGAAGTTGATCACGTGCTCGATGCCGGGGACGTCGATGCCGCGGCCGGCGATGTCGGTGGCGACGAGGATGCGGTGCTGTCCTTCGCGGAACGTCTGCAGTGCCGACGTGCGCTTCGACTGCGACTGGTCGGCGTGAATGCGCGCGACCGGATGTCCCTGCCGCTCGAGGATGTGATACAGCCACTCCGCGTCGACCTTGCGGCGCGCGAACACGAGCGTCGAGCCCAGCTCCTGGTGCAGCAGCGCCAGCAGCGCGTTCCGTTTGTCGGATTCCTTCACGAGATACAGGCGATGGGTGATGCCTTCCGCGGCGCCGCCGACCGGCGTGATGTCGATCCGGTCAGGATTGCGCATGAAGTCGCGGGCGATCATCTCGATCGAGTCCGGCATCGTGGCGGAGAACATCATCGTGTGGCGCTCGCGCGGCAGCCGCTTGAGCACCTCGCGCATCTGCGGGAGAAATCCGAGGTCGAGCATGTGATCGGCCTCGTCGAGCACGAGCACCTCGATGTCATTCAGCGACACGGTGCGCCGCTGCACGTGATCGAGCAGGCGGCCGGGCGTGGCCACGACGATGTCGGGCTTGGAGCGCAGCGCATCGAACTGCGGCTTCATCTTCACGCCGCCGATGACGCAGGCCGTGTTCAGCTCGTGGTTCGCGCCGAAGAGATCGAGGAAGGCCTTCGTCTGCAGCGCGATCTCGCGCGTCGGCGAGAGGATCAGGCCGCGCAGGCCCTTGCCGTGCGTGAGCCGATCGGCCATCGGCAGCACGAACGCCGCGGTCTTGCCGGAGCCGGTCTGGGCGAGTCCGATCACGTCGCGGCCTTGCAGGGCGAGCGGTATGACGGCGGCCTGGATCGGCGTCGGATGTTCGAAGCCGATCTCGCGAACGGTCTGGAGGATCTCCGCGCTCAGGCCGAGGTCGGAAAAAGTCTTGTCGGTCGTCTGGACCGGATGTTGTGGGATCGCTGCATTCAACATTTATCGGAATACTCTCACGTAGACGCCGGCATTGATCGCCAGCACGAGAACGCCGATGGCGATCTCCATGCCGCGCGTCAGGCCGGGTGGATAGATCAGGGGCATGATGTAGTGGTTCACGAAACCGCCGGCGTAACCGGCGCGTCCCGCCGCGCGGAGGAAGTGGTTCTCCCACGCCGTCAGCGGACAATACCAGCCTCCGAACTCGATCAGCATCCCCCACGCCGCCGCCGGCAGATGCACCCACATCAACCGCGGCCACTTCAGCACGAGAAACCCGCCGAAGAGGACGAAGAGGATGAAGGCGAGGTGAAACAGTGCGATGGCGATGGCGGCGATGAGATAAAGCATGCGTTTCATTCGAAAGCTGAGAGTGCTGAGTCCTGAGTGCTGAGTCCTGAGTGGGTTGCCGAGAACCCTCAGCACTCAGGACTCAGCACTCAGCACTCGTTCGCACTCCCTATAATGCCCCGCGCGATGAAACGGTCCGTCACCGCCTTTCTCTTCCTTCTGGCCTTCGGCTGCGCGTCGGCGCCTCCGAAACCGGTGCATGTCGTCGTGGTCGGGACGACGGATGTGCACGGATGGTTCGCCGGACACGTGGAGACGCCGCAGGGCGGAGGGGAGGGTGTGTTGTGGGGCGGACTGCCCGCGTTCGCGAGCTACGTCGAGGCGCTGCGCGACCAGAACGGCGGCTCGGTGGTGGTCGTCGACTCCGGCGACATGTTCCAGGGCACGCTGGAGTCGAATCTGTTCGAGGGCGAGGCGGTCGTGCGCGGCTACAACATCATCGGCTACGCCGCCGCCGCGGTCGGGAATCACGAGTTCGACTTCGGCCCGGTCGGTCCCGACTCTCTCGCCCGCAAGCCGGGCGACGATCCCCTCGGCGCGCTGAAACGCAACGCCGGCCTGGCCATGTTTCCGCTTCTCTCCGCGAACATGATCGACCGCGCCACCGGCAAGACGCCGGCCTGGGCGAAGCCGTACGCGATCGTCCGCTCGGGCGGCGCGAACATCGGCATCATCGGCCTGTCCACACCCGATACGCCGAACGTGACGATGGGCGCGAACGTGGTCTCGCTCCAGTTCACCGATCCTGTCGGCGCGGCCGTCGCCGCGGCGAAGGATCTCCGCTCGCTCGGCGCCGACGCCGTCATCGTCATCGCGCACATGGGCGGCCGCTGCGCGCGCGTCGACGATCCGAATGACACGAGCTCGTGCGAGGTGGGGCACGAGGCGACGGACTTCATGGAGAAGATCCCGCCCGGAACGATCGACGCGTTCTTCGCCGGCCACACGCACTCGCAGATGCGGCACTACATCAAAGGAGTCCCGGTCGTGCAGGGACTCGCGTACAGCCGCGAGTTTTCCACGGTCGACTTCTGGATCGACACGGAGCACGACCGCGTGACCAAGTCGGAGATGCGGCCGCACACGATGATCTGCACGTTCGTCTACAGCGGAACCGAGATGTGCGATCCGAAGAAGGCGCCGGCCGGCGCGAAGCTCGAGCCGCGCGTCTTCGGCGGCGAGACCATCGTGGCGGACACGCGCGTGGCCACGGTGATCGAGCCGTACCTGCGCCGCGTGGCCGCGAAGCGCGAGGAGAAGCTCGGCATCCGCGCCGCCGCGCCCTTCACGCGCAACTATCTCGTCGAGTCCTCCCTCGGCGATCTCCTCGCCGACGCGTTGCGCTCCGCCACCGGCGCCGGCATCGCCCTTATGAACTCCGGCGGCATTCGCGACGAGCTTCCGGCCGGTGAGCTGATTTACGCGCACATGTTCGCGGTCAGTCCGTTCGACAACTATCCGGCCAAAGTCGTGCTCACCGGGAAGCAGATCACCGACATCCTCCGCGCGACCACAAACGGCGCGCGCGGCATCATGCAGGTGAGCGGGATCCGATACACGTACGACGCCGCTAAGGACGCGGACAAGCCGTTCGAGGAACGCGACCGGCTCGTGTCGGTGACCCTCGAGGACGGCACGCCAATCGATCCCGAGAAGCTCTACACCGTCGTCATGCCCGACTTCGTCGCCGCAGGCGGCGACGGCACGCAGGACATCATGAAGAACGTTCCCCCCGATCGGATGCAGATCCTCTACGCGCAGCCGATCCGCGAGCTCGTCATCGATGAGTTGAAGAAACGCCCGCAGCCGCTCGTGCCGAAGACCGAAGGCCGCGTCACGATCCTGAACGCGCCGGCGCGCCAGGAGTAGCGCGGATCCGTTGCACGAGCTTCCACAGCACGAATACGAGCACCGCCAGGACGAACGGCACGAGGACGGGCACGAAGATCGAGATCACGCTCAGGCCGAGGGAGATGAGGTCTTCGACGAGCGAGATGATGGGATTCGCGCAGCCGAACGTCGCCGCGGTCGATGCCACGCGCGTCCCTGCCTTCAGCGCGTGAAAGCCGAACGACGTCGGCGCGCCGATGATCAAACCGACGACCGCGGCCACGGTCGGATCGACTCCGGTGAGCACGGACGCCGCCGCGACCGCGCCCGCGAGCGGGCGGATGAACGTGCCGGCGGAGTCGAGGAAGTGATCGACGGCCGGAATCTTGTCGCCGATCAACTCGATCACGCAGGCGATGATCAGCACGATGATCGCGGCGTCCGACGTCAGCCACTCGAACTTCTCCCCGAGCGTGATCCCCGCGATGTGAAAGCGCGCCGCCGCGGAGAGGAGAAGGAGCGGGAGGAACGTGTTCAATCCCGTGGACGCCGCGAGTCCGAGGCCGAGGAGGATCGCGAGCACGATTTGCGACGCGGGCATGGAAGAAGGATACCGGAGTCTCAGGCCACCCGAATCGCGGACCCGACGAACGGCACGACGGCGACGTAGCCCGCGGGCGGCGTGAGCGGCTCGGTCGCCGCGATTCCCCACTGCGTGATGCCGAATCCGATCAGGTCGCGGAAGTCGTAGCGCGCGCCGGCGAGCTCGAACGGCTCGGAGGACGCGAGTCTCGCCGTGAAGACGTTCGTCGAGAGCGTGAACTTCGATGTTTCCGGAACCTGGGCGGTCGATACGATCGCGGTGCGCTCGAACGTCGCGATGCATTGGCCGGCGGCGAAGCTGCGCGGATCGTCGAACGACGCGCCGCCCTTCTCGCGAAGAAAGATGCTGAACGCGCCTTTTGCGTCGAGGCCGATGTTGAGACCGCCGTTCGTCACCGTCGATGCGGAAAACTGCTCGGATGCGAACGTGAGCAGCGCGGTGGCTTCGGAAACAGGACCGTCGAACAGCGAGTCTTCGATTCCCTGGAGGTGAAGGAAGTAGCCGACGTCTTCGAGCGTATTGGACTGTGACGCGTAGAAGCGTCCCGTCACGTACCAGACGACCTGCGCAACCCTGGCGATACTCATCGGACGATTTGAATCCAGATCCGCATGATAAATAGGACAAAGCTGACAGCCAGAAGAACGTTGGCTGCCGCTTTCGACTTGTCGCGGAAGAGCATGGAGCCGCCGAGCGAGAGGATCCCGAGCGGCAACATGAGGTCGCGCGCCGCTTTGGACCAGGTGAAGTGAGCGGATTGCAGAAGATCCACGATGTTGAGGATCAATGCGATCGCCGCGAGACCGACGACGATCAGCGAGGCTCCACCACGCATGGCCGGCGCGGACGCTGGTTTGTCGCTCATGCGTGCGATTCTAAGTTAGTCTGGTGAAACCTGACCGATGCGCTGGACGAACCGGGAGCGACGAATTCTGGCCGGATTGAAAACGCCGGCGGCCATCCAGGCGTTCGTCGATGAGCTCGAATACGACGAAGACGCGGGCGCCGCCTCGCCGCGCGTCGTCATGCGCACCGGCAAGGCCCAGTGCCTGAGCGGGGTCTTGTTCGCCTGCGCCGCGCTTCGCGAGCTCGGATACGCGCCGCGTCTCATGTGCATCGAGGCGGTCACCGACGACAGCCACTGCATCGCCGTGTACGAAACGGGCGGGTTGTGGGGCAGCATCGCGAAATCCAATTTCACGACTCTGCGGTCGCGGGAGCCGATCTACCCCTACCTCGCCCTCGGCCTGAGCTACTTCGAAGGCTATTACAACCAGTACGGGAAGCGGACGATGCGCTCCTTCACCGTGCCGGTGGAGCTGGAACGCTTCGAGCCGCGCGGATGGCGCTTCAGCGAGGAGGAGCTCCTCTACATCGACCGCGCCATCGACCGTACTCCCAAAGCGTGGGTCCTCCCGCGCGCGCATGCCGGCCGCCTGAGCAAAGTGAGCCGGCTGCTGCGCAGCGCGGGATTGCTCGGATCGCGGCCGGAGGGACTCTGGCGGCGTTCGAGCTGATCGCCGCGCGCTCAGTGAGCGGCGGATCGCCGGCGCAAGGGAGCGACCGTGATGGTCAGCTCTTCGCTGTCTCACCGCTATTTCGGCCGATCTGACGTGCGCGGTACGGGTTGGAGCATGCTCACTCGATTCCCCTCGATGTCGGAGAACGAAACGTACTGACCGATGCCGGGGATCTCCATCGGCTCGCCGAGCACCTTGCCACCCGCTTCAGACACCTTGCTCATCGACGATGCGATGTTCTCGACCGCGATGACCACAGACGGGTATTGACCCGGCCAGTCTTCCTTCTTTTGGAAAAAGCCGCCGTTGATCGCGCCGGGCTTCGTTGGCCCCGTCTCGTCGGACTCGGTGGTCGTGGCGACGACGTAGTCTCCCATTTCGGGTCCGAGCTGTTCGGTCTGCCAACCAAACGCCTTCGAATAGAACTGGGACATTCGCTTTCGATCTTTTGCCGGCATCTCGAAGTGGACTACGGGATTCATGTTCTTGCTCATATCCTTTCTCCTTAATTAGCCCTCATTCGACGTGCAGAAAGCGAGCCTCCGGCATGCAAGACTTCGGTAATCACCGGAGCAGAGCTTCGGGCTGCCGGTGGAGCGGCGGGCTCTCAGCCCGCCCGCATGATTTCCAGCGTTTTCCTGAGCTGGTTCTCGTGTTCCAGGGTATGGACCCGAATGCCCTGAAGGAATGCCTTCCAATCCAGACGCTCGAGCCAGCATCTTCGTTCGGAGCCGATCTTGACGACCATCTCCACGACGGCGGTCGCTTCCAGAGAGTGCTCGCCGGATGCGGCATCGAGCAACGCCAACAGCTCTTGATGAATCGCCGCCAGATGAGAAAGTGACACGTCCCATTCAGGCCGTTCGTGCGGCGCCCGATGAAGGTCTGCAGGGATGGCGAGATCTCCCGGGCTCACGCCTTCGAGCAAGCTCGCAAGTTGTGACACGGCCGGTCCGTGGCTGAGCACGAGGTGATCGAGGGTTTCATGAGGCGACCATTTGCCTCCGGCCGGAGCCAACAAGCGCTCATGAGCCGCGACGCCGGCGAATGATCGCTCGATGGACGCGAAGGCTTCGCGAGTCTGTTCGCGAAGCACTTCGATGGACGCCTGCGTACCTTTGCGCTTCAGATAGTCGAGCGCCCGGCGTTGTTCGGGGAGCAGGTCCTCGGCCATTCTGCTAGTACTTCTGCCCGCACTCCGGACAGAACTTCGGCGATCCCTCGGCCTCGTGGCCGCATTGCGCGCAGCCGCGTTTCGGAGAGGTCGCCGCGCCGCACTCGGGACAGAACTTTCCGCCCAGAGTCTTCGCGCCGCATTCGCGGCAGACCGCGCCGGAGACATTGCTGATGTCGCGCTGTTTCGTCCAGTCGACGGTCCGCGCTTTCTCGTGAACCTGCTCGCGCGCGGCCTCGGCCTGCGCGGACGCCATCTCTTCATCGAGATCGGGCGCGCAGCTTTCGCAGAGGCCGGCCTTCTTGTTCCAGCAGATCGGCTCGCAGACCCAGTTACCGCAGCGCGTGCACTGCTTGAAGATCGGCGCGATCTCCTTGACCGCGTCCTTCAGCGCCGCGTCGTGCGCGGGGCCGCCGACCGCGCGCTGCACTTCATACGCGCTGTCCGCGACGCGGCCGAACACGCCGCCCAGGAGTCCGCCGGCGACGCGCGCCGCGGAACCGATCATGCCGATCTTCGAGGTCTGAAAGGTCGACATGTAGCCGTTCTGGCATTTCTCGCAGTAGAACTTGAACTGGAATCCGCGATCGGTGGAGAGGTCTTCGTAGTTGCCGGTAAACGGGATGGCTGGCATGGCGGCCATTATCATCGGCTCTGCATGAGCAGGCAACATGCGGCCGCAGCGGTCGTTTTCATCGCTCTCGCCGTCGCGTTCACGTGGCCGCTCACGCCGAACCTCGGGCGCGCGGTCGCCGAGCCGGGCGACGCGTACTGGAACATCTGGATTCTCGACTGGGACTGGTGGGGGACGCTGCACCAGCCGCTGCGGCTCTACCACGCCAACATGCTCCATCCGGCGAAGTACTCGCTGGCGACCAGCGAGAACCTTTACGGCGTGGCGCTGCTTCTCTTTCCGCTGCGCGCGATCGGCGTCGGACCGGTCGCCGCGTACAACTTCGCGTTGCTGCTCGGCTTCGCGTTCGCCGGGTTCGCCGCGTACGTGCTCGCGCAGAGGCTGACCGGCTCGTTCGCCGCGGGACTCGCGGCGGGGATCTTCTTCGCCTTCGTGCGTCTGCATCTCACGCACATGCAGCACGTGTGGAGCGGATGGCTGCCGCTGCTCCTGCTGATGCTGCTTGTGTACGCCGATCGGCCCACGCCGCGCCGCGCGGCGCTCTTCGCGGCCGTGTTCGTGATGAACGGGCTGACGAACGTCCACTACTTTTTCTTCGGCGCATTCGCGATTTTCGTGACCGCGCTGTTCCTCGTGCCGAGGAGCGCGTGGCGGAATCTCGCGATCGCGACGGGCATCGCGTTGGTGATCCTGGCGCCGTTCTACTACCCGTACGCCGCGGTGGCGAAGCTGTACGGACTGCAGCGGACGTACGCGGAGTCGTATCACTTCTCCGCGCTGCCGTCGGACTGGCTCAGGAACGATGCCGCGGAGCCGGAGCGGCACATCGCGCCTGGTGTTTTCGCGCTTCTGGTCGCGGCGAGCGCGTACTTTGTCGCATACCGGCAGTGGCAGAAGCTCGCGTTGGCCACGCTCTGGATCGCGGTCGGATTCTTCGGATCGCTGGGGATGCACTTCGAATTTCACCGTTTTCTATTCGGAGCGGTCCCGGGCTTCCGCGCGCTGCGCGTCCCGGCGCGATGGTCGGTCATCGCGTACCTCGGCATGGCGATTCTCATCGCCCTCGCGACCGCGGCGATCGATGCCTGGTGTGGTGCGCGCCTCCGGCGCGCCTTGGGAGGGGGGCGCGCCTGGAGGCGCGCACCACACCTCGTGGCCCTCGTCGGGCCGGCCGCGTTCGCGATCGCGTTGTGGCGCGCGCCGATCCGGTGGTATCTGTTCGATCCGCGGCCGCCCGAGGTGTATCAGTGGCTCGCGCGCGGAACGACGCCGATCGCGGAGTTGCCGATCGGCGATTACAGCGAGTACAGCTACTACCTGCGCGCGACGGCGCATCATCGCCCGGTCGCGAACGGGATGGTCGGAACGCCGATGCGCCGCGAGCTCGGCGATCTGTGGGCGGCCACGCCGATCACGGATGGCTTCATCGACGCGCTCGCGCGTGACGGCGTCGATCTCATCATCGTTCACGCCGATCTCCTCGGCGCCCGCTCGCCCGCCGTCCGCGAGTGGCTGCAACGCGAGCTCGATCGCGGGCGCCTCTTCTTCGTCCGCGATTTCACCGGCGGCGTCGAAGGGGACTGGGTGTTCCGTGTAGCGGCGGGCTCTCAGCCCGCCGGAAAAGATCGGCGGGCTGAGAGCCCGCCGCTCCACCTGCAGAGGTTTCTCCTCGGGGCGCCGACATGCAGCGCGTCGCTGTTCGGGGCGCTCGAGTCTCCGTTGCCGGGGAGTTACGCGGGGCGGCTGACCGTCGGCGGATGGGCGATCTCGCCGCACGGCATCGCGGCAGCGGACGTCTACTTCAACAACCGCAGGATTCGCTACAGGCTCCCGCTGACGCGGGGGCCGAGCAAGCGATGCTGGTCGTATCCGGCGAATGCAGAGGCGCGATACGGCCTCGCCTTCACGAAGCGGCCGGAGGGCGTATGGCGTGAGACGGACGTGCAGGTGGACGTCACCGACAGCCGTGGAAACGTCTGGACATCCGACAACTGGTGGTTCCGATGGGAGTGACTTTGGTAGCATCCGCCGCCGGAGGGAACATGATGCGTAAAGCTTTCTTGGTTGCGCTTTGTCTGCTGGTCGCGGTGAGCGCGTTCGCGCAGGTGCGCACACCGCGCCCGAGTCCGAACGCGAGTCTCACGCAGAGCGTCGGCTTGACCGACATCACCATCAAATACAGCCGTCCCGGCGTGAAGGGACGCACGATCTGGGGCGGGCTCGTTCCGTACGATCAGGTGTGGCGCACGGGCGCGAACGAGGCCACGACGATCACGTTCAGCGACGACGTCACGGTCGACGGCCAGAAGCTGGCGAAGGGGACGTACGCGTTCTTCACCATCCCCGGCAAAGACCAGTGGACGCTCGTCTTCAACAAACAGGGCGAGCAGTGGGGCGCGTTCAGCTACGACAAGACCCAGGATGCGGCCCGCCTCATGGTGAAGCCGCAGACCGCGGACTATCGCGAGTGGATGGGCTTCGAGATCCCGGAGATGACCACCGACACGGCGAAGATCGTGCTGCGATGGGAGAACGTCGCGGTGCCGTTCACGGTGAACACCGACTCGACCGCGAAGACGCTCAACGCGCTCAAGAACGCGATGAAGCCCGACTGGCGGACGCCGTACCTCGCCGCGAACTTCGCGTTCGACAACAAGGGCGCGGCGACGGACCAGGAGCTTTCGGATTGGCTCGACAAGTCTCTCTCCGTCAACGAGAACGTCTCTAACCTCTGGCTCAAAGCGCGTTTCCTGCAGCGCCTCGGCAAGACCGCCGAAGCGCGCGCCGCCGCCGACAAGGCGATCGCCGCCGCGCGCCCGGATCAGCAGGATTTCGTGGGCGAGATCAAAAAGGCGATGGCGACCTGGAAGTAAGTGTCCGAATGACCCCTCATCCGCCCTTCGGGCACCTTCTCCCCTCGCGGAGGGGAGAAGGGCTCTCGCGGCAAACCATCATCGAGAGCCCCTCTCCCCGCCCGGCGGGGAGAGGGTGGCCGAAGGCCGGGTGAGGGGCTGAATCACCAGCGCCGCCGCCACTCCCACCACACATCCCACCACGTTCCACCACAGCCAGGCCATGTTCGTGTAGCGCGCGCAGAGGAAGACCGCGGCTTCGGCGACGAACGCGGCGTAGAACACGGCCGTGCCGCTGACGTGTTTCGCGTAGAAGGCGACGAGGAAGATCGCCAGCATCGTGCCGTAGAACCACGAGCCCACCTTGTTCACCGCGACGATCAGCGATCCGAGCTGGTTCGCATACAGCGCGAAGACGATGCAGAACACGCCCCAGAAGATCGTCATCCACTTCGAGACGATCACGTACTGGTGATCGGTGAGGTCGCGCGACAGAAGGCGCTTCCAGACGTCGACCGCGCTCGTCGATGCGAGCGAGTTGAGTCCCGAGGCCGTGGCCGACATCGCCGCGCAGAAGATCGCGGCGAGGAGCAGGCCGACCAGTCCCGGCGGAAGGTTCTGCATCACGAAAGTGAGAAAGACGTAGTCGGTGTCGGCGGCGTCGGCCTTCGGATCGTGTTTGCGGATGACCGCCGCCGCGGCCTTGCGCGTTTCCTCGTCGCGCTTCTGCAGCGTGCGCAGGTCGGCCGTCCTTCGCTCGATCGCGCCGGCGTCGTTGCGGTTCATCGCGTCGACGAGGCGGGTGGCCGCGGTGCGTTTCGCCTCGAACGTCTGCGCGTGCAGCGTCTCGAGTTGTTGGAACTCCACGGTGCCGCGCACGCTCTCGCGCTGCACGGGATTGAAGAAGAGCGGCGGCGCGACGAACTGGTAGAACACGAACACCATCGCGCCGACGAAGAGGATGAAGAACTGCATCGGCACTTTCACGAGGCCGTTGAACAGCAGCCCGAGGCGGCTCTGGGCGATCGTCTCGCCGGTGAGATAGCGCTGGACCTGCGACTGGTCCGTGCCGAAGTACGCCAGCGCGACCATCAGTCCGCCGAAGAGGCCGGACCAGAAGTTGTACGGCGTGGTCACGTCGAAGTTGAAGTCGATGACGTTGATGCGCCCCATCCGTCCGGCGACGCGCACGGCGTCGATGAAGCCGACGTTCTCCGGCAGCGAGCGCATGGCCACGATCAGCGCGACGGCCATGCCGGCCAGCGCGATCAGCAGTTGGTGCGTCTGCGTCCAGCTCACCGCCTTCGTTCCGCCGCTGGCCGTGTAGATGATCACCAGCGCGCCGATGACGAGCGTGGTCAGGTGGATGTTCCATCCGAGGACGAGCGAGACGATGACCGCGGGCGCGTAGAGCGTCAGGGCCGTGCCGAGCCCGCGCTGGATGAGGAAGATGATCGTCGTCAGCACGCGCGTCTTCAGGTCGAAGCGCGTCTCGAGATATTCGTACGCGGTGAAGACGTTCAGACGGTGATAGATCGGCACGGCGGTGATGGAGAGGATCACCATCGCGATCGGCAGGCCGAGGTAGAACTGCACGAAGCGCATGCCGTCGGTGTAAGCCTGGCCGGGCGTGGAGAGGAACGTGATCGCGCTGGCCTGCGTCGCCATCACCGACAGCGCGATCGTGTACCACTGCATCTGGCGGTCGGCGAGCAGGTACTGCGCGAGCCGCCGCTGCCGGCGCCCCTTCCACACGCCGAAGGCGACGATCGCCAGGAGCGTCGACGCGAGCACGATCCAGTCGACAGGTCTCATTGAAAGGCTTTGGTGAAGGCGTAGAAGAGCGCGATCAGCAACGCGAGCGTGATCAGGACCGCGGCATAGAGTCGCGGCCAGGTCCTGCCGATCGGCGGCGGTTCCTCACTTCTGCCGTCTGCCATCCGCCGTCCGCCTTCTATTTGGCCGACACCAGATTCACGAACGCCTTGATCGCGCCCGGCACGCCGGCGGGCAGCTGGCGCCACCACGCGTAGCTCGTGTAGACGAACACGCCTTTGCCGTGGCGCGCGTACAGCTCTCCGCCCGGCTTCTCGCTCTCGCCCGGATCATTCGAGGCGAGGATGGTCGTGTACTTCGGATCCCACTCGCTCGCGAAGTAGAGGCCGCGCTCCTGGACCCAGCCGTTGAAGTCGGCTGCGTTGATCTTGTTCGGCGTCGTGAGCAGCGGATGCGCGGGATCGAGCAGCTTCACCGGCGCCTCTTCGACGGTCACGCGCTCGCGCGAGATCTTGAACGGATACGGGCCAGGAGCGGCGACGGCGAGATCGTCGAGCGTGTTGTACTGAACGACCATCGTGCCGCCTTTCTCGACGTACTGCATCAGCTTCTCTTGTGCGAGACGAAGGCGCTTGCGGGTGTTGTACGCGCGCACTCCGGTGACGACGGCGTCGTAGCCCGAGTAATCGCCGCGATCGAGATCGGCGTCGGTCAGCAGCGTCACGTCGTATCCGACCTGGCGGAGGATGTTCGGCACGTCGTCGCCCGATCCCATGATGTAGCCGATGCGGCTGCCGCGATGTTTGATGTCGGCGCGGACGAGCTTCGCGCCGGCATCGCCGAACACGCGTTGCGCGGGGATGTGCGCGTATTCGATGTTCGTCAGTCCGAGCGAGATTTTCTTTCCGCTCTTCAGCTCGACCTCGGCCAGCATGGTGTCGGTCGTTTCCTTCGCCGGCGGCGTGACGGTAAACGTGACGCGCGCTTCATCGCCCTTGCCGGTGAAGTTCACGGTCGTCGAGACCGGCTCCGCCTTCCACGCGACCGGCACGAGCAGGCGCACGTTCGCCGTCTTCTCGCCGAAGCTGCGCAGCCACACGGTGACCGGCTTCGGCTTGGCCTCGGCGAACACATACACGGGCGAGCCGAGGTTCGCCGTCACTTCCGGAACGACGTCGACGTTGCGCGTCTGCTCGCCCGCGACCGGATCCGTCCAGCGGAACGTCGCCGGCAGCTCGAAGACGAGACTGTGCTGCTGCGGGTCATCGAGCGTGACCACGATCGGCACCGCGATCTTGTTGTCCGGTCTTCCGATGAGTAACGGATCGTCGACCGTGTACAGACCTTTCGACGGCGGACGCTGCAGCCAGTACGGCTGCGAGTAATCGGAATCGGCCGGCATCTTCAGCACGAGATCCGTTTTCACCGGCTTGTTGTTCTCGAGCGCGGTGCCCGGCGCTTTGCTCGGCGTCGCGAAGCGCGAGCCGACGAGCGAGAGACGAAACGGATAATCGGAACGATTGACGACCGTGACGCTGACCGGGATCTCGCCGCCCGGAACGACCGCGGAGTCGGCGGCGGCGATGTCGATGGCGATGCCCGCGCAGTCGCGGATCGCGTCGAGGAGCTCGCGATGCTTCACGCCGATCCACGGATTCCGGTCGGGCGACCACGCCGGGGACGCGCCGAGCCGCATCAGCGCGTCGAGCGCCTGCAAGAGAAGCGGCAGCGACGCGGACGGCTTGTCGGGATCGAACGAATCGGCGGCCTGTTTGAGAATCGCGCCGACGGTTTCGCCGCCCGGATAACGCGACCAGCTCGTGTCGATGCCTTCGAAGAGGTCCTTGCTCGCGACGGCGCCGTTGCGCAAGTCGTAGTAATTGAGGATGGTGCCGCGCCTCTCGGCCGAGCCGAAGCCCTGGCTCTTGTGCTGGCTGCGGCTCTCGGCCGCGATCTCGGTGTAGGCGCGGCCGAGCAGCGGGTTGTACGTGCCGAGGTCGAAGCGCAGCGAATTCGCGACCGCCGGATCGTTCGGATCGATGGTCCTGCCGAAGGAGAAGCGGTTCCAGAAGATCCGCTTCGGCGACCAGACGGTGACGTACTTCAACTGCTCGGGATATTTCGACGAATCGGCCGCGGCGGTGAACGCCTCTTCGGCGAGAATCGCCGACGCGGTGTGATGTCCGTGTCCGCCTTCGCCGGTGGTGGGGAAGCGCGTGATGATCACGTCGGGCTGAAACTTGCGGATGGCCCAGACCACATCGCCGAGGACGGCGTCGTGGCCCCAGATGGTCATCGTCTCCTGCGGGTTTTTCGAGTAACCGAAGTCGATCGCGCGCGTGAAGGTCTGCTCGGCGCGATCGATGCGCCGCGCGGCGAGCAGTTCCTGCGTACGGATCACGCCCAGGAGCTCGCCCTTTTCGTCGCCGATGAGGTTCTGTCCGCCGTCGCCGCGCGTGACGGAGAGATAGGCCGCGCGGTCCAGGCGATCGTTCGCCAGCCAGGCCAGCATGGCCGTGTTCTCATCGTCCGGATGCGCGGCGATGTACAACGCGCTGCCGAGCACGTTCAGCTTGCGCAGCTCGAGCTGGATCTCGGCGGCGGTCTTGGCGTACGCGGACGTACTGAGAACGAACGTCAGGAGTGCGATGAAGAGACGGCGCATGGGGCGGAGGATAGTCGCCGAGTCGTCGAGTCGACAAGTCGTCGAGTGCAATAGTTTGATGCAGTGTCACGTCTTTTGACATCTCGTAGACTCGACGACTCGATGACTCGACGACTCGATCATGACATCGCAATCATCGGCGCCGGCGCCGCGGGTCTCACCGCCGCGATCTTCGCGAAGCGCGCCGCGCCTGACGCTCGCATCGTGGTGCTCGACGGCGCGAAGAAGATCGGCGCGAAGATCCTCATCTCCGGCGGCGGGCGGTGCAATGTCACGCACGACGTCGTGACGCCGGATGATTTCAACGGCAACCGCAACGCGATCGCGAAGGTGCTGCGCACGTTCACGGTCGAGGAGACCGTGGCCTGGTTCGCGTCGATGGGCGTGCCGCTCAAGCGGGAGGAAACGGGCAAGCTGTTCCCGGTCACCGATCGGGCGCGCACGGTGCTCGACGCGCTGCTGCGTGAGAGTCCGGAGATTCTTTCGGATCATCGCGTCGAGTCCGTCGAGCAGGGGTTCGCGGTGCACACGTCTCAGGACACCATCACCGCGCAACGCGTGATTCTCGCCACCGGCGGACAAAGCGTTGCGAAGACGGGCAGCGACGGACACGGCTACACGCTCGCACGCTCCCTCGGACACACGACGACGCCCGTCTTTCCCGCGCTCGTGCCGCTGATCGTGGAAGAGGGGCACTGGCTGACGTCGCTCACCGGCACGAGCGCGGACGTCGAGCTTTCCGTCGTCGCCGGCAAAGTCATCGCACGGCAGCGCGGGTCGATGCTCTTCACGCACTTTGGCATCAGCGGTCCCGCCGCGCTCGACATCTCGCGTCACTGGATCGCGTCGCCCGGTGCGAGGCTCGTCGCGAACTTTCTTCCGGGCGAGAACTTCCAATCGCTCGAACGCGCGTTCATCGAAGAGGCCCAACGGAATCCGCGCGCGACCGCAGTGAGCTTTCTTCGGAGTCCCCCGGCGGATGCACGAGAAGCGTCTGACCGCCGGGGGTTCCTCGCTGCGCTCGGGATGACACAACGCCTCATCACTGCGCTCGCGGGCGAGGTGACGCTGGCGAAGCTCACGAGAGACGAGCGGCGGCGGATCGTGCGGGCGCTGGTCGAGCTTCCGATTCCGATCGTTCGCGATCGCGGTTTCGACTACGCGGAAGTGACGGCGGGAGGCGTGCCGCTGAGCGAGATCGACCTCGCGACGATGGCCTCGCGGCGCTGTGACGGACTCTATCTCTGCGGCGAGATTCTCGACGTCGACGGCCGCATCGGCGGGTACAACTTCCAGTGGGCGTGGGCCAGCGGACGCCTCGCCGGAATCGATGCTGCGCGCTCATTGCATAGATCCGTCGCATGACCTCGCCAAAGCCTCGCGGGGACCAGGGTCTCGCATGGCTCGTGTTCGCCGTTTTCGTGGCGTTGACGCTGCTCGTCACGAACTATGTCTGGCGCAGCAGCAGCGCCGCCGACCGCGCGCGTTTCGACAATGCCGTGGAGACCACGCGCGACGCGATCGAGGCGCGCGTCGACGCGTACGTCAACATCCTCACCGCCACGCGCGGCCTCGTGGTCTCCGATCCGGCCATCCCGCGCAACGAGTTGCGCGCGTACATCCGCAGCCTCAACGTCCAGCGCCGCTATCCCGGGATTCAGGGGATCGGCCTTTCGCTGCGCATTCCGCGCGAAGAGGTCTCGCGGCTCGAGCAGGAGATCCGCAGCGAGGGAAATCGATCGTTTCACCTCCGGCCGTTTTCGCTGCGGGACGAGTATCACGCCATCGTCTTCCTCGAGCCGCTCGACCGCCGCAACATCGCGGCGCTGGGTTACGACATGTTCACCAATCCCGTCCGCCGCAGCGCGATGGAGCGCGCACGCGACACCGGCCGCCCCGCGGCGTCGGGAGGGGTGACCATGGTGCGGGAGATCAACTCTCGCAAGCAAACGGGGTTTCTGATCTACACGCCGCTCTACTCGACCGGCACGACTCCGTCGACGATCGAGCAGCGCCGCGCGACGCTCATCGGTTTCCTCTACGCCCCGTTCCGCGCGGACGATTTCTTCGAAGGCATTTTTCCATCGCAGGAGCGTCCGGAGATCGGATTCGAGATTCACGACGGCGGCGCGCGGCTGTATCGCACCGCCGGCCTGCCGGACGATCCGCGATTCGTCGCAACGGACTCGATTCGGGTCGCGGGACGCATATGGACCGCGCGCTGGATCTCGCGCCGCCACGCGGGCGGCGGCGTCGCGCTGCTGACCGCCGCCACGCTCCTCGGCGGCATCGCCATCTCCGTCCTTCTCTTTCTGCTGATCGGCACGCAGCTCGAGGCGCGCGCGCAGGCGGAGAGCACGGCCGAGCGGCTGCGCGAGTCGGAAGCGGAGCTGCAGCGCGCCAGTCGCGCAAAGGATGAGTTCCTGGCCACGCTGTCTCACGAGCTGCGCACGCCGATGACGTCGATCATGGGCTGGTCGCAGATGCTCGATAACGAGGACCTCGATCCGAAAACGACACACGCCGGCATCGAGGCCATTCGCAAGAGCGCGAAAGTGCAGGCCCAGCTCATCGACGATCTGCTCGACGTCTCGCGCATCACGGTGGGAAAGATGCGCATCGACCGCCGTCCGCTCGAGCTGCGTCCCGTCGTCTCCGCGGCGATCGACACGATCCGGACCGCGGCGGAGGCGAAGGGTGTGAAGCTCAACGCCGATCTCGCCGGCGGCGTGCGCGTCGAGGGCGACCCGCATCGATTGCAGCAGGTCATCTGGAACCTGCTCTCGAACGCGGTGAAGTTCACGCCGGCTGGCGGCGAGATCTTCGTGAGCCTGGGCCGGGAGGGACGCGAGGCGATCATCGAAGTGCGCGACACCGGACAGGGGATCGATCCCGCGTTCATGCCGCATCTGTTCGAGCGCTTCCGCCAGGCCGACAGCTCCACCACCCGCGCGCAGATGGGCCTCGGCCTCGGCCTCGCGATCGTGCGCCACCTCACCGAGCTGCACGACGGCATCGTCTCGGCGGAGAGCGAGGGCATCGGCGGCGGCGCGACGTTCCGCATCCTTCTTCCCACGTGTCATCCCGAGCGCAGCGAGGGATCTTCCGGCGCTCCACAGGGAAGATCCTTCGCCGTCTCCGTGGCTCAGGATGACACTGCGCTGTTTCACGGCTTGCGCGTGCTGGTGGTCGACGACGATGAGGCGGTGCGCAACTACGTCATCGCGGTGTTTCACGGCAGCAGCGCGGAAGTGCGCGCCATGTCGTCCGCGCGCGGGGCGCTGCGCACGCTCGAGGAATGGCCGGCCGACGTCGTCATCACCGATCTGGCCATGCCGGATGCGGACGGCTTCGATCTGCTGCACTGGATCCGCACGTCGTCCATCGACCGCGTGCGCTCGATTCCCGTCGTCGCGCTGACGGCGTTCGCGATGGCCGACGACCGCGAGCGCGTGCTCGAGGGCGGCTTCCAGGCCTTCGTGGCGAAGCCGGTCGAGCCGGCGAAGCTGCGCGCCGCCGTCGCTGAGGCCGCCGGCCTGCGTGTTTGACGATCCGTCACCGGAATATAGTTGACTAGTCAACTATTGAAGCGTACGGTGTCCGCTCTTTTGATGAGCATCCGCGACGATCTCAAACAGAACAAGCCCTTCGCCGGCCCCTCCCAGGAGGCCGCGGTGGCGCTGCTGCACACGGCCGATCTCGTCCGCCGCTCCGTGGCCGCGATCGTGGAGCCGCACGGCATCACGCCGCAGCAGTACAACGTGCTGCGCATTCTCCGCGGCGCCGGCGCGGACGGTCTGCCCACGCTCGACATCGCCGGCCGCATGGTCGAGCAGACGCCGGGCATCACCCGTCTCATCGACCGTCTCGAATCGAAGAAGCTCGTCATCCGCAAGCGCTGCGCGACCGACCGGCGCCAGGTCTTCTGCCGCATCACGCCGAGCGGGCTGACCCTTCTGACGCGGCTCGACCGGCCGCTGCGCGAAGCAGAGAACGCCGCGCTCGCGACATTGTCATCGAAACAACTCGAGCAGCTGGTCGCGCTGCTCGACAAAGCACGCACAGGTTTGAACGCTCAACTCACACAGGAGGCTTCACAGTGAAAATCATCCGCTCTCTTCTCATCACCGCGCTCTTCGCCACTCCGCTCTTCGCGCAGGCGCCTGCCGCGACCACCGAGGCGTGGGGCATCGACAAGGCCCACTCGATGGTGCAGTTCAAGATCCGCCATCTGATGGCGAACGTCACCGCCGGCTTCAACGACTTCGACGCCGCGATCAACATCGATCGCGCGAATCCCGCGAATTCCTCGGTGGAGTTCACGATTCAGGCGACCAGCGTCGACACCGGCAACGAGAACCGCGACAACCATCTCCGCAGCCCCGACTTCTTCGACGTGGCGAAGTATCCGACGATCTCGTTCAAGAGCACGTCCGTGAAGCCGAAGTCGAAGAATGAGTTCGACGTGACCGGCGACCTGACGATCCACGGCGTCACCAAGCGCGTCACGCTCCCGGTCACGTTCCTCGGCTTCGGCAGGGACCCGCGCGGAAACGAAAAAGGCGGCTTCGAGATCGAGACCACCCTCAACCGCAAGGACTACAACATCGTCTGGAACCGCAGCATCGACGAAGGCGGCGTCCTTCTCGGCGACGACGTCAAAGTGACGATCGACCTCGAAGTCGGCAAGAAAGCGCCCCCTCCGGCACCGGCCGCCGCGAAATAGAACTATGTGGTGGAGCGGCGGGCTCTTAGCCCGGATTATTCACGAGCACTGCGGATAAAGACGAAGCGGGCACTCGCAAGTGCTTGTATTCTGAGGGTGTCTAAGCCAATCAGAGTACAGCGCTCGGAGGTACCCGCGTCGTGACAGA